>Ga0209647_1004129_pt1 | contig 11022 bp, 10 predicted proteins | sample GraSoi_2013_60cm_FD_185827 | JGI IMG/M metagenome (GOLD analysis project Ga0209647, IMG submission 185827) | Grasslands soil microbial communities from the Angelo Coastal Reserve, California, USA - Sample 9_17_2013_60cm (SPAdes) (version 2) | ecosystem: Environmental > Terrestrial > Soil >... | reverse complement strand
GGCTGGCGGCCGCCATCGCCGAGGCGCGAGCGGCCGGCCATCTGCAGACCGTCCTCGCCGCCATATTTCTGCAGCGCGATGACGAAGAAATAGAGCATCTGCGCGAAGGCGAGGGTGATCATGATGAAGGCGATACCGGTCGTGCGCAGCGAAACGAGGCCGATGACGAGCGCCGCCAGCGCCGCGGCGGCGACGGCCAGCGGCCAGGCGATGAAGGCGTTGTCGGTGCCGGAGAGGACGATCGGCCAGACGAGAAGCGGCTCGCCCGCCACATGATAGGCAAGGATCGCCGTGACATAGGCGCCGATGCCGACGAAGGCGGCATGGCCGAAGCTGACCATGCCGCCATAGCCGAGAATGAGGTCGAGGCTGACCGCCGCGATCGCCATCACGGCGATGCGGGTGAAGAGACGAATATAGAAGGGCTCGCCGAGATAGTGGGCGACGAGCGGCCCGAACACGAGCACGGCGAGACCGCAAGCTAGCAACATCAGATCGGAGCGGGCGCGCTTCGGTTCAGCCATGCGCGGCGAACAGTCCTTGCGGGCGCCAGAACAGGATGGCGGCCATCAGCACGTAGATGCCGATATCGGCGAGGGCGGGCGGCAGCAGGATGCGGCCGAACGTGTCGAGGAGCCCGACCAGCAGCGCCGCGACGAAGGCACCGCGCACGGAGCCGATGCCGCCGATGACGATGACGACGAGGGTGAGGATGAGGATGCCGTCGCCCATGCCGACCTGCACCGCGAGCAGCGGACCGGCCATCGTGCCGGCGAGACCGGCGAGCGCCGCGCCGAGGCCGAAGACGAGGGTGAAGAGCGATGTGATGTCGATGCCGAGCGCGCCGACCATCGTGCGGTCGCTGGCGCCGGCGCGGATCAGCATGCCGAGCCGCGTCCGGGCGATCACGACGTATAGAAGCAGCGCGACGAGGATGCCGGCGGCGATGATGGCGAGGCGGAAGGCAGGATAGGCGATGCCCGGCCACAAGGTGACGGTGCCGGCGAGCGCAGGCGGCAGCGCCATGCGTAGCGGCACGGCACCCCACAGGATGCGCGTCATCTCGTTGAGAAAGAGGATGAGTGATCGCGGCTGTAGAGCGTGCGCAGCGTCACCATCTCGATAACGATGCCGATCAGCGCGGTGGCCGGCACGGCAAGCAGCACGGCGAGGACGAAGGAGCCCGTCCATTGCTGCAGCGACGCGGCGAGATAGGCGCCGAGCATGTAGAGCGAGCCATGCGCCAGATTGACCAGGTTCATGATGCCGAGAACCAGCGTCAACCCCGCCGCCATCAGGAACAGCATGACGCCGAGCTGCAGCCCGTTCAGCCCCTGCTCGACCAGCAGCAGCGCGCTCACCGGAACGCCGTGACGCTGGATCGAAGCCTCACCCTCGCGCGCTCACAACGATATCCCCCACCCCTCATCCGGCCAGCATAGTCAGCGGCGGTCGATTTCGCCATGCCCAGCGGCGGCCGCGCGACGGTCTGGCGCGCCACGGCTTTGCCGTGCCAGACTGGGGCTTCCACCCAGCTCGATCATGCGGCCGCTGCTCACCCCCCTCCCCGACGATGCGTCGCAGGGTCCGAGCCGCGAGGAAAGGGACTAGAGAGGCATGGGACATCGCTTCACCATCATCGCGCCCGGTGCCATGGGCAGCGCCGTTGCGCGGCGCATGCACGAGCGCGGCGCCACGGTGCGCACCTCGCTCGCCGGACGCAGCGCGGCGAGCGCGCGCCGCGCCGCCGAGAGCGGCATGCTTGCGGTCGACAGCGACCGCGAGCTCGTCGAGGGCGTCGATATCGTGCTCTCGATCGTTCCCCCGGGCGACGCTGTCGCGCTGGCCGAGCGTCTGCAGCCGGTCCTCGCCGCCGTCGCGCGCAAGCCGCTCTATATCGACTGCAATGCGGTCAATCCGACGACCGTCGCGCGCATCGTCGCGGTGCTGGCGCCGAGCGGCGTGCCGTTCGTCGACGGCGGCATCATCGGCGCCCCGCCGAAGGGCGACGGCGCCGGGCCCCGCTTCTACCTGTGCGGCCACGCGGCGGGGCAGGCCGCGATCCTGCGCGATTACGGCGTCGACGTCCGTCTGCTCGACGGGCCGCTCGGCGCGGCCTCCGCGCTCAAGATGTCCTATGCCGGCATCACCAAGGGGCTGACCGCGCTCGGCACGGCGATGATGCTCGGCGCAGCGGCGAATGGCTCGGCGGCGGCGCTGCTCGCCGAGCTGGCCGAAAGTCAGCCGAACCTTCTCGCCTATCTGCGCCGCGGCATGCCCGACATGTACCCCAAGGCCTATCGCTGGGTTGCGGAGATGCGCGAGATCGCCGGCTTCCTCGCCGATGATTCGGGAGCGAGCCAGATCTATGACGGCATGGCCGGGCTCTACCAGAGCATCGCCAAGGCGGCGGCGGAAGCACGCATCTCCGGCAATGCGATCGCGACGCTGGACGGCGTGCTCGCCGGCGGCACCAAATAGACGACGCGCAACGGTCGGGAGATCACACCATGTGGCCCAACCTATGGAAGGAGTTTCGTGAGTTCGCCATTCGCGGCAACGTGATCGACCTCGCCATCGGTGTCGTCATCGGGGCCGCCTTCGGCAAGATCGTCACCTCGTTCGTCAACGATGTGCTGATGCCGCCGCTCGGCCTGTTGCTCGGCCGTGTCGATTTCTCGAATCTCTTCCTCAATCTCTCATCGCAGCACTACGCCACCTTGGCCGAGGCCAAACAGGCCGGCGCGGCGACGCTCAACTATGGCGTATTCATCAATACGCTGATCGATTTCGCCATCGTCGCCTTCGCGATCTTCCTGCTCATCCAGCAGGTCAATCGCCTGACGCGGCGTCATGAGGCGGCGGCGCCGGAACCGGCGACGAAGCCCTGTCCCTATTGCCTGACGACCATTCCGCTGGCGGCGACGCGCTGCCCGAGCTGCACCTCGCATCTCGACACCGCGAGCCCCGGTTAGGGCTTCTTTCCGAACAGTCCTTTCAGCAGGTCGCCGGCGTTCGGCGCCGCGCCCGGCGCCGGCGTCGTGCCCGTCGCCGGCGCACCGGTGGAGGGCTTGTTAAGCAGACCCTTGAGCCCCTCGAGCGCCTTCGGATCCTTGAGCAACGCGTCGAGCTGCGGACGGTAGGTCAGATGATCGAACGGCCCCTCGACGAGCACCGGCACCTCGATCCCCGTGGCATCGCTCTTGCCGCCCTGGCCCTCGGCGGTGAGCGCGACCTTGGGATCGATGCGGTAGTTGACCGTGCGCTGCGGCAGATCGACCGTGCCGGCCCCGGTCACCCGCAGGAGCGGCGATTTGAGCTCCAGATCGGTGTTCTTCAGGATGCCGTTGGTGATCGTGAAGGTCCCGCTCATCTCGGAGAAATCGGTCTGCTCGTTCTTCTGCGAGGCGGGATCGACGATGGCGCCGACGGGGTTGCGGACGAGCGCGCCGATATTGATCCCCTTGACGGCGCCGTCGAGGAAGCTGAGCGCTCCCTTGCCGCCGAGGCTGCCGATCAGCTCGCGCTGGCTCTTGCCGTGCGCCGTCACCGCCACATTGCCGTTGGCGTTGCCGCTCAGACGTTCGAAATCCATGACGTCGCGCAGGAGCGGCTGAGCCTGCACCTTGGCAAGGTCGAAATTCGCCTCGAGCGCCGGCACCGCCGCGCCGCCGTCGAGTCGCACGCCGCCCTTGCCGCCCCCCTGGTAGAGCTCCATCTGGGTGAGGTCGGCGGCAAGCTTGCCGTCCTTGAGCTGTACCGTCAGCGCGCTCTTGCCGATGGTGATCTTCTTGAAGACGATCCCGCCGGTGGTAAGTGCGAAATCGGCATTCGCCACCTTCAGCCCGGACATGTCGATCGGCTGATCGCTCCACCCCGCGCTGGCCGCGGCCGGCGCCGGCACGCTCGCGGCTGGAGCGGGCGCCGACGGAGCGGGCGCCGACGGGGCAGGCGAGGCGGCCGGCTTCGCCGCCGCGGATGCTGGTTGCTCCGGCGGCAGATAGGGATTGATATCGAGCTTGTCGACGTCGAGCTTGCCGCTGAGATTGGGCTTCGGGCCGCTCGCGTCGACGGCGAGGTCGCCCTTGGCCTTGATCGCGTCGAGCGCGATCTCGGCACCGGAGAACTTGACCCGCGCGCCGGCGACGGCGAGCTTGCCGCCGATCTTGAGCGTGTTGAGTCCGCCGCTGGTCGGCGGCAGCGAGCCGCCCGTCCAGGTCGCCAGCTCGCGCAGCGACGAGATATCGAGCGCGGTGTCGCCGTCGAGCGCGACCTCGGCGCCCGAAGCCGCCGTGCCCTTGAAGTCGAATTTGAGCGCCGGCGCCGTGAGCTTGGCGGTCACCGCCGTCTTGGCCCCCGCGAGGAACTGGCGCGGCTGCGCCAGATCGAGGGCCAGGCTGACCGTCTTGCCGTTCCAATCGGCATTGCCGCTCACCTGCAGCGGACTGTCGAGATTGGGCAGCGCGAGCTTCGCGTTGATCTTGTCGACCTGCTGCTTCTGTCCAGTGCGGGCATCCTGATAGGTGATCGTGCCGTTGACCAGGCGGATGTCGCCGAGTTGGACCTCGTCGAGCGGGTTGCCGCCGCCACGCGCCGCCGGCGGTGCGCCGGCAGCAGGCGGCGGTGCCGGTTTGGCCGGGGCCGGCGTGCCGGCCGGCGCCGTGGCCGGCGCGGTCATCGCGGCGGCGAATTGCCAATTCGGCCGCCCCTGCTTGTCGACCTCGAGCGCGATGACCGGATCGATAAGGACGAAGCTGTCGATGGCGAGCTTGCCCGAGAGCAGGGCGATGGGTTGCACCTGAAGCTCGAGCTTGGCGAAGGTCGCCATATTCTTCGCGCTCGCCCCCGGCGCGTTGCCGAAGGCGACGTCGCTGACGGTCAGCGCGAAGCGCGGCAGGATTGACAGGCTGATCGGCCCGTTGAGCGCGAGGTCGCGGCCGGTCGCGCCCTTCACCCGCTCGACAATCTGGCCTTTATAGGTCTCCATCGGAATGAGGAATGGCACGACGAGGAGCGCCGCAACGATGACGAGGACGAGTGCGACGATGCCGATCAGCCATTTCTTCATGGGATTCTCCCTTCAAGATTCTCCCGCGCGAGCGACGCGTGGTTGCAACGTGGGATCCGCTTTCCGGATTAACCATGATCTTATCGTATTTACCGCGATAAGTCCCGCAGGCGGGCGAGTCATGTCTCTGATGCAAGGCAAGTAGCCCAAAATAGCACTCGTCGCCGCCCGTTAATTCTAAATACTGACCATCGAACACTAATTTGACATTGCCGCGGTCAATTTTATCATGCTACGTGCAGTATGTAGTCGGCAAACCTCGCCAATCGGCAAAGCTCGCATATTTGCTTATGCTGCGCGCACGATCTAATCGGCAAAACTCGTATGTCTCGCCCCTCTCCGCCTCAGCAAATATTTGGGCTTCAAACATGAACAAAATCCCGCACCCCACTCGGGAGATCGCGCATTTCGTCGCCAAAATCCTGGCTGCCCGCCAGACGTCGAGCGATGAGATCCCGTATCTCGTCACCAGCATCCGGGATACGATCGAGGCGTTGCGAGCCGGCCCTGCCCGCCCGGCCGTGCCGGAAGCGCCGCGCCTCGTCGTCGCGGAGGCGCGGGAGCGGCGTCGCACCCGCCGGCCGAGAGAAGCTGCCCTGCCGACCGTGCGGGTGACCCGCATCGAATCGCCGCCGCCGGCGCCCGTCGTGCCGCAGCTGATGCGGCGCGCCGAGGTCGCGGCAACGGCGGAGCCGGCACCCTTCGAGGCACGGCCGATGAGGAACGGCACGCTGCGCGGCATCGTGCGCTGGTTCGACCTCGCCACGCGTCAAGGCGCGCTGCGTCTGCCGGGTTTCGGCGACGAGCTGACGATCGACGCCGCCGCGCTCGAGCGGGCCGGCATCTCCCGGCTCTACAAGGGTCAGGAGATCGAGGCGACGGTGGAAAGCGACAATGACCGCGTACGCCTCGTCGCCCTCGCGCTGCCCGGTCGGGCAGAGGCGGGCGTGCACGGCATCTTCAAATCCGGCACGGCGCGACGCAATGCCAAGCCGGTCATCGTCGAGCTGAAGCGCGACGCGATGCGGCGCACGGCATCGCGCATCGAGGCCGAGCACATACTGGGCAGCGGCGGTCGGCAAGATTCGGCCGATTAGGCGCCGAGCGCCGCGCGCAGCGCGGCGACGACGCGATCGATTTGCCCATCGGAAAGCTGCGGATACATCGGCAGGCTGAAGACCTCGTTCGCCGCGCGCTCGGTCTGCGCCATGCCCGAGGGGCCGAGGGCGACGCGGCCGTGATAGGCCGGCTGGAGATGGATCGGCATCGGATAGTGGATGTTCGTCCCGACCCCGGCCTGCTGCAGCGCTGCGCGCAAGGCGTCGCGCCGCGGCGAGCGCACGACATACTGATGATAGACATGCTCCGCCCGCGCATCGCGCGCCGGTAGCGTCACCGGCAACCCGGCCAGGCCCTCGTCGTAGCGCGCGGCGATGGCGCGGCGCCGCGCATTGTCGGCCGCCAGCGCCGTCAGCTTGACGCGCAGAATGGCAGCCTGCAGCTCGTCGAGCCGCGAGTTGATGCCGGTCTGCTCGCTGACATAGCGCCGCTCGCGCCAGCCATACTCGCGGATGGCGCGCAGCGCGGCGGCGACCTCGTCATCGCCGGTGGTCACTATCCCGCCATCGCCCAGCGCACCGAGATTCTTCGTCGGATAGAAGCTGAAGCAAGCGACGGCCCCGACGCTGCCGGCCGGCCCGCCGGCGAAGCGGGCGCCATGGCTTTGCGCGCAATCCTCGATGAGCGGCACCTTGTAGTCGCGGGCGAGCGCCGCCAGGGCGACGAGATCGGCAGGCTGACCGTAGAGATGGACCGGCAGGATGGCATCGATGCGCGCACTGCCGCGCGGCGGCTGCCCCAGCACGCGCGCGAGCTCCGCGACATCCATCGTGTAGGTCGCCGGGTCGATGTCGAGCAGCACCGGTCGCGCCCCCGCCATCTCGATCGCCGCCACCGTCGCCACTGCGGTATGCGAGACCGTCGCCACCGTCTTGCCGGCGCCGATGCCGAGCGCACGCAGGGCGAGCACCAGCGCATCGGTGCCGTTGCCGGTGCCGACGCCGTGGCGCACGCCGATCGCGGCGGCGAATTCCGCCTCGAACGCTTTCGTCTCCTTGCCGAGTATGTACCAGCCGCTCTCGAGCACGCCGGCGATGGCGGCGTCGATCGCCGCGCGCTGGGCGAGATAGGCGGCCTTGGGATCGTTCTGCGGGACCGGCGGGAGGGTCATGCGGATTTCTCAGACATAATGGGCGACATGTTGGCGGAAGAAGGCGAGCGAGCGCTCGAGCCCGGCGCGCAGATCGACCCGCGGCGCCCAACCGGTGAGCTGGCGAAACATCGCGTCGGTCGCGTAATAATCGCCGATATCGATGCGCTTGCGCTCGGCCGGGAACGCGCGCTTGGCGAAGCGGCCGCCGCCATTCGCCGCTACCAGCGTTTCGGCGAGGACCTGCAGGCTGACCGGGCCGTGGCCGCCGATATTGCAGGCCTTGCCCGCCATCTCGGGGGTCAGCGCGGCGAGCAGGAAGGCGTCGACGGCGTCCTCGACATAGGTGAAGTCGCGCAGCTGCTCGCCGCCCCAGACTTCGAACTCCCGCCCTTCGAGCACGGCGCGCAGCCAGACGCCGACGAAGGTCTGCCGCGCATCCTTGATCCGCATGCGCGGACCGTAGGTGTTGGTCAGCCGCAGCGCGCAGCTGCGCATGCCGTAAACGTCGTGGTAGAGGTTGTGATAGGCCTCGCCCGCCATCTTGTTGACGCCGTTGACGTCGACCGGCCGCAGGATGTGCTCCTCGTCGACCGGCAGGTAATCGGGACGGCCGTAGATCTGACGGGTGCTGGCGAAGACGATGTTGATGCCCGGATTGACCTCGCGGCAGGCCTCGAGCAGCGTCAGCTGCGCCCGGCAGTTGATCTCGAGATCGACCACCGGGTCGGTCATCGAATCGAGATGGCTGGTCTGGCCGGCGAGGTTGAAGAGATAATCGCGCCCGCGCAACAAATGGTGGAGCCCGTAGGTGTCGCGGATGTCGGAGATGTTGACCGTCACGCGATCGGCGATCTCGGCGACGTTGAAGAGATTGCCGCCATATTCCGGAATCAGGCTGTCGACCAGCAGCACGTCGCTGCCGAGCTCGGCGAGACGACGCGCCAGGTTGGAGCCGATGAAGCCGAGCCCGCCGGTGATCAGCACGCGCGCCCCGGCAAAGGCGGCGTAACCGGGGTCGACCGCTTGTCCTGGCGTCATCGCAACATCGGTTCCTTCGGGACGGGATGGTCTGCATAACCCGGCGGCGTCGGCGACGCCACCGCCGATAGCGCTTGACCCGCCCGCCGCATCTTGTATGAGGGGAACGGCTCAACCCGCATGCACATTCCACCGCGAATGCCGGCAGCGACCCATCGCAATCGTCGTCCCGCCCCTGTCGCGACGATTCTCTTGCTCGGCGTCCTCGCCGGCTGCGTCAGCGCGCCGCGCCCGCCGGCGCCGTCCAAAACCGCGGCGCAATGCCTCAGCCAACTCGCCGCGCAAGGCGTCCGCTTCGCTCCGATCGCGGCGCCGGTGGCGGCCAATGGCTGTGGCATCGATAACGGGGTGCGCGTCGAGCAGAGCGCCGTCGCCTGGAACCGGCCGGCCGAGATGAGCTGCACACTGGCGGCGCGGCTCGACAGTTTCGAGCGCGAGGCGGTGCAACAAGCGGCGCAGCGTCATTTCGGCCGGCCCGTCGCCCTGATCCATCATTTCGGCGCCTATACCTGCCGCGGCGAGAATGGCGGCAACGGGCGGCTCAGCCAGCATGCGCTCGGCAACGCCATCGATATCGGCAGCTTCGAGCTCGCCGACGGCACCCGCATCGCCGTCGAGACCGATTGGCGCGGGCACGGCCCACGCCGCGACTTCCTGCATGATGTCGCCAAACGCGCCTGCGCCTATTTCAACGTCGTGCTGACGCCGGCGAGCGACGCGCTCCACCGCAACCATTTTCATTTCGATGTCGGGCCGTACCGGCTGTGCAGCGTCGGCTGACCGACTCAGCGGAAGCCGACGACGCCGAAGATGCCGAGCGCGAGCAGCGCCATGCCGGCGAGTTCGCTCAGCCCGAGCCGCTCGCGAAAGAGCTTCTGCGAAACGACGTAGCTGAACAGCAGCTCGACGAGGCCGAGGGTGCGGACATGCACGGCCGATTCGAGCGCGAAGCCGGTGAACCACAGGCCGGAGGCGAGCGCCCCCATGAAGCCGGCGAAAAGCGAGACCCGCCAGGCGCGCACCACCTTGGCGACGATGGGAAAATTGCGCAGCGCCAGCCAGCCGCCGAGCAGCACCGTCTGCAACGCCTGCGCGGCGGCCAGCGTATAGGCCGCCTCGAGCGCGGGTGCCGTGTCGAGCGACAGCGCGGCGCCGCGATAGCCCGCCGCCGAGAGCGCGAACATGGTGCCCGAGGCAAGACCGAGCAGCGCCGTGCGCGACATCCAGCCGCCGAGGAAGCGGCGCAGCGAGCGCTCGCCCTCGGGCAGCGAGATCAGCAGCACGCCGGTCGTCGCGACGATGACGGCGATGGCGACCGGCAGCGATACCGGATCGCCGAGCAGGATGAAGCCGAGTACCGCGACCTGGACGACCTCGGTCTTGGAATAGGCGACGCCGAGCGCGAAGCTGCGATCCTCCATCGTGCGCAAGAGCAGCGCGGTGGCGAGGATCTGGGTGACGGCGCCGAGCGCGACCCAGGCGAAGAAGCCGAGCGAGATGGCCGGAGCCCGCGCCTCCCCCTCGCTGCTCACCGCAAGCAGCCAGAGCACCGCGAAGGGCAGGCCGTAGAGAAAGCGCACCAGCGTCGCGCCGAGCGTGCCGAGCTCGGCGGTGAGATGGCGCTGCGCCGCATTGCGCAGCGTCTGCGCCAGGGCGGCGCCGATCGTGATCGGCATCCAGAGCCAGGGAAGCGAGGCAAGCATCGTCGGTCTCCGATCGCCGCGCGCACCGGGCCACAGACGATGTCGCCGCACATTCGCCAAATGCCGAAGGCTTGTCAAACGCTGGGGCAAACGCCGGGCGAGCACGCCGCCGACGCGACCGTGCCATGCGTCGCCAGCCTCTTTCGTCGTCGCCGGGCAACCGGCTAAACTCGGCACAGGCGACGACGCCGCTGCATTGTCGGGATACAAGATGGACCTCGAAACCGCCGCCGCCACACGCTTCTCGGCCGATTACGGCGAGGCGAGCCGGCGCTTCCGCCACGCTGCCGAGATCGCTGGCGGGAGGCTGCGCGCCTATCGCAACCCCAACCCGGGACCGCGCGGCGAGGCGCTCGCCTGCGACTGCGCCTGGTTCGGCCCCGAGGATGCCGGCAAGGTCCTGGTGATCATGTCGGGCACGCATGGCGTCGAGGGGTTCTGCGGCTCGGGCGTGCAGCTCGATTGGCTCGAGGAAGGCAACGCGGCGATGCTGCCGCCGGGCCACGCCGCCCTCCTCATCCACGCCATCAACCCCTATGGCTTCGCCTGGATTCGCCGCGTCACCGAGGAGAATGTCGATCTCAACCGCAACTTCGTCGATTTCGCCGCGACGTTGCCGACCAACCCGGCCTATGACGAGCTCGCCGACGCGCTGGTGCCGCCGGCGCTGAGCGGCCCGGAATTCGACAAGGCCGAGGCGACGATCGCCGCTTTTCGCGCCAAGCACGGTGAAGCCGCCTTCCACGCCGCGCGCGCGGCCGGTCAGTACACCCACCCGAGCGGCATCTTCTACGGCGGCGCCGGACCGACCTGGGCGCGCCGCACCGAGGAGGCGATCATCGCCGATTACCGCCTCGCCGCCCGCCGCCACGTCGCCATGATCGATCTGCATACCGGGCTCGGCCCGTTCGGCTATGGCGAGCTCATCGTCATGCCCGCTCTCGACAGCGCGCACGGCCGACGGCTGCAGGACTGGTACGAATGCGTGACGCAGATGGGCG
>Ga0209647_1004128_pt1 | contig 11023 bp, 14 predicted proteins | sample GraSoi_2013_60cm_FD_185827 | JGI IMG/M metagenome (GOLD analysis project Ga0209647, IMG submission 185827) | Grasslands soil microbial communities from the Angelo Coastal Reserve, California, USA - Sample 9_17_2013_60cm (SPAdes) (version 2) | ecosystem: Environmental > Terrestrial > Soil >... | reverse complement strand
GCAATGTTTTCTGCCTCGTGAGGTTGGTATGTTCTCGGCGGCTTGGAAGATGCTGAAGGACACCGTCCTCGCGTTCATCAACGATGAAGCGCTGACCCGTGGAGCTGCGATCGCCTTCTACACCGTGACCTCCATCGGGCCGGTCTTGCTCATTGTGATTGCCATCGCGGGACTAGCCTTCGGTCAGGATGCCGCTCAGAATGCGCTCACCGCGCAGTTGAGCGGCCTTATACCGAGTCCCTAAAATCGTGACTCTTGGGCGATTCCCGAGCGGGGGCGAGTCAGATTCAAGATGGCGAACCGAGGAGGTTCGTCATGTCGGCTCCGATACCGTTACGCCAGGATTTTGAAGCGTCGCAGCTGCGCGGTTTGGCCAGGAGAAGCAAAGATGGCCCTCAAGCCCGGCGGCTTTTGGCGCTTGCGGCGATCTATGACGGTGCGACGCGCACCGAGGCGGCCAAGATCGGCGGCGTTGGGCTTCAGATCATCCGGGACTGGGTGTTGCGCTTCAACGCTCGCGGGCCTGACGCTCTCCTGAACGGCAAGTCGCCGGGTAAACCGTCCAAGCTCAATGACCTCCAGCGTCAGGCCATCGCCGGCATGATCGAGAGTGGCCCGATCCCGGCGGTCCATGGCGTGGTGCGCTGGCGGCTGATCGATCTGGCGCAATGGATCTTCGAGGAATTCCGCATCACGATCGCCAAGCAGACGCTCAGCCGGGAGCTGCGCGCCATGGGCTACCGCAAACTCTCGGCCCGACCGCGCCACCATGCGCAAGCGCAGGGCGCGATCGAGGATTTTAAAAAAGCTTCCCCATGCGCCTGGAAGAAATCGCGCGCGCGAAGGCGCTCGACTGCGACACGATAGAAATCTGGTTCGCCGACGAGGCTCGCGTCGGCCAGAAGAACAAGATCACCCGTCGCTGGGCGAAGCGCGGCACCCGCCCAAGCGCACCGCGTGACCAGCGTACCGCCTCCACCTACATCTTCGGTGCGCTATGCCCGAAGCGGGGCAAGGGCGCAGCCCTGATCCTGCCGGCCTGCAATACCGAAGCGATGAACCTGCACCTCGCGGAGATCGCCGCGGCCATTGCACCCGCCGCCCACGCTGTCCTCTTGGTCGACCAGGCCGGCTGGCACATGTCGACACGCCTCGTCGTACCGGCCAACATCACCATTATCGCACTGCCACCCAAATGTCCTGAGCTCAACCCGGTTGAGAACGTGTGGCAGTTCATGCGCGACAACTGGCTCTCGAACCGGATCTTCAAATCATACGACGATCTCGTCGACCATTGTTGCGAGGCCTGGAACAAGCTCGTCGATCAGCCTTGGCGCATCATGTCCATCGGATTGCGTCAATGGGCGCACGAGTTCTGATCAATGGGATTCGGTATTAGAGGCATGGGAGGCTGCCAAGTGAGCCCCTATCTGGAAGGAAAGCCATGGAATGGTTCAGCCGGAAAACATCGATAGCGGGCATTCAAATTTCCAACTGGATACTCGTTCTGGTGGCTATTATCGTAATCTGGATTATCTACTCGTTTATCTCGCACTGAGGTAGGCAGAACCACTTGTTAGCTGCGCGAATTGCGGCAATTCAAAAGAGCCCACTACCGCCAGCCGTGCGTGCTGGCTTGTTGGCCCGTTCTTTGCTAACGGGTCTGGGTTGGTGGGGCGCTCGCAACAGAGGAGTTGCTCTGCCATGTGTGACTTCAGCCTACACAACGTCAAGTCACGCCCCGCAAAGGTCGGTGACAAGCTTACGACCCACAACTTCATCACCGGTACATGTGGGTTTGCCGCGCCTGAGGATTCCACAACGGCGGTCTGCATTCTTCCCGGAACAGAGCTCGCCTTTTCCGCGGAGGTGATATGTGCGTCGTCCCGTCTCTTTAGCTGGAGAACAATAAGCTCCAGAACGGCGGTCTTTCGACAAATCGACAAGGACGTACCACAGGTGCATCACGACGCACTCGAATTTCCAGATGGCACGTTTGTTCTCCTGACGGACTTGCATGAGGGTCAGCAGGCAACGGTGCTTCAGCTTCCGGCACAGCTGAAAACGCCAGCCGAGGCGGCGGCCCAGACGCGCGTCGTCTACGTTGGCTGACATTCGTTGGATCACACGACTAATCGGGATAGGGGGGCCTCACGACTCCTCCCTTCCCATACGGCGGTTCGATGGATTTAGGTGGACTCGCTCGACGCGGAAGAGCAAACCGCGATGCACGACGCCCTCCACCACGTGCTGACCACTGTAGCTGCGAGTGGAGCGCATCTGCACTTCGGTATTTGCCAGGACTTGCGTGTACCTCGGTGGAGAAACCTGCTGCAGCTCAACGAGTTCACCGCTGCGACCTGCTGAAAGGACGGTTAATTGACCTACGTCGTCAACGAGAGTTGTATTCGCTGCAAAACCATGGACTGCGTCGAAGTGTGCCCCGTGGACTGCTTCTACGAGGGCGAGAACATGCTTGTCATCGACCCGGACCAATGCATCGATTGCGGGGTGTGCGAGCCGGAGTGCCCGGTCGACGCGATCAAGCCCGACACCGAGCCGGGGCTTGAGAAATGGCTGTCGCTGAATGCGGAATACGCGAAAATCTGGCCAAATATTACGATCAAAAAAGCGCCCCCACCCGACTCTAAGGAGTGGGAGGGGAAGCCGGACAAACTCCAATACTTCTTACCAAATCCAGGCGCGGGTGATTGAGGCGGACAGCCCCAGCGCCGTGGTATACGGAGGCGCCGACATGCCTCTAACAGGGCCAATCCCTGAGGGCGGGACCTTCTTTTGTTTCCATTGCGGAGCACTTTATTCGGTGACGTATTCGCGGCTTTCCAAGAGTGACAGCAACATCGATGTGCCGCTTGCGCTGCCAGTGCGCGCGGCGTCGATTACATCCGCGCGATGAAACTGGAACCCGATAGAGTGGGAGCCGCTGCCGGCGGCCGGCGTTGAACCGGCAGCTGACGCGAGGCCGTTATGGCCGAAGCCGCCCTGCGCAATTTCACCCTCAATTTCGGGCCCCAGCATCCGGCGGCTCACGGCGTGCTGCGTCTGGTATTGGAGCTCGACGGTGAGGTCGTCGAGCGCGTCGACCCGCATATCGGTCTGCTGCACCGCGGGACCGAGAAGCTGATCGAGCACAAGACCTACCTGCAGGCGTTACCCTATTTCGACCGGCTCGATTACGTCGCGCCGATGAACCAGGAACACGCGTTCTGTCTGGCAACCGAGAAGCTGCTCGGCATCGTGGTGCCCAAGCGCGGGCAACTCATCCGCGTCCTTTATTGCGAGATCGGGCGCCTGCTCTCGCATCTCCTCAACGTGACGACGCAGGCGTTGGACGTCGGCGCGCTCACGCCGCCGTTATGGGGCTTCGAGGAGCGCGAGAAGCTGATGGTGTTTTACGAGCGCGCCTCGGGCGCTCGCATGCACGCGAACTATTTCCGGGTCGGAGGAGTGCACCAGGACTTGCCGCCGAAGCTCCTCGACGACATCTGGGCGTTCTGCGATCCTTTCCTCAAGGTCTGCGACGACATCGAGGGGTTGCTGACGGAAAACCGCATCTTCAAGCAGCGCAACGTCGGGATCGGCGTGGTCAGGCTTGCAGACGCCTGGGGTTGGGGTTTTTCCGGTGTCATGGTGCGCGGCTCCGGCGCCGCCTGGGATCTGCGCAAAGCGCAGCCCTACGAATTCTATTCCGAGCTCGATTTCGACATCCCGATCGGCAAGAACGGCGACAATTACGACCGCTACTGCATCCGCATGGAGGAGATGCGCCAGTCGGTACGCATCATGAAACAGTGCCTGGAGAAGCTGCGGCTGCCGGAAGGCCGGGGGCCGGTTGCCGTCAGAGACAACAAGATCGTTCCGCCGCTGCGCGCCGAGATGAAGCGCTCGATGGAAGCGACCATCCACCACTTCAAGCTCTACAGCGAGGGCCATCACGTGCCCGCCGGCGAGGTCTACGCCGCGGTCGAGGCGCCCAAGGGCGAGTTCGGCGTCTACCTGGTGGCGGACGGCACCAACCGGCCCTACAAGTGCAAGATCCGGGCACCGTCGTTCGCCCATCTGCAGGCGATGGATTTCTTAAGCCGGGGGCACATGCTGGCCGATATTTCAGCGATCCTCGGCTCGCTCGACATCGTGTTCGGGGAGATCGATCGCTGACCGCTCGCCTGCTGCTGCCTCGATAAGGTTGGGAGCCAAGCACATGACCGAGACGCTCGCCGAGAAAACATGCACGCCTTGTCGCGGCGGCGTTCCGCCGCTGGGGCGCGATGAGGCCCTGCGCTTCCAAGCACAGGCTCCCGATTGGGAGCTGCGCGATGAAGCCCGCCGCATCGAGCGCACATTTCGATTCCGCAATTTCCGGGAAGCGCTTGCCTTCGTGCAGCAAGTCGGCGAGCTCGCCGAGACCGAAGGCCATCACCCCGATATCAGTTTCGGCTGGGGTCGCGCGACCGTCTCGCTGAACACCAAGAAGATCAAGGGACTGCACGAAAACGATTTCATCATGGCGAGCAAGATCGACCGCATGGCCGATCGGCCGGGTCCGACTCCAACCGGAACTTCGCCGTGACCTTGCGCGATGCTGATGGATTAGTCGCGACCGGGGGGGTTTCGACCTTTCCATCGTTTTCGCGATGAGTATCCGCGTCGTCACGGTTTTCGGCGGAACAGGCTTTCTCGGCCGCCCACCTATTTGGTGCGCGACAATGATCGTGCCTACGGGCAGGCCTTCCAGCGTCGAATTCGAGCGATGGGGATTCGTGACCGACCCATATCACCGAGGTCGCCGTGGCAGAACCCCTACGCTGAACGCCTTATCGGAACGCTTCGGCGTGAGTAACAAAGCGCAGCCGCAGGCGCGGTCCTAAGCTGCGGGCCGCCTATGTCCGGTCTACCTCCAATTGCGACCGAATTGATGCGGCGCCGCGAACTGACGCGATGGTAGAGTCGAGGATGGGCGCGGTCGCTTGGGCCATGCGGCAACGCTCCGTTTCCCATCCCCGCTCATCGAACTGTCGCGACGTTGAGGCCGCTACCCTCGCCCGTGACGGGTCTCCCCCGATTACCCGCATCACCTTTCCGACGTGCCGTGCCCACTACCCCGGCGGATCGAGCGGGTGCTCATGTCGATTGCTTCCCCGCTCACGCGGCCTTCCCCAATTGGCAGGAGGGTCGGCATCCGCATTGTCACTTTCGAGGCCTGCCCAGACTTCACTCACGTTACGGCCCGCCGGATCGCTCAGCTGCCCAAGGCAACCTTTGTCACGAGGCTCCAACCCGTGCAGTTGCCCGCGCGCCTTCGGGGCGCTCTGCCAGGAGCCGACATTGCGAATTTTGTCGTCAACCTGGGAGAAAGGCGATGCCTGAGGCATCTGCAACCTTTTGAACTCGCGCGTCATAGAGCGCTTCGAGCCGTTCTTGCGTCAACAGGCAGCTCTAAAGGCGGCAATTGCGGCCTCGCGCTCATAATAGTCTTTCGCCACGGCATCCCAACCGCACCAGGGAGCACACATCCCGTTCGACGATCTCAACGCCGAGCGCTCCTATCGGGGCTTTGGCCGCTACTGCGAAACCAAGCTGGCCAACATCCTGTTCACGACTGAACTGGCGCGACGTCTCGCTGGGACCGGGGTGACGGCCAACTGCTTCCACCCTGGGCTCGTGGCAACGGGCTTCAACCACAACAACGGCCTGCTGATGGACTTGGGGATGACCGTCCTCAGGCCGATGTCACGCAGCCCCGGAGAAGGGCGCAGAAACCCTTGTATGGCTTGCCACCTCGCCAGACGTTGCGAATGTGAACGGGGTATACTTCTTTGACCAGGAGCAAAGGCCGCCGAGCCCCGAGGCACAGGACACGGAGACCGCGGCGCGGCTGCGGGAGATCAGCGAGCGGCAGTGCGCGGTCTCGGGGCGAAGCGCCGAAGCCCGCTCGTGACTCGCCAAGCAAAGCAGGCGTATGTAAACCGTGTTCGAGATCGTGGGCTTTGTTGTAGCAGGAGCGGCGGATGACTGCCGCCAAGGCGCTCGGCCTCGACGAGATGAAGCAATTGCCGCTGCGTGCCGCAGGATTGATGGTTGGCTGAAAAGGCAGCGAACGACAGAGGTGCGGCAATGATCATTTGCCGTTGGGGACCAGGACACCACCGTCAGATTAAGTTTTAGCTAATGCACGTAGCGTCGACGCCTGGTGTCCGAGGACCAACGTCGGAGCAATTCGCGGCCAAATATGTCCGAAGATGGTTCGATCAGCAGCACGATCCCGCCCTGCTGTTCCGCTGTTTCACGTGAAGGCCGTGTCGTGAACGTCGTCCCTGACATCAAGGTGGAACCGAAGCCCGAAAGCGACGAGCTTTGGTTCAAGGACGCGATCATTTATCAGCTTCATGTCAAGGCATTCGGCGACAGCAACAACGACGGCATTGGCGATTTCGCTGGCCTGACCGAAAAACTCGACTACCTGGAGGATCTCGGCGTCACCGCTCTTTGGCTGATGCCGTTCTATCCCTCGCCCGGGCGTGACGACGGCTATGACATTTCGGACTACCGCACCATCAATTCCGATTTCGGCACGATGCAGGACTTCCGTCGTTTCATGCAGGAGGCCAAGCGGCGAAAGCTGCGCGTGATCACGGAGCTCGTCATCAACCATACGTCAGATCAACATCCCTGGTTCACGCGCGCGCGTCGAAGTAAGGCGACATCCGATGCTCGCAACTGGTATGTGTGGAGTGATACTGACCATCGCTTCGCGGAAACGCGCGTCATCTTCAACGATACCGAGAAATCGAATTGGACCTGGGATCCCGAGGCAAAAGCCTATTATTGGCATCGTTTCTTTTCACATCAGCCGGACCTCAATTACGATAATCCGCGGGTGCTTTCGGCCATGATTCAGATCATGCGGCGCTGGCTTGATCACGGCGTCAGCGGTTTCCGTCTGAGCGCCATTCCATATCTGTGCGAGCGCGAAGGAACCAACAACGAGAATCTCCCGGAAACCCACGCAATCATCAAAAAAATCAGGGCCGAACTCGATTCTTACGCGCCCGCCAAATTCCTCCTCGCCGAAGCCAATCAGTGGCCGGAAGACGTCAGCGCCTATTTCGGTGACGGCGACGAGTGCCACATGGCCTATCACTTTCCCCTGATGCCACGAATTTACATGGCGATCGCCCAGGAAGACCGTTTTCCAATTACCGACATTCTGCGGCAGACGCCGGACATTCCCTCCAACTGCCAATGGGCGTTGTTCCTGCGCAATCACGACGAGCTCACGCTCGAAATGGTGACCGACGTCGAGCGCGATTATCTCTGGTCGACCTATGCGACGGACCCTCGTGCCCGCATCAATCTCGGGATCAGACGGCGCCTGGCGTCCTTGATGGACAACGACCGGCGGAAGATCGAGCTCATGAACTCGCTTCTGATGTCGTTCCCCGGCACGCCGATCATCTACTACGGCGACGAGATCGGAATGGGCGACAATATCTATCTCGGTGATCGCAACGGCGTTCGCACGCCGATGCAGTGGACGCCGGATCGCAATGGCGGCTTTTCTCGTTGCGACCCTACGCGGCTCTACCTGCCGATGATCATGGACCCCGTCTACGGTTACGAGGCGGTCAACGTCGAAGCGCAATCGCGCAGTCTGGCGTCGCTGCTGAGCTGGACCAAGCGGCTGATATCGGTCCGCAAATCGAGCAAGGTGTTTGGCCGCGGATCGCTGACCTTTGTCCGCCCGGCAAACCGCTCCGTGCTCGTCTACGTGCGGCAATACGAGAATGAAGTCGTGCTCTGCGTGGCCAATCTGTCGCGCTCGGCGCAGGCCGCCGAGATCGACCTGTCTCCGTGGCGTGGCCGTGCCCCGTTCGAATTGCTCGGCCGAACGAACTTCCCGCCGATCGGCGATGCTCCTTACCTTGTCACGCTCGCGCCTTACGGGTTCTTTTGGTTCCTGCTCCGCAAACCTGATGCATCGACGATTGAGGTCCCGAGCACCCCGGCAGAATTCGAGACGCTCGTGGTCACCCACGGCTGGAGGTCGCTGCTCCACGGCCGTTCCAAATTGGTGCTTGAACGCGATGTTCTTCCGGCATTTCTTGCGAGCCGGCGCTGGTTTGCAGAGCGAGGGAACTTGTCAACGACCCATATCGTCGGCGCCGTACCCCTCGCTGCGGCCGATCCCGATCTGGGACTTGCGTTGCTCGAGGCCAAAGGCAAGGGCGAAACCGCGAATTATCTGCTGCCCTTGACCATCAAATGGACCCGTTTTGACCGCGAGCGACAAAACCCAAACGTCTTGGCCGCCGTGCGCCAGGGGCCACGCGAAGGCACTCTGCTCGACGCCACCGCCGATCCGAACTTCATCTCTATTCTCCTCGAAAACCTGCGCGTCGCGCGCATCACCGAAGCCGACCATCGTCGAATCGAGTTCGCGCCGACGGCGAAGTTTCCGAAGGACGGCCCGATCGCAATCCAAGACGTACGCGCTGTGGATACGGAGCAGTCGAATACGACCGTCCTCGTTGGAACGGACTACGTCGTCAAGCTCTTTCGTCGCCTCGAGCCGGGCGTCAATCCGGAAATCGAAGTCGGTCACTTTCTCACCGAAATGGTTCCGTTCGCGCACGCCCCGCCCCTTCTTGGAACTGTCGAACTGGAGGAGAATGGAGATCGCAGCGCGGTCGCCGTCGTGCACGGTTTCGTGCAAAATCAAGGTGACGCCTGGACAGTGACGAGCGCCCATCTTGACCGTTTCGTGGAGGAACAACGCCTCCTCACGGCCGAAGCCGCGGGATACAGCGATGAGCAAATCGCCTATCTGCGGCGGATGGACCAAGTCGGGCGGCGTGTCGCCGAGTTGCAGCTCGCGCTTGCAGGCCGTGATGACATCGTCGGATTCGCTCCGGAACCAATTGCTGCAGATGATGTCCGGAGCTGGACAGACGGCATCCTGCAGCGTGCCAGCCGGACACTTGATCATTTGGCACGCCGCCGGTCGGACCTGACGGAGAATGACCGCCGGCTCGTTGACGCGCTCTTGTCTTACCGGCAATCACTACCCGCGCGACTGCGCGAATTGCTTCCGGAAACCATCGACGCAATGAAGATCCGTCATCACGGTGATTTTCATCTCGGACAGATGCTGATCGCCAAGGACGACGTCTCCATCATCGATTTCGAAGGTGAACCGCGCCGCAGCATCGAGGATCGCCGGCGCAAGGGCCCTGCCGCCCGCGATGTGGCCGGCCTCATGCGCTCGATCGACTATTCCACAACGGCTGCGCTCGAGCGTGCACTCAAGTCAGCGCCTTATGAACACGGCAGGCTCGTCCATGCGCTCGAAGATTGGCGCGAACACTCCGTCGCCGCTTTTCTCTCGGCCTATCGATCATCGTTGAGCGATACGAGACTTTGGCCGCAATCGCTCGACGCCGCCGATCGTCTTCTCGATTTTTTCCTGTTGGAGAAGGCTTTCTATGAAATTGAATACGAGCTCGCGCATCGGCCTGATTGGCTGCGGGTGCCGTTGGCTGGCACCTGGCGCATTCTCTCGCGTTCGCAAGGCTGACTGACTGACCTATGCCAATTCGATATCCTACAATTCGGCCCTGGCTGGCAGGGGACTGAATGCAATTCGATCAATTGAACCGGCGCAACTTCATTACGCTGCCGTTTACGGATCGGATTGTCGCTAGGTCTGCTATCCTGAGGTCATGTGGCGGAGGTCCTCATGCCCTGGGCAAGTTCAAACTATCCCAATAACAAATTAGGGGAATTTGAGATCGTCCGCGAGGTCCATGATATTCAAGGCGGCAATGGCGCGGATGCCAGCTTCCGCTTTCTCACGATCAATAGACACAACGTCATGAGTGTTGGGACCAACATCGAAGTCAATATCCGTGCGACCTATTCCGTTCTGATTGCGCGAGAGCAGTCTTCGAAAGGCAGCCATTCCTTCCGGGTCCATCCAACGCGGCGGAATTCCATGCGAAATAAAATTACGAATTCCATGCGAGACTTCGGACTTAACCCGCAGGATATACGGCGTCACATCTTTGGTGGCATCTAAGGGTTCCGCGACTGCAACAACCGTGAATAGACTGTCGGCCGACGCGCGTTCTAAACGCCACTCAAAATATTCCTGTGGCGGGACCAGAACCCGCTCGGCTTGTTCGAAAACTCTCAGCGCATCGACTTGCTGCATGGCGTCGCTGACGCGCTGCAAGCCTTCGTCGGAGGGCGTAGGATGAATCGTGATTACGAGACGGTCCATGTCGCGCCTCATCACCCGCCGACGGCCGATGAGTCCTTGTAAGTAAGGCGCTTTCCGACAATGCCCTGAACAGACTGTCATGATCCTGGAGCGGTCCGATCATCCCTTGCCAGCGGGTGACGCGCTCCTCATGACTCATTTGGAGACCATCACGGATCGCCTCCGCGACCTCAAGTTTGTCATTTGGATTGACTATAAGTGCGCCCGTCAGCTGCTGAGCTGCACCCGCAAACTTCGAAAGGATCAAGACCCCCGGGTCTGTAGGATCCTGAGCCGCGACGTATTCCTTTGCGACCAGGTTCATGCCATCGCGCATCGGTGTGACAAGTCCAACGAGTGCAAGCCGGTAAAGGCCGGCGAGTACAGATCGAGCATAAGTTACTCCTGACGATCGAGCGACGTCAGGTCCATCAGCGCGTACTGAACCCGCCCTTTGTCGACCATCGTGGCGATCTATCTGATCATCGTGGGACTGATCGGCCTCAACGCCATTCACCACTTCATCCGGTGACGGGAAAGCCCTTCGCCGCGCGCAAATTTCCGGGCTTGCGTCGGCATCGGCGGCCGTGATCATTACGGCCGGGCGCAACCGAATCCGTGAATTGCATGGTCAAATCGACGTCGCGCCGGATCAAATCGATCAGCAAACGACCCGCCGGCAAGGCCGCGCCCCGCAAGCCGGCCGCGCCGGCGAAGGCTCCGCCCAAAAAGCCTTCGGCCAAA
>Ga0209647_1004127_pt1 | contig 11025 bp, 10 predicted proteins | sample GraSoi_2013_60cm_FD_185827 | JGI IMG/M metagenome (GOLD analysis project Ga0209647, IMG submission 185827) | Grasslands soil microbial communities from the Angelo Coastal Reserve, California, USA - Sample 9_17_2013_60cm (SPAdes) (version 2) | ecosystem: Environmental > Terrestrial > Soil >... | reverse complement strand
ACCTACGTTGGTGAACTGGGTTGGGAAATTTACGCGCCAATGGAGTATGGCCTCAAACTGTGGGATACGCTCTGGGACGCCGGGCAGCCTCTCGGTATCACTGCCGCTGGCTACCGCGCCATTGAGTCACTGCGCCTGGAGAAGGGCTACCGCTATTGGAGCACCGACATTCATTCCGAATACAATCCCTACGAAGCGGGCCTGGGCTTCGCCGTCAAGCTGCAAAAAGGCGATTTCATTGGTCGCGCAGCCCTGGAACGCATTAAAGCCGAAGGCGTCAAGCGCAAGCTATGTTGCCTGATTGTGGCTGATCCTCAGGCTGTCGCCCTCGGTGGTGAGCCATTACTCGCCGGTGAACAGGTGCTAGGCCGTGTCACCAGTGGGGGCTATGGCTACACTGTACGCCAGAGTATCATCTACGGCTATCTCCCTGTAGAGTATGCAGTCCCTGGCAGCCGGGTCGAAGTCCAGCTCTTCGGGACACGCTGCCCGGCAACCGTAACCAAAGAGCCGCTCTACGATCCCAAGAATGAGAAAATCAAGGCGTAATTAATGCGTGCAAACAGGCACGACGCGTCGTGCCTGTTTGCACGCATTAACTACTTGAACTTGAAATAGTTGACAAGTACGGCGATGACAATGATCGCGACAATAAGCACCGCCACCCCGATCAAATAATACACGACGGTGCGACCGAGTTTAATAGTGCGCGGCCCACGGGCGGCTACTTTTTTCACTTCCTGGCGGCGCTCCTCGAGACGTTTTCTGCGCTTCTCCAAGCGCTTTTGCTGCTTGGTCGCGGGTGAAGCCTGCTGGGTAGGGCTGGTACCCATCTGCTCCATACGCCGGCGCATCGTGCGATTGTAGCTGTCGGCTTGCTGCTGTTGAGGATTATTGGTCGCGCTGATCTCCTTGGGCTGGGTAGACCTGGCCCCAGGCACAGCTGTGCCACCAATGCGTGTTCGATTACTCCTACCGCTCTGTTTGCCCTTCGGTGAGGAACTTTGGGTCTGAGAAGCCTGGACCGGCGCTTGCGTTTGAGCAGGCTGCTTATTCACACCAGCCGTATTGGGGGTGTTCGCGCTAGCATCAGTTCCTTGCTTCTGAGGACCTTGTTTGCTCGCTTTCGCCATAGTTATGTCCTTTTCTTGAGATAATCGCTAGATAATTGCTATGCATCAGGAATCGTTTCAAGCCAGCCATTGACTGGATTCACTTTACTGCCTCGCTCTCAAGGTATGCTCTGGCAATCCTTGCCGCTTCTTCCTTATCATCCGGTGAAAGCACACCATCAATCACCAGGCTTAACAGGTGATCCTTAATCGGACGCAACCATGGTCCAGGTTGGCGGTCAAACAATGCCATGAGCTCTTTGCCATCTAGAGGGCTTTTTATAGGAACACGTTCCGCTTCTTCCTTCAAACGTTGACAGCGCTCCTCAAGCTCGTTAACACGAGCGGCTGCGCGCGAAACCTTGTCCGCCCGGTAGCTCGTAATGTCGGCACGCGAAAGATCCAATAGATCGGGCAAAACATCACCGCTATCCAACATCAAGCGACGTACTGCTCCATCGGTCCATTCCGTCATATACGCATTGGCCCGCATGTGCAGGCGCACTATGCGTGAAACGCTTTCAATAAAATCCCGGTCAAAGTGCAGGCGCTTCAGAATATCACGCGCCATATATGCGCCAATATCCTCGTGCCCAATAAAGTGGACCTTGTTCTCTTCGACGGTGCGCGTGCGCGGTTTGGCAATATCATGGAGTAGCGCACTCCAACGTGTTGCCAGGCGTGGTGATGAGCGTTCAACCACGCGCAAAACATGGGCATAGACATCCTTGGAGGCTGTTGTGCGTTGTTGCTGCTGGCTGACTCCACGTAGTTCCAACACTTCGGGAATAATCCATGCCATCAAACCCAGCTCCATCAGCAGGTCAAGTCCCTTGGCCGGGTGAGGTGAGACGAGCAATTTATTCATCTCGTCGCGAATACGCTCACGGCTGATCTTCTGCAGCTTCGCGGCCTGGCGAATGATCGAGCGCCTGCTCTGGGCTTCAATGGTAAAGTCCAGTTGTGCGGCAAAGCGTACCGCGCGCAAGAGACGCAAAGGGTCTTCATCAAAACGCTTATCAGGCTCGTTGCCCACGGCACGTAAAATATGGTTCTCAAGATCCTGCCGTCCACCGAAAAGATCAATAATATCGCCGTTGAGTGGATCGCGCGCCAGGGCATTGATCGTAAAATCTCGCCGTAACAGGTCGTCGGCTAACGAGGTACCAAAACATACTTCTGGTTTACGTGACTCTGGATTGTAACGTTCAGTACGAAATGTCGTAATCTCAACGATGTCACTGCCATAATGCAGGCGTACCGTACCAAAGCGTTCGCCCACCAGGACCACGGCGCTGGGCTGCGTGGGTGCCACCAGGCGCTTGATCTCATCGGGGTGAGCGTCGGTTGCCAGGTCCGCATCGTTAGATTGTTCCCGGTGCAGCAGCACATCACGAACCGTGCCACCTACCATATATAGTTGTTTGTGCTGCGCGTGAAATGCCTCCGCCAGCGTGGTGATAATATCTCGCATGTAATATATACGTATCCGCTTCTGAGGTAGAAAGCAAAAAAATTGCACTCTATCCAGGCTCTTTTTTATCTGATAACGGGACTATTATCTCACATTCTCGCAACCTTTTATAGTACCTGGCAGCCCTCCACAGGGCTTCGCCAAAGTCTCGCTGTTGGGCACAAAGCCCCACCCCAGAGGAAAGAGATGAGCGAATGGCGCACCTGGCGCGGCGCGCCAGGTGCGCCATTCGCTCATCTCCATGAATTATCCCGAATTTTTAGAAAAAAGAAGTACATTTAGGGTATTTTATTGCATGGTTGCCTTGTGTTGGTGTAAACTAGATTGGTGAATTTCTATCTTTATCAGACCTGTGGGCCTTTCAGGCTTATTTGCAGAAGGTAGTAACAAAACGTAGAGATAAGTTGAGTGGTGGACAGTACATCAGTATGCGGCGTATATAAGCATTTTTTGCAACTGGTTAGAGCGTCGAGAGATACGCAAGAGAACGATCACAATACGCTTTACCCCGCCCCACGTTGAAGAGAAGCCCATTAACATATTCTCATCAGAACTTTTGTTCTAATTTCATGCTAAAAAGTCTTGACTTGAACATTTATTCGAGGTATGATAAGAAAAAATTAAGAACAGATTTTCACTAGAATGGAGGTCACCACTATGGGAGCGACGGAGGTAAGAAGGCAGCCGTCCGTACCGGCAGGGTATGACGTCGCGGACGAAGACGATATGTATGTTTCGCGTAGCCCCAGTAGTGCTCGGCGCTATAAGCCGCCCATCCAGCATGATACGCTGGATGATCCAAGAATACTGAAGGGTGCGTTAGTGCGACATCGTCGTTCCAGTCTTACAGTGCAGGCTGGCAATAACATAGCATCAAAGGCAGTTTCAACAACCGTGAAACGCGCAAAGTCAGGACATCGATCTTTCTTTTATATTGCAGTTGTCCTGGGCATGCTGGTAATGGCCTTGCTCGTTTTCGGTTCAACCACTTTTGTATCTTGGTGGCAGGTACATCAGGACGATATGCAGTATGGTCGTCCGCGTACCTCTCAACTGGATGCGGTCGTAGGTCATATGGATAGTCCGGCCAATCCAACACACTTTATCTTTCTTAATCTAAACCGCCATGTGGAAATTATCGAGTTCCCGGGGGGCGATGCTGCGCACGCCCGCATTTATCAAGGACCAATCTTATATGGTCCTGGCCAGGATTTGACCCCTATCACTGGAGAAATCCGCGATGTCAACGGCGATGGCAAACCCGATATCATTGTTCATATTCAAGATCAACAGCTCTACCTTATTAATGACGGAAACCAATTTCGCCCGCAGCGGTCAAGTGATCATGTGAACATATAGCGGCTATTCCATTAGCTATTATCTTTTTAAAGCAGTTCCACCTCCGAATGAGAGGTGGAACTGCTTTTCTCTACCCAGGTGGTGCGTTCGGGAAATTCGTGGATGAGAACCAGGGCCGATAAATCGGCGATGTGCACGATAAATCGGCACCTACGGTTTCCCCAGGAATTAGCGAATGCACCACTATGATCTCCTCATAAAAAGGTGACGAGTTATGAGTGGATGTCAGTTCTCTACCTCTTGACAATCCAAGACAAGTGATATATATATTTAGTACGTACGGCAAATGCCGTACGTACTAAATATATCCAAGGTAGGTTCATGACATAAAGAGGATGGAGCGAAACGATGACAACCCGGCCAGATTTCGATGCCGAGGCCATTTTACCAGAAGATGTGCCTGTGAGCATGCCTGAATTATCAGCAACTCTTACGATCAGCACGGCGCAACAATTTAAAGCTATGGGCGATGCTACACGTACGCACATCCTGGACATCATTAAACATCGACCGGCCACCGCTAAATATATCGGAAACAAGTTAAAAATTCCGCCCGGCACAATCGGTCACCATCTGCAAGTATTGGAAGCCGCCGGGCTGGCCCAGGTGGTGGCTCGCCGTCTTGTTCATGGAATCGTCGCCAAGTATTACACGCGCACTGCGCGGCTCTTTCTTTTTGATTTCCCACCGGAGGTGACACAGGGCGCGTCGATGGCCCTGCGCTTCATTACAGAGGCACGCGATCAACTCGCGGAGACAGTGGCGGACGAAGAAGGCGGCGGTATCTGTAAAACCGGCTTTCCCCACGCGCGTCTCTCACCAGAGCGAGCGGAAACTTACACTAAGCGCCTGTTCGACTTGCTCTACGAGTTTTCAACTGAACCTCCTGACCCCGACGGCCAGGTCTATGGGCTTTTCACAGCAATTTTTGTAGCTCCCCCTTACTTACAGAGCGACAGCACAGAGGACACACCTTCTATTACTGGAGAAAACGCATAAACATACGTTGGAGAGGAAGACTTTTATGGCTATCAATCGCAACGAGACAGCCACACCTGCCCGCAGGCTTAATAGCGATTTCTGGAAGTACTGGACAGGCCAGACGATCTCAAATCTGGGTAGTTCTATCACACTCTTCGCCTTACCCCTTATTGTCTACAAATTGACAGGATCAGCGCTCAACCTTGGCCTCTCGATGGCAATGAACATGCTGCCCTATCTGCTCTTTGGGCTGCTGCTCGGCGCGTGGACGGATCGCGTAGACCGTAAGCGCATGATGATTTTCACTGACATTGGCCGTGCCTCTATCATTGCCACTATCCCCCTCATGGCCTTGATGGGCTCGCTCTCTGTCTGGTGGATTTATGCAGTGGGATTTCTACACTCAACGCTTACCATCTGCTTCGAAGCGGGCCAGTTCGCGGCCATCCCCAGCCTCGTCGATCAAGACGACCTGGTGACAGCCAACGGGCGTATCCAGGCTAGCTACTCGGCAGCCAGCATCGCCGGTCCGGTACTGGCTGGCGTGCTGGTGGCTTTCATGCCCTTTGCGAACATCATGCTGCTTGACTCGGCCTCTTTTGTGATCTCAGCATTTTCTCTCGCCCTTATCACCACTAGCTTCAACGCGCATCGAGACAAACAGGAGGAACGATCAAATATACTGCATGATGTTCGTGAAGGACTGCGCTATGTACTAAGCCATCCTGTTTTACGCAACATTTCACTGATGATGGCGCTGGTCAACTTTATCTCGGCCACCTATGGCGCCCAGCTGGTACTCTTCGCCAAGGAGCGGCTGCAAGCTAACGACACCCAGGTTGGTCTGCTCTATTCAGCGGAGAGCGTCGGCGTCGTTATCTTTTCCCTGCTGGCCGGTTCACTGCGCAAGCGCTGGACTTTCAGCAAGGTCGCATTGACGGCACTCATGCTGATGGGCCTGCTCATCGCCGGCACATCTTTGACACGCTGGTACTGGCTGGCCCTGGTACTCGTGGGATGTTCTCAAGGCCTGGGTATCCTCTTCAATATCAACACCGGCAGCCTGCGCCAGGCAATCGTTCCCAACCACCTGCTGGGACGCGTCATCAGTATTGCCAGTGTGCTCGCCTGGTCTGCTATTCCGCTCGGTTCTCTGCTTGGAGGCTTGATCATCGGATGGACCGGAAACGTGGCGCTGGTCTATGGAGGAATCGGCGTGCTAGTTTTCCTCGGCCCCCTGAGCTTTTCGTTCACTGCGCTGGGACATGCGGAACGTTACTTGCCGCAAAAAGAGGAAGCAGCACCGCCTGCGGAAGCAACCTCGTAGCAGAACTATATCCATAGCATGTTTATGGGGGAAGTTACATTTTCGCTCGGATGGGTCAGGTTCTCACACCTCGACGTCCGCGATGGATTCCCGTACCCATGTGGGGCGGTAGGGGAAACGCTCGATCTGTTGGCGTGAGGTGACGCCAGTGAGCACCAGGATTGTTCGCAGGCCGCTCTCGAGCCCGGCGATGATATCAGTATCCATGCGATCACCAATCATCACAGAATCCTCGGAATGGGCATTCAGAGTACGCAGGGCGGTGCGCATCATGAGGGGATTCGGTTTGCCAACGTAATAAGGTTTGATGCCTGTAGCGGCGCTGATCAATGCGGCCACTGCACCGGTCCCAGGGACGACGCCCCCTTCACCAGGTCCCATTACATCTGGATTGGTAGCGATAAAACGCGCCCCAGCCGTAACGAAGCGAATGGCGAGAGTAATGCGTTCAAAGCTATAGGTTGTTGTCTCACCTAGCACCACATACTCCGGCTCCTGATCAGTCAGCACGTAACCGATATCATGCAAAGCCGTTGTCAGTCCGGACTCCCCAAGGGCATACGCCCGGCCACCCGGTCGCTGAGATTGCAGGAACTGCGCAGTAGCCAGGGCAGAGGTGAAGATTGCTTCAACTGGCACGTCCAGTCCTATATAGTGTAAGCGCCCCTGCAGGTCGCGCGGTGTGTACATCGAATTATTAGTAAAAATCAAGAAAGGGATGCCCTGGGTGCGCAGGTGCTGCACAAAATCTGCCGCCCCCGGAATAAGCGTCGTTCCCCGCAGGATAACACCATCCATATCTATCAAATAATTCTTGATATTGTCCAATCGTATTCCCTCAATTCCAAAATTTACCACCTGGCTCACGCTGGCTGTAAGCCCTGTCACAGTGTAGCTCAAAGGTGTAGGGCATGTCAATTACAGAGGGATGGCAAGCCTGAAGCTTTTGCCTTTCCTCCGTTTGCCGCCTGCGGCGAAGAGAAGAGAAGCAGGAGTGCAAAGGGCTGTGCCCTCTGCACTCCTGCTCATCAGGGGCGCTGCACACGAAATGCAACGGTGAGGACATCGCCTAGATGTACCTGCTGGAGGAACTGTTCGTACATCTTTGAAAACAGGGGAAGCAGGTCGGCTGTTGGCTCCTGCACACCATCTCCCTCAAATTGCTGATCTTCGCGGAAGCGTACCGTTCTTTCCACCTCACGCCGGGGAGGTTCCAGGTGGACAGTGATCGTCAAACTATCGCCAGCTTGCAGCGTGCGGTACACCTCCTGCTGATACAATGTCGCGAGAAAGGACGAGAATGCGACATCATTTACGGGTTCTCTTTGCTGAAATATTTTAAATATGCGCTGCCCTTGCCCATTACTTTCGACCAGGGCGGTAATTGTGAAGATTGCTTCAAACATGTACATCCTCCTGTCTTTTCCAAAACGTGCATTGTCCCATTTCGTGGCAAAGGCCCGAACAAAGCGGACATGCAATCCCAACAGGACAGCCGCAAGAGCTGCCCCTACGACTATTTTGCGAAAAACCTAATCGAGAAAAGGAGCCAGAGGCGCCTGCCTCATGACCGGTTTGGGAGCGGGAAGCTCCGTCTCGCGCCGGTAGCGTTCATAGCTGAGACGTCCCCGCGTTGCAGCAATAATGATCAGCGCCAATAGGATAAAGGCGATATACGAACTCATGGCGGCTAGCGGAGCCGTGGGAAGCGATGGGGAGAAGCGCAAAAAGGCATCGCTCGCTGTGTTGACAGAGGCGTGAAGCAGCATCGCGAGTAGCAGGCTGCCACGTGTGTTATTGAAAACCCACGTGAAGATGAACGCCATCGCTGTTGCGGCGATAACAAATGCGATGAAGGGCACGCTGATGCCGACGAAGCCAGTCCCGGCTCCATTGTATCCTGGGATCAGAAAAAGGGGCAGATGCCAGAGGCCCCAGAGTACCCCCAATATGAGAGTTCCGAGGAGAGGACCAGAGCGCTGTTGCAACCGGGGCAGCGCAAAGCCGCGCCAGCCAGGTTCTTCAAAGAATGGGCCGCCAGCAAAGAAGATAAAGATGTAGGTCACCAGGTAGCCCAGTATAAAGGTGAGAGCTGGGACGCGAAAGGCTGCAATGGCTCCTGGCAGGACCAGGATGCTGAAGAGAAGCAAGGCTGGGATACCAAGGAGAACAAACAGGTACCACTGGGCATCCACTCGCCAAAGGACATAGCGGCGCAGCAAGCGGAGCACACCTGGTCGCCCTTCGGTAATGGCCGTCATGATGAATGCTGCGAGCGTTGGCCCAAGTAAAGGGGCAGGTATAACCCAGGGGATCAGTGAAAGGTGCAAGAGCAAGAGGACAATCACTTCATAAATCCAGGTCAAGCCAAAGGCTATGAGATAGAAAAAGAGCAACGGATAACTCCGCATGAGCGGAAGTAGGCCTTTAGAGTGGACCATTGATTGACCGGAGACGTTTAGGATATCCACCGGGAAACTCCTTCCCTCTTCATAAAGAACACATGGTACCGCGACTAGACATACGGAAATGAAGGCAGAAGCTATGAGCCCTGCCTCACGGTGTTGAGCAGACAGACATACCTGCAAAAAAGAACTAAGAGGAGCGCGACTTAGCAAACTCTGATCCCTTTTGTTCCTCCATATATAGCAAGTATAGAAGCGTAGAAAAACCACGCTACGTTAGCTATACAGGGCGATAGATGATATAGCCAGCAAAGACGAAACGCCGGAAACCATGCCCTAGACGATCAGCTTTGTGTAGAAGATCGGCCTTCTGAAATATATCGTACGTGTATACATAAGCCGAATGGGGATCAGCATGTACGATTGTGTAATAGGGGGCATAGTAGTTATGACCCGGTATAAGGGCGCTGTCAGTGACGCCGCAGATGATTTTTTCCTGGCTAACAAAGGCGATGCGATTGCACGTCCAGAAATCAGAGTACATGTGCGTGATGCCCATCTGCTCAAGCCTGGCGATGAACTCATCCTGCTGCTGGTTAGCCTGCTGAGAGGAGGAAAGATCGCTTGCTATGCTGATAGTTCCTATGAGAAACAGTATAACGATGAGCAGGAGGATGCCTCGATTAAGGATGGCCGCTGACCGCGAACGTGCGAAACGTTGCTCCAGCGCGTCTTTTGCCAGTGGCGTGCTGGCAGCGCTCCAAATTGGCCAGATGAGCGCAGGCGTAACGATGAGCAAAGTAAGCAGGTAGCGTGCATGACTATGTGGTAAACCTTGCGGCCCTGAACTCACTGCATAGCTTACCAGGGCTACGGCTGCGCTGGCGAGTAAGCAGAGCCTGGCGCAGTGCAGGACAATTTCCTGCCTCCGCTCGGGAGAACCCACTTGCATACGGGCGCGTAACTTCCAGAGCGCCCTTACTGTTAGCGAGACCGCCAGCGTCCAGAGGATAATATAACCTGTGCTCCAGCCTGTATGCAGAATTAGGCATTGAAGGGTGTGCGGGCTAGCATCGTTGGCATAATCCACCGCTGAGGCCCGGCAGAAGGGATCCCCTGTAGCTGTGGGGAGACTCATGTCCAGTGTCGCTTCTATCCCTCGTATGAGTTGTGGCAACGTATGAGCTGAAGCCATATTCTTGCCACCTCGAAAGTTAGCAATAATCATGGACAATGAGTCCTGTCCGGGTGCTGCCTGAAGATTGTAGACAATCAGGGGAAACACGCCGATAATAAAACCGAGTAACAGGCACAGCGGCGCCGGTGAGCGCAGGTCACGCCAGCAAAACAGCAGCAGCAGCACACTGGCCATCAGTAGAACTGGCAGTACAACCAGGTCCGACCATATTGCGAGCCCCACCACCAGTCCCCAGCCGGCATAACCGGCAAGACGTAATTGGCGCCTTCCTCGTGGCAGGTCCTGGCGATAGGTGAGTGAGAGCCAGGCAGCCAGCAGAAACGCGAGCGTACCAAAAAGAAGGGTCTGCGTGGAGCCGCCTGTGGCATACAGTTCGCGCAAAAACATGGCACTTGAGCCCAGGGCAAGCAGAACCAGCACGAACAAGGCCAACTTTTTTGTGTAGAGCAAGCTTGTCAGCAGGTACATACTGGCAAAGAACAGGGCATCGAGGAGAATTATGCCGAGCCGCAAGGTAAAGACCGAAGGACCGAAGAGACGAAAGAACGCTGCACCAAGATAAGCCTCTACTGCGCCCAAATAGTTTCGAGTGTAAAATACAACGGGATGTTCCCCGTTATAAGCGATATGGCGGGCCATGAGGCCGATCGTATCTTCATCACTGTTGGTCGTCGGCCAGCCCAAAGCCGTCAGTAGTAAGCGTAAACCAATGGCAAGCCCTATGATGAGCAGAGCAAACAGTCCATATTTGCCTATGCCAAGCTGTTTCGACAACTTTGCTAATAAGCCTTGCTTTAGACGATGAGCATACACGGTAGCTTTCCTCTTCTGGTCTTTATTTGACATCTTGCTATGATGCGCACCTTTTTGCCAGCTATGGTCTCAAAAACTATACATTATCCCGACTTTTGTGTCAAAAAGTTACGGTGATCGCCTGCAGGCGTTCGATTTTACCACTGTGCTTAACGCGCCACTGGTACTTGCAACGCGATCTTGTCCATAATAGAGAAAGAAGGAGATCAAGGCGAGGAAATACTGCCATATCCAGGGGGCTACGAGAAACGATCCGCACTCTCTGAGAGGATCAGCCGCGCAGTGCGTTTAAATGAAAAGTACGCTAATGCCCATTGAAACATGACGACCACACGATTGCGGTGCCCAATTAAGAA
>Ga0209647_1004119_pt1 | contig 11042 bp, 6 predicted proteins | sample GraSoi_2013_60cm_FD_185827 | JGI IMG/M metagenome (GOLD analysis project Ga0209647, IMG submission 185827) | Grasslands soil microbial communities from the Angelo Coastal Reserve, California, USA - Sample 9_17_2013_60cm (SPAdes) (version 2) | ecosystem: Environmental > Terrestrial > Soil >... | reverse complement strand
CCTGGTCGAACTGATTGAAGTATCCGGTCCCTTGGTCGGTAGTTTTCGACAGCGTGTAGGCGACCGAACTCAGGAACTGGCGTGAGTGGTGGCGTAGCGAGACTAGCAGGCCGTTGTAGATGGACAGGCCGGAATTATCGATGGCATTGATGGTGCCGAAGTTGGGATTGATGAAGCCATCGATGGCGCTGAAATCCGGCGTCGTATACGTCTTTCCGTTCGGCAACGTCACGGTGGCGGTGTTTGCGGATCCTCCGAAAGCAACTTGTTGATCCGGCGGGACAAGGTTCAGATCGAACCCAAAATTACCGTTAGCCTGGCGCGTGACCCCGTTGGAATTTCCCAAGAGGTGAAGGCCGTGGCTGTAGACATATCCGACGCTGAGCGCGGTTTCGCTGCCGAACTGGTGTTCCACCGCGACATTGGCCTGCTCGACATAGGGGCTGCGGAAATTCGGAGAAAAGACGACGATGGATGGAGTGCCACCTGCACCGCTAGGAAACGAGGTGAGGCTGTCGGGGTAAGTGACCAGAGGATTCGAGTTTCCAAATGCTGGCCCCACAACGACCAAAAATGGTCGGGTTATTCCGTTCGAGGCGAAGGCCTGGGAAACGTCGAGCAAGTCCGCTTGAATATAGAACAGGCCAAATGAACCGCGAACCACGGTGCCTCCCTTGCGGTCGAGCGCGTAGGCGAATCCGACCCGAGGCGAAACATTGTTCTTGCTGTAAGGAATATGGCAAGTCAGAGCGAAGGCGGGATTGCACTGCTTTGGCTGCGCGAGGACCTGCAAGTCGTAACGCAGGCCATAATTGAGAGTCAGGCGCGGCGTGGCGCGGAATTGATCCTGGGCGAAGAAGGAATACGTGGGCGAGGTCTGATTAATCGCTCCCTGTCCGAACGATTGCAGATAAAGCTCGTAATTGCCGCTGGGTACATCGGTAAGGCTGCCGAAACGATACTCTCCCTTCGGTCCGTACGTGAAGGAATCCGCGTTGCGGCTGATGTTGATATCCACACCAGCTTTCAAGTTGTGATTCCCTAGGACCTTAGTGAAGGTGTCGGTGAATTCGTAGCGACGGTCGGTGTTGGCAAGTTGAAACCGGTTTCCGCCAAAAACGAAGCCGGTATCTGGATTCTGGATAGTAACCGCAGGCGAAGTTGGGGGAGAAGCCGGAAGATCGAAGTGATAATCGCTCCCGAAGTGGAAGCGGACTTCGTTGATGGTGGTGGCGTTGAAACTGGTTTGCAGCGACGCCTGGAAGAAATGACTGGTGGCTCCGTCGGTCAGCGATAGACCGTCGCCGGTTGAGGTGGGCGTATTGAAATATCCGTGCGGACTGCGGAAGCGCTGGTAGTTGTAGGTGACACTGAACGTGTTCTTGTCGTTAATGACGCCGTTGATCTTTCCGAAAGCTACGTCCTGGTTGAAACTACGGGGGAAAGAACCGGCCGCTGCTGCAATCTGCGCTGCCAGGGCGGGATTGTCGACTAGGAAATTGGGATCTTGGGCAAGCGCGTCATTCAACTGGGAGCTGTCATTCACCGTCAACGGCTCGTTGCGTATCTGACTTTCATAATTGCCGACGTAGAAAAGACGATTATGAATGATCGGTCCGCCGATCGTGCCTCCAACCTGCTGTCTGCGATTGTGAGGCTTGGGAATCCCCAGCCCCTCGTTGATCTTGTCGTTGGCGCTGGTCGCGGAGTCAAGGACGTAGTAATAGGCATCGCCATGAACCTGGTTGGTGCCACTTTTGGTCACTGAGTTCACCAGACCACCTCCGGCCTGGCCGAACTCAGCTTCGAATCCGGTGCTGGTGACCTGGAATTCGCGGATTACGTCTTCGCTGAACTGGAAGGGGATGGTGCGTCCGATCTGCTGCGCGAAAAAAGCGTTATTGTTGTTGCCGCCATCGACGGTGTAGTTGTTGAAATTGCCCGCGACCCCGTTGAAGCTGATCATGCCGAAATCGCCATCGGTAGTGGCCCCAGGAGTGAGAAGGGCAAAGTCGGTGAAGTTGCGCCCGTTGAGGGGAAGGGATTCAATGCTCTGCTGGTCTACGACGGTTCCGAGCGAAGACTCAGCGGTATCCACCAAAGGGGTGATGGCACTCACGGAGACGGTGGTTTCCACCTTGCCAACAGCAAGTTGCGGGTGAATGATGGCGCGAGTGCCGACGGTAACGCTGACGTCCTTCAGCACAAGTTTGTTGAATCCGGCTTTCTGAATGGAGATTTCATAAGTGCCAGGATCAAGATAAAGAAAGGTGAAATCGCCCTCGGTGCCGGACTGTAGCGTCGCGGAAATCCCTGTGTTCTGGTTGCGCACCGTAACGCCTGCAGCGGGCACGGCGGCCCCGCTGGAATCGGTCACCGTTCCCTCAAGCCGTCCGGTGGCCGAAGCGGACTGAGCATGAACTGCGGTTGATGACAGCATCAAAATCAACGCGAGAAGGAGCACTAACCCTGGGGAAAAAAAGGACGGGTGAAGTCGCGGGCTGCACTGGCGCATGGGTCTCCGTTTCTGGGCTAAAAATCATTCGTGCAGGCTCATGATGTTTCCCCTCAAAATGACCCGAAGACAGTAATCCTGATTTCAACGGGATAGAGTGCGCCTGCGACACACTCAAAGTAATAGGTTTCGTGCGCGGCTTCAAGTCATTTCCCCTGAATGTCTTCGGGGAACACGCGAAGGGTACCGTACTCCTCCGACTGGAGCTAGTCCGGTCTGGGATTCCAGTACTCGCTCCGGCTACGCCCGCGCAAAATGTGATCGCAACTCTGCGCGGGCGGGGCGCCCGCGCCACACAACTCTCGTTGCTATAATCCGCGTGTGACCGAACCTGTGCTGCTCCAACAACAACTTCGCACTCCAGTGTTGCGACGGTCGTTTCATAAGCCGTATCCCGTGGCTGTGCGGGGTGCCGGCGTTTATGTTTGGGATGGCGATGGCAAGCGCTATCTGGATTTCTCGGGATCGGCGGCGGTGAACTTCATTGGGCATGGCGTTCGCGAAATTGCTGACGCCATGGCGGAACAGGCTCGGCAGTTGGAGTTTGTCCATACCAGCCAGTTCACGACCCCGGTTGCCGAAGAATTTGCGCAGGAGTTGCTTGAGTTTGCGGGAGAACACTTTACTGGCGGAGCGGTTTACTTCACCAGTGGTGGATCGGAGTCGGTGGAGACAGCGCTGAAACTTGCGCGCCAGTACCAGGTGGAGATCGGCGAGCGGAATCGGTATCAGATTCTGAGCCGCCAGCAGAGTTATCACGGAGCAACACTCGGCGCACTCGCAGTTTCCGGCAATAAGAAACGCCGCGAAATCTACCTGCCGATGGTGCGCGAGTTTGAGCACATCGGCATTCCTTATTGCTATCGCTGCGCTTTTGACTGCACCGACAGTTGCTACAACTGCGGACAGCAATATGCCGCGGAGTTGGAACGTGCGATCGTGGCGGCGAGGGGCACCGCCGTGCAGAATAACGTGGCGGGCTTTATCTTCGAACCGATGAGCGGAGCTACATTGGGGGCGGTTACGCCTCCTCCGGGATACTTGCCGGCTATCGCAGATATCTGCCGGCGCCACGGTGTGCTGCTGATTGCCGATGAAAGCATGACCGGCATGGGGCGCACCGGCCGAAATTTTGCGGTTGAGCATTTCGCGATGGAGCATGGGGGAATTGCGCCCGACATTCTGGTCACCGCCAAGGGGCTTTCTTCGGGATACGCTCCGCTGGGCGCGGTGATTGCGACGAAGAAAGTTGTCGATGCGATTGCCGAGGGCTCGGGAGCTTTTCTGCACGGTTTTACCTACAACGCGCATCCGGTTTCGGTAGCTGCCGGACACGCGGTGCTGCGGCGCATCCGGGCGTTGAATCTGGTGCACGCCGCGGATTCGCAGAGCGAAGGCACGGCGGGGTCGGCGCTGAAGATCGCACTGGAAGGTTTGCGCGATCTGGGTGCGGTCGGCGATGTCCGCGGCCTGGGCTTGTTGTGGGGCGTTGAGTTCGTTGCCGAGAAGAAGACGAAGGCTCCTTTCCCGCCGGAGAAGAATTTCGCTGGGCTGGTTGGGCAGGCATGTCTTAGGCGAGGGCTGTTGGTCTATCCCATGCAGGGCTGCGTGGACGGCGTCGCGGGCGATCATCTGCTGATTGCGCCTCCTGCAGTGATTTCGGCCGAAGAGATTCGGTGGGGGGCGGAGCAGATACGGGCTGCGATGCTGGAGGTTGCCGCCCATGCTTATTGAAGATCAAAGGAAGCTGCCGGTGTTCGGGGCGCTGAACAGCCAGTGTAGTGGCGGGCAGCTAAGAGCTAGTTCAACTGCTCGTCCAAAGGACGGTGGCGCGGCCGTCCCGGATGGGCACTGATGCTGCGGAATTTATGGTAAAGTGCGTGCAAGTCTTCGCTCAAGAGCCGCACCACCTCCATAGAGAAGTCGGCATGCTCTCGTAGAAACTCCGTGAAGTCATCCCGCGGGATGAAGGACGCCGTTGTTTGCTCGCCTGCTTCGGCCGTGATCCGATATGTCGCGCCGCTCATGCACTCGCTCAGTCCGAGCATTGTTCCGGGACCGACAACCTCCAGAAGCTGCTTTTGGCTCTGACCGGTCGGCAACAGGACACGAACCTCGCCGCTCTCCACCAGGTAAACGCCCGTTGCCGCGGAGCCCTGCTGAAACAGTTTGCCGCCTTTGGGGAATAACCGAACCGATTTGATCCCGTGAAGAGCCTGCAACAGCTCGGGACTCAATCTGCCTGGCGTCGGCTGCGACGACACAATGTCACTCCCTCTGGCCACGTTTATCTTCGTCCTGGTCCTGCAGACACTCGGAACCGCAGAGGCTGTGGTTTTGCAACATGGCCCCGAGTGACAGGTGACCACGAGCCGCTGGCTCCAGATTACACCCAACGAGGGTCTGCTGGGCGCCCGTTCCTGATTAAAGTCAATGGAGCTTAGCGCAATCAGTTCTCAGCGGGGTGAGCCTGGGGACTGTTCATGCCCTGACGAGACGTGTGGTCGGTGGGTTGGGGGTTTGCCGCTTATTGCCGCTCAAGAATTTCGTCGATTGCGGCTTTGCTGCCTCGGTCGACGCTGATGACTTTGTGGACCGGCTTGAAACCGGTCAGCGTGATATCCACGACATAGTTCCCAGGTCCCAGCATGACGTCAACGGGCGAAATCTTATCAAGGACGCGTTGATTGATCGCGATCTGTGCGCCTTTCGGCTGGGTGTGAATGCTGATGGCACCCATACCCGCCGTGCTGTCTCCGCCGTGTTGACCGAACAGCTTGTTGAACTTGCCGACGGTCCGCATTTCGTCAGCGTTGCCCAGCGCTCTGAGCACCGGCGAGTACTGGAAATTCTGCGCGGGACCCAGATCGGCGGTAACGGTCTCGTCGAGGTATCCCGGTTTGCGCAACAGAACTGTGTGGCTGCCTTTTTCCACTGCGAAGCGCGTCGGGGTCACTAGTCGGGTAGGCTTGCCGTCCAACATGACGTCGGCGCCCGGCGGCGTGCTGTTCACCACCATCAATGCATTGACCGGCGACAAATGAAACACCAGAGACGTCTTGCCGCCGGCAACGACATCGACTGACCGTATCTCGGACGAATAGCCGGACTTGCTTGCAGATACGATGTGCTTGCCGGGACCGAGGGCCGGGACATTAAAGGGTGTGACCCACGAGGGATCGCTTTTTCCATCAACTTGAAACTCTGCGCCCTGTGGGCTGGAGTCGATCAGCGCCTGGCCTGGGATCGCGACCGGTGCGACTGGAGCAGGCGGCCGTCGACTGCTGTGCGAATTGCGCTTTTCAACTTGACGTAGCGTCAGGCTCGGTTCAGCTTCCGCAATCGGCGGAGCCGGCGTCTCGATTTGTGGTGCCACTGGAATCTGGGCAACCAGCTGGGTGGATGGCGAGCTTGGCTTCACGGGTTTTGTCGACCGCGGAGCAGCTGTGGAACCATCGTCTTCGGAGCGAACATGAAAAAAGATCGCGAGCGCAACCACAAGAATCAGCCCGACCGCGCCCAGTATCGAATAGATCATCAGACGCGGCGGAACGGTGGCCATTTCGTGGATCGCCTTTTGCGCGACCTCCCGCGGCTGAATCTTTGGTTTCTCGTCTTTCCGCGGGTAGATCTGCGTCACCGGGCGCGTCGGCTCAGTGGGCTCGGGAACTGGCGGCACGAAAACAGGTTCCTTAAGTGGAGGCATCTCGGCCAGATCCGAAAAACTTGTGCCTGGTGAGACCGCAGCCGAATCGGACATCATGGGATCGGACATCATCGGATCAACCGCCACGCGAGGCGCATGCTGCTCCGATTCCTGCTCCACGACAGCCGCTGATAAAACTGGGCCACGTCCCGCTTGGGATTCGGGAGCACTTACGGCAAAGTCACTGATGAGTCGCGCGCCAGACTTCGAATCAGAGGTCGAATAGGATTTCGAACCAAAGCTCGAATCAGACTCAATTGCAAAGTTAGCATTGGATATGCGTGCAGCACTCCCTACGGTCACCGCGCCCGCGGCGGCCGCAGCGGCTTTGGTTCCCACTGCCGGTAGAGCAGTCTGCGCACGCACCGACGCGTCCCCTCCAGAAGAAACAGGAGAAACAGACTTAGGCGAAACCGGTTGCGCCGTGCCTGAGGCCGCCGAGACAAACTTGCTGGCTGCCGCCGCGCGAGCTGCGGAATTTACACCCACACTCGGCGCTGGAGTCGTCTCTTTGGGATCAGTGGCGGTCTTCTTGCCGTTTTCCTTGCACTTCTCCAGGTCATCCACCAGTTCGCGTGCGCTCTGATAACGGTCGGCCGGATTCTTCGCGAGCGCTCTCATAATCAGCGCGCTCACTGCCGGATGAATTTTGGAATTCACGGCGGATGGGCTGGAGGGCATATCATTCTCAATCTGGCTTAGAAGCGTAACGGGATCTGCGGCGTCGAAAGCCTTCCGGCTAACCACCATCTCGTAGAGGATCGCCCCTAAAGTAAACAAATTCGAACGCAGGTCGATGGCTTCTCCTCGGATCTGTTCGGGAGAACAGTAGGGCATCAGCCGGCCCAGGCCTTTTCCCGATTCAGCTTCAATCAGGCTCATGCTGGAGATGCCATAGCCGAGGATTTTGACCATCCCGTCCCACTGCACCATGATCTTGGCTGGTTCCAATGAATGGTGAGCCACACCCTTCGTGGCAGCCTGCTCCAGGCCGGCGCAGACCTGGCGCGTAATGTCGAGTAGATCCCAAATGGAGAAGCCTTCTTTACGCGTCAACATGGTGGCAACGCTGTTGCCCTGGATATATTCCATCGCGGCGCAGAACTGGCCGTCGATTTCCCCTGCGCCGTAGAGAAGGACAATGTTCTGGCTGGCGAGATCGCGGGTGCTCTCGCCTTCGGCGATCAGCGCGTCTACAAAAGAGTCGGCGCGGTCGCCAAGCGGCTCCAGACTCTGGGTCTTAAGCGCCACGACCTGGTTGGTTTCCATGTCGATCGCCTTATAAATCAAGGCAGTCTCCGACTGGGAGAGTTCACTCTGGATTTCGAACCGTCCAAACATCGTCGCCATTACAATCGCCTCGCGGTGACAAGCCGCAGTACACCCTGAATTATGGAGTGACTAAGAAACAGGGGAGAATCGAAACTAGAATACCGCCTTCAACTGCCCGACTGAGAGTTACGAAAGTACTGAAAATGAACGAGAACGCTCTCGCTGGGACCTGCATTGGACACTGAGCCAACACTTCAAAGAATAAAGACGCTGAGGCTGTCGATTTTGCTGCTGCTCATTCGTCGTCTAGGTAGAGCTGGGGTTTAGCGGGTCGAGGCCGTGTGGGTGCTCAACGAAACCCCAAGGCAAAGGAAGACATAAGGATGATCGGTTCTCCTGGTAAAGAGATGCTGACCAAGAGGGGGGAGCATACCAATGGTTGCTCCCTGACAATAGACACGTTGAGAGTGTCTGGCCCGCCCTGGCTGACGAAGATGTTCGCAAAAAAGAAGATCAAGCCCAGTTGTCCATACGGCCCCGCTGCTTTATCCTCAGTGCTACGTAAAAGCAGTTGGCTCCCCGTCTCATGAATTTTCTTAACAACTATTAGCCTTTCGGGAGACGAATGACATTAACCCGCTTCGTGACCAAGAGCGCGTTCCGCAACAAGCGGCGCAGCCTCCTGACCGTGTTGAGCATCACGTTCTCGCTCTTGCTGTTGACTGTCATGATGACTGTCTGGCACCGGTTCTACGTTGACAAGGGCGACGCGCAGTCCGCTCAGCGGCTAATTACCCGCCATCGCGTTTCCTTGACCCAGAGTATGCCGGTCTATTACCGGGAAAAAATGCGGACCGTACCCGGGGTCGTGGCCGTGGCTCCGACGCAGTGGTTTGGCGGCTTGTACAAAGACGAAAAGCCCGAGAATTTCTTCGCGCAGTTTGGAACCGATCCGGCGGAGATCTTTACGGTGATGACAGACTTCAAGATCCCCGGCGACCAACTGGCCGCCTGGCAGCACGATCAAGCCGGCTGCGTCGTGGACAGCGAACTGGCCAAGAAGTTTGGCTGGAAAATCGGAGATCGCATTAATCTCAGAGGAACCATCTTCCCGGTGAATTTGGAACTTACAATTCGGGGAATCTTCGTCGCACCACAGCCCAGCATCACGGTTTATTTCAACGAGAAATATGTCGAGGAGGCAGTTTCCTTCGCCAAGGGCCGCTCCGGGACCTTTAACATTCTCGCGGACTCTCCCGAGGACGTTCCCAAGGTCGCGGCCGGAGTGGATGCCCTGTTCCGCAACTCTCCCGAGCCCACAAAAACGGAAAGCGAGAAGGCGTTTCAGCTCAGCTTTATCAACAGCCTTGGCAATGTGAAGGCGTTCATCCTGAGCATCTGTTTCGCGGTGGTGTTCGCGACTCTGCTCGTCTCGGCGAACACCATGGCCATGTCGATCCGCGAACGCACGCGTGAAGTCGCGGTTCTGAAGACGCTCGGATTCACCCGGCAGTCGGTCTTGCGGCTTTATATTGGCGAAGCCGTATTGGTGGCTTTGACCGGTGGCGCGCTGGGCTGCCTGCTGGCGGCCGGACTGGTGACGGCCATGGCGAACGCGCCCGGGATGGGATTCTTCTTCCTCGGAATGAAAGTGACCATACCCACTTTCCTGCTCGCTATCTTGGTTGCGGGGATGGTGGGATTGCTGAGCGCGATTGTGCCTGCCTACCACGCGGCAAAGTTGGATATTGTGGAGGGTTTGCGGTACATCGGGTAGCCACGACACACTAGCACTAGCACTAGAACCAGCGACGACACACTATGGCGATTCCGATCAGCTATAACATTCGCAACCTGAAGCTGCGCAAGGGCCTCACCATCATGACGGCTCTGGGCATTGCGCTCACCGTGACCACCGCGGTTTTCCTGATGGCGCTGCTGGCTGGCCTGAAGAAGGCTTTCATGGCCAGCGGCGATCCGGTGAACGTCCTCGTCATGCGCAAGGGCTCTGTGGCAGAACTTTCGGGAGGCTTCGACGCCAGTCTTTTCCCGACATTGAAGACGTTGCCCGGCATCGCCAAGGACGGCCAGGGAGAACCGCTCGCCTCCGGCGAATGGGTGGTTGTCGTGGTGCTGCCGCGCAAGGATGGGACCGGCGAAGTGAACGTCTCGGTTCGCGGCTTGATGCCGGCGGGCCTTACCTTGCGTCCAAGCGCCAAGCTGGTCGAAGGCCGCTGGTTTACGCCAGGACAGCGCGAAGTTGTGGTTGGGCAGTCCATTCACAATCGTTTTTCCGGGGCCAACGTCGGCGACAATCTTGACTTTGCCAAAGGACAGTGGAAAGTCGTTGGCGTTTTTGATTCTGGCGGCACCGCCTATGATTCGGAACTCTGGGGCGACGTCAATCAGATCGCCGCGGATTTCGACCGCCAGGGAGCCTTTGCGTCTGTTTACCTGCGAGCAACCGACCCGGTTGCGGCGGATGCGCTCAAGCACCGCGTTGCTGACGATCAGCGGCTGAAGTTGGAAGGCACGCTCGAAACCGATTACTACGAGAAGCAGACCAGCTCTGGCGGAGTGATTAAATTCATCGGCACGGTTGTGGCCATCATCATGGCGATCGGTTCCAGCTTCGCGGCCATGAATACGATGTATGCCGCTGTCGCCTATCGCTCGAAGGAGATCGCAACATTGAGAATCATCGGATTTTCGCGGCCGAGTATTCTCACCTCGTTCGTAATCGAGGCGCTCCTGCTTTCGTTGCTCGGCGCGATTGTCGGAATTGTCCTGATCTTGCCCTTCAACGGCATGACCACCGGAATTGGCAACCAGCTCACATTCAGCGAAACGGTTTTCAGTTTGCACCTGACGTGGGGAGTTGCGATGACTGCGGTTATCTTTGCGTTGATCATGGGCTTGCTGGGAGGCTTCGCACCCGCCTGGCATGCGGCGCGGCAGGATATTCTGACCTCGCTGCGGGCGTAGTAGGTTTTGTGAAGAGACGGGGCTTGCCCCGTCTCGCTGTCGGCAGAGACACGGCGAGCCGCGTCTCTACGGGAAATTGGATATGCCCACGGAAACCGAACACACGGATAGCAGGCACGACGACCTGCGGAGTCTGCGCATCGATCATTCGCTGCGCGACGGAGGCGGAGAACCGCCCGCATGGTCACGCCGCGTCATTCTGGGTGGCATTGCGCTAATCGTCCTGCTGGGGTTAGCCGCACTGGCGTACCGTGCGCTCGCCTCGAACACGCCGGAAGTGGAAGTCGTGCGGGCAACGGCGGAAGGCAGTGACGTCGCGGGCAGCACCGTGCTTTCGGCGAGCGGATACGTTGTGGCTCATCACAAAATCAGCGTGAATTCCAAGGTGACGGGCCGAGTGGCTTGGATCGGCGTGGAAAAAGGCGACAAGGTAAAAGAGGGACAAATTCTGGTGCGGCTCGAGGACCAGGAATTCCGCGCTCAGTATGAGCAATCTCGAGGTGTGGTCGAGAGCTACAAGGCACGCCTGTCGCAGTTGGAACATGGCTCGCGTCCGGAGGAAAT
>Ga0209647_1004118_pt1 | contig 11042 bp, 11 predicted proteins | sample GraSoi_2013_60cm_FD_185827 | JGI IMG/M metagenome (GOLD analysis project Ga0209647, IMG submission 185827) | Grasslands soil microbial communities from the Angelo Coastal Reserve, California, USA - Sample 9_17_2013_60cm (SPAdes) (version 2) | ecosystem: Environmental > Terrestrial > Soil >... | reverse complement strand
CTCTGGCGCAAATTCCGTCAGGAGATCTTGTATTTGCATCGCTTCGCTTCTGACTGCTCGCAGTTTCAGCAGCGTGTGCAGGAGTTCTTTGCTCAATTTGCCTCCGGTTCCAAAGACCTGTTGTGCTCTGTCGGTTTGAGCGGAACCGGCAAACTCGCCACCGCTCTCCGAGGTCCATGATTACCGATCTTGAAAGGGAAACTTCATAATCGGCGGTGTGCACGATAAATCGGCACCTACGGGTATCCGGGGTATGTGCTTAAAACCCATAATCGGCGGTGTGCGCGAAGTATTGCTACACGCTCCGCTTCGCTTCGCTGAGGCACCTACGATGTGGCCGGATTATTTCGTCACTGTGCATTAGTGAGCCCCCGCGAGCTGTTGCTCAACAGAAGACGGGAAACACGGGAGAGCGGTGCCTGATCCGATAACGGTCCCTGCCAAAAAAGCGTGTCATGAGACACACCACTCAAATGTCATGGGCCTTGCTCGCTGGGCGAGGTCCGAGAAGACAAGAAAGCGAGATCAACATGGATGCCTTGTTAGCTGCTGTGCTTACTGCTCACGGCGGCCTGGACCGCTGGTCAGGCGTCAAGACGCTCACCGTGCGCCCGTCGCTCGGCGGCCCGTTTTGGGGCTGGAAAGGCTGACCCGACCTGCTCATCGATGAGACCATCGAACTCGACGCACGGCGCGAGCACCTCGTCTACACGCCGTTCACCGCCCCCGACCGCCGCGCCGCGTTCGACGTTGACCCCGAACGGGTCACGATCCAGACCACCGACGGCACCATCGTCGAGCAGCGCCTCAACCCCCGCGCGTCGTTCGCCGGATACGAACGCTCCACACGCTGGGATGCCGTGCAGGTGGCCTATTTCAGCAGTTACGCCATGTGGAACTACCTCACCTCGCCGTTCCTGTTCACCTATCCGGGTGTGCAGGCGCACGAGATCGACCCCTGGCAGGAGGAGGGACAGACCTGGCGCCGGCTGCACGTCACTTTTCCCAACACCATCGCCACCCACAATCCCGAACAGGTCTTCTACTACGATGCCGACGGCATGCAGCGCCGCATGGACTACATCGTCGAGGTCAACGGCAACGCGGTGATCGCCCACTACACCGGCGACCCCAAGACGTTCGGCGGCCTCGTGTTCCCGACCCGCCGCCTCGTCTACCTGCGACTCCCCGATGGAATGGCCGACCGCAGCCGTGCTTCGATCACCATCGACATTCACGATGTCACCATCAACTCAAACGGCATTCATTCATTAAGGAGGGGGAAGCGGAGTTGGGCCAACAAGGAAAAGAACGATACTATATGACTGAAAGGGAGACACACAGATGACTGACATGGAAACGCGAGACATGCCGCTGAACTGGGAGGTGTTCGTGACGCCTGGCATCCCCACGGTCACCAGCGACCTGCCTCCAGGTACAGAACAGCGGTTGTGGTCACCGATAGCGGCGACCCTCATCTCTGGCAAGCGGGACGCTGTCCTTGTCGACGCCTTTATCACTGTCGAGCAGACGGGCGCCCTGGTGGAGTGGGTCGCGGCGAGCGGCAAAAACCTGACCACGATCTATAGCACCCACGGCCACGGCGACCATTTCTTTGGCATCGGAGCGCTCCTGGAGCGTTTCCCCACGGCCCGTGCGGTCGCCACGCCCGCGGTGGTGAAATTCATGCAGCAGCAGGCCTCGCCAGCGTCCATCGCGAACTTCTGGAACGCGCGGTTTCCGGGCCAGATCCCGGACCGGCTCGTGATCGCCGAGGAGCTCAAGGGCAAGGTGATCGATCTGGAAGGGCACGATCTGGTCGTCGTGGAGGCCGGGCATAGTGACACCGACGACACGACCTGCCTGTATGTCCCGTCCGCCGGCCTGGTGGTCGCCGGGGATGTCGCCTACAACGACGTTCACCTCTACCTCGTCGAGTCAAACGCGCAAAAGCGCCGCGAGTGGATCGCTGCGCTCGATACCATCGAGTCGCTCCACCCACGTGCGGTGATCGCCGGCCATAAGCGACCGGGGAATGACGACAGCCCCAGGATCATCGAAGAGACCCGGCAGTACATCCGCGCTTTCGACCGGCTCGCCGAGACGACGACGACTGCACGAGAGCTGTACGACCAGATGCTTTCGCTCTATCCGGATCGGGTCAATCCGGGCGCGCTCTGGGCATCAGCACGCGCGATCAAGGGCTGAGCTTTCAGCCGCACATCTGGTGTGCTCGTTGACCTCTCAGGCTGCTTCCGCTCTCCACTTTGCGCCTGGTGAGCGCTAGTATTACAACGAGACATTACCAGCGCAGTCCCTGCAATTGGGCAAGAAGTCGCTTGCGATGGGAGCAATAGCACGTGCTTTCAGGGAATAACAGGAGGTCTACAAATTGTCTCTTACCTTAGAGACAGATCTATCTATAGCAGAAGAGAGAAGCCGATGAGAGCCATCGCAGTGACGGCCTTTGGCGGGCCAGAGGTGTTGCAGTCCGTAGAAGTTCCCGAGCCACAACCCGGCCCAGGGCAGGTTGTGATTCGTGTGGCGTATGCCGGAGTGAATTTCGCGGAAATCATGGGCAGGCGCGGGGACTACCATGCCAGTACCCTGCCATTTGTGCCGGGATTGGAGGTCTCGGGCCATATCCACGCGCTTGGAGACGGCGTCGAGGGCTTGAGCATCGGGCAGCCGGTAGCGGCTTTTACCGTAACAGGTGGCTACGCCGACTATGTGGCCGCCTCCGCTCTGCTGACGTTTCCGCTCACCGCCTCGCTCGATCTGCGCACCGCCGCAGCCTTTCCAACCGTGGTGCCGACTGCGACGGCCCTGCTCACCGATGTGGCGCGCGTCCAACCGGGCGAGTCCGTCCTGATCCACGCTGCCAGCGGGGGCGTCGGCACGGTGGCGGTCCAGGTGGCGCGCCTGCTGGGGGCCGGCAAGCTCATCGGCGTCGTCAGCCGAGAAGAGAAGCGCGAGTATGCACGCTCCTTCGGGTATGACGATGTCCTGTTGCAGGAGGACTTTGCCGACCAGGTACGCGAGTTGACCGGCGGGCGCGGCGTTGATGTGATTCTGGAATCGATCGGCGGCGAGGTGTTTGGCCGGAGCATGGAGGTGCTCGCGCCTCTGGGGCGGCTGGTGCTCTTTGGCAATGCCTCGGGAAGTTCCGACATCGCGCAGTCGGTCTACACCTTGCAGAGAACGAACAAGGCCATCCTCGGCTTTAGCATTGGCAGTCTCAGCCAGCAAGACCCACAGCGCTTGCGAGCCATTGCCCTGAGAGCCTTGCAGTATCTCGAACGTGGACAGGTCCGCATCGCTGTCACCGACGTGCTGCCTCTGAGCCTGGCCGGCGAAGCGCATCGCCGCATCGAAAGCCGCAGGAACCTGGGGAAGCTGCTCCTGAGCGTGCGCGAAGGAGCATAGTTGCACTTCCTGCTGCTTTTTCAACGGATGCCGCCAGGGCCTCCCTCTTGTACTTGATACTCCCACGGGATGCGCAAGCGATCATTGCCAGGTGCTCGCTTCCTTGAAGAGTGCAGAGGCAAGCAGGGCGCTGCGCGTGGCGATCTCTTTGGGCGTGTAGGGTCGCCCATGCTCAAGCCACCAGGTGATGGCTTCCACAAACATCGTGGACACCAGGTCTGGCACAAACTCATCTGAGAAGGTGTGGACGGGGCGAGCGCTCGCGTCCGGTCCGTGAGGAAGGTGCCCACGCTCTTTGACCAGGCCAGAAAGAGACGCACGCATCTTCCTCACAAACCAGGGGCTGCCCTTTCTGCCAAGCAGCGCTCGATAGAGCCGTTCGTAGTGCGCGATATGCTCGAAGAACGTCACCCAGATCTCCGGAGGATGTTCTCGCCCCAGATCTCCAACTGCACCCAGCAAGGCGCTCATGGCTTCCTCAAAGATCTGCTCCACCAGGTCGTATTTATCCTGATAAGTGCGATAGAACGCGGCCCGGCTCACCATCGCGCGCTCGGTCAACTCGCCGATGGTGAGGGCCTCGAAACCCCGCTCCTCGATCAACTCAATTAATGCTTCCCGCAGCAGTTTCTGCGTGCGTCTCACGCGTAAATTGCTCACCGGTTGAGTCATTTTGCGCTCCTTGTCTCATTTGGGACAAATCTTCCCGATTGATCCTTGTTTCTTTGTGCTCATCCGACTACACTGAGAACTAGATACGAGAGACCATCTGAGATAGTGTGTCTCAACCCGGTCGTCTTGTCAACAGACAGATCTGAACCACAGATATTTGGAGAGAATGCCTGTCACCCTGAGCGCAGCGAAGGGTCTGGCTCGACGGGCGGAGAGATCCTTCGCTGCGCTCAGGATGACAGCCAGGACCCCGCTCAAGTCCGCTCACGGGAAGCCCTATCTCCAAATGTCTATCTGACCCATCCATGAGGTGTCAAGATACACCGCATGCAATGAGTTGGATGTCGCATTTCATTCACCACGCGCAGCGTGAGTCAACACACCCTCTGACAAAAGAGAGGTGTTCTCTGAAAGGAGCAAGATCTATGCATTCGTTCGCACGTCACCGCCCGAGCCGGGCGTCCAAAGCGTCGGCCACAGAGACCAAAGGGCTGATCCTGAAGGGGGGCTGGCGCTACGACCTGATGGAATGGTTCATCGACACCTTCATGTTCCGTGGCCAGGTGCGGGAGCTGAGGCAGAGGACCGCCACCCTGGCCCGCATGCAACCCGGAGATGCGGTGCTGGATGTGGGCTGCGGCACGGGAACGCTGGCGATGGAAGTGGCACGCCGCGTGGGCCGTGCGGGCCGCGTCGCAGGTGTTGACCCGGGGACAGAGCAGATCGCCCGTGCCCGCGCGAAAGCGGCTCGGCGCCACATGCCCATCGAGTTCCAGATCGGGGTGATCGAGCAGCTCCCCTTCCCCGATCAGACGTTCGATGTGGTGCTCTCGACCTTGATGATGCATCATTTGCCTGCGAGCCTCAAGCGTCAGGGACTCGCGGAAATCGCTCGTGTGCTCAAACCAGGGGGGCGCCTGGTCATTGCCGATTTCAAGCGCAAGCAGGAACGAACAGGTCAGGCTGCGCGCTTTCACGCCGGGGGAAGCAGCATGCAAGATCTGGCGGCCCTCGTCAAGGAGGCTGGTTTCGAACATCTGGAAATAGAGGAGATGCGGCCCCCACGCTTCTCTGCTTTCCCAGGAGCAGGTTTTGTCAGGGCACACAAAAGCTGAGACGAGCGCGTACAGGCGTGGGAGCCGCGACCCTGACTGGATACAGGTGGAAGAGAGAAAGAAAGGCAGACGCTCACTCGATGTATCTCTCTGACCCCGATGGCCACCGGGTCGAACTGACCACGTATGAGGAGCTTTGTCTTTGAGGAGAACAACACATGTCTCATTCTACACCTACATCACAGCCGGCGACACCTCGACCAGAGCGAGCGCGGCGGCACAGGCAACTGCCTCCCGGACCGTCGTGGCATACGGCGGCCTGGAATACCGTCAGATTTGCGCGCCAGCGCCTCCGCTTCTTACAGGAACTGCGCGAGCGCTACGGAGATCTCGTGACGAGGCCCTCGGTCCTGGGTCCCTGGACGCTGGTCTTCCATCCTGATGGCGTGCGCCACGTCCTCCAGGAGAATCATTTCAACTACCGCAAAGGAGGGATTTCCAATAAATCGCTTAGCCGGACGTTGGGCAATGGCCTGCTCACCAACAATGGAGACTCCTGGCTGCACCAGCGGCGCCTGATCCAACCGGCCTTTCACCGAGAGCGTCTCGCGGCCTTTGGGAGGCTGATGACCGAGAGCGCCCTGGCCTGGATCGAGGAAGAAAGCCTCGACACGCGCCAGCCCCTCGATCTGTTCCAGGAGATGAGTGGCCTGACCTTGAGCATTGTGGGCAAAGCGCTCTTTGGAACGGACATGCTCGCGCACAAGGAGCGCGTGTTGCAGGCGACCACCACCATCAATCAGCTGCTCGCGCAATCCTTTTATGTGCCGGGGCTGTTATCGCTCCCAACACCCCAACGCCATCGCCTGTATGAGGCCCGCAACACCGTCTACACCATTGTTGACGAGTTGATCGCCAAACGTCGTCAAGCATCGACGGAGAACGATCTGCTGACCATGCTCCTGCAGGCGCGGGATGAGAAGACGGGCGAGGGCATGACGGATCAGCAGGTGCGTGACGAGGTGCTGACCCTCATGGTGGCCGGTCATGAGACCACAACCAACGCGCTCTGCTGGACCTTCCTGCTTCTCTCGCAGCACCCGCACATCGAAAGCAGGCTCAGAGAGGAGTATCAGCAGGTCCTGGGCGGGCGCGCTGCACAGATGGAGGATCTGCCCCAGCTTAAACTTTCGCGCATGGTGCTTGAGGAGTCTATGCGCCTCTATCCACCGGCATGGGCCTTTGCCCGCTCTGCCATCGCCGAGGATGAGATTAACGGCTATATCATTCCCAAAGGGGCGTATGTCCTGGTGTTTCCGGCGACGACCCATCGGCATCCTGACTTCTGGGAGCGGCCTGATGTCTTCGACCCGGAGCGTTTCTCTCCAGAGCGCACAGCCGGGCGTCATCGCTTTGCCTACTTCCCCTTTGGGGGAGGCCCGCGCGTGTGTATCGGCAATCAGTTTGCGCTCATCGAAGCGCAACTCATCCTGGCGACAGTCCTGTCCCGCTGTCAGTTCCGCCTCCTGCCCGGGGCCAACGTGGTCCCTGAGCCGCTGATCACGTTGCGACCACGAGGCAAGCTGTTGATGACGATCCATCGACAGGGAGGGTAAATTATCGATTTGCCCGGCGGACATCTCGGTTTCATGGTCTCTCCCGCCGAGTTTGCAAAGGAACTCATGGACGCACTCAAAGACTGAGTGCAAACCGGACGAGTCGGGGCACGACGTGGGACGTGGGGGTACGACATTGTTACCCCATACGCCTGAGTGCTATGGGGCCAATACGCAGGTCCTGGAACTCTCGCGTGATTCCAAAAACGCAGTTCGTTGTTGCTATTCACTTATTCCTCTCGTGAGGAAAGGAGCATCATGATGAATGATCCATTTCAAACCTCGCCCCGGCTGGTTTCCAAATCCGGGCACTCCCGATGGCAGAAAAAACACGCATTACCAGCGAAGGATTCAGCTCGAGAAGGCAATTCGTCTCAGCATGCATCGTTTGATCAATTTCTTGAGGCAGTCAAGCTGCAAATGCAGCCTGAGGGTCGGGCGCTGCACAATGCAGGTATGCTTGAGCATCTGCGTACTCTTCTTCCCAATGACGTGACGCTGGCTGATCTTGTCGCTGGCTGGCAGGTGCTTGCTCAGCCGCGTAACGATACCAATTCAGCGGTGATAAGCCGTCGCAAGACCTGTGCCGAGCTGGCAGCAATTGCTGCTCAGTTGACGAGTGGACAGGGAAATCTGACGAGCGCAGTCTCGACCTGGCAGGCATGGCTCGATGCTTTCCGAGGGAGCGCCGATCCCCGTCAGGTCGCAATGGTAAGCACCTTTGAGCGGGAGGTGTTGGAGTTACGCTCCTCTCTGCCTTAGAAGAGAGAGAAATACCTGTTTCAGGAGAAGGATCTTACAATGATACAGCCAGTTTCTTCAGCCGAAACAATCTCTCGCAGGAAGGCCGAGTCTTAGCCCTTTGCCGCGGGATGCTCGCTCAAAAGCCTGGCCGCGAGCGCTGAGATCCAGGCCCAGCCGATTACTACTCCGATAGCGAAGGTCACGGTCGTGGGCCCTTTGGAACCCAAGGCGATGCCCGCGAGGGCAGCGAAGAAGAGCACGCCGGTTACTACGGAGTAGACTGCCCAGCCTCGCTGTTTGAGTGTGCCGAAGCGGCGGGCGAAAACGAAACAGGCCGCGATCAGTCCGAGAAAGCCTACGCTGGCGGATATGAGGTGTATAAGGCCATGCCAGCTAACCGCGTTCGCGTCCGCGGGCGTGCCGGGTGGGAAGCCCAGAGCTGGATCGGCGCGAAAGATCCCGGCGACCATCAAGCCCAACCCATAGAGCGCGAGGAGCCATGGTCCCCACGTCCCGCCCGACCCACCGCGCAGGACCTGCCGTATCCCGATCGCGCCCGCTATGGTCAGCAGGCCGCTCACCTCGAAGTTGGTGATCTGAATCCATCCCAGGTCCCCGTTGGCGAGCAGGCTGAGCATGTGACGCGTGATGTCAAATCCCGGGCGAATGAACAGTTGGAGCACGCCCACGACGATGTAGAAGGGGCCCGCGACCGCGCCACAGGCCAGCAGCGCTCTCGTCAACTTTGTGGTCGCCTCTGAGGGCGCGCTACCAGTTGAGGCGGCTTGTTGCATATCATCTCCTCCTTCTCGTATGTAAAGGTTGGCACGAATGTGCCTTTCTGCAAATCACAATATGACACTGCTGAGTTCCTTACTTTGCCTCGACTACCACCATATTCGCTCCCCATGCGCAACTGCTCTTCCCATTCAGATTGGCCATCTGCACATAGGCATAATATCCAACTGACATGTTTTGGGGAAGAAGAAGCGTGCTGGTATACGTGGTATGTGTCCAATCATCCGTTTGGATCGGGGTGATTTTGGCCACGACGTTCCTAAAAACAACTGGGCATGTGGGCAGACTTTCTTCTGCGCCCAAGACAGCAGTCGGTGAGGAGAAAGGGCCGAATAGGACTGCATCAAGTGTAATGGGTGTTGGTGTTGCCTCGTTTGAGTCTTGACCTGGGGATGGTTTCCAGGTGAAGGTCAGTCGATCTCCAGGATACACAGGAGCGGGAGCAGGACCAACAAAGTTGGCATAAGTATAGGTGTGATGACTCGTTGAGCAGCTCGTGAGGAAGAGAAGAAGGAAGACACCTATTGAGAGAAAAACTCGAATTTTCATGCAAGATGAATGTTTCATCATGTTCGTATCATCCCTTTGTTGTGAGCAAACGTTCTGAGTGCATGGTCTACTCATCTGACTCTGAACGAGTGGAGAGGTGCTCTCAGGCTCTTTCTCAGTTTTCAGAGAAATGGACCTTTGCCTTTTGTTCCCTTCGTGTTTCTATGATACGGCGAAAGCAACGAGGTGATCTTACAAATTCTTGCGCATCCTGTTAAAAATGTGCTCAGATCTGGCGATCCTGTCGATAGGCTCGTGGGGTGAGGCCAAAACGAGTAATAGGCTCTCCTCTGAAATAAGTGAGCCTGCTTTTGCTTCGGCAAATGGTCCCGCTATTCGTTAGCGAAAACATGAGGCAATGCGAGCGTACGCAGGCTCTAAGGGAGATTTTCACCACGTGATCCCGTTTGGGGTTGGGTGTGCAGCTGTTCATAAGACGCGACCTTAAAGCGGATCACCTCAAGATGACGCTCTACTTCCTTCAGGTGTTCCTCGACCCGGCTTTGGTGCTGTTTGAGCAGTTGCAGACGTTCGGGCATGGTCTGCTCACCCTGGCGGACGAGTTCGGTATAGCGGTGGATATCGCGAATAGGCATCCCTGTGGCTCGTAGGCGCTTGAGGAACTCAATCCAGGCCACATGTTGGGAGTTATAGGAGCGATGGCCATTCCCCTCATCCCGCCCAACATGCTCTATCATCAATCCGGCACGTTCGTAATACCGCAAGGTATGAGCGCTCAGCCCGGTGGCCTGCGCCATCTGCTGGATGTTTAACTCTTTCTCCATGACCTGCAGCTGTTCCATCGTCTTGCTTTCCTGCTGTCCCTCTTGATCTCTTTAGAGAGGGGGGTTCAATAGTATCTGCACCAATCATACACCTTAGAGTGTACTCTCAGTCAAGAGAAAAGGCGCATTTTTTCTCTTGACTGAGAGCGCGCTCTAAAGTGTAGACTTTGATGTATGAACACATGCGAGATGCAATGCAGCCAGCCAGGCAGGCCATCTGTTGTGAGACACGCGTGCCTGGTTCCCTCTGTTGCTTAGGCAAGGTTCAATGTGAAGAAAAGTACTTGACAGTTTATGCAGAGTAACTTTTTAATGCGGACATCATCACATCCACCGAGAGGGCCGATAAATCGGCGGTGTGCGCGATAAATCGGCACCTACTGCTGATCGAATGAATTTGTCAATGTGCATCATCGGGCACTACCGATGGCCGGATTATTTCGTCAATGTGCATGAACAGTCACCCTGTGTCACCCTGAGCCCCTTCGCTTCGCTCAGGGGAAACTCCGCGAAGGGTCTGTCGCGAGCGGCAGCGAGATCCTGAGCGAAGCGAAGGATGACAGGGCTGGACCTTGCTGTCCTCTCTGCCGTTTTTTGCTCAAAAGAGTGCAGAGCGCGTTAGTTTAAAAAGGCTGAGACAGCGCGATTAAATTCCTCTGGTTTCTCTCGTTGTGGCCAGTGTTTGCACTCTGGCTGATCCCACGCGATACGCAACGAGTATGAGATGAGGCCTCAACTTTCTGCCGTGATACAATGCAGGAGCAGCCACTATCATAGCAGAAGAGCACAAAGGAGGTGCGTATGCGTCTGGCCATCCTCTCAGATATTCACGGGAATCCTCTCGCCCTGGATGCTGCTCTGGCTGATATTCAGAGCCAGGGCGAGGTTGATGCTTACTGGGTGCTTGGTGATTTTGCCGCTCTTGGCTACGATCCGGTTACCCCGCTTGAAAAAGTGACGGCTCTCTCTCATGCCAGTTTCACCTGTGGCAATACTGATCGCTATGTGGTGACGCAGGATCTCCCGGTGCAGCCGGAGAAAGCACTGCAAGACCCCGCTCTGCTGCCAGAGGTCATCGAGGCGGTAAGAAGCTTCTCCTGGACCAGGGGCTATGTCAGCGCTGCAGGCTGGCTGGACTGGCTCATGAACTTGCCGCTGGAAGTTCGTTTGACCTTACCTGATGGCACGCGCTTGCTCGGCGTCCATGCTTCTCCAGGCAGAGACGACGGACCCGGTATCCAGCCCAGGCACAGCGATGACCAACTGGAGCAACGGCTGGCTGGCTGCGAGGCGGACCTGGTCATCGTAGGGCACACCCATGTTCCGCTCGATCGTCGGGTTGGCAGGATCCATGTTATCAATCTGGGCAGCGTCAGCAATCCGGTCACGTTGGGCCT
>Ga0209647_1004117_pt1 | contig 11043 bp, 11 predicted proteins | sample GraSoi_2013_60cm_FD_185827 | JGI IMG/M metagenome (GOLD analysis project Ga0209647, IMG submission 185827) | Grasslands soil microbial communities from the Angelo Coastal Reserve, California, USA - Sample 9_17_2013_60cm (SPAdes) (version 2) | ecosystem: Environmental > Terrestrial > Soil >... | reverse complement strand
CGAACTTGGAAGAACTTTATCCTAACGGCGGATTTCTTGGGACGGGATTTAGGATGTGGGGCATCAATGGTACCGCACGAGTTCTGATCGAATACACCAAGGCGGTTCGTGACAAAGGCCTGCTCCTCGAGCCGGTCGATATCAAGAAAGATCTCGACGGATTTGTGTACGCCCCGGAGCGGAATAGCGGTGGCCTCTACGATCCTTTCCCGAACGCCTCTGCGTACCACCAGTAGTTTTGAAAGCTGCGCAGGCTAGAGCGAGTGTCGACTTCAGTTATTTCGTGGGATTGGCGGCCGTATCCTTATTCTTCGAATACGCCGAGAGCATTAACTACCATCCTTCGAGGCCATGCGGCGTTTTTGCGCAATTGGCCGTATGTTTACCGCACGCCGCGCTGGATTGCGTTCCTCGGCTTTGCCTGCGCGTTACTTTTCCTGTTCAGCGGGCGCTATATTGACTGGATTTTACTGGTCTTCCCGCTGTGGGTGCTCTTGATCAGCATCTATATCCTGATTGATAGTCTCCGGCGGCCGTCTCAAACCGCGGCGGCAAGCCCGGGACAAACAATCTCTTAGTAAATGTGCTTGGCTCCTTTCCCCTTGCGCGGCGAGCCGCGCTCGGAATGAACCGGCTTTGAATCGAGGAGAGAAAAATATCAGGAATTAGCCGCCCTTTTTGGTCAATAAAATCGGCCTTGTCCAGCATTGACACTCTCTTACTTGCCGCCCAACATGAGCCGCGAATCGGGCTCGGCGAGTAACATCGTGATTCAACCCCTAATTTCATTGGCCGTCCTGGTAATCGTGTTCTGCAGCGCCTTGTTAGGCATGCTGGTTAGCCGAATTTTGCCGCAAAATCACTTGACCGATCAGACGAGAAGCGTTGTCACCGTGTCGATGGGAGTGGTCGGGACTCTGACGGCTTTGGTCCTAGGTCTGCTGATCGCTGGGGCCAGCAGTTCGTACTATACCAAGAATCAAGAGGTTGTTCTAATAGCCGCCGATGTGATCCGATTGGACCGCCTGCTGCGGCGTTATGGCCCGGAGGCGGAGGGCTTACGTGATCTGCTGCGCCGCTATACTGCGATGAAGATCCAGGACCTTTTCCCCGAGGGGACCACCAAGCTGCCTAGCTTAGAGAATCCTAGGACCGTTGCACTGCTGGAAGAGCTGCAGGAGAGGCTGGTGGCCTTTGATGCGAGCAACCCTAACCAGCGCTGGCTGCAGTCGCAGGCGCTACAACTCGTCAGCGCGATCTCGGGGGCGCGATGGCTTTTGGCCGAGCAGAACACAATTGGGATCGCGGTTCCGTTGCTGGTGTTGGTGGTGTTCTGGCTGAGCCTCCTCTTTTTGAGCTTCGGCCTGTTTGCGCCGCGTAACGCGACCGCAATCCTGGCGCTGTTCCTCTGCGCGCTCGCGGTCGCGGGGGCAATCGAAATGACGCAGGACCTCAATGCGCCTTTCCGGGGAATCATCCGGATCTCCAGCAAGCCGATGAAAGTCGCCCTCAACGAAATCAGCCTCAAATAAGGCCGCCCCTGTGCCGATCATGGCGTCCTTAGAGTGAAGCGATTCTATTCTTTGATGCCGGGCGATTGCCAGATTGATAAAAAACATGGCAACGCGCTGGTTCGCAACCTACGAAAGACTTACGGCCAAGATTTCGCCTCTGCTGTTCGCGGTAAGCAACATCGCGGCGAGCAATCCTCTCGCGACGCGGCAATTGCGAGTCCTCTGCGCGAGCGGAACGGTGACCTACGCTAAGCTAAGCCGGAAGTTGTTCCGGTTCCGACGGGAAGACTTGGATGCCTTCCTCTATCGACGGACGCACCGGGCAAAATCGGTGTATTAAGAAATCCGCTTGACGCTATCGCCCTCCGCTCCGACTAATGGTGCGGTGATCCGGCAGGACGAATACGAGGAGATTTACACGAAGGGCAGGCAAGAGTTGGCAAGCAGGAGCGTGGAGGAATTAGAATTGCGGCTGGACGAATATTGGGTCTGGTACAAGACGGATGTTATGATTGGGCATTCGGAACGTATTACCGTACGCTCAAAGATGAACTAGCTTCCCGGTTCGCTCGCGAATGTTCAAAAGCTCCTGAGCCGTCCGAACCGTCAGAGCCAACCAAGCCGTCCGAACCGTCTTTGCCTCCACCGTCCAAATTCGCTGCCTACGCTCAAAACGACCGTGGAGCGGTCCCTGGACCGGGCACGATGTAATCATCCTCGTCAAAATTTATCACCTCGCTGTAGTTCAGATCCGTCAGGTGCTGCATTGCGATGAAATCCTCGTGTAGCGGATAAGACTTGAGCACGTTGAAGGCATCAAAGTACGTCCGAGCAGCTTGCAACTTCGCGGTGACGTTCGTGCTCATCATTTCCTTTAACAAGCGGATGTATCGCGGATATTTCAGCGGTGAAACGTGGCCGTAATTCTTCAGGTCATTCTGCATGTAGGCGGCATTCCAAATCTTGACCCCCTTTCCGTTGTTCCACGCGTTCCCTAGTTCTGCGACATAGGCTGCTTCGTTGAATCCTTTCCATGTCGGCATCCCGAATTTCGCCTTCAAAACCTCCCAAGCCGGAATGCTGTTGAACAATTTGAAGAGCAAAATTCGGAAGACAACTTCCTCAGGTTTCGTCGATGCACTCGGCTCATAGATCACGTGTCGGATTAGGAATTGGCTCACGCGGTCAGCGGCTCGAAAGGGATTTGTAAACTTGTGAGCTTGCAGGATCGGATCGGTGGTCCACGGAGCCGGTTGGCCGTTCACCCGTTTTTCGTAGATCCGCTGCCGCTCCGCCGCAAATTTCCAATAGGTTTCAAAAACGATTGTCCAAGGGGCTGTTGCAGCGGTCGGCAAGGAAGACATTCGGCGAATTTATCGAGGTTTACCGAACGAGTCGAGCGTTGACAGCCATTCTCTTAAGTGACGAGAACCTCGTGGTCTCCTTGTAACATTGCCATTCGGCGGCTCGTGTGAGCCGATTCGAGGGTCATAGATCGGTCGGCTGGGAGTGCGCATCCAGTCTGCCATTTTTTCTTTGAAGATTTCGCTGGAATGTGGCGACCGAACTCGTTCAATTACGTCGCGAGTATATTTAAACGACGATCGAGCAATTGCCTATTTATCGCAGAGCGAATTCCAGGCACAGTCTCCAAGTCAAATTTCGCAAATCTGACAATACCATTTAACGACTTAGGACTATTAGGACAATCTAAGCAGGCAACGGACCGATACACCCCGACCTGGAACCAAGGAGGAAATGCCTTGGAGCGACATTCCCAAAAGGAAGATACCACCGACACGAATTCCCGGTGGTTGCCTTAATTCCCGACGGTGAGGACAAAACGGTCAACCGACACCCTCATTGCAGAATACGTCCGAACGACTAAGAAGTGATAATCTCGTGCCGAGAGGTGAGGTGTATCATGCTCCCCTACGGAAGCTCAGAGAAGACAGATACGAGATAGAACTAATTAGAGAGAACGAGAAATGGATGCGCCCTGCGGGCGCGCGAGCTGGTCGGAGACCTTACGAGCTAAAATCCTTGCGAAATTGAGAACAACCTTCCGCGCGCGCGAGCTGCTGCGCAGCGTTCCACGTTCTGTAAAGTAAGAGTCGCGAAATGGTAAAACAACGAAAATTATGAATCCACGAGAAAGCATAGCCGACATCCATGCAACAATCCAAAGATGCTACGAGCGACTCGAATGCGTTTACGTAACTGAGTTGGAAGAAGAGCAACGACAACGGTACAATCGGCACTCTAATGCCCTTAGAAAATATCGTGCGATTCTCGAATCTCTACCGTCGGATTGTTCCGAGTCGGAAGCAGAGACTGCTTTGAAGCGCATTGGGCAACTCGAAGATCTGAAGGAATGGAATTTATGAAACTGTCATCCGACTAGGTAGCAATGCTACAGGACCACTGCGATAAACTCGAAGCTCTCGAAAATGCCTCTTTACGAGGCTTGGCAAGAATCCCAAGACCTAAAGACTGCCGAGCTTTGGTTGGAGGCGTAGCAGCAACTCCGCTTGACCGCGCAACAGCTAATGAATCAATCCGCTCGTACGGAACCGGCTGACCTTGATCGGCCTAAGAAATTGCTGGCCGAAGCTAAATCGAAATCGAATCTGTCAAAGCAGAACATGTCTCCTGCCAAAATGCTTAGGCTAGCGAAAGAGAAAGCTGCCGCTGCGAAAGCTGCGCAGAGTTCGGAGAGTTAAGCGACAACGCCCGTTATACTAGGGAGTGGCGACGCTACTCCCTACTGTTTCGATCGATCCGGCTGAGTTCGGCTCTTCCAAAATTGTCCCTGCCGGTCCCGTCGGATCGCACGGACCGACTGGTGCGAAAGTCGTCCTTGCCGGCATTTCCGCTATACCGGAACATTCTCCCGGTCCTTACGATTGTTCCGAGACCATTGCTCCATTCGTCGCACCTTATCCGGACCAACTCTCTGTGCCCGAAGTTTTTTACGGAAGCTGATGACGGTTTATCCAAATCTTGGGCGAACGAAAACGTCTTCATGAACCCTTCCGTATTCCAAACTGAAGGATTGGATGAGGAAAGCCTACAACGCTGCTCGGGAAGAGAACGCAACGGTCGTCTGTCTAATACCGGCTCGGACCGATACCAAAGCTTGGCACCGTTACGCTAAGCATGGTGAAGTCTGCTTATTGGAAGGAAGATTGAAATTCGGCGGGAGTAAGCACAGCGCTCCATTTTTCAGCGCGATCGTAATTTCCCGCCGTCCCGATCGGATCGTACTGCCTTGCGGTCTGATAGCTCAGAAGCTGGATAAGCTACACATGACTCCGGTTTAAGCCTTAGCCCGCCGATCAAGCTCCGCTGTGTACGCGAGCCGGGTATCCGACTCGGCTTTGCGTAACAGTGCGTTGAGTTCGGCTTTGCGGGCGTCGCGCATGGCTCGCGCGGTCTTCGCTTTGTAATCTATCGATTGGTTCAGTTCTTCGGTTGTCATAATAGTTCAACGATTCGGGATACAGGAATCCAAGTTCCGTCCAGCCAAAAGCCCCCCCAGGAGGCGGCCCGTCGTCCATGGTTTCGGGCCTCCGGACTCATCTAGATACTTTTGAGCCGAGCCAAAGAATTCTTGCAATTCCCGGGCGTCGTTCTTCCGGCAAGCGGTTCTCGTAAGCTCCGCGAGTCGTTGTTGCCCGTGCAGACGAGCGGCTGGGAGTGTAACTTCATTACTGCGGTCGACCACTCGGTAGACCAAGGAACGTATGGTTGTGCGTTTTGCATACCAATATATTCCCATGGACCTAGAGACACCGGTTTTTCGGGTATCAGGTAGTTTTGAGCGAATGTTACGTCCCCTGTATCTACAGGACATTAGGCGCAGTGGGTTACGGCGTCATACCTGGTTCCGGGGGATTTACGGTTCGACGGTATATATACGAGTACGATGGACCAGAAACCCATAATTATTGACGGGAGCAACGAACCTTTTGTTAAATTGGAAGATCTTGCTCGAATGCTGAATGTAAAAGCCGAAACGATTTCGGACTGGGCGCGGAGATACGAAGACTTCCCGCACCTGCTCTTACCGGGATCGATACGCGTACGTGTATCTGAAGTAACCGATTGGCTCGAAAAGCTTAAAAAGAACGGGCCGAAGAGTAAGAAAGGCAAGAATGAATAACGGCTCTAACACGTTGGAGCAACTAGCCAAAATTCGCGACGCGGCGGAAGCTCGACTTAAAAAGCCCGAGGTGCGAGAATCAGCTATGCAGCTGGTTCAGAAGGCAAAGCGGGAAGGCGCGAAAGCCGAAAAGGTGGAGACGGAAGTCTCGAACGCCAGAGTAGACGAAGTGTTCGACTTATTCAACCGGCTGTTTGGCGAGAAGGAACCACTCTTTATACCGTGCGCTCGCGGGACGAAAGACCCTGTTGTGAAGTGGGCTAAATTGACGATCGCAACGCGAGACGAAGGATACTGGGTGAAGCTAAAACTAGCCTGCTCTCAAGGCGGCAATATCGCCATCAAGCTTGGGAAAGAAAGCGATCACTTAGTCGCGATCGACTTCGACGACGATGCTTTGGCCGAAGAGTTTTTGTTAGCAAATGAAAAATTTGCAGAAACGCTCTGCACTCGCGGATCGAAAGGCTGTAGCTTTTGGTTCTGGGCAAAAGGCAAATACCCGCGCGAAGTAAAGCGAATCTGCGTCAACGGTAAAACCGACGGAACTGGAGAATGGCGCGGCGGTAAAGGTCTTTCGACGCTTTGGGGAGTCCACCCAAAAGGCATGGAATATACCCGAGTCAACGACGTACCACCGTTTGAGTACGCGTTCAAAGACATCCAATGGCCGAAGGGATGGAGCCTCAGCGAGGTTAAGCGAGACCCGGCGATCGACTGGGACCTATTCAACGAAATGTTGAAATCCGGCGACGGAGACATCCTCGATGCGCTTGTTAGCGAATACTTCGAGGGTGCGGTCGAGACCGATAAGGAGTGGCGTTGTGCCGATCTTACCGGTCGCGAACCGACTAACCATGGTTCATTCACAATCTCCAAAGAAGGTGGGTGGTGCCATGAATTCGATGGGGAAGATTGGAGCGACGGTATCATAAATACTATTACTTCAGAAGAACGGGCAGAGGCCGCTGGCGCGCCAGTGATCACTGTTAAGGAAGTATTCAAGTTTCTGAAGACGAACTGCGACGTTGACTTTTTTATCCGGAAGAAATCGGAAAGCGAAGCTACGAGCGGACCAATTACCTCGTTGTTTGCTTACCACCGCAAAGGTGATGAGTTTTACTTTAACCACGGCGACGGTTGGGGTCCTGTTAGCGACACTCTCGCGAGACAGATTTTGGATATCGATCACGGAATCGAAGAAGCGGCAACCGCAGCGCTCCGCACTATTATGAAGGAGCGGACCATACACGACGTCGCGCAAGTGGCCGGATTTAAGGCGGGAATCCATCGGGATACGTTAGGGCGCCAATTCTTGGTACCTAATTCTACGCCGATGATCGAATCGATCGATAAACCGTGGCCTCTAATCAAGCGAGCGATCAGCGGACTCTTAGGAGTTCGCCAAACAATCTACTTCCACGCTTGGATGAAATGGGCGTTGGAATCTTTGCGCGACCAAAGCGGAACGCCCGGGCATTACCTGATAATCATGGGACCTGCGGGCTGCGGTAAGACGCTGCTCCAAGAAAAGATTATCTCGCCGCTACTCGGCTGCGGACCGACGGACTGCATTAAGTACATAACGAGTAAAACGGACTTCAACTCTGATTTGGTAAGTGCCTTCCATCTTATGGTCTCCGACGGCTTGGCCTTCGCTAATTTCCAAGAGCGAAAGCAGTACACGGAACGGGTGAAGCATTTGTTAGCGAACAGTTCGCAACGGTTGGAGGCTAAGTATCAAAATGCGATTAACGTCAAATTTTGCTGCCGGCTGTCGAACTCGCTCAACTTAAGCGCGATCGAATCGCTTCCATTATTGGAAGAAGGAATGGTCGATAAGCTGCTTTTGTTTAAGGCGAAGAAGCATCGGCACCTTCCGAACAAGAACTTCAAACGTGAAGCGTACGAGGCGCAGATTCGGGAAGAATTACCCGGTTATGCCAATTTCCTTTTCAACTGGAAAATACCCAAAGAGATCGAAGAGGAGACTTCCGAGCGGCTCGGCTTTAAGGCATACCATAACCCGGAAATTATGGACGAGGTTTCGGAATCTTCTCCAGAAATTAAGCTGGCGGAAATGCTTACCGGCTTCGTTGGCGCGACCAAAAAGCGCACCGGAATTACGGTTGGTAATTTGTACGAACAAATGGCGGACGCTAACTCGTCAGTGTCGCTTCGGTTTAGAGCCTTGTGCCGAAACGAGCAAAGTTTAGGGCATCTGTTAACGAAGCTGCAAATCGCGACCAAAGACAAGAAACCGCTTCTACGTGTTAACGTTTCCCGCCGGAAATCGAACGGGATAAAGCTGGTCGACGTCGAGATAAACTAGCGAAAATGGAGGGTCGATGATGTTTTTAACATCGGCCCTAACCATCGACCCTGTCGACCCTCCACCTTTTTACAAGGGTCGATAGGGTCGATGTTAGGGTACACGTTAGGGTCGATGCCGGAGAGTACATAGACCCTAAGTAACGCATTAGACTACAACGGCTTAGACACAATAGGGTCGATAGGGTCGAGAGTAGTAGTAGAAGTAGTAGAGTAGAGAGAAATAGAGGAATACACCCTCTAAAATCGTTAAACAGTAGACCTCGGAAGTCGGGTCCGGATAACATCGACCCTCTCGACCCTATGCCGAAAATCCGGCGGCTCTGCCGGTTGTATCTAGGTATGGTTAACAACTCCACAACCCTTGAGGTTATCGATGCCGGAAATGATCTGTGACGTCGTGGACGCTTACATCACGTGTCTCGGGTACGCTATGGAGGAACTGGGTTATGAGGACCACATCCGAACCATCCATTCCAATTTCTACAATGGCGCCGCAATCGTTCCCGGCTGCGGTCCCTCTTACCTAGAAAATACGAAGCCACGAAATGCTAATCCCAACTAAACCAACCAAACTGGCTAAACCGAAACCCGAAGGCACTCCACAAGTCCAGTGGATCGTTGGACAGCCGTTCGATTGCGTGACCACCGTCTGTAATCATGCCCAGGAATCCCGTCCAGTTTTCGCCGGCCAGGTCGCACGGCTCCGCCAGAGTTTTGAAGACCCGCTGCGGCGCCATGGGTCGAGGCGGACCGTTTCGTGGCTTTTGGAAGATATCAGATCAAATCCGGCGGCGCTGCTCGCAGGCCGTGGAATGGCAAAAGATCGCTGCTGCTTGCTAGAAGAAGCGCATGATCGAAGTCGATGCCAAGGCGCTAATGAAGGATTTTAAGATCTCGCCGGAGCTTCCACCGGCCGAAGAGGCCATCCTATTCAGAAGGAACGGCAAAAAAGCGTCAACGCCTGATTTTTCTCTCGAAACTTAGCGGAATTCGCGATACCGAAGCAAAATCTATCAGCTCGATCGCGAACGATAGCGGTCATTGAGCCGATTTGATTCGGCCGCATCCCCAAGCTGCCCGACCCGAGCGCTTTTTGCGTCCTTTGCCGTAGATGCGTACGGAGCAAGGACGGCTGAACCGAAGGCTATTGACGTCCAGGTCCACCAACTCCTGGGCTCTCATGCCCGTGTTGTAAAGGAGTCGAAGCAGTGCGTCGTCCCGCTGTCCTAGCAGCGTTCGGCAATCGATCTGTACGAAGAGGCTCTGGATTTCCGAGCGTTCCAAATACTCCGGAACGCGGTGAGCGCGGCGTTTGAACGGAACTGCAAGGATAGATTGGCAGTGTGCGAGGTGACGCGGGTCTGCGAGAAAGTATTTGGAGAGACGCTCGGTGCGATTCACCGATGCCGTGCCGCTCTTTATCAATGTCGAAGGCAATCGACTCTCCCGCTTCGGCCTGCGCTACATCATCACTCATCGAGTGGCTGAGGCTGCCAAGACCTCTCCCACACTGCTGACAAGGAATGTCACTCCGCATACCATTCGCCAGACCACGGCGATGCACCTGCTACAATCCAACGTCGATCTCAATATGATACGCTCTTGGTTGGGCCATGCTTCACCACTGCTATGTTGAAATCGATTTGGAAATGAAACGCAAAACGCTTCAGTCTTGCGAGAGACTGCTCCCGAAAAAGGGAAGGCAGGGTTCATCATGGCAGCGCAACAACGACATTCTTTCCTGGTTGTCGAAGCTGTAGTTACATACAGAAATGACGCGGCATGGTTGAGACCGTGCGAGAGCCGATTCTGTTGTCAATCGGGAGATCAGCAAACCAGCAACTTCCGATTTCGATGATGGCGAGTTCCGCAAGAACCTACTCTGCGCAGCATGAGAGTTTTGCCGGGTCTTTCCGGCGTGAGATCGCTACTATCTTGAGCGCCTCAGCCATCGTCGGGTAAACGTGCAAGAGTTCTATAAAATCATGGATCTTGGCATGGAAACGCATCCCCATCGCCGCCTCGTGAATTACTTCACCTGCGCTGTTGCCCACCATCGAGACGCCGAGCACTTCTTCAGTGTCATCATCGGCGACCATCTTGATCAAGCCAGCCAGGTCGCGGATCGCTCCCGCCCGCGGTACCAGCGAAATCGGAACCGTGTTGCACCAGCAATTGCGCCCAGCTGAAATTGCCCCTTCCTCGGTCAAGCCAACGGTCGCTATCTGCGGATCGGTGAAAATCGTGCGTGGAATTATACGGTGCCTGACCCGACGCAGTTCTCCGTCTGCGAAGGCATTGTGCGCCGCGATGCCGCCGTCCTGGCTGCCCACCGGAGTAGCCATCTGGCTGCCGACTTCGCGACCGATCACATCGCCGCCGGCGAAGATATGCGGTACGTTCGTGTGCAGGAATTCATCGACGCGGACCTGCCCTTCCTTGCCAAGCTCAACACCGGCTTTCTCGATGGCAATATTGTCGGAATTCGGACGACGGCCCGTAGCGACCAAAAGCTTTTCGGCGCGCAACTCATGCGTCTGACCGCCAGTTTCGACATTGACGGTGACAGCCATTCCGTCTTGTCGCACCCAGCGCGGAACGGCGCCGGCGATTATTTGGATACCTTCCCTTTCGAAAGCTTCTCTGATGGCCTCGCCGACCTCCGGCTCGTAGTCGTGCGCTAGCAATTGCTCGCTGCGCTCGACAATCGTGACGTTGGCGCCAAAGCGGTGAAACATTTGCCCCAACTCCAAAGCGATGTACCCGGCACCTAAAATGATCAGCGAGTGCGGCAGCTTCCGCAGCTCGATTGCCTCGTCATCATTGGTAAGCAAATCGCTGGTTAGGTAATGCACGTCGCGCAAGCCTTCAATGCTCGGAACGACCGGCCGCGAGCCTGTGGCGATGAGAATCTTCTCGCCAGTGATTCGCTTGCCATCGACCTGCACCGAGCGATCATCGACAAATTCTGCGTGGCCTTTTTCGACCGTGAACTGCCCGCCGGTCAGGCTCTCGTATTTCTTTGTGCGATAG
>Ga0209647_1004113_pt1 | contig 11048 bp, 10 predicted proteins | sample GraSoi_2013_60cm_FD_185827 | JGI IMG/M metagenome (GOLD analysis project Ga0209647, IMG submission 185827) | Grasslands soil microbial communities from the Angelo Coastal Reserve, California, USA - Sample 9_17_2013_60cm (SPAdes) (version 2) | ecosystem: Environmental > Terrestrial > Soil >... | reverse complement strand
GTGGCTGCTCGGCTTCCGGCCGGGGGACTTTTCGAGACGCGCCGCGTGAACGCCCGCCTCGAGCATTTCGCGGAAATCGTCGCGCGGGATCAGTTCAATCTCGCCGAGGCGAGCCTCATGCTCGCGCAGGACATTTATCCGGACCTGGACATTCCCGGGTACCTCTCCAAGCTCGACGGCATCGCGGTCGCGATCAAGAAGCGTCTCCCGGGCGACGCATTTTCCGAGCAGCGGGTGCTCGCCCTGAACTACTACCTGTTCAACGAAATGCGCTTCTCGGGCAACCTCGTCGATTATTACGATCCGCGCAACAGCTATCTGAACGAGGTCTTGGAGCGCCGCACCGGGATTCCCATCACCTTGTCGATTCTCTATCTGGAAGTCGGCAAACGTCTCGGCCTCAACCTGAAAGGCATTTCCTTCCCCGGGCACTTCCTCGTCAAGCTCGCCGTCAAGCGCGGTCAGCTCGTGCTCGACCCCTTCACCGGAGGGGAGGCGCAATCCGAGGCCGATCTGCGCCAGCGCCTGGCGCAGGTTCTGCCCTCGGGAAAGGCGGAGCAGGCGCAGCTCGACCCGTATCTGGAGCCGGCGACCCCGCGCCAGATCATCGCGAGGGTGCTGCGCAATCTGAAGAACATCTATACGCAGACGGGGAAGCTCGAACAGGCGCTCGCGGTCATGCACAGGATGCTGCTCGTGATGCCGGAGTCGGCCGAGGAACTTCGGGATCGGGGGCTGGTGTACCAGCAGCTCGAATGCTTCCGGCCGGCGCTCTCCGACCTGCAGAATTATCTGCGGCGGCAGCCGCAGGCGCCGGACGCAGCGGAAATCCACGACAAGATCCTGGAGCTCAAGCAGGCGGCTACGCGACTGAACTAGCCGACCAGTCTCTCTTCGATTTTTTTCCGAACGTCGCGCTTCAAGCCGAGCGCGAAGAAAATCTCGGCCACGAGGAATATCGGCGCGACGAAGATCTGGAACAGGTTGTCGGCAAGCGCCGGCTTGCGGCCTTCGAACGCGTGGCCGACGAGCTGGAGCGCCCAGCCTCCGGCGAAGAATATCCCGAACCAGATCCAGCCCGAGGCGGCGCCCTTTGCGGCGACGGATTCCGCCGCGTACAAAAGCGCCGCGACCGCGACCATCGTCGCCGAGGCAAGCAGAGCGTCGAGCAGGATGTAATACGCGAGAACCGCGACGACGAACACCTGAGCGAGGGTGAAGCCGGCTCCAATTTCAACCCAGCTCATCGGGATCAGGATCGCGAAGACGATCGCGGGAACGCCGACGAAATGCGTCGCCTTGTTCCGGCGGTCGCGGTGGTAGGCCGCGTAGATCGACATCTGCTCGTCCAAAGATTTCACCACGCCTCCGTCGTTCGCGTCCCGATTGTACGTCTTGCGCTGGCTGTGACTTTGATTTCACGTCTGGGGATCGAGGAAAGCCGCTATAATTCAAACCTTTGCGCTTTTCCTGTCACGCTCAATGCTGCTCACCCACGGCGCGGCCTCCGCCGCATTGCCCCCGGTCGCCCTGACCATCGGTAATTTCGACGGAATCCACCGCGGCCATCAGGCCATGCTCGAGCGCCTGGGAAGCGAGGCGCGAAAACGCGGCCTGACGAGCTGCGTGCTCACTTTCGAGCCGCATCCCAGGGAGTTTTTCTCGCCGCAGGCGGCGCCGACGCGGCTCGCGTCGCTGCGCGAGAAATACGAGCTGCTTGCGGCGCGCGGGGTCGAGCGCCTGCACGTGCTGCGTTTCGACAAGGCATTTGCGGCGCTGCCGCCCGAAGTCTTCATCGAGCAGGTACTCGTCGGCCGGCTCAAGGCGCGCTGGCTCCTGATCGGCGAGGATTTTCGCTTCGGGGCGCGGCGTGCCGGTGATATCGGATTGCTCAAGAAACTGGCCGGCCGTTTCGGATACGAGCTGCAGGCCATGCCGACGGTGATGCACGCGGGCGCTCGCGTATCGAGCTCGACCGTGCGCGCCGCGCTCGCGGCGGGCAACCTCGCCGCGGCGGAAGAGCTGCTCGGCCGGCCGTACAGCATCAGCGGCCGCGTGGTCCACGGCGACAAGCTGGGGCAGAAGCTCGGATTCGCCACGGCCAACGTGCAGATGAAGCACAACCGCCCCCCGCTCACCGGAATCTACGCGGCGAGAGTTCACGGCGTCGGAGCTGCGCCGCGGGCGGGCGTCGCCAGCCTCGGGGTGCGGCCCACCGTCACGGCGAGCGGACGCGCCGTGCTCGAAGTGCATCTGTTCGACTTTTCCGGGGATCTCTATCACGAGCATGTGCGCGTCGAGTTTCTGCACAAGATCCGCGACGAGGAGAAGTATCCCGATCTCGAGACCCTGAAGGCCCAGATCGCGCGCGACTGCGAAGCCGCCAAGAGCTTCCTCATGGATCACCGCAATGCCTGAGAACAAGACTGACTACAAAAAAACCCTGAATCTCCCGGACACGCCGTTTCCCATGCGCGGCGACCTCGCCAGGCGCGAGCCGCACTGGGTAAAGGAATGGCAGGAGAAGAAGATTTACGAAAAGGTCCGCGAGGCCAGCCGCGGCCGGCCGAAGTTCGTATTGCACGACGGGCCGCCGTACGCGAACGGCGACATCCACATCGGCACCGCGGTCAACAAGATCCTCAAGGACATCATCGTCAAGTCGCGCAACATGGCGGGCTTCGACGCGGTATACGTCCCCGGGTGGGACTGCCACGGCATGCCGATCGAGGTGCAGATCGAGAAGACCTACGGCAAGAACATTCCCGTGGAAAGGACCCAGAGCCTCGCCCGCGCGTATGCGGCCGAGCAGATCGAGCGGCAGAAGAAGGACTTCCAGCGCCTGGGCGTCCTGGGCGACTGGGAGCACGCCTACACGACCATGGCGTTCAGGAGCGAAGCGGACGAGATCCGCACGCTCGGCAAGGTCCTTGAGAAGGGCTATATCTATCGCGGCCTGAAACCGGTGAACTGGTGCTTCGACTGCGGCTCGGCGCTCGCCGAGGCCGAGGTCGAGTACATGGACCGCACCGATCTTGCGATCGACGTCGGGTTTCCCTTTGCCGAGCCTGGGAAGATAGCGAGCGCCTTCGGGTTGAAAAAGCTGCCGACGGAGAAAGGCTGGATCGTCATCTGGACGACGACTCCCTGGACGATTCCCGCGAACCAGGCGCTCAACGTCCATCCGGATTTCGCCTACAACCTCGTCGAGACCGAGCGCGGCCTGCTGATCCTCGCCGCCGACCTGGCGGAGGCATGCCTCGCGCGCTATCGGCTCAAAGGCAGGACGCTCGCCTCCTGCAAGGGCGAGAAGCTCGAGCTGATCGCCTTCCGCCACCCGTTCTACGATCGGCTCGCGCCGGTCTATCTCGGCGAATACGTCACCCTGGAACAGGGCACGGGCATCGTCCACAGCGCTCCGGCCTACGGCGTCGATGACTTCGTTTCCTGCCGCCGCCACGGCATGAAGGACGAGCAGATCCTCGCCCCGGTGATGGGCGACGGAAAATTCGCTTCCTCGCTGCCGTTTTTCGGCGGGCTGGACATCTGGACGGCGAACCCCGGGATCGTCGAGAAGATCCGCGAGGCGGGCGCGCTGTTTCATTCGGAGAAGCACCCGCACAGCTACATGCACTGCTGGCGGCACAAGACCCCTATCATCTACCGCGCCACCACGCAGTGGTTCGCCGGCATGGACGAGGTGCCCGGATACCATGGCACGAAACCCGCGGAAACCCTGCGCGCCACCGCGTTGCGAGGCGTGGAGGCGACTCGCTTCTATCCCTCCTGGGGTCAGGCGCGCCTGCACGGCATGATCGCCAATCGTCCCGACTGGACCCTGTCGCGCCAGCGTCAGTGGGGCGTGCCGATGCCCTTCTTCATCCACAAGGAGACCGGTGCCCCGCACCCGCGAACCCTGGAGCTGCTCGAGGCAGTCGCGAAAAAAGTGGAGCAGGGCGGCATCGAAGCCTGGCAGCGCATCGAGGCGAAGGAATTGCTCGGTACCGATGCCGAACGGTACGAGAAGGTGAAGGACACGCTCGACGTATGGTTCGATTCGGGCTCGACTCACCAGACCGTGTTGCGGGGCTCGCACGCGAAGGAGCTGAAATTCCCCGCGGACCTCTATCTGGAGGGCTCGGACCAGCACCGCGGCTGGTTCCACAGCTCGCTCCTCGTGTCGTGCATGCTGAATGGCCGGGCGCCTTACGACGCCCTGCTCACGCACGGCTTCGTCGTCGACGGCGAAGGCCGCAAGATGTCGAAGTCGCTCGGCAACGTCATCGCCCCGCAGAAAATCTCGGAAACGCTGGGCGCGGAGATCCTGCGCCTCTGGGTGGCGGCGACCGACTACTCGGGCGAGCTTTTCATCTCCGAAGAGATCCTGAAGGGAGTGGTCGAGTCCTACCGCCGCATCCGCAATACGCTGAGGTTCCTGCTCGCGAACATCTCCGATTTCGATCCGAAGCGGAACGCGATGCCGGTGGCGGAGTGGGTGGAGATCGACCGCTATGCGGCGGCTCTGACGCGCGAGCTGCAGAAAAGCGTGCTCGAGGACTACGATCGCTACGAATTTCACCCGGCTGCGGCGAAGCTTCAGAATTTTTGCTCCGAAGAGCTCAGCGCGTTCTATCTGGATGTTCTCAAGGATCGGCTGTACACCTGCGGAAAAAACTCGCCGGCGCGCCGCTCGGCGCAAAACGCCCTGTACCACATCGCGCAATGCCTACTGCGGCTGATAGCACCTGTGCTGAGCTTCACGGCCGAGGAAGCCTGGAAGATTTTTCAGCCGGAGGACGAGACGATTTTCATACATACCCATTATCGTCTGCCGGGCGTTCCGGGAGGGGAGGGCTTGCTCGAGAAGTGGCGAGCCCTGCGCGAGATCCGTTCGGAGGCGCAAAAGGCCCTAGAGCTATTGCGCGCCGCGGGTCGAATCGGCTCCTCCTTGCAGGCCGAAGTGGAGATCGCCGCCGAAGGCGACAAGCTTCGGCTGCTGCGAAGCCTCGATGACGAGCTGCGTTTCGTGCTCATCACTTCCAAGGCAGTGGTGTCCCAAGCGACAAGCGCGGCAGAGGAGCCGATCCGTGCAATGCCGAGCCCGCACCCGAAGTGCGAGCGCTGCTGGCACTGGCGGGCGGACGTGGGCGCCGACCCGGACCACCCGGGGATCTGCGGGCGCTGCGTGCAAAACCTCTACGGTTCCGGGGAGCCCCGGCGATTCGCATGATTCCGGCGAACCTGAAACGCATCGCTCCGTGGCTCGCGCTCGCGCTGCTGCTCGCGCTCGCGGACCAGGCGAGCAAGGTCGCGATCAGCTCGAGCCTGCGCCTGGGCGAGGTGCGCGAGATCGCGCCGTTCTTCAATCTCGTGCTCGCGCACAACCGCGGCGCGGCGTTCAGCTTTCTCGCCGACGCGGGCGGTTGGCAGAGGGTGCTGTTCATCGGGATCGCCGTCGCTGCGACCGCCGCCATCGTGTTCCTCCTCGCCGGGCATTCGAGCGAGCGCCTTTTCTCCGCGGGGCTCGCGATGATACTCGGCGGAGCGCTCGGCAATCTCTGGGACCGGGTGGCCCTCGGCCACGTGGTGGATTTCCTCGACTTCCACGCCTTCGCCTGGCATTTCTGGGCTTTCAATCTCGCCGATTCGGCAATCACCGTGGGGGCGGGACTGCTGATCCTCGACGGGCTGCGATCGGCCGGCGCGTCGCAAAAGCCCTAGAATGGGCGCTCATGGAAGTCCTGCTCGCCAATCCGCGCGGTTTTTGCGCTGGTGTCGAGCGCGCGATCGGCATCGTCGAGCGCGCGCTCGACATCCACGGCGCGCCGATCTACGTCCGCCACGAGGTCGTACACAACAAATACGTCGTCGAGAACTTGAAGAGCAAGGGCGCGGTTTTCGTCGAAGCGCTTGACGAGGTCCCCTCGGGCAGCACGGTGATCTTCAGCGCCCACGGCGTCTCGAAGGCCGTGCGCAGCGAAGCCAAGGCGAGGGGGCTGCGCGTGTTCGACGCGACCTGTCCGCTGGTCACCAAGGTGCACGTCGAGGTCGCGAAGATGCGCGCGGCGGGCCGCGAAATCGTCATGATCGGCCACCGCGGCCACCCGGAAGTGGAGGGGACCATGGGCCAGGCCGCCGAGGGCATGTACCTCGTGGAAGCGGCCGACGACGTCGCGCGCCTGCAAGTGCGCGATCCAGGCAAGCTCTCCTACGTCACGCAGACGACGCTCTCGGTGGACGACGCCGCCGCGATCGTGGAGGCCCTGAAAGCGCGCTTTCCCGCGATAACGGGCCCGAAGAAGGACGACATCTGTTACGCGACGCAAAACCGGCAGGACGCGGTCAAGTTCATGGCGCCGCAATGCGACGTCGTGATCGTCGTCGGCTCGCCCAACAGCTCGAACTCCAACCGCCTGCGCGAAGTCGCGCAAAGCCGCGGCATCGAGGCGCACATGGTCGACAACGCCTCCGAGCTGAAGGCCGGATGGATCGCCGGCAAGCGGCGGATCGGGGTTACCGCTGGAGCGTCCGCTCCGGAAATCCTCGTGCAGCAGGTGATCGCCGGCCTGCGCGATCTGGGAGCGGATCGCGTGACGGTCCTGTCCGGGACCGAGGAAAACGTGGTTTTTCCGATGCCCAAAGGCTTGGCCTCGATCTAGCATCGGCCGGTCTAGCCGGTCGCGGTGCCGTCGAAGAGTCGGTCAGCGACGGCGGTAATTTCTCACGCTTTTCCAGCCCGAGTGAATTCGGCCGCCTTCTGGCGGCCCGTTCGTCGGAAGGAAGAATCCGTTCGTCGCCAGCCGATAGCTTTAACGGCTGGATCGCCTTAGGCTGTCGAAACGTTTCCGTCAGGGAGGGCACATGAACGCGATTCGCCGGCGCCGCAGCGGCTTTACGTTGATCGAGGTGATGACGGTGGTTGCCATCATCGCCATCCTGACGGCGATTGCCTATCCCTCCTACTTACAGTATCTGAAACGCGCCGGCCGCTCGCAGGCCCAGCAGCTCATGATGGAAATCAGCACCAAGCAAGTGCAGTATTTTCTCGACGCGCGCGCGTACACGGCGACGATCGGCGCGGGCGGCCTGAACATCCCCAACAGGGACGTCTGGACCTGCGCGGCGGATTGCAGCAACAGCAGATACACGGTGCACGTCGATCTGGTTGCGGGTCCACCCCCCGGTTTCATGGTCAAAGCGACGGCGACCGGACCGCAGGTGGGCGACGGCGATGTGTATCTCAATGCCGACCCGACCTACACCACCTACATCGAAGGCAGCAAGTACCGCACGGCCGGCGACAACAAATGGTAAACGCGGTCTCCATCCTCCGGCCGAGGCAGCCCCGCTTGCGCGGATTCACTCTCATCGAGCTGATGATTACGCTCGTGATACTTGGGGTTTTCGTGAGTCTCGCCGCTCCGTCGATGCGCGACATGGTGATCACCTCCCAGGTGCGGAGCTCCGCTTCCGATCTCTACGAAAGCGTGATCCTCGCCCGGAGCGAAGCGATCAAGCGCGCGGCGAACGTCGACTTGATCCCGGTAGCGGGCAGCTGGCAGAACGGGTGGACGGTGCAGATCGGCGCGACCGTGCTCCAATCGCGGGACGCGACGACCAACGTAACGGTCACGCCCAAAAAGTCCAACCTCGGAACGCCTGCAAGCACGAACATCACTTTCAGAATGGACGGGCGCCAATCGACGGACATCAACAACATCATCTTCGCTGCCGCGCAATCCGCCCATCCCATAGCCGCCCGGTGCGTCCTCGTTACTTCCAGCGGACGGCCGAGCATCAAGACGGATACCGACAATGATCCATCGAACGGCTGTAATTGACCTCCCGGCGGCGCGGGGCGCGGCCTTGTCCGGCCGTCCCGCGCGCGGCGGGCTGCGCGACGCGCGCGGCTTCACCATGCTCGAGGTGCTGGTCGCGATCGTGATCACCGTCTTCGGCCTGCTCGGCCTGATCGGCGTCCAGGCCATCGCGCACCAGGCGGAGCTGGAGTCGTATCAACGCGCGCAGGCGCTGATCATGCTGAACGATATCGTCGAGAGGATCAATGCCAACCGCGGATCTGCGACCTGCTACGCGATCAGCAACGCGGCCACCGGCAAGCCGTACCTCGGTACGACTACGGGAGGCGGTTACGCCGGAACACCGAACTGCACCGCCGGTTACGTCAACATCCAGACGAAAGCCCTGGCCGACAGCGGCATGTTCGAATGGGACCAAATACTGCAGGGCGCGGCCGAGGCGGCGGGAGGCGGCGGAAACGTCGGCGCCATGGCCGGCGCGCGCGGCTGCGTGAGCTTCGATCCGGTGGCCAATGTCTATACGGCCGCGGTCGCGTGGCAGGGAATGACGGACACGTTCGTGCCCGTGGTCAACTGCGCCAACGGCCTGTATGGCCCCGAGACCAAGCGCCGGGTGGTCTGGACGACGCTGCAAATCGCCAAGCTGAGCTGATCATGAACGAGTTCAAACAGCACGGTCTTTCCATTATCGAGCTGATGATCGCGATGACCATCGGCCTGCTGTTGCTGGCGGGGTTGGCGGTCGTGTTCTCCAACTCGAGCCAGAGTCAGCGCGAATTGCAGAAGTCGGCGCAACAGATCGAGAACGGGCGCTATGCGATGGAAGCAGTCACCCAGGATATCCATCTTGCCGGCTACTACGGCCGCTACTCGGCGTATGCCGATGGCACGGCCCTTCCCGATCCGTGCATCACCGGGGATGCCGCGGCGCTGGCGGGCGCCCTCAGCGTTCCCGTGCAGGGGTTTGTCGCCGCGAGCCAGGCGAGCAGGCCGGATCTTTCGGCAACCACCTGCGGAGCAGCGACCTGGCTGCCGAACGTGAACTTGTACCCCGGCAGCGACATCCTCGTGATCCGCCGGGCCGGGACGACACCGCTGAGGTATCCCGGCGACGGTCTTCTCCCCGTCGTCGCGAGCGCCGACACCGGCGTCTCGAACGATGTTTACATACAGAGCGACCCGGCGACGGTGGAGATCCAGTTCGGCGCCGGAGGCACCATCACCTCGATCAGCAAGGCCGACGGCGTAACGGCGGCGGCGATCAGGCAGAAGAACGGCAACGCCGAATCGATCCGCAAGTACCACGTGCACATCTATTTTGTCGCGCCCTGCAGCGTTCCGGCAGGAGCCGGCGACGTGTGCACCGGGGCGAACGACGACGGGGGCAGGCCGATCCCCACGCTGAAACGGCTCGAGCTGGGGGTCGATGGCGGCGGCAACCGGACGTTCAACATCGTCCCGATTTCAGAGGGAATCGAGGCGTTCAAGATCGAATACGGCATCGACAACAGCCCGAATACCGCGAACAGTTCCACCGGAAGGATCGGCGACGGCGCCGCAGACGTGTACATCCCCAACATCGCGACCGCAGCGCCGACTGTCGTGGATTTCGCCAACGCAGTGAGCGCCAAAGTGTGGCTGATCGCACGCAACACCGAGCCGAGCGCCGGCTACTCCGATACCAAGACCTATCCGGTCGCCACTTCCTCCGCCGTGCTCGGCGCGGGAACCGTACAGGGAACCGGACGCGTCTACGGGCCGTACAACGATCAGTTCAAGCGGCATTCCTATTTCAGCGGACTCCGGCTGACGAACCTGAGCGCGAGGAGGGAAAACCCGTGAAGCCGTCTTTCCGCAAGCAGGGCGGCGCGACGCTGCTGATAGTGCTGATCATGCTTGTCATGATCACGCTGTTCGTGGTTTCGATGATCCGGTTGTCGAGCACCAACCTCAAGGTGGTGGGCAACATGCAGGCGCAGCGCGCGCTCGAGGCGAGCGCCCAGCAGGCCATCGAAAACAGCATCAGCACCTACGCCTTTTTCAGCGACGCCGCCAACAACGCCGGGCAATGGCCCGGAGGGACCTCTTCGGTTCTTAAGGCGGTCAACGGTTATCAGATCACGATGTATCGCCCTGCCTGCGTCAACTCGGTAACGGCGAAGAACTATTCTCTGACCAGCAACATCGCACCCGAGGACACGAACTGGGAAGTGTCCGCAGGCTCCACCGACGGCATCACCGGGGCCCAGATCAATCTTTCGCAGGGCGTGAGAATGCGCCTGCCGGCGGGCAACTGCCCGTAACCGCAACAAAAGAGGCTCATCATGAAGCTGACCTACACGCTCAAGGCGCTCGCCGCCCTCGTCCTGGTGTTCGGCGTCGCGATTCCGCGCGGCTTCGCCGCGTTCGACCCGATCGGCGAGGACATCGACATCTTCCTCGCCAACCCGAGCTTCACCGCGCAGCGGCCGAACGTTCTGCTCATGGTGGACAACACCGCCAACTGGAACCAGGCCTTCGCCAACGAAAAGAGCGCCATGGTCACGGTGATCAAGAGTATTTCCAGCGATTTCAACGTCGGCATGATGCTGTTCAACGAATCCGGCCAGCCCGACAACCACGGCGCCTACGTCCGCTTCGGGATACGGCAGATGGACAGCACCAACAAGCCTGCGCTGATGACCGTCATCAACAATTTCGACCAGATCGGCGACAAGGGCAACAACAACGAGGTCTCCGAGATGATGTACGAGGCGTACGCCTACTGGGCGGGGATCACGGCGAACCTGGGTTTCGGCCAGGCAAAGCGCGACTACGGCGGCAACAAGGCGAACAACCCGCCCGCGGCCGACCTGCCGGGCAATGCCTTTACCGATGCGGGCACCAACACCTACACCAGCCCGATCACCGACGCCTGCCAGAAGAACTTCCAGATCTACATCAGCAACGGACCGGCGGCCGAAAACACCCAGGCGCTCTCCGACGCCCAGACCAAGCTCGCCGGGCTCGTGGGCAAGAACCCGCCCGACACCATCTCCATCACCCCGAACGGCCAGCAGGGCAACTGGATGGACGAGTACGCCAGGTTCCTGGCGAACGGCGACTGCAGAGCCGACCTTCCCGGCAACCAGAGCGTCACCACCTATGTTCTCGAGGTCGATCCGGGCACCAGCGGCCAGGGGCCGTCCATGACGGCGCTGCTGCAGAGCGTGGCCGTCAACGGCAAGG
>Ga0209647_1004112_pt1 | contig 11049 bp, 11 predicted proteins | sample GraSoi_2013_60cm_FD_185827 | JGI IMG/M metagenome (GOLD analysis project Ga0209647, IMG submission 185827) | Grasslands soil microbial communities from the Angelo Coastal Reserve, California, USA - Sample 9_17_2013_60cm (SPAdes) (version 2) | ecosystem: Environmental > Terrestrial > Soil >... | reverse complement strand
GAGGTCTACTTGATCGTGCTGCCCGCCTTTGGCATCGTGCTGGATGTGCTGACGACCTTCACGCGCAAGACGCTCTACGGCTACAAGATGGCCGTGCTGGGCATCATGGGGGTCGTCGTCCTCAGCTTCCTGGTGTGGGCGCACCATGAGTTTGTCTCCGGCTGGGCACCCGAGATTCGCGGCGTCTATATGGCCACCACCGAGCTCATCTCGATCCCCACGGGCTTCATCTTCCTGGTCATCCTCGGCACGCTCTGGCGGGGACGCATCTGGATGACGGTGGCGACGCTCTTCGCCCTCTCGTTCATCTGGAACTTCCTGATTGGAGGGCTGACGGGGATCTTCCTCTCGGACGTGCCCGCCGATATCCAGCTGCACGGCGGCATGTTTGTTACGGCGCACTTCCACTACACCATCGTGGGTGGTGCCCTGATGGGCTTCTTCGCCGCGCTCTTCTACTGGTTCCCCAAGATGACAGGGCGCATGATGGACGAGCGGCTCGGCATGATCAGCTTCTGGGGCATTCAGATCGGGTTCAACGTCGCGTTCATGGCGATGTTCATCGTCGGCCTGCAGGGCATGCCACGCCGCGTCGCCGACTACGACCCGCTCTTCGCCGGCGGCAACCTCGTGACCAGCATCTTCGCGTATCTGCTGGCGGCCTCCGTCGTCCTCGTCTTCTACAACATCGCCTACTCCTGGGTTGCCGGTGAGAAGGCTGTCGCCAATCCCTGGGGCGCGAAGTCGCTCGAGTGGCAGGTACCCACGCCGGTGCCGCTGGAAAACTTCGAGCAGATCCCGGTGGTGACCAGCGGACCGTACGACTACGGTGAGCCCGAGACGGCCGGGAGTGCGATCCCTGGGACGGCGGGAGGGCAGGTGGCCGGCTAGCGCCGGCCCACCGCTCGGGATTCCGCGCCCAACGCAGGGCGACCGGGCTGGCGACCGTTTTCAGCGAGAGAGAGGCAACGCACGTGGATTCGACTATCAGCGCGGCAGGCCACGCGGCGCCGCACGCCATAGATGACGACCGCAAAGTGCGGCTCGGCATGCTCTTCTACGTCCTCACCGATGTTATTCTGGTGACGTTTCTCTTCGCCGCGTATGTGTGGCTGCGCGCCTACAACACCAACGGCGGCTGGTTTCCGTATCAGGGCATGGCCCTCCCCGACTCAACGACCAGCTTCGTGCTGGTGCTGCTCGTCGTCCTGAGCGGCGTGTGCTTCATCGTGGCTCAACAGGGTATCCGCGCCGGAAATCAACTCCTGCTGCGCGTGGGGCTGGTGGCGGCGCTCGTGCTGCTCGTCGTCACACTTGTCGGGCAGATTCGCTTCATGGGCCAGCAACAGTTCGGCCCATTAGACGGCTCATTCGCCAGCACCTTCATTGTCGTCAACGGCTATCACGTTTACCACCTGCTGTTCGGCTTGTTTCTCGGGCTTGGGCTCACCGTCCGCGCTTTTCAAGGGCGCTACAGCGCGCAGCGGCATCTCGGCCTCATCACCATCGGCTACTTCTGGTACTGGATGGCGCTGATGCCGCTGCTGTTCTGGCTGCTCCTGCTCCTGCTGTCACCCAAGATCTAGACGGCGGTGACCATGCCCGCTCTGCTCGCCGATTGGCCGTTTCATCCCACCGTCATCGCCGGAGTCCTGCTCGCCGCCGTGCTCTACTGGCGCGGCCTGAGCTACTCGCAGAGCCGTGGGCTGGCGCGCCACGTGCCGTGGTGGCGCGCCGCCGCCTTCGCGGCGGCGCTTCTCGTGCTGCTCCTCGCGCTCGACTCGCCGCTGGAGTCGCTGGCGGATAGGTTCCTGTGGGCGCACATGCTGCAGCATGAGCTGCTGACACTTGGCGCCGCGCCGCTGCTGTTGTTCAGCGCGCCCTGGCTGCCGCTCTGGCGCAGTGTGCCGCTGCCCGCTCGTCGCAGCACGTTGCGCTGGATCTTGCGGCGTCGCTGGCCGCGGCGCCTGTGGCACCAGCTGACGCGCGTGCTCTGGACGCCAACGGTTGCCTGGCTGCTCTTTGCCGGCGTATTCTCGCTCTGGCACATTCCCGCGCTCTACGACCTCGCCCTGCAGCGCGAAGAGGTGCATACGCTCGAGCATGCGCTCTTCCTGGGAACAGCGCTCATTTTCTGGGCCCAGGCGGTCCCGTCGCGTCCGTTGCACCCGCGCATGAGCTACCCGATGCAGGCGATCTACCTCACCACCGCGGCGCTACAGTCCAATGTATTAGGCTCCTTGCTCGTCTTCTCCACAGGCCCGATCTATACGTGGTATGCGACGCAGCCGCGTTCAGCGAGCGCCTTGCCGGTGCTCAGCGACCAGCACCTCGCCGGGGCGACGATGGACGTCTTCGTGACCATCGTCTTCTTTGTCGCGATCGTTGCGCTGCTCGGGTACTGGCTGCAGGAAGACGAGCGCGCCCCAGACCCAGCGCGGCGGCCGGCCATCGCGAACTAATAGCGCCGGCATGCGTCCGCATGTCGCCGGTCACGAAAGAGAGTTTGCTCGATGCAGCACGCGAGCATAGCCGCGCAGCCCTCGCTTCGGCTGAAGCTTGGCGCCTACGTCAACCTTATGAAGCCGCACGTGACCGTGCTGCTGCTCGGCACGACGCTGGCCGCCATGGCGGTCGCCTCGAACGGCCGTCTGTCGCCCGGCGTCACGCTGGCAACCATGCTTGCCGGGGCGCTGGCCGCCGGTAGTGCCAACGCGATCAACTGTTTTTGGGACCGCGACATCGACGAGATCATGAGTCGCACGCGGACGCGCTCGCTCCCCGCGGGCCGACTGAGCGCGACCCAGGCGCTGGTCTTCGGCCTCGCGTTGGGCCTGGCCTCCGTTGTGATCTTCGCCGTCCTGGTGAATCTGTTGAGCGCCGTGCTGGCGCTCTCCGCCATCCTCTTCTACGTCGTCGTATATACCATGTGGCTCAAGCGCACGACCCCGCAAAATATCGTCATCGGCGGCGCGGCGGGCGCGGTGCCCGTGCTGATCGGCTGGGCCGCCGCCACCAACACCGTCGGTTTCCCGGCGCTGTGGATGTTTGCCATCATCTTTCTCTGGACACCGCCGCACTTCTGGGCTGTCTCGCTGGTGCTCAAGAAAGACTATGCGCGCGCGGGCGTGCCGATGCTCCCCGTCGTCAAAGGGGAAGGCGAGACGTACAAACAGATCATCGTCTACACGGTGGCGCTGGTGCTGGCGACGCTCGGGCTGTTCGCCACGCACGCCATGGGCTATCTCTACCTCGCGGCGGCGCTCGGGCTGGGCCTGGCGCTGCTCGGATTCGCGATCTGGCTCGCACGGAGCCAGACCATCAAGAGCGCGCGCACCCTGTTCTGGATGTCGAACAACTATCTGGCGCTCCTGTTCGCGGCCATGGTGCTCGACAAAGTGCTGCGCTAGTCAGGAGCGACGACCTCAACGTCAGCGTTTGCGCGGGCGGCGCGGCGTGTCGTTCCCTGGGCTTGCGCTCGATACCACGTCGCAGGATGGCCGGCGTTTCATGCGGCAGTATGCGATCCCCTCTCAACGGGTACCAGCCCCGCAGACTGGCGTGCTCGCCTACGCGTCGCCCGGCTTGCCAGCCACCTTGTCGATTGATTGGCACGGCCGCGTGCGCCACAGTGTTGTTGGGCCGGCGATGCCTGGCGTGCTCGCAGGCACGCTGCAATCGTTGCTGACGTCGGCCGCATCCTTGGTGCGCATCTTGCTCACCGGTGGTACGCTCAAGCACGTGCCCGTAGAAGGAGATCAGCATAGGTAGAGTAGAGCGCCCGCTCCCGAGAAAAGAGGCGTCATATGCGGTGCGCGGTGTGCGAGCGGAATCTTCACGAGGCGGCGGTGCGCATCGAAGACGGCGCAGACAGCACTGACGACGATGAGTCGGCGCAACACGCGCACTCGTGGTGGGACCTCTGTACGCGCTGCCACCAGGCGGTACAGCGCGAGCTAGCACGGACAGATATACGCGCGGCGGCGCGCGTGCGCATCGCCCTCGCGGTGGTCGCCGCCGAGCACGGCCCAGGCGCGCGCCCGCGCTTCTGGGATGAACGCTACTGGGATCACCTGGATGATACGCAGGTCAATCGCCTGCTGCTCTGGCTTTTCGCGGTCGCGTTCGGCGTGCACGCCGCCGCCTTCATCGCGGTGGCGGCGTACGTTGCCGCCGTGCGCCACTGAATAGAGACGCCACGCGCAGTCGAGGTAACTGGTGAGCACAGGGACGCCCATCGGCCCATCCAGACATGCCCTGCTCGACCTCGACAATCGCATCGGCCACCAGACGATGTACCCGGCGCTGGACGTTCGCGGCATCCCGCCTGGTCACGCAGATGAGAGTTTTCTCATCTGCGTCCAATAGATCTCCCATCCCAGCGCGCTACACTCTCTAGCGAAGGGTGCATCGCTGTGTCTTCGGCGCCCTGCTGCTTCCTACGCCATGCCAGGGGCGCGGACCCGTGGCGCATCGAGGAGGACTCTTCCTATGGAATCACGCGATACCACCGGCTGAGCCCCAGCCGCTGCCGCCGCCGCTAGGCTACGAGCCGACTGGCTACGAGCCGACGGCACCAGGGTCCGCAGCGCCAACGCCGCAGCCCTATACGCCCGCGCCTTACCCGCCCACACCGTACTCTCCGCAGCCCTATTATCCGCAACCGTATCAGAGCGGTACTTGGGCGCCGCCGATGCCCGCGCCCAGCGGACGGCCCGCCGCGCGGCGCGGGTGGATTGTGCCTGCCGCTATCCTGGTTCTGCTGGTGCTCATCGCCGGCGCATTCGCCATCGGCCAGGGGGTTGGTTCCTCCTCGGCGAACAACAATCCCGCCGTGGCGAACATCGGCACCGACGGCCCCCGCGTCAACGTCCCCGCGAGCGCGCAAGACTTGCAGCAGACGCTCATTACAGTCGTGCATACGGTGCAGCCCTCCGTCGTGGAGGTGACCAGCCGCGGTGGCCAGGGACGGGCGATCGGCTCCGGGGTCGTGCTGACGAAGGACGGTTACATCGCGACGAACGACCACGTCGTGGCGGGCTTCAGCACCTACACGGTGACGCTTTCCAACGGCGAGCAGAAGTCGGCAACGCTCGTCGGTGCGGACCCGCAGGACGACCTGGCCGTGCTCAAGGTTAGCGCCGGCACGCTGCAGCCGCTGGCCTTCGCGGACTCTTCGAAGGTGCAGGTCGGCGAGTTCGCCATCGCGCTGGGCAGTCCGCTCGGCTTCCAGCAATCCGCGACATTCGGCATCGTGAGCGCGCTCAACCGCTCCGCCAGCGAGGGTCAGGGCGGGCCGGCGGCCGTGCTGACGGGCCTCGTGCAGACTAGCGCACCAATCAATCCGGGCAACAGCGGCGGCGCCCTGGTCGATCTGCAAGGGCAACTGATCGGCATCCCGACGCTGGCGGCGGCCGATCCGCAAAGCGGCACGGCCGCCGAAGGGATCGGCTTTGCCATTCCGTCCAACCGTGTCAAATTCGTCGCCCAGCAGCTCATCCAGCAGGGGCATCTCACCAACACAGGCCAGGGCTTCATCGGCGTGCGTGGCGCGGATGTAACGCCACAGCTGGCGGCTGCCAATGGTCTGAGCGTGCAAAGCGGGGTGCTCGTCTCCGCCTTTGCCAACGACGCGTCTGGGAAGAGTCCCGCGCAGCAGGCCGGCGTGCAAACGGGTGACATCATCACAGCGGTGAACGGCCAGACGGTCAACGACAATGGCGATCTCGCCTCAGCGCTGATCAGCCTCTCGCCTGGCACCCAGGTCACGCTGTCGATCCAGCGTGGCAACAGCCAGCTCTCGGTGAAGGTGACGCTCGGTGAGCGCCCGACTAATCTACAAGGATAGCGCTCCACGAGCAAGCAACCCCTCCCCCACTTCGGTGGGGGAGGGGCGTGGGCGGGTCAAGGGTATCGGCGCGGGGAACGGCCTCCCATGATCGCGACGGATGAGGCGTTCATCTCGGCCACGCTTCCCACGCGAGGAGAGCCGGTCCGATGGCCTCTTCTTCGAACTCCAGATGCGTCAGCAGGTCGCCGGCGAGGTCGTTCAGGGCGGCGACCATCCGCGTGCGGGCGGCCGCGTCGTCTTGCTGTCTCAGCGCCTCCGCGCCGTCTTCAACCTCGTCGAGCAGATGCGATACCCGCCGGTGATCGGCCTTCAGCTTGTCTATCACCGGGCCAAGCTCAGGATTCGTGCGCCGGACGGCCGGGAAGAGCGTCGCGTCTTCAATCCTGTGGTGTGTATGTACGACCCGGCAATAGTACAGGCAGTTGACCCGTAGCTTCCAGAGCGGGCCACCGGTCTGCAGCGACGTGATCCGCGCGCGGACCTGCTCAGGAGCCACGCCGGCCGCGACCTCGTCCGCCAGCGCGCGGCAGACCGCGAGATCGTGACGCACCATGTCGTGCACCATCTGCAGCTCGCGCAGCAGCGCCTCCCCCGGCGTGCCGGGCTGCTCGGTCGGCGGCTGGCTGTCGCGCTGGGCCATGAAAGTCTCCCCACCTCGCACAGAGAGCTGCGTATGGCTCCCTCTGTGCACGTACAACGTATGGTGCGGCGCGTTGCGCGTAGAACTCCCCAAGTAGGCGCGCCCGCCTGTCTGCCTGTCTGTCTCTCACATCCGTCTCAAGGCGTCTCAGGCGCCCTCGCGCGGCGGGCGGCCACCCGTTCGCGCACGCGCGGCGCGACCTCCTCGATGAAGGTGCGCAGCGCGTCTGGGTCCGGCGGTGCGGCGAAGCCAAACGAGCTGAAGCCGAAGTCAGCAGCCAGATGTTCCAGCATCGTTACCCAGTGGTCGACCGGCCCTACGATCGACTGGTCGGCGTCACTGGGCGGATGGGAGGCAACCGGGGCGAAGGCGCCGGGGATGATGTAGATGCGCCGCACTGCCGCCGGGGAACGCCCGACTTCACGTGCGGCGGCGTCGATCGACAGACTGGCCTGCGCAGCCTCTCCCGGCGGGAGGTAGCCCATCATCGGACTGACCCACCCGTCTGCGGAGCGCCCGGTGAGCGCGAGGGCGCGCGGGCCACGGGAGCCGATCCAGATGCCGATATCGTGCGCGGGGGCCGGGCCCGCATGCAGCCCGGCGAGCTGGTAGTAGCTCCCGGCGTAGCGGACGCCGCGCTCACCGCTCCACATGGCGCGGATGACATCGATGGCCTCCGCCAGCGCGGCCATCTGTTCCCCAGGACTGCGCACGGCGCCGCCCATCGCAGCCGCCGCCTGTTGGAAGCCGCCGGTGCCGAGCGCGAGCTCGAAGCGGCCGCCGCTGAGGCGATCGAGGCTGGCCGCCTCTTTGGCAAGCAGGGCGGGCGGGCGCAGCGCCAGGTTGGCGACGGCGGGAAAGACTCGTACCCGCTCGGTCTGCGCCAGGACGTACGCCAGCAGCGCGAGGGAATCGAGAAAGCGCGGCTGATACGGGTGGTCCTGGATGCCGATGAAGTCGTAGCCGAGCGCGTCGAGCAGCCGCGTGGTCGCGAGCACACCGGCGGGGTCGGCCGCCTCTGGCGTCAGAAAATAGCCAAATTCCAGCTCGTGGCCGTAATCAGGCATGGAGCACACTCCTTCCAGGTGGAGCCGAGATGCTGCCGGCCGTCCTCTACGGCCGGCGGGCGACTAGGCCGCGTGGACCTTGCCCGGCGTGGTCGCGTCGGCTGGCGTGCGCGTGATAAGGATGCCGATCACATCCACGATGAGCGCGGCGACGGCCAGCACGCCAAAGAGTAGCACCGGCGGCGCAATCTTGAACAGGGCATCGAGCGACAGCGCGCCAGGCCCGGCGATGCCGATGGCGAGGCTCACCGCAAGGAGCGCCAGCGGGTACTCGAAGCCGCCCTTGCTACCGAAGAAGCCCTTCGCCCAGTGCGTCCTGATCGCCATGACCATGGCGCCGAGCGCACCGGCGGCGCCCAGTGGAGTCAGCAAACCGAACGCGAGCGAGAGGCCGCCACCCACTTCACCCAAAATCACCAGCGCCGTCCAGAGCTGGACAGGCCTGAATCCCCGCGCTCGAAACCCCTGCCCCAGCTTTTCATATCCGGGTCCGCCGAACCAGCCGAAGAGCTTCTGCGCGCCGTGCGCTGCCAGCGTCAGACCGACTACCAGGCGGATGATCAACGACGCCCAAGCCACTGTCATATCTCGTCCCTTTTTCTCGCACAATTGTCTTGCACAATCAGACCATCGCGGGACTCATCCCGCGTCACCAGGCTACTTTCTGTAGGCTGCCCACTCATCATAGCCGCCGCCTCTGCGTATGTCAAGTGGGTAGGTTACAGAAAGGAAGTCTGTGATACAATGCCCGTAGTTGTGACCAGGATCAGGGGAAGGCTATGAGACAACACGAGACCGCGCAGACGACGCAGCCGGCGAGGGACCAGCACGAGTCGCTCGCGCCCGCGCCCGCGCGTCCCCTGGACGCGTCGAGTGCCCCGTGCACCCGCTTCCAGTGTGCCATCGAGTTCATCGGGCGCCGCTGGAATGGCGCCATCGTGTACGTCCTGCTAGACGGACCGTGCCGCTTCAACGAGCTGCTGGCGAAGGTGCCCAATCTGTCCGATCGCCTGCTGGCGGAGCGGCTGCGCGAGCTGGAAGCCGCCAGCATGGTGACACGCGAGGTACATCCCGGGCCGCCGGTGCGCGTGGTGTACGAACTGACCGACGCCGGGCACGCGCTCTCCGACGTCATCCAGGGCATTTCCCAGTGGGCGGAGCGCTGGTTGCCCGCCAGCGCACAATAAGAAGCCCACGCTCCCCCGCGGACGGCGAAGCGTGCGTGGACCTATCCTCTGCGCGTACCGCTACCACGTGGGCACAGGGCTTGCGGCAAGCGGCTCACTGACGCACCATTCCCGCGTAGGCGGTGCCTGCGCTTTGTGTGCGACAATGCTCGCGCTCGCATATCGCGATGAGCCGCTCGTACTGCCGAAGGGAGGAGCGTGGCCGACGCCCACGCTGCATGCACGTAATGGACGATGTACGCTTTGACCGCCAGTTCCGGACGCCCCACTCCGAGGGCTACCACATGATGACCGGCACGACACGCGTCGGCACGGTGGATCTGCACTTTACTTCCACCACGGTCCACTGCACGCTCGTGCTCGAACAAGAGCTGGCGCGCGACGACCTGGCCAAGCTGATCGAGCAGGTGGATGAGGATCTGGTGCTCTCCGCCGATACCCCGCGCGACGATTTTCTCGTCAGCGCCTACCTCGGCAAGGAGGTAGGCTTTTTCAACGATTCCTTCCGCGCCGACCAGGATGAGCTCTCGCTGGGCGAGGAAAGCGACGAGGATGAGGAAGGCGACGATGACGCGCTCGGGGACGACGAGGATCCCTTCGCATAGCGCACCCCATTGGGCTGCTCGCTAATCCTCGAGCAGCCCCCGGCGCATCGCGTATTTGACTAGCTCGGCGCGGCTGTGAAGATTCAGCTTGTCCATGATATGCGTACGGTGCGTGTCCACCGTCTTGGGGCTGATAAGCAGCTGTTCGCCGATCTGGTTGTTGGTGTAGCCCTCGGCGACGAGCTTCAGAATCTCGCGCTCTCGCTCGGTCAGCGCGCTGTAGCTGTCGCGCTCCTCGCCGGTGTGCACGCGCTGCAGATAGTCGCTGACCATCATGCTCTGGGCCGACGTGGAAAGATAAAAGCGCCCGGAGGAGACCACGCGAATCGCTGAGATCAGCTCCGTGTCGGCGGCTTCCTTGAGCATATAGCCCGAGGCGCCCGCACGCAGCATCTGGAAGAGATACTCCTCGTTCTCGTGCATCGTAAGGACGAGCACGCGCACGTCGGGCAAGATCCGCTTGACCTGGCGTGTGGCCTCGATGCCGTTACACTCCGGCATCGTGATGTCCATGATGATGACGTCGGGCAGCAGCCGCTGTGCCTCAGCGATGGCCTGGCGCCCGTCGCTCGCCTCGCCCACCACTTCGATGTCGCGCTGGGCGTTCAGCATCATGCGCAGCCCGGCGCGCAGGATCGTATGGTCATCGGCCAGCAGCACGCGAATCTTGCCTTCATCGCCTACCGCGCGGGGGGGCGCGTCGGTAGCGGTGTTGGCGCGGATATGTTCGAGCAGATCGTCACTCATCGTCGTCATAGGTTCATGCCGGCAGTGCGGCCTCCTCTTGGCGGGCGACATGGGCCAACGGTATCATGGCATCGATTCTGGCGCCCTCGCCCCTGCGAGAGGTAATGCGGACATTACCGCCCAGGAGCGACGCCCGCTCCAGCATGCCGGCCAGGCCAAGCCCGCGGTCCTGCCAGGGTGTCTTCAGCACCGCCTCGGCATCGAATCCCTGGCCGTCGTCGCGGATGTGCATGCGCAATGTCTTGCCGTCCTCGCTCATCGCGATACGCACTTTGTGCGCGTGCGCATGCTTGGCGGTGTTGGTGAGCGACTCCTGCGCGATGCGGTAGACGGCGGTCTCCATCTCCGGCGAGAGCCGCTCTTTGAAGCCGGAGGTCGTCAGCTCGACCTCGATGCCGCACTTCTGCTGATACTCCTTGATGTACCAGCGCAAGGCCGGCAGCAGCCCCAGATCATCCAGCGCGCTCGGGCGCAGATCAATGCTCAGATTGCGCACCGCGCGCAGCGTCTGATGGGCGAGGGCGCGCGTCTCGGTGATGCGGGCGCGCGAGACCTCGTTGGTCACCGACTCTTCGAGCAGCGCCAGGCTGATGAGCAGTGAGGTCAGCACTTGGCTGGTCTCGTCGTGCAGCTCGCGCGCGATGCGCTTGCGCTCCTGCTCCTGCGCGTGCAAGATCTGGGTGGCGCGCGATTTCGAGAGGTCGTCGAGCGCGGCGAGCATCGTGTTGAAGGCGATGGCGAGCTGATCCGCGTCCGGATCCTGGCCGTTGACGAGCGCCTGATGGGCCAGGTCGCCGGTCTGCACCTGGCGCATGGTCTCGCGCAGGCGGTGCAGTGGGTAGAGCGCCAGCTTCAGCAGCACGAAGTTGATACCGACGCTGATGAGCAGACCGCTGACGACGAAGCCGACGAGGATGACGGGCCGTGTGTTCCCTTGCAGCTGCGTGGCCAG
>Ga0209647_1004111_pt1 | contig 11051 bp, 9 predicted proteins | sample GraSoi_2013_60cm_FD_185827 | JGI IMG/M metagenome (GOLD analysis project Ga0209647, IMG submission 185827) | Grasslands soil microbial communities from the Angelo Coastal Reserve, California, USA - Sample 9_17_2013_60cm (SPAdes) (version 2) | ecosystem: Environmental > Terrestrial > Soil >... | reverse complement strand
AGGTCGAGCCGGAGGACCTGTTGAGATATGGCCTGATCCCGGAATTTGTCGGCCGACTACCCGTGGTGGCCACGCTCGAGGACCTCGACGAGCCTTCCCTTAAGCTCATTCTCACCCAGCCCAAGAACGCGCTGGTCAAACAGTACCAGCGGCTGTTCGAGATGGAGTCGATCGATCTCACGCTGGCGGAGGAGGCATTGGGCGCCATTGCGCGCAAGGCTATCGACCGCAAGACCGGCGCGCGCGGCCTGCGCTCGATCATGGAAGGTATCCTGCTCGACACCATGTTCGACCTGCCGAGCCTCGAAGGCGTCGAGGAGGTCGTGATCTCGAAAGAGGTCGTCGAGGGTACCGCGCGGCCGCTCTACATCTATGGCGACCGGGCCGAACGGGCGGGCGACGCGAGCGCATCGTAGGACAAGCCTTGCCGCGCGCCGCCTGCAAGACGCTGATCCAATGTCCAGAAGGCCAACGTTTTCTATCTGGGTCTAAAGCTATGGTCCTAGACCGGCGGCTATTGTCTCTAACTTTCCTCAGCTGCAGTCCTTCGGCTATTGCCCACGCGCGAAGCGCTCGCGCAGCACCAATGCGGATCGATCAGAGTACAACTCGAAAAGAGCAAACTCGCAAATTAAAGTTCTGTCAGATCACGCGGCGCCTATTCTTTTTATGGAGAATTAATTCTTCCGTTCGCTTTCTTGCGCATATGATTCATCACTACCACACGAGGGAAACGAGTCCTCGGGTGCGTGTGACCAAAGACTTACTGCGCGTCTGAAAGGTGATGGCGCGGCTGATCTGAACGACAAAGCTTGAATCGAGTCATGATGGCGGGCGTATGGGCTCGACTACTGCTTCTCGTTGGTCGATGGGCGGCAGCGGCGGTGGGGGTTTCGGGTGAACGCAAAATCGGCCCCATTGTTGTCTATACGCGAGACGAACGACCCCGTAGTCTGGTTCGAAGTCGAGGATTTGCTCCGATATTTTGATCATTTTTGTAACCCGACCGGCCTGCAACGCATGCCGTTCGAGATCCTTGTTGAAGCCGAAAGACTCTACGGCCGTACCGGCCGAGTCAGGTTCTGCCGGCTCAGCCTTTACACCAAGCAACTTTGCACGACCAGCTTCGAGGCAATCATTTCGGCATACTTGCATCCACCGGGCGTCAACGCGCCGTGGAAAACGTTTTGGGCGCCGGCGAGATTTTGGAGCGAATTTCCTAAGATGCTACCCATCATCATCCGGTATCCGCGATTTTTCCTTTCGATACTCAAGACTGCGGCTTACGATCTCATTGGTATGAAAACTCAGCGGCACCGCTTCGAGCAATTCGTGCGCCCCGGTGATATCATCGTCTCACTTGGCGCCGGCTGGGGAATTCCCCACTATATGAAGCATATCGCCGCCGCGAAGCGGCGCTACGGGATAAAGTTCTCGATCCTGATTTACGATCTGATTCCGATCGAATATGAATCGTTTGTTGAAGGGCTGCACGTTGTTCAATTTCGAAACTGGCTTCAGGAAGCTATCCCCGCTGCGGATGTGGTGTTTACCATATCCAAGCATTTGCGGGATGCTCTGATCAGGTTGGCTGCGGACGCCGGATGGTCACTGCCTCGTATCGAGATCGCGAGGCCCGGCTCAGGTTTTAACGATCGGCTGATCGCGGGAAACCAAGAAAAGATAAGTTTCCCTCAGCGATACGTGCTGTTTGTTTCCACGATTGAAGTTCGAAAGAACCATCGATTGCTTGTCAGGGTATGGCGGCGACTATTGGAGCAGCACGGCGAAGATGTCGTACCGGCCTTGATCTTCGCCGGCCAGATTGGCTGGTTGGTAGACGATCTGCTGGCGGACCTCGCGGCGAGCAACTATCTGAGCGGCAAGATCGTGCTCCTGCCCGGTTTGTCGGACGCGCAGTTGCGCCAAGCTTATCGTTCCTCCTTATTCACAGTCTTTCCGAGTTTGTGCGAGGGTTGGGGATTGCCGATCGCGGAAAGCCTGGCGCACGGGAAGTTCTGTGTGGCTTCGGATCGCACATCGATTCCGGAAGTAGGCGGCGACCTTATCGACTATTTCGATCCGTCGGACGATGACGATGCGGTGGCGAAGATCGAGCGACCACTACTTGATCCTGGCTATCTGACGGCGCGGGAGGCGCGTGTGCGGGCCGAATATCGCCCCCGAACCTGGACCGATTGTGTTCATGCGCTCATCAGCAAACTTGATCAATCGATGCCGGAGGACTCTCGATCCTTGTTGTCCCCTCCGAGGACCCCCTGTGCGCAGGCCGATTGCGGCGACGCGGAGGTTGCTCGCATTGATGACGCGAACGCAGCAACGACACGAGTGGGTTAATGCTCTGGTTGTTCCTGCTGCCGCTAATCCCTGCCCTTGTCCTTTCCGAAACTTTTGGCCGCTGGCATCAGCCACATGTCTGTTCTAATTGGAACACGCTTCGGCGGCGGTTAGGCGCCTGGCTCAATTCCGGGCAGCGAGCCGGAACTCGCCGCGAGCAGAAGTCTTATGCCGCGCCCTAGATTGGGTTGTGAGGCAGAACGGTAGTGGGCTCTTTTGAATTGCCACAATTCGCGCAGCTAACAAACGGTTCCACCTACCTCAGTGCGAGATAAACGAGTAGATAATCCAGATTACGATAATAGCCGCCAGAACGAGTATCCAATTGGAAATTTGAATGCCCGCTATCGATGTTTTCTGGCTAAACCATTCCATGGGCTTCCTCCCAGATAGGGGCGCATCACTTGGCAGCCTCCCATTCCTCTAACACATTCACAATTCACCAATCTTCCAAAGTCGCTCGGCACTTTTGCCGCCATCGCTGGCGTTGTCCGCAGCGGCCTTTTCATCCTAGATCTCGCCGCTCGCGATGTCGATCATGACTTGGCGAGTTGGGCACGATCGCGGGGGGTTGGGGTGTTTCATGGCCGCAACCGAGAATGTGTAAATTCGCCGGGCTTCAAATTGAACGCTTCTATAACGTTGGCTGGCAGCGGATAGAGGGCAGTTGCCCGCTCGTTTGGGGTCATTGCCTTCAAGACAAGCTGTTCGGCTTTCGCAGGGTCAGGTTCCGCAACAATATAGGGAACATGCATCGGCTCGCCGCCAACTCGAAGCGTGGTCACCCGAACAACCTGTCCCGCGATTGGCTGCAGTTCGGCCATGCTCGGCAATATGCGCGCTGGCCGTCCCCAAAACTAGTCCCTTAGGAGGCCGCCTTATTCAAAGGAGCCCACTACCGGCAGAACCAATTACTTGACGCAAGAATCCCCCATTGATTTGATGTCTCGATTGGCGCCACGAGAAAGAGCGCTTTCGCCTAAGGGAGACGAATGTGAACCGCAGCGTATCGCGAAGAGTTGAGGGCAAATTGGTTGGTTCCCGCCGGACGAGTGTATCCAAAAGAAAACGATCACGCAGCGCGCGACGCGCAGATTTCAGGTCGTTCGGTTGGTACGAAAAGGCTGCTCTCTCGATAGGAATCAGCGCTAGAGCGCCATAAGGGGCCTTTGTTCACCGGGGGTGGGGGATGCGCGAATTTCTCGCGGAACATCTAGGGGTGTTTGACCCTGAGGACATTCGCATTCTAGTCCGCGCATTCGATCAAGCATGGGAGGCTGTTCAAGCCAGCGGAGCGGTCTTCGAGACGAAGGCTAAGGCCGATATGGCGCGGGCGATACTCGCAAAACATATGATTGCCGCTGCTAAAGAGGGCGATCTTGACGAGGAGCGGCTTCGCGATGGCGCTCTAGTGGTCTTGGCTCACTCAAATCTGCCCGCAACGCCGTAGGGCTTACACCTCAGTGTTATGAATGGGTATGCGCGCCGCTGCTGGCACTTTTGGACCGAGTTCTCGATCCTAAACGACAGCCGAATGGCTGGAGGATTTTCGTCGATAGGGAGCGGCTGTCCGCGAACCGGCCATAGGTCGCCGGGGAAGAGGCGCAAAAAAAGCCCCGCCTGAGCGGGGCTTGAGTGTTTCGGAGGAACGTCGAACGTGAGAACCGCACATGCGGTATCGATCGACGCCCGTGACACTAGCCCCGCAGCTCAACCGGCGATGTGATCGCGATCACAAAAATGCGGTTTGTCGTTGCATCGTCCACATTCGAGAATCCCCAATCGATCAGGCAAAATCCGGTCATCGGCCGAACCGTTCAGATGATGGTGTGGCGGATCTTGGCGGAGACCCATTCGCTGACGACGACGGTTGCGATGATGATCAGCAGAATCAGCGACACCTGCGTCCAGGCGAGCGTGGTGATCGCGGCGTTGAGCGGCAGGCCGATGCCGCCGGCGCCAACCAGGCCCAGCACCGTCGACTCCCGGATGTTGATGTCCCAACGGAACACCGAAATGCCGGCGAAAGCCGGCAGGACTTGCGGCACGATGCCATAGGTGGTGATCTGCGCGCCGCTCGCGCCGGTCGCGCGCACCGCCTCGACCTGGCCCTCGTCGATCTCCTCGATCGCCTCGTACAGCAGCTTGGCGCAGAAGCCGATCGAGCGCAGCCCGATCGCCAGGATGCCGGCGAACACGCCCGGCCCGATGATCGTCACCAGCATCAGCGCCCAGATCAGTGAGTTGATCGAGCGCGACGACACGATGACGAACAGCGCCACCGGCCGGATAAACGCCACGCTCGGCGTGGTGTTGCGCGCCGCACAATAAGCCACCGGCAGCGCCAGCATGATCCCCATCACGGTACCCAGCGTCGCCATGTTGATGGTGTCCCACATCGGCCGCCACAGTACGTGGATGAAGCCCCAATCCGGTGGCACCATGCGCACGGCGAGATCGGCCGCCTGCGCCGGCGCATCGGCAACGAAGGCCCAGATCGTCTTGTCGGAGATCAATTGCCAACAGTAGATGAAGATCGCCGCACCCGCGAGCCACGCCGCCCACGTCGCGAACTGCGCGCCGCGCTCCCGGCGATGCCAAACCTTCGTTCCGTACCGAAGCTCGACCGCCATCACTGCACCCAGCGGCGAAGGTAGCCCGACGAATATTCCATCACCATCACGATGGCGATGATGATCAGCAGAATCGCTGCTGCGGAATCGAATTCGTAGCGGTCGAACGCCGTGTTGAGCGTCGCGCCGATGCCGCCGCCGCCGACGATGCCGACCACCGCGGATTCGCGGAAGTTGATGTCGAAACGATAGAGGCCGAGCCCGATCATCCGCGGCATCACCTGCGGTTGGACCCCGTAGTTGAGCCATTGCAGCCAGCCCGCGCCGGTGGCGCGCACGGCTTCCGCCTGGGATGGATCCATGTCCTCGATGTCCTCGGCGAGAAGCTTGCCGTAGAAGCCGATGGTGGCGAGCGACAGCGTGACCACGCCTGCGAATGGGCCGAAGCCGAACAACTTGACGAAGAAGATCGCCAGGATGATTTCCTGGAAGCTTCGCGACACTGCGAGGATTGCGCGGCAAAAATAATAGACCGCCGCCGGCGCGATGTTTTTTGCAGCGCCGATGCCCACCGGAATTGAAATCGCAATGCCGATCGCCGTGGACACCACCGTCATCCAGATGCTCTCGAGAATGCCGTCGGCGATTTCGCTCCAGCGACTGGTGAAATCGGGCGGAAAGAACGCGGCGAAGAACCGCGCGCCGCGCGGCAGGCCCTCCCAAACGCGGACCCAATTCACCTCGGTCGTGCCCAGCGCCAGCGCCAGGTAGGCGGCGACACCGAGACCGATCGTCCAGCGCAGCCACGCGCGCTTGATCAGCGGCGGCTTCTTCCAGCGGCGGGGCGCGATCGCAACGACGCTCATGTCAATCCGGCCATGCGGTCGCGGTGCGGCTGGCGGCTCTCCAGCGCGATCACGTTGCTGGCGTCCCGCGTTTCTTCATCCTCGTCGGCCTTGCGGATCGTGGCCGACCAGTCCTCCTCGCCGTAAATTTTGGTCAAGACCTCGGCTGTGAGGTCGGTCGGCGGGCCGTCGTATACGATCTCGCCAAGTTGCAACCCGACGATTCGCTCGGCGAACATCTGCGCCAGCATCACATCGTGAATGTTGATGATGGCCGAGAGCTTGCGCTCCGCGCACAGCTCCTTGATCAGCCGCATGATCTGCCGCGACGTCTTGGGATCGAGCGAGGCGGTCGGCTCGTCCACCAAAAGCAAGTTGGGATTTTGAATAAGCGCGCGGCAGATGCCGACGCGTTGGCGCTGCCCGCCGGAGAGTTCATCGGCGCGCTTGTCGGCCATGTGATCGAGGCCGACGCGCTCAAGCAGCCGGAATGCCTCGTCGACGTCGGCTTGCGGAAATTTGCGCAGCCAGCTTTGCCAGAAGCCGACATAGCCGAGCCGTCCGCTGAGCACGTTCTCCATCACCGTGAGCCGCTCGACCAGCGCGTATTCCTGGAAGATCATCCCCATGCGCCGGCGCGCCCGGCGCAGTTCGGCGCCGCCGAGCGTCGTGATCTCGGTGTCGTTGAGCGTGACCGTCCCGGCGGTCGGCTCGACCAGGCGGTTGATGCAGCGGATGACGGTCGACTTGCCCGCGCCCGACGGACCGATCAGCGCCATCACCTCGCCGTCAGGCACGTCGAGGTCGATGCCCTTGAGCGCCAGGTCGCCGGTGCGGTAGCGCTTCGTCAGCCCCTTGATGCGAAGCATTCGGCTGCGCCCCCGACTTTCGGCCGATGGCTTACTTGCAGGTGTACTTGACGCCGGTCGCCGCGTCGATCTTGCGGATCACGCTCCAGTCCTTCTGATAGGTGATCGGAATGAAGCTGTCCTGGTTCTTGAATTCCGCCTTGAGCGCGGAGCCCTCCCACGGGAAGGTGAAGAACGCCTGCTTGATTTTCTCGACCAGGGCCGGATCGAGATTGTGGGCGTAACCGTAGCCGGTGGTCGGGAAGGTCTCGGACTTGTAAATCGACCGGATCTTGGCGCGATCGACGACCTTACGCTCGAACATGCGGAACATGACCTCGTTGGCGATGGCGGCGGCGTCATAATCCTTGTTGGCCACACCGATCACGGAGTTGTCGTGCTTGCCGGAGAACACCGGGGTGAAGTCCCGGTTGGCCTCGAGGTTGAAGTCCGCCTGCAAGATCGCCGACGGCGCCTTGAACCCGGAGTTCGAGGTGGGCGAGGTAAATGCCACCTTCTTGCCCTTGAGGTCCGCCGGCGTCTTGATCGGGCTGTCGGCCGGCACGATGAGTTCCATCTCGTAACCGAACTGGCCGTCCTTGGTGCCCATGATGGCGAACGGCACGAAGCCCGCGCAGTTGACCGCGATCGGGTTGGAGCCGGTGTTGAATCCCGCGACGTGCAGCCGGCCCGAGCGCATCGCCTCGATCTCGGCGGCATTCGACTGGACCGGGAAGAACACGACTTTTTTCCCGGTCGTCTGTTCCATGTACTTGACGAAGCCGTCCCATGCCTTGGCGTAAACCGCCGGGTCCTCGACCGGGGTGTAGGCAAAGATCAGCGTCGACGGGTTGACCAGTTGCTTCGGGTCGGTCGGCGCATCGGCGACGAGATCGCCGTTGCGATCGCAATAGGCCTTGTCGAGATCGCCGCGCGGACAGTCTTGCGCGCGGGGTGCGCCGACCGATGCGGCGCCGACGATGAGCGCCGCGAACAGCCCAGCGAGGAGGTTGATTTGCCGTGCCATGGTCGGCCTCCCTGCGGTTGCGGCACCAAGAGCCCCGATCGCGGCCCGGATCGCCTGTCGCATGATCGAGAGTTTAGCCCACCATTCGGGAAAGCGAAATCAGGCTTGCGCAAGGCGCCTCGCGTTGAGGCCGAAGCGCGCTGAATTTCGGCAGTGACCTGCTGCGCGGGCGCGAAGTAGGGCAACACTTTACGCCGGCCGCAGCCAAGAGGAAGCGTGGGTCGAAATCAGCGAATCCCTTCAACTCAGCGGCGCATTAATTCGGCGGACCCGTTGATCGCCGCTGAATTCACCGGCAGCTTATGATCCCTCGGTTCGATCCATTGAAGTTTGCCCGTGGAGACTCTTGAATTGAGGGCATGGGAGGCTAGACGATGAAGCCGCACACGGACACCTTCGACTATGTCGTCGTCGGCGCCGGAAGCGCGGGCTGCGTTCTCGCCGATCGTCTGACCGCCTCGAGCCGCCATCGCGTTCTGCTGTTGGAGGCGGGCGGCCATGACCGCCATATCTGGATTCACATCCCGCTCGGCTACGGCAAGCTGTTCTCCAATGGCAAGGTCAACTGGCTCTATAGCTCGGAGCCGGAGGCAGAGCTCAACAACCGGCAGATCATCCAGCCGCGGGGGAAAGTTCTGGGCGGGTCGAGCTCGATCAATGGCCTGCTCTATATCCGCGGCCAACCGGCGGACTTCGATCATTGGCGCCAGCTCGGCAATTCCGGCTGGAGCTTCGAGGATGTGCTGCCCTACTTCCGCCGCGCCGAGGACCAGGCGCGCGGCGGGGATGCGCTGCATGGGGTGGGCGGGCCGCTCGCGGTTTCCGATGTGTGCGAACCGCATCTGCTGTGCGAGGCCTTCATCGCGGCCGCGCAGCAGGCGGGCTTTCCGCGCAACGACGATTTCAACGGCCCCACGCAGGAAGGCGCCGGTTATTTCCAGCTGACCGCGCGCCGCGGGCGCCGCTGCTCGACCGCGGTCGGCTACCTGCGCCAAGCGCGCGGCCGGCCCAATCTCGCCGTCGTATCGAACGCGCTGGCGAGCCGGATCCTCTTTTCCGGACGCCGCGCCATCGGCGTCGAATACCGGTGCGGCGATACGACCCGCATTGCATACGCCAACGCGGAGGTCATCGTCGCCGGCGGCACGTTCAACTCGCCGCAGCTCCTGCAGCTGTCCGGGCTCGGACCGGCGGCGCTGCTCAAGTCGTTTGGAATAAACGTAATCGCCGACATGCCGGGGGTCGGAGCCGAGCTGCAGGACCACCTTCAGGTTCGCATGCAATATCGCTGCACCGAGCCGATCACGATGAACGACGTGATCCACAGTTGGCGCCATCGCGCCGCCGCCGGACTGCGTTACGCTCTGTTCAGAAAGGGGCTGCTCGCCATCGGCGCCGGCTACGCCGGCGGTTTCTTTCGCACGAGTGCCCTTGCCGCGACACCCGACGTCCAGGTGCACTTCATCATTTTCAGCGCCGACACCGCCGGCGCGGCTCTGCATTCGTTTCCGGGCTTCATCGGGTCGGTCTGTCAGCTGCGGCCGGAGAGCCGCGGCTTCGTGCGCATCAAGTCAGCCGATCCGAGCAAGCCGCCGGCGATCCAGCCGCGTTATCTCTCGACCCCCACCGACCGCGATACCGTCGTCGCCGGGCTCAAGCTTCTGCGTCGGATCATGAGCCAGCCGGCGATGCGCCGCTACATCGCCGAAGAGCGCGCGCCCGACCCGCGCTGCACGAGCGATGCCGAGCTGCTCGCCTTCGCGCGCGCGACCGGCACCACCGTCTTTCATCCGACCAGCACCTGCCGCATGGGCTCCGATGCCACCGCGGTGGTCGACGAGCGGCTGCGCGTGCACGGCATCGAGCGCCTGCGCGTCGTCGACGGCTCGATCATGCCGACGGTCGTGTCCGGCAACACCAACGCGGCGATCGTGATGGTCGCCGAGAAGGGCGCGGACATGATCCTGCAGGACGCGGTCGCGCGAGCGCCAATTTCGATCTCTGCTTGAATCGGCCGCCCGATTCCCCGGCCACGATTCGCGGTAGGTGACGTTCGTAAATCGGTGCTGTGGGAACAGGCCGCTACGACGCTGGCATCCAAGCTCGCTGCACCATACCTGCACGTTGACGCCTCTTCGCCGCGGGCGTCGATTAATCGAAGCGCCAAATCATGACCGTGCCGACAGAGCATGACTCGCTCGACGTCGTCAGCACGGAAAGCTTGGAGCGCGAGCTCACCCTGGTGCGTGGCGCGGCGGCCGGTTCACTCGCAGGCGTATTCGGTCCGCGATCGATCACCTGGCAGGTCGACCGGGAGACTGCAATTTTTCTAGGAGCGGGCCGCGCGCTGTTGCTGCAGCTTGCCCATCCCTGGATTGCCGCTGCGATCGAGCAGCACTCGGACACGTTTGCCAATCCCATCGCCCGTTTCCATCGCACCTTCGGCACCGTTTTCACGATGGTCTTCGGGACGCTCGCTCAAAGCCTCGACGCAGCGCGCCGCCTGCATCATCGCCACGCTTCGATCACGGGCACGTTGCGGTCGGCGGCGGGACCGTTTCCCGCGGGCTCGTTCTATTGCGCGAACGAAGCGTCCGCGCTGCGCTGGGTGCACGCGACGCTCGCGGAGACAGCGGTCATGGCATACGCGCTGGTGCTGCCCGCGCTCACGCCGGAGCAACGCGAGCGCTATTACGCCGAAAACCGCCTGTTCGCCGCCTTGTTCGGGATTCCGAGAGCACATCTCGCGCGCGACTGGACAGCCTTTGCCGCCTACACCGAGGTGATGACTCAATCGAGCACGTTGACCGTCACCGAGCCGGCGCGCGCCATAGCGCACCGGCTGCTCGCGGGCGCGGATACCTGGCTGCCCATTCCAGGCTGGTATCGGGCCTTGACCGCGGCGCTGCTGCCACCGCGGTTACGCGAGGCGTTCGCGCTGCGCTATGGCGAGGCGGAAGCGGCCGACGTGCGACGCTTTATCCGGCGGGCTCGACGGGTTTATCCGCGCTTGCCCGCCCGGCTTCGCTACGTGGGGTCTTATCAGGAGGCCGCACAGCGGCTGGCGGGAAGAACGCAGCCGGACTTCGTCGCACGCATGTGCAACCGATTTTGGATGGGTCAATCCGCTCTCGGTCGCCCGACGTGACGGACGCGTTGACTTCAAACGGCGTTATCCAAATACTGCTCGGAAAGCTGCGGCATCGCGACCAGCGATCGCAAAGCTCACAGGGAGGAATCATGAAAACGATAACGTCGCGCAGATCGCTTCTTAGGAACTCGGCGGCGACCGTCGCCGCACTCGGCCTCGGCGGCAAGCTCGTTCGCGCCCAGGACGCGCCGATCCGGATCGGCGTCATCTATGACCTTTCGGGCCCGTTCGCGGCGGCGGGCTCGGTCC
>Ga0209647_1004110_pt1 | contig 11055 bp, 14 predicted proteins | sample GraSoi_2013_60cm_FD_185827 | JGI IMG/M metagenome (GOLD analysis project Ga0209647, IMG submission 185827) | Grasslands soil microbial communities from the Angelo Coastal Reserve, California, USA - Sample 9_17_2013_60cm (SPAdes) (version 2) | ecosystem: Environmental > Terrestrial > Soil >... | reverse complement strand
TGAACGTATTGACTCGCGCCATCCGCGCCCGGCACCGGTTCGCCATCGCGGCGTCGGTGACCGGCCTGCTGGCCATCGCGGGCGCCGCGGTCAGCGGTGCGAGCTTCGTCAGCGACAGCAAGGCAGGCGCGTCCATGGCGATGGCCGTCCTGACCGGCATCGCGCTCATGTGCTACCTGGGAAACCTGTTCGTAGTACGGCAGACGGCGCTGCGATGACCGGGCACATCGCGCTGGCGCCGATCGGCGTAGTCCGCGGCGGCCGGGCTGAGATATTCGAGGATCACTGGGGTCCGGTGGAGTCGCGGCTGGCCCTGGATCCGGGCGTGTGGACCCCGACGCCACCGCCGGGCTGAGCGAGTTCTCCCACATCGAAGTCGTCTTCCACTCCCACCTAGAGACCAGAGTGGCGCCTGCTGGCTGCCGTGCCGGCTGGTGAGCCGACAGTGACAGGTCGGCCTGACAGGTGATTCCGACTGCTTGCCATGGCCCTGCCGGCCAAGCTCGATGAGGCATCACGCTGAGTAACACGGAAGGCCAGGGGAGAACGCTCGCCGAACCGCCTAATTGCGCGGAATGGAGGGCAGGTACATGACAGCGTCATCGGACGCTGAACTGGGTTATCTGTGTGCCGCCCGCTGCTGGGTGAGAGTTTGCTCCCGACTGCCGGATCTGCGTTTTGCAGGCGGTCCGTACGGGACGTCAGGGCGTCAGCTGAGCCGAGCCGTTGCATGCCGAAGCTGCGCGTTCAGGCCGGGCCGGTGCGACGTGCGGCAGGTTCGTCCCACGTTCGCGGTCGCCGGGCCGGTCCGGCAGGTCGTGAGCGAGCCTTTGACGACCAGGTCTCAGCCGGTCAGCTGGTAGCGCTGGCTGCCTGGCCGCGGCAGGGAGGGGGTGCGGATATCCCGGCGGTGTGCCCGGTGCTGGCCTGGGCCGCCTTCGGTGATGCCGTCTTGGTACTGGTCCGGGCCGGGGAGGCGTAGCCTCGTGCCCGCAGTGTTCGATGGGCCCGAGAACCGCTTCGCTATGACCGGCCCCGGCCAAGTCAACCGCCACGGTGTGGACCGGCAAGCCGTGCATACCTGGATGATCTGCCTCGCAGGGGGGACACCTACCTTCGGCACAGCTGTCAGCCTCCCGAATCGGCGCGATACCCGGCAGCACGCCGTAAGTCACCACGTCACGCTCTGTGCTCAGCTCCGGTGCCGATTGACCGGCAATATCCGCCATTATGTAGGTTTTTCCTGTGCAGGCTCTCCACGGACGCGGGCATGCGTAACCGGGTGATCTGTGTGGGAATTCGAAGTAGGCGCGGATATCAGCATCAGTATCGGCGATGCGTTGCGGGACCGACCGGAGGTGCGGGCGAGCACGCCGCCCGGCCGCAGTGCTCGCTGGCATGTCGCGTACAGCGACGCCTGGCCCGCGGCTGCGCCGAGCCAGGTGATCACAGCTCCGGCGTCGGCGGAGAACCAGCAGCTGATGCGGAAAATCACGTCGGGATAAGGTGAGTGATCAGCTCGTTGACTACGGGAAAACCGCCGATCTAGGCTCGAACAGTCTCTTGCGATTGGTAGTGATGCGGTGCCGGACCGTGTTGCCTTGGGGGTCGGAGGGCTCGAAGCCGAGCCCGGCGATCACATCTGCGGGGTGTTCTCCGGCGAGATGGAACGGGATCAGGTCCTGATCCCGTTCCTGCAAGCCGGTCTGGCGTCAGGCGACAAGTGCATCTGCGTGGTTGATGGCACCGCTCCAGGAGAGATTGTCGCGGCCCTCGGGCCGGCCGGCGAAGCCGCGGCGTTGACAACCAGCAAGCAGCTGGAGGTCATCGGGGCGTCTGACCTGTACTTGCGGTCCGGCCGCTTCTCGGCCGACGAGGTGATCGGGAGCTGGAAGGCCGCGATATCCGACGCGATGTACGCCGGGCAGTTCGACGTCGTGCGTGCGGTGGAGGCGTGGTCGCGGCGCGACGTCCTGCCCGACATGAACGAGCTTTTGATCCTCGAGTCCGCGATGAACCGGTACCTGCCCCTCTACCCGCAGGTCATCGTGTGCCTTTACGACGTGGACCGGTTCGGGGGCGGTGCCCTCATGAATCTGGTCATGACGCATCCCCGGATGCTGGTGGGCGGAGTGGTCATCGAGAACCCGTACCTCTTGACACCCGATGAAGTCCTGGCCAAGACGGCGCACCGCGATGCCGCCACTGCGTCTCCCATGACCGAGGAAGCGGAAGAATGGTTCTCCGACGTGATGACTGGCTCGACCTAGCTCGCAAGGTCGACTGGACCCCTCGCTATGTCGACGAGCGAGAGCTGTTCCCCGAGGAGATCAGCGGCCGCCCCTGGCTGACGCACGACGCGTGGCGCAACTGGAACGAGGCCTACCGCACGACCTACCGTGAGTACGTCGCGAATCAGCGGGATAAGGACTCTGCGGTCCTCGGTGTGCGCGCGGCGCTCAGCAAGCCCCGCCTGTTCGACGACCTCGACCCCGGATGGGTTGAGCTGGTCAAATTCCACAACGGCGCGGTAGCCCTGGCGGAGTACGCGGGCGCGGTGGCCGAGCTGCGCATGGCTCGCTTCGGGCGCGACAGCGCCTGGCGGACGATGGCGAGCCTGGGCGCGCTCGACGAGATCCGACACACCCAGATCCCGTTGCTGATCGGCCACGACCTGCTGGCCCACGACGGCAACTTCGACTGGACCCACAAAGCGTTCCACACCAACCAGTGGCTAATTCTCGCCGCACGCCACCTATTCGACGACATGTTCCTCGCCGCCGACGCCATCGACCTCGCGATCCAGCTCAACTTCGTGTTCGAGACGGGCTTCACCAACCTCCAGTTCATGGCCATGGCGGCCATGGCCGACCGCGCCCACCATCACGTGTTCGAGAAGACGGTCGCCAGCATCCAGACCGACGAGGCGCGCCACGCCCAGATCGGCCATCCCGTGCTGCGGACGGTGCTGGAGAACGGCTCACGCGAGCGGGCTCAGTACCTCATCGACAAGATGTGGTGGCGATGCTGGCGGCTGTTCCTGGCGCTGAGCGGAACCGCCATGGAGTACCTCGCCCCGCTCAGCGCGCGGACGCGCTCGTTCAAGGAGTTCATGACCGAGTGGGTGACCGAACAGTTCATGAAGAACCTCGCCGAGTTCGACCTCGAAAAGCCCTGGTTCTGGGACCTGTTCATAGAAGAGCTCGACTACGCGCACCACAGCCTCCAGCTCGGCCTGTACACCTACCGGACCACGCTGTGGTTCGACGTCGCGATGCCCGACCGCGCCGAGCGCGAGTGGCTGAACGAGAAGTACCCCCGGTGGGAGGAGACCTACGGGGCGCTGTGGGAGCAACTCGAGCTGCGCTGGGAGGCCGGCGGCGAGGCCAACACGCTGGCCTACGGGCTCCCGGCGCTCTGCAATCTCTGCCAGCTCCCCGCATTGTTCATCAGGCCCGGGCGGAACACGGCGTGCACCCTGGAGATGGGAGGACGCCGCTACCTATTCTGCTCCGAACCGTGCCGGTGGATCTTCGAGCAGGAGAGCTCGCGGTTCGCAGATCACAACAGCGTGGTCGATCGCATTGTCGCCGGAGAGGCGCCCGCCAAGCTCACCGACCTGCACCGGTGGATGGGACTCGAAGCGCCCGTCGAGACCGGCAAGGACCTGCGCCGCGGTCTTGACCCGTGGCGCCTCGACCCCGTTCCGACGGCTTGAGGATGCGGGCGATGCGCGTCTACCTGTTCGGCTTCGCGAGCGACGATTTCCTGGGCCGTGTCATCGTCACCCCGGATCAGCGCACCGTGGCGCAGCTGGCCGATCAGCTGGTGGCCTGGGGCCAGGCGCCCGAGCGGGGTGGACCTCTCACGGTGCGCAACGAGGCCGGCGACATCCTCGATCCCGCCGCGACCATCAGAGCGGCTGGGCTCGGAAATGGTGACATCTTCAAGGTCGAGCGACGGTGACAGCGCCGTGGCAGTGTGGCGGTACGCCGGGTCGCTGGACGACATCTGGGAGGGCGAGATGCGCGCCGTGAACCTCGGAGCCGTCGACGTCCTGCTATGCAACCTCGACGGGACCCTGGTCGCCTACGAGGACCGATGCCCGCACCTGGCGAACCCCCTCTCCGAAGGAGTCCTGGCTGACGGCGTCCTGACCTGTGCCGCGCACGAGTGGGAGTTCGATGCGCGGACCGGTCGCGGGGTGAACCCGGCAAGCGCATGCCTGCACCGCTACCCGGTGCGACTCGACGGCGAACGAATCTTGGTGGGCGTCGAGGAGGACGAGTGAGCACATCGGGTGACGCCGGCTACGGGGTGGGCCCGGTGCTGCACGCCACGCCGTTCGCGCGGTCGGTCGTCTCGGTCATCGAGGAGGAGAACACGCACGTGCTCGTCCGGGACGAGGGGGCATACCTGCGCGTGCTGGTCCCCCGGGTCTGCCGGCTGTCGCGGGCGGGGCTCGAGGCCGCAACGGGCTTGGCCATCCGGTTCCCCGGTGACCTCGAGGTGGTGATGTCGTCGTTCACGGGTGTCATACAGCTGACCGAAGACGGTGCCGTCTGGCGGCTCGCGCGCGAGCCAGCGGCGGATACGGCTGCTCCGCTGGCAGGTGGCCGATGACCACACCGGTGGGACGCCCGCCGGGCCGCAAGACGTACACACGGCTCGCGACGGGCCGGCGCGTCCCGCTCGAGTACGAGCTGGTCAGCACCGACCTGCACTACAACCACCCGATGCGGTTCGAGCTGTCGGCCGCCAACCCCGTGGTCGCCTGGTACTACCGCTACCGGGAAGGCTCCACGCTGCAAGCCCGCGACTGGGAGCAGTTCTCCGACCCGCGCCGCACCACCTACCGCGGTTACACCCAGCTGCAGGACGGTCGTGAAGACGTCGTCGACGGCCTCCTCCGGGAGATCGATGACACCGGGTACGACCGGGACCTCGACGGCGAGTGGGTGCGGTTCCTCGACCGCTGGTACTCGCCGCTGCGCTTTCCGGTGCACGGGCTGCAGATGCTGGCCGCCTACGTCGCGCAAATGGCGCCAGCTTCCCGGGTCACCAATTGCGCGGCGTTCCAGTCGGCCGATGAGCTGCGCCGCGTCCAGCGGATCGCGTACCGCACCGTGCAGCTCAGCGGTCCGTCGCTGGAGACCGGGGCAGCGCGGCGACAGCGGGCGGCCTGGGAGGACGCCGCGGCGTTCCAGCCACTGCGCGAACTTGTCGAACGGGCCCTGGTCGCCTACGACTGGGGCGAGGCGTTCACGGTGACCAACCTTGTCATCAAGCCGCGGATCGACCGGCTCGTGAACCAGGAGATCGCAGGCACGCTCGCCACAGCGAACGGCGACCCGATCCTGACCAGCATCCACTTCTCGCTCGACGAGGACGCACGCTGGCATCGCGCGTGGACCGCAGCGCTGCTACGGCACCTCATCGACGACACCTCCGCGAACGCCGAGGTGGTCTCCGGCTGGATCGAGAAGTGGAGCCCGCTCGCTTCCCGGGCCTTGGAAGCCCTCGCCGGGATCGTCGCCGAGGCGCCTGTGCCGCTCGATGCGAGCGCAGCGGCCACCCGGATCAGCGATGACGTGTCGCGGGAGACCGACTCAATGCTGAAGGCGCCGCCGACTTCCACCGCACCCTGAGGTGGCCCATTGCGGCCGATCGGCCTCATGGTCATCTCCGCAACAGCAAACGCCGCACGGAATGGTCGTTCTGTGGCAGCTAAGCGAGCCGCTTCCCTAGCCAGAGTTGACAGCAGTTGGCGGTGTCGGGTGGTTCGGCCGTGCCAGTCGGCGGGGCAGCCTCCGCGGAGGTTGTGCCGTTCAGGTGGTGGCCTGTATCGCCTTGAGATGACGGCCGTGACCAGGCCCGCGCTCCTGCTCGCTCATGCCTCCCCACACGCCGTGGTCCTGCCTGGTGTCCAGCGCGAAGGCCAGGCATTGCCGGCAGACCGGGCAGCCGGCGCAGATCGCCTTCGCCTGCGTGATCTGGTCAAGGGAGGGGCCCGACGCGGAGGCCGGGAAGAACAGTTCAGGGTCTGCATGCCTGCATGCGGCCAGCTGGCGCCAGTCCCGGTCGGGGATAGTGATCATCTGGTCGCTCAGCGGCCTGGGAGAGGTTGTCATCTGCGGGCGTAATCGCTAGGCGGGCGTGCTGCCGGCACGCAGGAACCTGTCGTAGAGGGCGACGGCTATCGCGCCGCCGGCCAGTGGCGCCGCGAGGTATGCCCACCAGTCGGAGAACTGGCCCGCCAGGATCATCGGCCCGATCGCCCGGGCCGGGTTGACGCCCGCGCCGCTGACCGGCCCGGCGATCACGATGGCGACCGCGAGGGCCGCGCCGATGGCCATGGCAGCGATGCCGCGCGGAACCCGGCTGTCGGTGGCCACCGCCACGACCACCAGGACCAGCACGAAGGTGACAACGGCTTCCGCCGCGAGCACCCGCCCCACCGAAACCCCGGCAGCCGGGACCGTGGCGCCAAGGCGGGCGATCGACCTGGCCTGGTCCCCGTACAAGCCCCAGGTGGCCGCGGCCGCGGCTGTCGCGCCGGCGAACTGGGCGATGATGTAGCCAGGGGCGTAGGCCCAGGGGAAGTGCCTGTTGACGGCCAGCCCGAGCGTCACCGCCGGATTGAGGTGGGCCCCGGAGATGTGGCCGAGGCTGGCGACTCCGATGGCCAGCGCCAGGCCGCCGGCCACGGGCACCGCCAGGGACCCGTAGGGTGGCCCGGCCACCGCCCGGGACAAGGTGGCCGCGACGGCGGTGCTGGTGATGGCCAGGACCAGTACGAAGGTGCCGGCCGCCTCGGCGGTGACCGCCCGGGCCAGGTTGCGCTCAAGCTGGTGGCCGTGCAGGAGCACGACCGCGTTGCTGCTGGCAGTCTGCTGCCCTGACCGGGGGCTCATGCTGGTTGCTTTCATGATCACCACTCCGCCGGTAGCCGGCTGAAACCGGTGGGGGAGGATCTGTTCGTGGTTGTCGGCTCTGAGGGCCTGTGCGTTCAGGGCCGTCTGCGACTGCGCTAAGGCGTTCTGCGGGACCGGTGTGCCGCGGTTGCGGTGGCCGGTATGCCGGTCGCGTGGCGTAGGAGGCTGAGGACTTCGGTGTCCAGCCCCTGGGCGACCTGGGAGGCCGCTGCGTCGCCGTAGGGCGCGATCGCGCTGGCGACGGTGTCGTAGGCCACCTGGGTTTGGCCGCCCGGCAGCTGCTGGATGAGGATGGTGACCGGGGCGTAGGAGCCGGCGGCGGGCAGGTGGCGGGTCATCTGCCCCAGGGTGACCGGGTTGCCGGCGATCAGGCGGACCAGGCGGCGCCCCGCCTGGTGGGCCTGCGGGTCGAGGGCCAGCACGGTGTCAAGGTCGAGTTGCAGGAACCGCATCAGGCCAGCGCTGCCCTGCGCCTGGCGGACTAGCGCGCTGAACTCCTCATAGGAGGTACTAGCCGCCAGCTTGGCGAACAGCGCCCCGATGTCTGGCTGGCTGATGCCGCCGAAGATGCCGTCCAGGACGACCTGAAACGGCCGTTCGCTAGTGAATATGTGGCGACGCACCGCTACGTCTAGCACCTGCTCGGATGCCATCTGTTTCTCTCTTCTTGGGCTCGCCCTTTCTGAGCCCCTGCTCGCTCCTTCGGGGAGCAGGGGCTCAGAAAGCGGTGCGGGCTCAGATTCCTCTTGCGGCTGTCCGGACGACGTCGAGGACGAAGTCGGGGTGGGAGAGCATGGGGACGTGGCTGCTGTCGATGTCGTAGGTGGTGGCACCCATCCGCTTAGCCGCGGCCCGCTCCAGCTCCGGGTGGACGGACTGGTCGTTGTTGGCCACGATGTACCAGGACGGCTTGGTCCTCCAGGCCACGCCCGGGGCGTTGTGGGCGAACAAGGTCGCCGCCGGCGGGTTGGCCGTCGCCCAGACGGCTTTCTGCTCTTCCTCCGGCAGGTCTCCGCAGAAGCACCCGATGCCCGACGGCTTCATCCACACGCGCCCGTCGGCGACCTCGATCTGGGTGAAGACCGGGGTGACGGGGAACTTGGCCTGCTCGCCCTCGGAGGTTTCGGTCTCATCCGGGCCCAGTGCCGCGATGTAGACCAGCCCGGCCACGCGGTCATCGGTGCCCGCGGCGGTGATGACGGCGCCGCCGTAGGAGTGGCCGACCAGGACGATCGGGTTGCTGACCCGCCCGAAGTAGCGCACCGTCGCGGCGACGTCTTCGACGTTGGAGTTGAGGCCGTACTGGGCGGAGATCACCTCGTAGCCCTCCGCCTGAAGCGGCGGGATCAGCTTGCTGAAACATGAGCCATCGGCCCAGATCCCGTGGGCGAACACGATGCTCGGCTTGGTTGGCGTGGACATAGTCCCTCCTTATGGGGTTCCTCTGGCGCATTGATCCGCGAGCTGACCATCCGGGAGCCAGTCCGTTTATCCGCGAGCGGCCTTGTCCCTACTGTCGTCCCGCGGCTTCGCTCAGTCGTTGGCCACTTTGGACCAACTCGGGGCACCAGTTTGTCCGTCTGGACCATCGCCGGGCGTAGACTGGCGGCACTCCCTGGCTGGAGGTGCGGGGTGAACGTGCAAGCAGCGGACATCACTGGCTTCGGGCACCAGGTCAGTGGCTACGTTGGGGCCTTCTATCGCGGAGGCAACGACGTGGACGATATCGTCGTCGGGTACGCCTTCCAGGGTTTGCAGGCCGGGAACAAGTGCGTCCGCTTCGCTGACCGGGTGTCCTCGGTACGAGATCCGGTTCCTGCCAAGCCCATGACGCGCGAGGGCGTTCTGCCGTTCCCCGCGGAAGACGACGCCATCCCGAATTCGCACTACATCCTGATTCGTCAGTTCATTGGCAGCCCATGACTTCAGCCGCCCGCCGTGTGTCGAGTGCGGCGAACTCGGAACAGGCCGTCAACGCGACGCTGTCGTCGGTCAACGCGGTCTTCGCCTTGTCGCTGATCCTCACCCAGGCGAGTTCGCCCCGCCAGGCCGTCCGCCTGCTCACCACTGCGGTCCCGTCGATCGCGTCCTGCCATAAGGTCCTGGCCTGGCATCCGAGCAGGTCGGGGGACTACTACGAGCGCGCGCCGGACGGCATCAGCAACGCGCTGGCCAGGATCACGGTGCCGGGCCGGCTTGAGATGGACGAGTCTTCCTCCTGGTGGGCGTTCCCGTTTGCGCCTGCCCTGGCGCAAAACCCGATCTTCCTGGTCGTCGCCGGCACCGACCCCCTATCCGGCGAGGAGAAATTTCTGCTCTCGGTCCTGGCGCAGCTGTGCGGCACCGTGATCGCCAAGCTAGAGCTGCTCGCAGCGGAGCGAGCGAACATCGAGCGGGTGGCCAGTCTCAACGCCGATCTCGCGTCGACCGTCTCGACCCTCACGAAGATCATGGAGACCCACCGGCAGCTCAACGAGATCGTCGCGAATGCCGGGGAGGCCGGCATCGCCAAGACCCTGCACCAGCTCACCAGGCTCCCGGTCCTCATCCAGGACGTGCACGGCAATACCCGCGCGGCCGCCGGTGACGTGCCAAGCTATCGACGTGCCAAGGAGCAGCCCGAACAACGGCAAGAGCTCATCCGCCAGCTGCAGATCACCCGCCAGGCGCTCTACCACCGCGGGGCCTGGCTGGCCCTCGCCAACCCACGGCCCGGCGTCCTCGGCGTCATCGCGCTTATCGACCCCGCGCGCACGGCGAACAAGACCGATCTGGCCGCGCTCGAATACGCCGCGACCGTGCTGAGCGTGGAACTCTCCCGGCTGCAGAGTGTCGCCGAGGCGGAACTGCGCAGCCAGCGCGATTTCGCCGAGGAGTTGCTCGCGGGCGCGGACGAACCCACAGTCAAGGCATCCGCGCACGCTCTGGGGTACGACCCGGAGCGGCCCCACCGCGTCATCGTCGCCACCGGACGGCCGCGCGATGGCCTCGACGAGCAATTCTTCCAGGCCGTCGTCCGTGAGGTGCGCCGCCTCGACGTGGCCACACTGATCGTGGGCCGGGCCAACTACATCGTGATCATCGCCTACCGCGAGGCCGACTGGGCCAAGCTGCAGGTCGGCATCACCAGCCACCTGCCAGGCGGTACGTGTCGGCTCGCCGTGGGTTCTCGCTACCCCAACGCATGGCAGGTCGCGGCGAGCTACCGCGAGGCACAGTTCGTGGCCAACTTGTCCTCATCGGCCGTCGGCCATCCCGCCGTGCCGGTGCTGCTGTTCGACTCCCTGGGCGTGTACCGGATGCTCTCATCGGTCACTGACCCCGCCGGAATCGAAGCCTTCATGAATGGCCAGCTCGGCACGCTGCTCGACTACGACAAGCGGCATCACTCCGACCTTCTCGTCACGCTCGCGCAGTACTTTGACAGTGGCTGCAATATCGACCAGGCGGCAGCGGTGCTCTCCATACACCGGAGCACGCTGAAGTACCGCCTGAAGCGAGTCCGGGAGCTGCTCGGTCAGGACCTGAACGACGGATCGACCCGGCTGGACCTCCACCTGGCCACCAGAGTTTGGCTCACGCTTGAGAGCCTTCGCCGGACCGAGCAAGCCTGACCAGGTTAAAGGTGCGGTGCAGGTCGGTGACCGCATTCACCTGACCGTGTGATGCTTACCCGACCGTGTGCTCACCTGAGGGGCGGTGCGCTGGACACCGGAATGGCTGATATGGGCGGCCGTGGGTGACAGTTGCATCTGCCCGTCCTTGAGCGCCGAGTCGGCGATCTGTCATCAGACTGCGGAATTAACATCCGGCGGGTGCTCACCTTCCGTGACGACCGGAGCTACTGGTGCTTAGCAGCCTCATCGTGTCAGCGCTGAAGACTGCGCTGACCGTGACACAGTTCGGGAAGAAACTGGTACTGGCGAGAAGAGTCACGGCGCCCCGATGGGGTGATAGCCAAGACCAAGATCAAGATAGCCATGGCAGGCGGGACTGGAGACTCCTCCAGACTCTTAGAGGCAGTAAAATCACAGGTCAGCTGGATTTCCTGCTGGTCAATGGCTCGCTGATTATCCCTGACACGGAAGAGGCCACAAGTTCAAATCTTGTACCGCCCACC
>Ga0209647_1004109_pt1 | contig 11055 bp, 9 predicted proteins | sample GraSoi_2013_60cm_FD_185827 | JGI IMG/M metagenome (GOLD analysis project Ga0209647, IMG submission 185827) | Grasslands soil microbial communities from the Angelo Coastal Reserve, California, USA - Sample 9_17_2013_60cm (SPAdes) (version 2) | ecosystem: Environmental > Terrestrial > Soil >... | reverse complement strand
CTGCAATCTTCCACACCGTTTCCGTGAGGCCGAGGAATCGGCTCCGCTGCACACCAGGCGTAGAATGCACGACGTCTCATGAAGCAATTCTGGGTTTATCTCATGTCGAACAAGTCACGCCGGCTCTACACCGGCATGACCAGCGATCTCGGCGGCCGGGTGAGCGGCCTTCTACGATTTAAAATCGGGATCTTCGTCAAGCCCTGGCACAGCGCGTTGCAGGAGATACCCGCCGCCACCAATGCACTCGGTGCAGGCTGGCAATCGCCATCCACGTACGACTACCACCTCTTGCGCGGGGCGCGAACATGTGTGCCGAAAAATGTAAATGCCGGTTTGTGGTACGCGCGCCCCGCCGCGTATTGGACGAGGGAAGTCGCTGCATGTGCGTTCTCAGAATGAACTGCGTTTTCGCTTTGTGATTTCTGGCTGGCTCTCATAAGCTAGGTCGTCGCTCCCGATGGAAGTTGTTCGCCTCTGGCGGCAATCGAGGTTTTCTTCTTCTGCCGCGTTGTAACCTGTTGCCGTGCCAGAAGGGCCTCAATTCGTTCCAGGAGCTCCGGCACATTCGTAGGCTTTATCCAAAGGCTCTCGGCTCCCTGTTCCTTCCAATCGCTGCCAAGATCGGGGTAAGCAGTCAGGATTGCGACTGCGGGACGATACGGTTGTATCCTAGCGAACCGTACAACGTCGAAACCGGAAGTCTCCTTCTCCATATTCAAGTCGGTGATAACCAGGTGATAGCTGTCCGCTTGGAGCCGGATCTTGGCTTCAGCAGATGAAGCGGCGGTGACGACCTCAAAGCCGTTCATCTCCAAAATAGCTTTCAGAGTGAGCAGGATTGCCGGCTCATCATCCACTAAGAGTATTCGCTTGCTCATGAATTCCTCCGAACCTGCTCCTGTCGGCTTTATAGGCACAAGAGCCACGCAGGGTGCCCTCGTGAAGCCAACGAAGCTTTGCCTCTAGTAACGCCAACGATCAAATCTTGGATTTTGCGCTCTGCAAGAAATTTTCTTTTGGCCGGGACATTTTTGTTGGTTTCTATTCAAATCCGGCTGCAGGCTTTTGGCGTTTCATTCTCATATAGGTGAAACGCTACACGTTGCATAAGGAATATAAGTTCCTGGTCGGTTCCGGGCCTCTTGACTGGCAGAATTGCGCCGGGCACAATAATGTGACTGTGCCGGATAAGAAGACCCTTGGGGATATTCTCTATGTCGATAAGGCAAAGTTTCGCGTCTCCGAGGATGAGTGGCTGCGGCTCGTCCGGGCCGTCGCCGGCGGTGACCAGCGTGCACTGCATTCACTTTACGAGCAAACGCATCGAATTGTTTTTACGTTGATAGTGCGAATAACCATGAATCGAGAAACTGCCGAAGAGGTCACTCTCGATGTGTTCTATGACGTGTGGCGAAAAGCTTCGACCTATGATCCTGCTAACGGATCGGTCGTCGGCTGGATCATGAATCAGGCGCGCTGCAGGGCGATTGACCGCCTGCGTTTCGATCAGAGAAAAAAACGAGTGAACACCTATCCCCACAGCTTGGGGCCCACAACGGACATTGTTGATCCACAACAAGCCTGCCTGTTTGAGGAGCAGGGCCGTTTGTTGCGGAATGCGCTTGAGGTACTGACTCCAGAAGAACGCAAGGCGATCGAAAGCGCATTTTTCGCTGAATTGACCTATGAGGAAGCAGCAAAGAAGTTGAATCAGCCTCTCGGGACCGTGAAGACACGGATCCGCTCCGGACTGGGAAAACTTCGAGAGGCGCTGGGAAGGAAATTGAACGGACAATGAACTCAAAACCAGGCACACACAGTCAAGAGCATCTGGATCTCGTGTTCCTGTTTGCATTGCAGGCGCTTCCTCCGCGCGAGATGGCTTCGGTTGAAGCTCAAATCTCGTCATGCGAGGATTGCCGGCAGGAGATCGAGACGCTTCGGCCCATAGTCTGCTCGTTTGTCGGCTGGTACACTGATGTGTTGCGCCCCGCGGAATCGCTATGGGGGCGGCTCGCGAAGCGAATCGCCAGTGAAGCGGCTACGCAGCCCTTCGCACCTCCTTTGGAATCGCCGGTTAAACCGGAGTGGGAGGAAGCGGCGCCGGGTATCCACGTCAAAATACTAGCCAGGAACGCCGAGAACGACAGCGTGAGCATGTTAGTCCGGCTGGATCCGGGAACCGATTATCCCGGACACACGCATGCCGGCGTTGAAGAACTGCATCTCCTCCACGGCATATTGAAGGTCGATGACAGAACACTATATCCGGGCGATTTCATCCATAGCGAGGCGGGCAGCGTCGATCATCGTGTGTGGAGTGAGACCGGCTGTACTTGCTTTCTGGTGACCTCGACGGAAGACGCCCTTTTCTGATTTCCGGTCAATTTGTCGGGTGCCCCACCTCTCTCTGTTTTTCTGTCTTTCACCACACCGTGGGTGCTCCATCCTTTTGCCAAGAAGCGCGCTCTTGGTCTTTTACGCTTCGCAGCTAAGCAATCTTCGCCGCATCAAACGCTGGCCGCTCATCCACAGCCAGACCCTCAGGGCCTGATCTTCTTAGGCTTAAAACTTCCCATCCTTTCCACTCGGTCGCGGAAAGGATGGGGACTGACACACGCAAGCTCCAATCCGTGTCATCAGCGTTCATCAGCGGTAAGGTTTGTCACTTTTCCAATCTCAGCGATCACGGCGATTCCGCGCGATCACGGCGATCCTAGAACCTCCACACTACGCCGCCCGAATAGCGGAAGCTGTTCTGGTTATTTCCGATGCCGCTGGAAAGTCCGGAGGCCAGCGCGTCGACGGAGTTGAAATTGGTGCGGATGAAATCGATCTGGGCTGCGCGGATGGCGAAGTGCCGTCCCAATCCGATATCGACGCCGCCGCCGAAGGCCATGGCGAACGCGTTTGCGCTGCTAAGGGGAGTTGACAGGCCGCCGATGATCGGCACGGTCACGCCGGCTGACAAGTTGGAGTGCGCCGCGCCGAACAGCGCGTGTCCAAAGACCGAGCTATGGCCAAAGTAAGTGGTGACAGTGGGACCAAACAGCATGTTGTACATGTGCTGTCGCGTGCCGGCGGAGAAGCCCAGAAAGGAAACACCGGCAAGTTGTTGGGAGTTGCCGCTGAAGTCGGCGGTGACGCCGAAATGGCGGGTGAAGTTGAAGGTGCCTTGGCCTTCCCATCCATTGAGATTGTTGCCGCCGAGGTTGAAACCGCTGCCCCCGATGTTGCTGCCGATACTGCTGCCGAGGTCATTGTTGGTATGAAGCAGGGAATATCCGCCGTAGACCGTTCCGCGTGTTGCCGGCTCCCTGGTTTCCTGGGCGACGCTGAACAGCGGTAAAGACAAGATGGTTGACAGTATGATCGCGCGTAGGCGCATTTTTGGCTCTCCTTGGTAAGGTGGGTTCGTTACTAGCTACAACGCGCGCGGCGGAAAGTTGTTGTGGTAGCGGAGGTAAAGAAATGTTGCCGCTCAGAGAGAGCTGGGGTTAAGAATTGTAAGACGAGGCAAAAAATCTTACCACTGATAAACACTGATGACACTGATCAGGAAATTGTCATAACTGCCAAAATCGAAAACCGAAAACCTTTGAAACGCAGAGGAACGGAGGGAGCGGAGGAAAGGAGCGGCAAAATCTTAACCCGGAAGCGCGCGGTGGCACAGATCTCGTCCGCAACTTTGGCCTCTCCGAATCAGTGTCATCAGTGTTTATCAGTGGTAAGGTTTTGGGTTTTCAAATTTCGGGCGATTTTGGCAATTTTGGCATTTCTGGCAATTCATCGAATCGCCGCCAGCATGTCTTTCGGGCTGGCGTTATCGCCGAAGGTCTGGCTCACGTGGACGAAGATGTCTTTATTGCCGGGCGCGAAGACGAAGCTGCCGCCGAGCTGGAGCGGGTCTTTGCCCAGGCGATGCTGCTTGTGGCCGGCAGCCTGCGCGCGGCGGCGGGCCTGCATGTTGTCTCGGCGCAAAAGGTGGAGCAGGGAAGCGTGGCGCAGTTCAACCGCTTTGTAAGCTTCGCGTTTTTCGTCGACCAGCAGAGGAAACTGGGTGCCGCTTTTCTCGCGGAAGAATTTGGCGTAGCTCATGTCGCCCAGCCCGACCGCGGCCAGACGCGCGCCCTTACTGTGAAACTCTTCTTCGAATTCGCGCAACTGCGCGACGTGCTCGCTGCAGAAGATTCAACCATAATGGCGAAGAAAGACGACGACCGCGGGGCCATTTTCCCACAACGAACCCAGGCGAACGGCGTTTCCGTCCACATCGGGCAGCGAGATTCCCGCCAGCTTGCTGCTGAACGACTCAGGCATGTGGGACATTGTCTTGGCAGCGGAGCGGCCTGTCAAGCTGGCGACCGCATTGGCGCGGCATATTGGTATTCGGAGAAGAAGTTAGAATTTAGGTTTCAAATTTAGATTTCAGATTCTCGATCTCACTTTGTTATGCTTGCCCGACTATGCGTGATATTCGTGGTGCGGTAGCAGTCATAACCGGAGCGGCGTCGGGAATCGGCCGGGCGCTGGCAATCGATCTGGCAAAACTCGGCGCGGAGCTCGCGCTGGCCGACGTCAACACCGCCGGGCTGGAAGAAACGCGCAAGTTGCTCGGCGATGCCGTGGCGCGCACCTACACCGTCGACGTTGCCAAGGCGTCCGCCGTCGAAGACTTTGCCCGCCGTGTGCAGCACGACTTTGGCCGCGCCTCGCTGCTGGTGAACAATGCTGGAGTGGCGCTGCTGGGGACGTTCGAGGAAGTCGCTCTGGCGGACATGGAGTGGCTGATACAGATCAACTTCTGGGGCGTGGTTTACGGCTGCAAGTTTTTTCTGCCGCTGTTGCAGCGTGAGCCCGATGCCCACATAGTGAACGTCTCCAGCATTTTTGGTCTGATCGGCCCGCCGGGGCAGACGGCTTATGCGTCGGCCAAGTTCGCGGTCCGCGGTTTCACTGAATCGCTGCGGGAGGAGTTGCGGGCCACCGGCGCAATCAAAGTTACGTCTGTCCATCCCGCGGGCATCGCCACGCCGATTGCGGAGAAAGCTCGCGCCGGCCGCGGCTACAAATCGGAGGCGCGTGAACTAGCGCTGGAGCATTTCAAGAACGTGGCCGTCATCAAGCCGGAGGAGGCGGCGCGGGTGATCGTCAAGGGAATTCTGGGAAACAAGACTCGCGTGCTGATCGGCGCGGACGCTTATCGGATAGACCGGATCCAGCGCCTCTTTCCCGCGCGCGCCAGCGCCATGTTTGCCGATTGGCTGGCCAAAAGGGCCGGTGCTGAAGAGGCGCGGCGTGTCGCTAAAGCAGGTAAGTAACAACGATTCGGCGTGAGGCCGTGGTGGAGGTTGATGTCCGTTGCATGCCGGAGTTTTGACAATTTGTCCCCGACAGGACATAATTCCTCGCCATTTTCTGAAAGTCAGTAGTGACGTTGGCTGCTTCAGGCAGTCAGAATAACGGTGCTTCAGAACGTAGAGCTTTTTTGATCACTGATGATGCCCCAGGCGCTTTGGACCATGGTAAGAACACTCGCGTCCGCTTGGGGTAATTTGCACACGTATAAAAAAGGTTACGGGTGAATAGCCCGTCTGCCGTAATGATGTGGGATAATACACGGCCAATGAAGAGAATGAATCCCATTCGTCTCATGAATGAGCGCTCATTCACGCATTTGCTGGTGTTCAAACGTTCGCTGGATCGGACGCATGAGCTCGCCGGTCTCCCACGCTTCGCAACAGCCACCATGGAGGGTTTATGAGGTCAATCAATCTGTTGAGAATTATTTTTGCGTGCCTGCTGCTTACCGGCATGGTTTACGCACAGGGTGTCGGCGCATCAGGTGACATCAAAGGAACAGTCACGGATCCTTCGGGCGCCGTGGTCGCGAACGCGACTGTCACCGCCACGGATGTGGAAAAAGGCATCAAGCACACCGTTACCACAGACAACAACGGGCAATTTCATTTGGCTTCGTTGCCGCCTGCCGCCTACAGCGTGAGTGTGACCAAGTCGGGCTTTCAGCCGGAGATCGCGAAGAATGTTGTGGTTAATATTGGCCAGAACAGCAACGTCAACTTTCCCCTGAAAGTATCCCAGGTTTCTGAGCAGGTTGAGGTCACCACTGAACCCCCGGTGGTAGAAACGGAGCGAGGCGCGCAGGCGAACGTAGTCAGTGAGCAATACATTCGCGAATTGCCCATCAATCGGCGCGACTATCTTACGTTTACTCTGTTGGCCCCAGCTGTTTCGGATTCAACCCGGCTGGCCTCTGATCAGGATTACCGCGTGAAGCAGACACCGCAGAGCGGTTTGTCATTCTACGGAAGCAATGGCCGAGGTAATAGCGTTACAGTAGACGGCGGCGAAGTGAATGACGATGCCGGCGGCGTCCGCCTGAACATGAGCCAGGACGCGGTGCAGGAATTTCAGATCAACCGCAGCAATTACGGGGCTGATCTGGGCGGCGCCAGCGGCGCTACCATCAATATCGTCACCAAGTCCGGCGGCAATGATATGCACGGCAGCCTCTTTGGCTATTTCCGCAATGACTCCCTTGACGCAGCCAATCCGTTTTCCATCAGCCAGGCGCTCGCTCCCGGGCAGGCATTCAATCCCGCCACATCTGACGTGCAGGGCACTCATGTCAAAGACTCGTTGACGCGCGAGCAATTTGGTGGCTCCGTTGGCTTCCCTCTTAAGAAGGACAAGACTTTTCTCTATAGCTCCTTTGAGGGCCTGTTAGGCGATGCACAGAACGCCGTTCCCCTGCTGACGAATACCAACATCTTCCGGCCCGACACCGGCCAGTTTAGCGGCAACAAGCAGGCTGCAATCATCAGCGGATTGGCGGCCCAAGGCGCAACGAATGTTCCCTGCATCAGCAACCCGGCTCCTAATCCACCGACCGTTCTTCCGGCAGCAACTTGCGCTGCGATTTTGACCAGCGCACTCACGGTAAGCCCCGTCACCGGCCTAAGCGCGGGCCAAACTGCAAGAAATAAGTTTGTTATTGGTCAGTTTGAAGGCAACGGCGGACTTTTCCCCTACACTAACCGCCTCTACTTGGCCTCGACTCGATTTGACCATCAGTTCAGTGATCACAACCAGGTCGCTCTGCGCTACAGCTTTGGTCATGATCGGGAAGAGAATCCTGACGTGACCTCGTTGACCGGTTTTTCACGCGGCAGTTCGGTCAAGGCTTTTGACCACACGCTGCTCGGTTCATGGTTTCACCAGTTCAGCGGCAGGACGCTGAATGAGGCCCGCGTGCAGTGGAATTACTCCAATTTTGGCGTGACCCCGAACGTACCTGGTGAAGTAGGTCTGGATATCCCAGGTTTTGGAAATCTGGGAACTCAAATTTTCCTGCCCAGCTTTACCATCATGCGGCGCTACGAGTTTGCTGACAACGTCAGCCTCATTCGTGGCAAGCACAATATTAAGTTTGGCGGATATGAGCTGTATCGCGGAAATCACTCTGAGTCGCATACGTTCTTCCCCGGACGGTTTGTGTTCGGCAATCTGCCGGGTGGTCTTCTTAGCCCCTGTCTGCAGGTCCCGGCCGCCTGCGGCTTGACTTCGCCATCGGCCACCCTTAACTCAATTCAGTCGGTCTCTCTCGGGCTTCCTCAGTTCTACCAGCAGGGATTCGGCGATCCCATCTACAACTATCCGCGGCCGTTTACCGCGGCCTTCGTGCAGGACCAGTGGTCCATGGCCCCCAACTTCACGCTGAATGTGGGCGTCCGGTACGAGCTCGATTCTCAATACGGAGCTTTGGCGACGGATAAAAACAACTTTGCTCCACGCGTCTCCTTTGCCTGGGACCCGTTCAAAGATCACAAGACAGTGGTGCGCGCCGGATACGGCATCTTCTACTCGCCCATCTACGGCCAGATTGCTGACGTTGTGCAAACCCTGGGACTGGTAAATGGCGTCCGGCCAATCGCGCAAACGTTTGTGTCGATCAACCCTTCAGGAGTCACCCCGCCAGGCGTTTGCCCGGGTAATGTCCTTAATGCGCCATGCATCTTCCAGACATTCTTTGCCACCGGCGCAGTCCAGTGCACAACCCCGGCTGCCGGCAACGCGGCTTGTATCACGCCGGCGAATTTGGCGCCGTTCGGCATCAACATCACCCATACTGGACCGGTTCCTCCGCTCAGCGTCCTCTTCAGCGGCCAGCCCAACTACCAGAATCCATACTCGCAACAGGCGGAATTTGGCATTGAGCGCGAGATCACCAAAGGCTGGGCCGTCTCCCTGAGCGGCATCTACGTTCACACTATTGGGCTACCGGTTGCCATTGATCTAAACGCACTACCCACGGCTCCTATTTCCAACATAACCTTGTCCAACGGCGCCGTCGTTCCGGTGCGGAACTTCAACACCAGCACCACCAATCCTCTCACTCCTGGCCTGGCGCCATGCGGTGGCGCGGCGATCGTCAATTGCTTTGCCATTCCGTTGCGCCTTCAGAGCGACCAGTATTCTTCCAAGGGCGCTGCACTATACGAGGGTGCTATCCTTGAAGTGAAGAAGCGCTTTAGTACGCATTTCTCCCTTCTGGCCAATTACACGCTCAGCAAGGCATTCGATACCACAACGGATTTCAACAGCGACTTCGGCCCCCAGGACAATACGAATCTGGCGGGTGAACGCGGTCTTTCCAACTTTGATCAGCGCCACAAAGTTGTGGTCGCCACCATTGTGGATACAGGCAACAAAGGCAGCAGACTGTTGAGCGGCTTCCAGCTTGCGCCCATTGTCCGCTACAACAGCGGCCACCCCTTCAACCTTCTGGCTGGCGCTGATGTTAACGGCGATCGCCACTCCACCAATGATCGTCCCGTCGGCGCCGCCCGCAACACCGGCCAAGGTCCGGACTTCCTCAGCTTTGACATGCGCATCAGCCGCCGTTTCAAGATGGGCGAAAGGGCCAACCTCCAGCTTCTGGCAGAAGGTTTCAACTTGGCCAACCGCACGAACTTTGCCAGTGTGAACAACGTCGTCGGTCCCAGATTCGATCTGACGCCAGGCTTCACCAACTTCAACGTGGCTGGCAGTGCATCGCGGCCTGCGAGCGCACCCCTGGCCTTCACCTCGGCATTCCCGATGCGCCAACTGCAGTTTGGGCTTCGCATCGGCTTCTAGCTCTTAACCGGACGACGGAGGCGATGCCGCTTCCGTCGTCTTTCTCTTTTTGCTCTGGAAAGCGCCAGCAATCGTCAGCGACTCGCGCCTGATATAGACTCTGCTTCAAGCATGTCCGCCGCCCCTCATACTCCGTCACAAGTCAGCCAGATCACCGGCGCCCACGCTGTGGTTGCCGCTCTGTTGCGCCACGGTATTACCTCGGGCTTTGGTATTCCCAGCATCCACAACATCGCGCTCTATGAGGCGTTGCGACAGGCGCCTGAATTCCATCACTGGGTTGTGCGCCATGAACAGGCGGCCGGTTTCGCAGCCGATGGTTTCTATCGCCGGAGCGGTCAAATCGCCGCCATCTTTGCCTCTACCGGACCGGGGAACCTGTTCACACTGGTGCCGCTGCTTGAAAGCTTGCAGACCAACACCCCGGTTCTTCTGATCGGGACCAACATTGCTTCGCCGCTGCTTGCCCGGAGCGGTGGCGCGCTGCATGAAACGCCGGAACAGGTGGAGATCATCCGGCCGCTCACGCGCTTTGCCCGCCGCGTGGCCACCCCTGACGATCTGGCCGCAACCTTCGCTCAAGCCGCGGAAATTCTTCACGGTCCTTTGCCTGGCCCGGTTTTCATAGAGATTCCCCACGACTTCTTTCATGCCCCGGTGAGCGCCAGTATCCCCGCTTCCGACGCGCCAGCCAAGACAGCGCACGCTCTTCCAGCCCCGGGCGTTGAAAGCGCCAGGCAGCAAATCTCTGAGAGCCGCAAGCCCGCTATTCTTGTCGGTTCCGGTGCTCGCGATGCCGGCGTCGCGGTCCGTCAATTGGCCGAGCTTCTGCAATCTCCCGTCTTCACCACTACCACTGGGAAGGGAATGTTTGCCGGCGATCATCCGCTCTCTCTGGGGTGCATCTCCCGTCTCGGCGCTGTACAGGATGTCCTGCTGGAAAGTGATTTGCTCATTTCCTTCGGAGCGCGCCTCACCGAGTTCGATACTGGCCGGTTCGGGCTGAAGCTTCCCCCACAGCATATTCAGGTGGTCGAAGACAGCAGCTATGCGGGCAACAGAATTCCCTCCACATTGGTCACCGGCGCCATCCATGAGATTGCCGATGCCTTCACCCAAGCGCTCGCCGCCCGGCCTGCCTGGTGCGATATTGCGGCCATCAAGTCGCGCGAAACAGAACGCCTGGAAGCATTAGGGCAGGACGCTTATGCCGCGCTTCAACTGCTTCGCTCATCCATGCATCGCCATGACGTGCTGGTGAATGATCAATCCATTCTCAATTACTGGGCCTCGGCTTTCTTTCCGGTATTGGAGCCGCGAACGTTTCTATATCCGGCAGGATCGGGAACGCTGGGCTACGGACTGCCGGCAGCGATTGGCGCGGCGTGCGCCATGCGGCAATCCGGCGAGGCACGAAAGATTCTGTGCATCGCCGGCGACGGCGGGTTTCAATACACCCAGCACGAACTGGCCACGCTGGCGCAATACGGATTGCCGGTCAAGATACTCCTTGTCAACGACGAGTCATACGGGATCATCGCGTTTCTGCAGCGCTCCATGTTCGGCCAGACGCATGAGATTGCTCTGAAGAATCCCGATTTTTGCCGGGTGGCGGAAGCCTACGGTATTCGCGCCGAACGCGTCACCAGCATTGAGCGTTTGCGCCAGCGCCTGCCGGACTGGCTGGAAGCCCCCGGTCCAGCGCTGCTGGAATGGCGCACCGAACTGAAAGCGCCGTGGGAAGTGGGGGCCATTCCCCGTCCCACCGGCATCGCCCCAAAGACTTTGTAGTAGATCGCAGGAGACTGGATCGTCTATGCCAACCAAGGAAGCGTCAAAGACTGTAAAACAACTTTTCGATTTGACCGGCCGCGTCGCCATCATCACCGGCGG
>Ga0209647_1004108_pt1 | contig 11058 bp, 11 predicted proteins | sample GraSoi_2013_60cm_FD_185827 | JGI IMG/M metagenome (GOLD analysis project Ga0209647, IMG submission 185827) | Grasslands soil microbial communities from the Angelo Coastal Reserve, California, USA - Sample 9_17_2013_60cm (SPAdes) (version 2) | ecosystem: Environmental > Terrestrial > Soil >... | reverse complement strand
CTGGAGACTCCTCCAGACTCTTAGAGGCAGTAAAATCACAGGTCAGCTGGATTTCCTGCTGGTCAATGGCTCGCTGATTATCCCTGACACGGAAGAGGCCACAAGTTCAAATCTTGTACCGCCCACCAGTTCCCGCAGGTCATCGGCCTTCCCTGCCCCAGCAGGGAAGGCCGATGACTGCAGTGAGGGCCATCCAAGATCGTCAGCGCGGTGCGGCGAGACTGGCTGGCCGCCCGGCGTGCGCCGCCAGGTGGCGACGCAGATTTGCAGCCGTCTACCCGGCGGCTGGCCTTGTCCTTTAAGCCGTTGACCCGGCCGCCGGCCCTCTCGCCGCGCGGCCGCAGGCGATACCCCACCGCAACGGTCCCGGTGACCGAGCCTGCACCGACGGAACTGAGCCGGACAGAACCACGAGGGCGACCCGGCGATGATCGTGTACCTGGTGCGCTGGATCGGGGCAGGGTCAAAGCCCCGGTTGCCGTGTTACCGCCTGGCTGGGCCAGGCGTCACAGGTACTGGCCCGCCGCCGCGCTGTCTGTATTCGACACCCGCACCGACACCACGTTGGCCAGGTTGATGGGTACGCCATTCTCGTCGGCCTAGCGGTCATACCGCGCACGGGTCAAGACCAGGCCGCGCCGCTCGTCCAGGGCACGGGCGACCGCCTCAAGCGCCTCGCGTTCCCCGGCGAAATCCTCGCATACCACCGAGACGTCCTCACCGCCCACCGGGTGGAATCGCATGGTCAGCACGATGTTGTCAGCCACACTCGGTCCCCTCCCCGCGAGCACCCAGAAGAACGCCTGCACAGCGCCAGACGCTGTGCGCAGAAGCGCTCCTCCGGCTGGGTCGCTGTGGATCCGGACACTCTCAATATTGCCTCGGCTGCAGCGCTGATCCGCGTGTTCGAGCGCTTCGGGCGGGTCAGCGGCGCGCGCTGGCCGAGCTCGGCCCGGCTCGAGCAGCGCACTGTGGGCGGGTATCTTCCTGCTGCTCGCGGCCAGCCTGGCGGTGCCGATGGAGACCGAGCCGGCCGCCATCTTCCTGATGCTGTCCACCGCCGCGACCATCGCGCTCGATGTCCGGCCGCGAGCACGCCCTGGTCTTCGCGGCCACCGGGCTGCGCCCGCTGCCCGCATCCCGGTGCTACGAGCTGTGGCTGATGGCAGCAGGCGATGACCATCCCGCCGCCATGCTGCCCGACCCTCGCCAGGGCATGACCGGGCCGGTGCTCGCCTCGGGCCTCGAACCCGGAGACCACCTCGGCCTCACCATCGAGCCCGTCGGCGGGTCATCCCACCCCACCTCGCCGGTCATCCTCCAAGTCGCACTCTGATCCGCCCAGTCCGGAGACTATGCAGAACGTCTGGTCCGGAAGTCTCTTGCCAGCCACGGGCTTGGCGCGGATTATCGCAGGTGACTCGTTGCATCGGGCGTGGAGCCCAGCCCTCTCCGCGCCTAGGCCGATCTTGAAAGGGGCTGCAGCGGCTGCCCACTTCCACGCCGTAGCGGCGTCACCCGGGGGCACCATGACTCATTTGTGGCTGTGGTGCAGGTGCTGGGGCCGATCGGCAGTCCCCGGCGGGATGACGACCTCGATCAAGGCAGGCCCGTGTGCTCTCGATGAACGTTTGCCCTGTGCCGGACCGGAAGTTGCGCGCCGGAGCTGAGTTGGTCACCGCCCGCGGCCGGGGGCTATTTGTGTGGCGCTGTCTGTGTGTCGCTGCGGCCCCGCTTCCGTGGCGACGCGGTGGCTCGGCTCTGGGTCGCCCGCCGATCGAGCTGACCGGAGGGCCCGGGTCCGGCGGCCAGCTGCAGGCTTCAGCACGTGGCTTCCCGCCGAAGGAGCACGCTGGAGCGGTCGCCATCCTCCCTGCCGGCCGGAGCACCCGGCGAGCCGCCCACGCACAGTGGTCACGAGCAATACCGAGCGCGGCGTCGCGCCCGGCGGGTCCACAGGGGGACCCGCCGGGCTACACGGACTCGGTGGTTACCGCGGAGGGAACTGTGAGTTCGGGGCGGGGGTAGCGAGGTTGGCGGTGGGGGGCTGGTTGATGAAGCCGATCACCGCGCAGTCGATGTCGACCCCGACCGAGCCGTAGGAGGCGGGCTGGCCGGTGGCGGGGTTGACGCCGGTCAGCAGGTCGGGCCGGGTGGCGGCCAGGTTGAAGACTTGCACCTCGTCGATCTGGCGGGTGTTGAGTCCTTCCTGGATCGCCTTGGGTGTCCATAGGCCGAGCTGCGCGTCCCACAGCGGGCTGTAGGCCTGGGAGTGCCGCGGGTCGGTCAGCGTGGGGAAGTCACCGAACACGTTCAGCAGGTCCCCGCCGTTGCGGAGGGCGTTGATCAGCGCGGTGTTGCCGGCGCTGGCGTCCTCGGAGGCGTGCCCGTCCTTGATCAGGTGCACGAACCCCTGCGCCTGCGGGCCGAGCCGAGGAAGTCGTCGCCGCCGTTGAACGAGGCGTTGTTCAGCGCGGGCACGTAGGTCGCGCGCTCCAGCACCGCGGTCAGCGGCTGCCCGGCGTCGGTCGAGATGTAGACGATCGGCTGGCCGGCGTCGAAGCCGCGGACGAACAGCAGGTCGGCCCACGACTCCGCGAACTGGCCCGGCTTGGACTTGCCCGCGATGTGGATGCCCAGGACGCGGTCCCCGGTGTTGGTGTGGTGCACCACGTCGAACGGGCCGTTCCCGGTGGCCACGATCGGCGCGTCGTAGACGACGTCCGAGCCTGCGATCCGGATGAACGGGCTGTACCCGGGGCCGGCCACGGCACCGGGCTGGAACCTGGCCAGCGGGAATCCGTTCGGCCCGGGGACCGCGATCCGGGTCGGGCTGAAGTCCGGCGCGCCCTGAAAGTGGACGACGGCGGGCCCGAACGGGTTGGCCTGCGGGGTCGGGTTGCTGAGCGTGACGGTCTGCACCGCGGCCGGGTCGCCGATCGCGATGTTGGCGAGCTTGGGCGCGTAGTTCACGCCCAGGTCGTGCGCCAGGCCGAGGTCGGAGGCGTCCAGCAGCACGAACCACACCCGCTTCCCGTGCGCGGTGCCCGGGTAGAGCGGCAGCCGCACCGTCTCCTTGCTGAGGTTGACCTGGATCGCGCTCTCGAGGGTCAGGTGATCTCGGGGCAGCAGGCCCGTGCTGCCGGCCGTGGCCGGGGCGGCGTGTGACCCGGCGAACGCCGCGGTGCTCAGCACCGCCGAGGTGGCGACCGCCAGGGCAGCGGCGGCGGTTACCCACCACCGCCGTGACAAGATCTTCATGTAGTGTCCCTTTTCCTCCGGCAGGACCGGAACCCAGGCGGCCAAAGGTCGCCGCGCCGCTTCGCTTACGCCTCATTGGCGTCGGCGGCGACGCGGGTCTTACCTCTCGCTCACAAATGACATTGATGCGGGGCACGTGCCTTGCCGAGGAGAACAACCGAGATGATCAGGCAGGCGCCTGATGGCACGACCGCAACAAGGACCAGGATCGGCGCGAAGGATCAGGATTTGCCCAACGGCGCTCGGGAGCGGACATGCCATCAGCACGCAGGTGAACGGCCCGCGATCCACGAGCCCCGCGATCTCGGGGCACACACGGGTGCTGGTCAGCGGCCCTCGCTCTGCACGGCGGCCAGCAGCCCCTCGAAGTCCTCACCGCGTGGGCCGCAGGCGCGCAGGCGCCGCGATGCCCGGGTACCGTTCCTCGGCCGGGGCGCCTGCGGCCACCAGGTCGACATAGATGTGCAGCATCTGCATGGCCTCGGCGCAGCCCACGTCCCGCGGATCAGTCCGCAGGAAGCGGTCCAGTGCCGGCCAGCCGTTCATGAGCGCCTCGAAGACTCCTCGCCGAGAAACCCGTCCGCAGCGAGCGCGGCCCGCAGCTTGCGCCGGGCGTCGAACATCATCTTATAGATCGCGTTGCGGCTGGAGGCCAGGTCAGCGGCCAGCGTGTCCAGCGGCACGTCGTTGAGCACGATCGCGACGAAGACCGCCCGCTGCCGCGGGGTGAGCTCGGTGTCCACCGCGCGGCGCATCGCGGCCAGCAGATCCCGCCACTCGGCCTCCTGCGCGGGTTCGAAACCGAACCGGCCCGGCAGCCGGTCCCAGTCCTCAGCGTCCAGGGGCACGGCCGGGTTGCGCCAGAAATGCCGCCCGATCTTGGCGGACACCTCGAAGATGACGAACTTGTACGCCCAGGTCGTGAACCGGCTTTCCCCGCGGAACTGCCCGAGCTTACCGGTGATCGCCAGCAGCGCGTCGGCGGCGGCCTGGTAGGCCAGATCGTCGAGCTCGGGGCCGGTGATCCGCAGCCGCGGGCCGCGCCGGGCGACCTCACCGCGGGCGATGCGCACCAGCAGCCCATGCAGCCGGGCCAGGGCTGCATCCCGCCCCGGGCCGGCGCCGGCCAGCGCCCGCAGCCACTCGGCCGACTCCGCATCGAGCCGGGGCGCGGGCACGGCGGACTCCGGGACCGCGCGATTCACCGGCACCGCCACGATGCCACCGGGGCCAGCGTCATCACGACGGCACTGGTAAGACCGGGCACCCGCGCGGCCGCAAACGGTGCATGACCGAGCAAACACTGCTGCAGCCAGGTGACCCGTTCCCACAAGTCACCGTCAGCCTTGCCGGCGGCCGCACCCTGCACCTGCCTGACGCTGCCACCGGGCACTTCGGCGTGATCTTGTTCTACCGCGGCGCGTGGTGTCCCTACTGCAATGCCCAGCTGCGCGCGTTCCAGCACTCGCTGGACCGCCTCGCCGACCAGGACGTCATGGCGGTCGCGCTGTCGGCCGACAGCGAGGCCGCCACCGAGGACTTGATCGCCCGGCATGGCCTGCGGTTCCCCGTCGGCCACAGCGCGGACGCCTGCGCCATCGCACAGGTAACCGGCGCCTTCGTCAACGACAACCCGGTGTACCTCCAGTCGACCGGCTTGGTGCTCGACCCCGTCGGCCGCGTGGTGGTCAGCGTCTACTCCAGCGGCGCCATCGGGCGGCTTGTCCCCGACGATGTCATCGGCCTGATCCGCTACCTGCTCGAACACCCCGCGAGCCAGGGCCAGTAGTCGGCACAGGCCGCTGCCTGGCGACATCGCGCGCTCCCGCCCGGCCAGCTCACCGAACCGGCAACCCACATCTTCCTGCGCCGCCCCCCGGTCGGCCAGTCCGGCTGACCGGCTGCGGCGCATCGGATCGCTCACACTAGTGATTCGCCGCCGACGCGATCGTGGATTGCCCGCAGTGCGCTGGCAGTGAGGCGCGGACGTCCGCCACGCCCGGCTGACAGCACGAGGGTCCTGGCGGCGGCCGCTCGCCAGTCGCTGGCCATCGCCGGAGCCAAACGCTGGCCGTTTGGCCTGGCTCGCGTCCAGCTCGCCTACGGCGAGCGCCTGCGCCGGGCTCACGCGGCCACCGAGGCACGGATGCATCTCGGCGCAGCCCTCCAGGCCTTCCAGCGCCTGGGCGGCGAACCATGGGCGTCCCGGTCGGGTCATGGTCAAACACAAGATCAGCCAACTTCCCCGGTGATCGTACGTGCTTGACGGCGTTTACCCCCGTGTGCACGCGGATGTACCCTGTGGGCGTGGACCTGCCAGATCCTGAAGCGGCGAACGTTGCCGCCGAGTTCCCGGGGTGGAAAATCGAGCGGGGACTCGATGGCTTGCTCTACGCGCAGCTGGTCGGCAGCCATCCGCCGCTCGTTGTCAGGGGCGAGGACGCGGCAGAACTGCGCGGCCAGATCCGCACCACAACATAGCGCGCGAGGCTGTGACGGGCGTGGGTCACAGGGTCGACGTAATTTGCCGCGCTATGGGTCGCCATACTCGAGGCGGTTCTGTCTGGCAGTGGGCCTCGGCGGACAGGCTGAGCCAGCTCGGCCCAGCCTGACACGACTGAGCAGAACGGGGCTCCGCGCCGTGCGGTGGAAGCTGGGCGCGCCGTCGCCTTCGATGCGCTGCCGACGCGGCGAAGGCGGCAGGACTGCCTGAGGACGAGGACTGGTAGACCATCGGTTCGGGACGACGGAGCGCGGTCGCGAGTGGCCCTTCGCGCGCGGCGAGAGCACGGCGCTGAACCCGAGGCCAAGGCGGTGAGCTGACATATCCGTCTTCGGAGGCGACCCGGAGCCGATCTGGTCAGGGGAGTCTTCCTGGATGAAGTGCAGGCCTCTGACCCTGGCCTGCTGCTGGTTAGGCTGGGTACGGCAGTAGGCCAGCTGCTCTCCGCGCAGGACCGCGCCAGGTTCCTCGGCGAGGCTCGACCCGGCAAGCGGCCTCACGATTGCCTCCATGTAAGCGATGCCCCGGACCGAGGCGGGATGCCGGCATTCCCAGTCGAACCCGAGGGCCGAGCCCAAGTCGTGTACCACGAGTGTCACCTGGCCGTGGATCGCAAGAGCGTCCAGGGATGCGTCGAGGTAGCGGCGGCGCTCTGCGAACGTAGAGCGGTCAGGGCCGCTCGGGGCGAGCTTGCCGAAATCGTCCATTCCGGGCGCTTGTCTGCGCGGCCATCAGTACTAGCACGAGCAAGCCGACCGGTAGCGCCGGTGCGGCAGCTGGCGCGAGCACGACGAGCAGGCCGCCGGCGCTGGCCCCGGCGAGGAGCGCTGCCAAGAGCATCAGGCTGTGCCACTGCACTCGGCCGACTGTGGCCGCAGCGGCCAGTACGCCGATCAGCGTGCCCGTCAGGTAGGTAGTCGACAAGTTCGGGATCCCGATACCGCGGACCGCCCCGCTCTGCATGCCCATCGCAAGGGCCAGGACGGCCAACAGCGCGAGTTGCTCGCCGCCGCCCGGACGCCCGCCCGCGGCGGCCCAGGCGCCGAGGAAGCAGCTAAGCGCCACCAGCTCGCCGGCGAGCGCGACACTGACCCGGCGCGGCCATAGCGGCAGCCCCTGGGCGGCCGGTCCCACGGTCCGGCTGCTGGCGAGAACGCCCGCGACGAATGCAGCAACTGCCACTAGCACGTGCGCGGCGAGGGCGGCGTCACCGCGCCCGACCGCCACCCCTACCTGGATGAGATTGCCGGTCATCATGCTGGTAAAGACGTTGCCCAGCCGCAGAAAACTGATCGCGTCGGCGGCTCCTGTCCCGGCGGTCAGGACTGCTGCCAGCACCAGCGGCGCGCGTGGGCCCCTTGCCTCGCCTCCTTCGCGAGTATCGCTCGCCATTGACCCCACCGGTGCCGTCACCCGCCGCCTTCGGGCTCCACGACAGGACCACTCCCCTGCTGGGTCTGGGAGCTGCGTTCACCGAAGCCTGTCATGAGATGTGCCCTCTGCGGGAAGTTGCCCTTGACCGCCGCTTCCAGCGCTATACGATGTTCGTATCCTGACGACGGTATACAATCTCAGGGAGTGGTGCTGTGTACCACGAGCTCACGGTCTGGTCCCGCGGAATCATCATGGACAAGGAAGCACGAGATGTCTCCTCGTGCATCGCCGCCGCCGCGCGCACGGCCGGCTACTACACCGAGAACGTCAGCGACTACATCGACGATCCGGACCGGACCAACTGCCTGGTGCGCAGGTACGCTCGCTTCGGCGACCAGCCGATCCTCGACCGGTTCGTCTACGAGAACCCGCATCCCGACTGGATCGTGCTGATCGAGGAAACGATCGTCAAGGCGGTCAACTTTTTCCGTGGCACGCCCGACGGGGCCGGGACCCTGGTCGTCAACTCCGCACGCGACCCCGAGTACCTGCTGAAGTTCCTGCCCGAGCGCATGCTGGCCAAGCTGGCCAGGCTCGTCGTGGTCGACGCCGTCGGGCTGGCGGAGCAGCGGGGCAGCAGCCCATGGATGTACGTCCGCGACCTGTCCGAGCTTGCCTTCGACCGGATGTCCACCGAGGGCGCGGTGGAACGGCTCGCCATCGGCCTGGGTATCGCCGCCCCGGTGCTCGGAGCGCTGGTCGCGGCCACTGGCGAGCTGACGGTCGACCAGGTAGCTGAGGTGGTCGCAGACCGCGACGCTATGCTCCGCGGGGCTGAGAAACACCGCGTGCTTGACTTCCGGACCGCTGCCACGGCGGCCAGCACGATTGCCGCCACAACTGCCACCGCGGCGTCCGCTGGCTGACCGACACTCACCGAGCGAGGAGGCTCCATGTCCGTCCGCGGCACCCGGGTTCCCGAGCACCTCCGGCTGCCCATCGCGGGAGTAACCCCGCCGCCCACCGAGCAGCAGGGCCAGCGGCTCTTCCCGACCGGCAACTTCAGGTCCTACCGGCCCGTCTACAAGGACAAGATGCCGCCGTGCAATAACGCCTGCCCGACCGGCGAGCAGATCCAGAAGTATCTCGATTTCGTCAAGCACGACCGGTTCCTCGACGGCTATCTGACGATCCTCGAGGACAACTTCATGCCCTCGGTCACCGGCCGGGTCTGCTACCACCCGTGCGAGACCGCGTGCAACCGGGCCGCTCATGACGAGCCGATCGGGATACGCAGTGTCGAGCGGTTCCTGGGTGACTTCGGGCTGCAGCTCCCTGAGAACCCGATCACCGCGACGCTGCCGCCGCTGAACGGCAGGACCGTCGCGATCGTCGGGTCCGGGCCCGGCGGGCTCGCCTGCGCTTACCACCTGCGCCGCCGAGGCTACTCCAGCGTGATCTTCGAGGCGATGGACAAGGCGGGCGGCATGCTGCGCGGCGGCATACCGCACTGGCACCTGCCGGAGGAGATACTCGAGGCCGAGATCGCCAAGCTGCTCAGCCTCGACGGCATCGAGATCCGGTGCGGCATCCGGGCCGGGACGCCCGACCTGAGCTGGGACGACCTGCGGAACTACGATGCCGCGTTCCTCGCGCTCGGCCAGGATGTCGGCCGCCGCCTGGGCGTGGAAGGCAGCCAGGCCCGCGGTGTCACCGGCGCCCTGGAGTTCCTGCGCGAGGCGGGCCTGGGCCGACCGGTCAAGGTCGGCCGGAAGGTGCTCGTCATCGGCGGCGGCAACACCGCATCCGACACGGCCCGCTCGGCCATCAGGCTGGGCGGCGGCACGGCGACGATCGTGTCCCTGGAGGCGGCCGACGAGCTGGCGATCGTGCCCGAGGACCTGGAGCAGGCCAGGGACGAGGGCGTCGAGTTCAGCCCGAACACCTCATGCGTCAGGATCCTGAGCGAGGATGACCATGTTGTCGGCGCGGTGCTCTGCCAGGCCAGGCTGGCCAAGGATGCCAGCGGCGAGGTACGCCCCGAGCTGATCGAAGGCACCGAGTACGAGGTGGCGTGCGACGCCGTCCTGGTCGCGATCGGCCAGGTGCAGCAGCTGGAGTGGCTCCCCCGGCACCTCAGCGACCGCGGGCTGATCACGGCCGACGAGCACGGCCGGGTCGAGGGCACCATCTTCGTCGGCGGCGACGTGCTGCGCGGACCGGAGACGGAAAGCGGGCCGCCCGCGACATCGACCGGCTGCTGACCGCCCAGGCGCTCGCGGCCGAGCCACCGGTCGAGATCATGCCGTACGAGAAGCTCAACTCCGCCTACTTCAGGCACGCGCCGCGGATTCAGGCCCCCCTCGCCGACCCCGGGGAGCGCCGCCGCAGCCAGACGGTCGAGGTCACCCTGGCCTACAGCCGCGAGGAGGCGGTCGCCGAGTCCGACCGCTGCATGAGCTGCGGCGTCTGCAACGGCTGCGACAACTGCTACATCGTCTGCCCGGACGTCAGCGTGATGCGCGACGCCAGGGAGAACGGCCGCTACTCGATCCGCACCACCTACTGCAAGGGCTGCCTGGTCTGCGTGCAGGAATGCCCGACCGGCTGCCTGGAGAAGGTGCCCGAGCTGGACTTCGACGAGCCGGACGCGGTGACCAGGATGGAGACGGCGTTCGCCCCCTACGACGGGGCACACGCCGAGCAGTCGGCATTCACCCGGCAGCTGATAGAGGAGTCGATCGCCGAGTACGACGCCGAGCGGAGGCTGCAGGCAAGCGAGCTCGGCCAGAAGACCACAAGCCATAACGGAAGTGGGTGAGCTCATGACGACCGTGCGCGTGGAAGGGGGGCGTCCCGGCCCGGCGGCGAGGCTGGCCCGCGGGATCAGGACCGCCGACGGCGAGCGGTTCCTGGCCGAGCTCGCCGGGCAGAGGCAGCGGCTGAACGGCTGCGCGGCAGCGGCGTACGCCGCGCTGTACGCCAACGTCGACGTGATCACGGCGTACCCGATCCGGCCCTATACCGCGATCATGATGAACCTCTCCCAGTTCATCGCCGACGGGATCCTGGACGCCGAGTACCTGCACGCCGACGGGGAGCACGCGCAGCTGTCGGCGGCGTTCGGAGCCGCATCCTGCGGAGCGCGAGCGTTCACCGGCTCATCGGGGGTCGGGGTGACCTACGCCTACGAGATGTACTCGATCATCTCCGGGGCAAGGATCCCCATTCAGATGTCGATCGCGGACCGCACCCTGGACCCGCCCGGGGACTTCGGATCCGAGCACACCGACGCGCTGTGCACCAGGGACATGGGCTGGCTGATGGGCTGGGCGGCGACACCGCAGGAGGTCTTCGACAAGAGCCTGATTGCGATGGCGATCGGCGAGGACCCGCGGGTGCTGCTGCCACAGATGGTCGTTCAGGACGGTTACTTCGTCTCGCACATCGCCGGTGAGGTGGACATGCCGTCTGCCGCGCAGGTGGACGCCTACCTGCCGCCGTACCAGCTGCCGTTCGCGCTGGACCCGCGGCGCCCGGTGTCGCACGGCCCGCAGATCCACCCCGAGCAGGGGCCGCCGCTGCAGCTGGAGCGGGCCCGCGCGATGGAGGACGCGATCCCGGTCATCCGGCACAAGACCGACGAGTTCGCGACGGCGTTCGGGCGGCGCTACCCGCATTTCGTCGAGGAGTACCTGCTCGACGACGCGGAGATCGCACTGGTCATCTCCGGCGGACACGCGGTCACCTGCCGGGCCGCGATCCGGCGGCTGCGCGAGCAGGGCATCAAGATCGGCATGGCCCGGCTGCTTTGGGTCCGGCCGTTCCCCAGCGACGACCTGCGGGCGGCGCTGCGCGGCGTCAAGGCGGTCGGGGTGGTGGAGACCAACCTCGGCCTCGGCGGGGCCAGCTACGGCGGC
>Ga0209647_1004102_pt1 | contig 11068 bp, 11 predicted proteins | sample GraSoi_2013_60cm_FD_185827 | JGI IMG/M metagenome (GOLD analysis project Ga0209647, IMG submission 185827) | Grasslands soil microbial communities from the Angelo Coastal Reserve, California, USA - Sample 9_17_2013_60cm (SPAdes) (version 2) | ecosystem: Environmental > Terrestrial > Soil >... | reverse complement strand
CGGAAGAAGTTGTCGTAGTGGGTGGGGACCACCGCGCGAGGGTCGAGCCGCGGGAGGATTCGCTGCCAGTAGTCGTCGGTGAAGCCGCGGCCGGCGACGCCGGCTAGGAAGACGTCGACGTCGCGCTCGCGGATCGCGTCGTCGAGCAGGTTGGCGCTGCCCTGGTGGTAGAGGCGCAGGCCCGCCACAGCGATCGAGATGCCCCAGACCTGGCCGCAGCGGTAGGCGCCGGGGGAGAGCGAGTCGAGGTGCTCGCAGGTCAGTTCCCCGTCGTAGGGGACGGCGAGCCCGAGCAGCAACTTCGAGTGGACGCTGGGCGTGAAGCTCACCTCGAACGGTCCCAGCTCGTAGGTGCGGTAGGGCTCGACCTCGACCGCCCGCTCGGCGAGGCCGTGCAGGGCCATCAGGTTGACCAGGGACCGCGACCCGTAGGCCTTGCAGCCGAAGCGCCTGGCGATCGCCGGCGCGTCGACGGCGTGGTCGAAGTGGGTGTGGCCGACGAGGACGCCGACGGTCTCGCTCGGGGCGCTGACGAAACGGTCGAGCGCGGCCGGGTCGGGCATCGTCGGCCGCCGCAGCACAAGGTCGCGGAAGGGGACGCGCGAGAGATAGGGGTCGACGAACAGGGTCTGGCCCTCGTAGGTGAGCCGGTAGCCCGAGACGCCGAGCCACTCCACCTCGAGCCCGGCCGGCAGCTCCAGCGGCCGCGCCTCCAGCTCGGCCAGCGCCTGCCCGTCCGCTCGCTCCGACGAGCGTCGCGTCGCCCGCGCCTTCGCCAGCTCGCCCAGGTGTCTCAGCGGGCCGGTCACGGATGCCCGCTCAGACGGCGGCAGCGCTGACCGACAGCTCAGGCGGGGTGGAGAGCGTCTGGAAGACGACGCAGTAGCGCTCGGTCAGCTTCAGCAGCGTTCCCAGCTGCTCGTCGTCGGCCTCGGTGTCCAGCTCGAATGAGAGGCGGATCGCCGAGAAGCCGACCGGGGCGTCGCGATCGACCGCCAGGGTGCCGCGGAAGTCGAGGTCGCCCTCGGCCCGCACCCGCCCCGACTCGACCGGGACCCCGAGCGAGGTCGCCACCGCGCGCAGGGTCACGCCGGCGCAGGCGACCAGCGCCTCCAGCAGCATGTCGCCGGAGCACAGGAGAGAGCCGTCGCCGCCGGAGGCGGGGTGCAGCCCCGCCTCGGCGATCGCGCGACCGGTGTCGACCGAGCAGGAGACGCCCTCGCCGAGCGAGCCGGTCGCCTCCAGGGTAACCCGGGCCCGCGCGGGCTCCTGCTCGTAGCTCTCCTTCAGTGGGGCCTGGATCGCCCGCAGTTGGTCACGGTCCACGGCCCAAAGGCTACGCGGAATCGGAGGTCATCTAAGTTGGTCCGGCCATGGCCATCGCGACTGCGACCTCACTCGACGTCCACGTCGGCGGCAAGCTGCTGTTCGCCGACGTCTCCTTCAAGCTCGAGCCGCGGGAGCGGATGACCCTGTCCGGCCGCAACGGGGCCGGCAAGTCGACGCTGCTGCGGGTCCTCGCCGGCGAGCACCCGCCGGACTCGGGCTCGCTGACGGTGCAGCGGGGGGCCCGGGTGGCCCTGCACGACCAGCGGCCGCCGCGTGAATCGAGCGCCACACTCGGCGAATACGTCTTCTCCGGCCGCACCGACATGCTGGAGACCGAGGTGGAGCTGGAGCGGCTGGAGGGGGAGATGTCGAAGCGGGGTGGCGCCGACGAGGAGACGATGGGCGCCTATTCGGCCGCGCAGCAGCGACTCGAAGCCGGCGGCGGCTACCGCTGGCGCGACCAGGTGCTGGCCGTTCTGCGCGGGCTCGGCTTCGACGCCGAGCAGGCCGAGCGGTCGCTCTCGACGTTCTCCGGCGGCGAGCTGACGCGAGCCTCGCTGGCGCGGGCGCTGGCGACCAAGCCCGACCTGCTGTTGCTCGACGAGCCGACCAACCACCTCGACATCCCCTCGCTGGAGTGGCTCGAGTCCTACCTCGTCGACCTCGACGCCGCGGTCGTCCTCGTCGCCCACGACCGCTGGTTCCTGGAGGCGGTTGGGACCTCGGTGCTGGAGCTGGAGGCGCAGCGCGCCCGCTTCTTCGCTGGGCCCTGGCACGCTTGGCGCCAGGAGCAGGCGGCGCGTCAGATCGCCCTCGGCAAGGCGATCGAGCGCCAGCAGGCCGAGATCGAGCGGATGCAGCGCTTCGTCGAGCGCTTCCGCTACAAGGCGACGAAGGCGCGGCAGGCGCAGTCGAGGGTCAAGCAGATCGAGAAGGCCAAGCGCGACGGCCCGGTGGCCGAGCGCCGCGACAGCCGCAACCTGCGCTTCTCCTTCAAGCCGCCGGAGCGACCCGGCCGGGTGGTGCTGAAGATGGTCGACGCCTCGATCGAGGTTCCGGGCCGCACCCTCCTCGCCGGCGCCAGCCTCGAGGTCGAGCGCGGCGAGCACGTGGTCCTCGTCGGCGCCAACGGGACCGGCAAGACGACCCTGATCGAGACTCTCGCCGGCCGTCGCCCCGCCGCCTCCGGCATCGTCCGCAGCGGCCACAACGTCAAGCTCGGCTACCTCTCCCAGCACGCCGACACGGCGGCGGGGGCGGGCACCGTGCTCGACGCGGCGCAGCGCGAGACCGGCCTCAGCGGCCAGAAGGCGCGGGTGCTGCTCGGCGGCTTCCTCTTCTCCGGCGCCGACGCCGAGAAGCAGCTGAGCGACATCTCCGGCGGCGAGCAGCGCCGTCTCTCGCTGGCGATCCTGGTCGCCTCGGGGGCCAACGTCCTGATCCTCGACGAGCCCACCAACCACCTCGACATCGAGAGCCGAGAGGCGCTGGAGGACGCCCTCACCGAGTTCGAGGGAGCGGTCGTCCTCGTCTCCCACGATCGCGCCCTGCTGGAGGCGGTGGGCAGCCGCACGCTCGTCTGCGAGGACAGGAAGCTGCACGGCCACCGCGGCGGCCGCCAAGCCCGCCGCGCCCGCTGGCGGCCGCAAGCGCCGCGACGGCTCGGCGAGGCCCGCACAGAAGGCGGCCAGGAAGGCGGCCCGGCTGGAGGAGCGGATCGAGCGGGCCGAGGCGGAGCTGCGCGAGGTCGAGGAGGAGCTCGCCGACCCCTCGGCCTGGTCGAGCCCGGGCCGCGCCGAGCGTGCCAGCGAGCGCCATCTGGCGGCGAAGCGGGCCGTCGAGGAGCTGCTCGAGCAGTGGGAGGCCGCGCAGGCGACAGCCGAGTCCGAGCCCGCCGCGAACTAGTAGGAGAGCGGGCGCTCGAGCACGACTCGCGTGCCCTTGCCGGGGGCCACGGTGATGTTGCGGATCCGCGCCCGTTCGGGCTTGGGGTCGGCGGCGCTGAGCTGGGCCCGCTCGACGAACTCGCGCAGGACGATCCGCATCTCGAACTCGGCGAAGGCGGCGCCGACGCAGCGGCGGACACCGCCGCCGAACGGGATCCAGGCGTAGTTGTCGGCCTTGGCGTCGAGAAAGCGCTCCGGCCGGAACTCCTCCGGTTCGGGGAAGACGTCCTCGCGGTAGTGGAGGGCGCCGATCGCGGGCAGGACGAAGCTGCCGGCCGGGAGCTCGTAGCCGGCGACCTTGACCGGCGCGGTCAGCTTGCGCGCCACGTCGATGATCACCGGCCGCGCCCGCAGCGTCTCTTTCACGGTCGCCTCCAGGTAGTCCTCCTGGCCAGCGGCGATCGACTCGCGCAGCCGCGCCAGTACCCGCGGGGCGCGCAGCAGCCGCTCCATCGCCCAGGCCAGCGCCGTCGCCGTCGTCTCGTGGCCGGCGCCGACCACGGTCAGCAGCTCGTCGCGCAGCTCTTCGTCGCCCATCGGGCTGCCGTCGTCGTGGCGCGCCCGCAGCAGCAGCGAGAGCACGTCGTCGCGCTCCTCGCTCTCCGCTTCGCCCCGCCGGATGGCGATCTCCTCGTAGAGGAACTCGTCCAGGTTCGCCCGCGCGCGCAGGAAGCGCCGCCAGGGGCTGAGGGGCCCGAGGTCCCGGCGCAGATTGGGGAACTTGGTGATCAGGGTGACGCGGTCGCTGAACTCGTCGATCAGGGCGGTCGCGCGATCGACCCGCGCCTCGTCCTCGATGCCGAAGACCGCGCGCAGGATCACCGACAGAGTTATCCGCTGGGTGTGTGGCCGCAGCGAGAACGGCTCGCCCAGCGGCCAGCCCTCCATCTCGCGCCTGGTCATCTCGCGGATCAGCTCGCCGTAGCGGCGTACCCGGTCGCCATGGAAGGGCGGCAGCAGCAGCTTGCGCTGCTGCATGTGCGGCTCGTCGTCGAGGGTCAGCACGGAGTTCGGGCCCAGCGCCGGCTCAAGCACGGTGCCGTTGGCCTCGCCGGCGTGGAAGACCTCGGGCGAGCCGGTGAAGACCTGTTTGACCAGCTCCGGGCTGGCGACGTAGACGATCTTGCCGAAGTAGGGGAAGGCGACGGTGAAGACGTCGCCGTAGCGGCGGCGGAAGCCCGATAGGAAGCCGAGCGGGTCGCGCATGTAGCGCAGGCCCTGGAGGAAAGCCGGGATCCTCGGCCCGGGGGGAAGGGCGCTGGCGCCGGTCAGGGGAGGGTGCGGGAGGGTGGCCTGCTCCATCTCGCGCAGACTTTAGGCCATCGACTGGCCAGGCAGCCAGTCGATGGCCCTGACCATCGGACCGCGGGGGATCAGAAGACGATCGTCCGCTCGCCGTCGAGCAGGACGCGGTCGTCGAGATGCGCCATCACCGCGCGGGCGAGCACCAGCCGCTCGATGTCGCGGCCGATCCGGACCAGGTCCTCGACCTCGTCGCCGTGGCTGACCCGGGTCACGTCCTGGTCGATGATCGGGCCCGCGTCGAGGTCGGCGGTGACGTAGTGGGCGGTGGCGCCGATCAGCTTGACGCCGCGCTCGTGCGCCTTGCGGTAAGGGTCGGCGCCGACGAAGGCCGGCAGGAAGCTGTGGTGGATGTTGATCGCCGGCGCGCCGAGCTCGTCGAGGAACCCCTCGGAGAGGATCTGCATGTAGCGGGCGAGGACGAGCAGGTCGACGTCGCCGATCAGGTCGAGGGCCTGCCGCTCCGCCATCTCGCGAGAGCCTGCCTCGACCGGTATGTGGTGGAAGGGCAATCCGACCGAGTCCACCTGCTCGGCGTGGTCGGGGTGGTTGGAGAGGACTCCGACGAGATCGCCTCCCAGCTCGTCGTTGCGCCAGCGCCAGAGCAGGTCGGAGAGGCAATGGTCTTCGCGCGAGACCATGATCGCCACCCGCTTGCGCTGGCTCGACTCGGCGAAGCGGTGCTCCATCTCGAAGGGCCGGGCGACCTCCTCCTCGAAGCGCCGCTGCAGCTCCTCTCGCTCCCCCTCCGGGACCGGGTCGAAGACCATCCGCATGAAGAAACGGCCCTCGGCGGTCGAGTGCTGATCGGCGTCGACGATGTTGAGCCCGGCGTCGGCGAGGAAGCCGCTGACCTTCGCGATCAGCCCCGGCCGGTCCGGGCAGGCGAGCAGCAACCGCGTTGTCGAATGCTCGGCGATCCGCGGATCATGCCGCAAGAGCGGCTGCACCGAGCGCGACGGCCAACGCGCGTTCGTGCCTGAGCTAGTGCGGATTGCCGCTTGAAAAGATCGTTGTGTGATCGCGATCACCGAGCGAGGCCGGGAACACCGCAACGGTTCCGCGCTTGCTCATAAAACGCAAACATATTTTTCCTGCCCTGATCCTTGCCCTCGTCTTCCCGGCCGCCGCGATCGCCGCGACCGATTCCGGCGGCGACACCGTCGAGGTGGGCGTCAACGACGCCCAGGTGGCCAGGATCGCCGCCTTTCAGCGCCCGGTCGACCGCTTCCAGCACCTGGTCCATGTCGTCGCCAGGCAGATCCGGGCCGAACGTCTCGCCGCCCTGCGCAAGCGGCGGCGCGAAGCGTTCGCCACCCTTCCCGGCGGGGTGACGATGGAGACCCTCGACTCGATCGCCTCCTGCGAGTCCGGCGGCGACCCGACCGCCGTCTCCTCCGACGGCAGCTATCGCGGCAAGTACCAGTTCGACTACGGCACCTGGGAATCGGTCGGCGGTCACGGCGACCCGGCCGCCGCTCCCGAAGCCGAACAGGACTACCGGGCGGCGCTGCTGTACTCGCGATCCGGCTCCAGCCCCTGGCCGGTCTGCGGCTAGAGTCCGCGGGTGTGAGCGGCGAGCCAGTTCCGACGCCCGACCCGCGGGGACCGACGCGCAAGCCTCCCAAGGAGGCGATCGCCGAGGCGGCCGTGCGGGCGCCGACGCGCGGGAACCGCAAGCTGGAGGGGTTCCTGGAGGCGGTCAACGGCGACGAGCAGGTGCGGGCCTGGTGGTACATGGCCCAGGTGCAGGCCGAGCGGCTGGGGATGTCGGACCATTCCTGGGTCCATATGCAGATCGTGCTGAACATCGCCCTGCGATTGCTGCGCCTGCTGGTCAAGGCCGGAGTGGAGCCGGCGATGGTGAGCGACCACGGGATGAGGGACCGCGACGCGGAAGTGGTCGTGGCCGGCGGCGCGCTGCTGCACGACGTCGGCATGTCGATCCACCGCGCCGACCACGAGGCCTACTCGCTGTTCCTGGCCAACGGCGCCCTCGACCGGCTGCTGGCCGGCCCCTACCGCGAGCCCGAGCGCACGATCGTCGCCTCCGAGATCCTCCACGCGATCATCGGCCACCGCCGCCGCGGCGAGCCCTACACCGTCGAGGCCGGCATCGTCCGCGTCGCCGACGCGCTCGACATGGCCCAGGGCCGCAGCCGCATTCCGCTCGAGGCGGGGCAGGAGGGGATCCACTCGATCTCCGCCGCCGCGATCGACGAGGTGCGGATCGAGGCGGGTGAGGAGCGGCCGGTGCGGGTCGAGATCGAGCTCAACAACTCGGCCGGCATCTTCCAGGTCGATGACCTGCTGGCGACGAAGATCCGCGGCACCCCGCTGGAGGGCCGGCTGGAAGTCGTGGCGAAGATCGAGGGAGAGAGCGAGAAAAGGCTTCTCAGCGGCTTCCGCCTGTCCTGACGGCCGTCAGGCGGTGTCCTCGGTCGGCTCGCGTGCGGAGCACGCCACGCTCCCTGCGTCCTTGCCTGACGGCCGTCAGGACAGGCGTTGCAGGTCGTAGCGGCGCCGTTCCTTGCGCTTCTCCAGCTTGCCCTGGATCAGTGACATCACGATCACCAGGACGGCGAAGAAGGCGATTACGCCGAAGCAGAAGAAGGTGACCGTCTTGTCCGTCGTGGGGCCGGCCAGGCCGACGCCGTTCTCGGCCATCGCCGCCGGCGCTCCGACCAGCATCAGGGCCCAGATCGAGAGCAGGGCTGCGACGGTCCGCTTCACGGCCGGCAATCTAGCGCACCCGCTCTCGGCGAGGCCCGCTTTGCCGCAAATTCGAGCTGCTCGACTTGTGAAAATCCTGTGAACGCAGGCATTCTGTCTCCGCTGGGCATACAATCGTCCATGTCTTGCCGGGCGAGGCGCCACCGAACCGAGACCGGCGCTGCCGAACCTTGAACCCACAGCAGACCATCCGGCTCGCGGTTATCGACAGCGACAGCGGTTTTGTCACCGTGCTCTCGAAGCGTGCGGAAACGGCCGGCTGGCAGTTGCGTCAGGTCGCCAGCGCGATACCGCCGGAGGAGCTGGTGGCGATGAAGCTGAACGCGCTGCTGCTCGACCCCTCGGTGCTCGGCGACGAGGGCTGGGGATACCTGGAGCGCGTCTGCGGGATGCTCCCCGACCTCGGCGTGATCGTCTGCACGGGCCGCTCGACCGTCGCCCAGCGGGTTCGCGGCCTGCGCCTCGGCGTCGACGACTGGATCACCAAGCCCTGTCATCCCGAGGAGGCGATGGCCAGGGTCGAAGCGGTCTCTCGCCGCCGCCGCCGTGGCCGCACCGACTCGGAGTCCGGCCCTCTGGTGGCCGGCGAGCTGGAGATCCGGCCCGACCAGTTCCAGGCCTTCGTCAGCGGCGGCAGCCTCGACCTGACCCGGCGCGAGTTCGAGCTCCTGCACCTGCTCGCCGAGGCCAAGGGGCAGGTGCTGGAGCGGGAGACCATCTACCAGCGGGTGTGGGGGTACGCGATGGCCCACGGCGACCGCTCGGTCGACGTCTTCATCCGCAAGCTGCGGCAGAAGCTGGAGAAACGCTCGCCCGGCTGGGGTTACATCCACACCCACTTCGGCGTCGGCTACCGCTTCGACCCCGAGCCGGTTGGCGACTCCGTCGAAGAGCCCCCGGTTCCGGCGCCCGCTCCACAGCCCGAGCCGATGCCGGGGCCGGAGTCAGCTTCACAAGTCGTTCACAACAGCTTCACGACGGGATAACCGCCGGCCGGCCGATGATCGCCATGCTCGGCGATCATGGCGATCATGGCGATCGGAAGTGGGCAATCCCCGCAGCGGCTCGACGGCCGCTTGGAGATTCGTCCCGAGGAGCATGCCGCCCTCGTCGACGGGCGCCCCCTGAGCCTGACGATGCGTGAGCTGCAGCTACTCGTCACCCTGGCCTCCCATCCGCAGCGGATCATGACCCGGGAGGAGCTCTTCACAGAGGTCTGGGGGGGTCAGCCCAGGCGCGACGACCGCTCCGTCGACGTCTATGTCAGCCGCCTCCGCGCCAAGCTCCACGAGGCGCTGCCCGAGATGCAGCTGATCCACACCCACAACGGCATCGGCTACCGCTTCTCCCCCGATGGCTGACGCCGCCGGCGCCCTCGCCGCACTGTGGCCAGCAGGGCTTTTACATCCTTTTTACATCTTCGATACGGCCAGGTAACAAGCTGCCCCGGGGCCGCTGAGAGTGTGGCCGCGGAAGACCCGTCACCAACTCAAGGAGATTCGCGTGTCTAAGAGACTCCTCAGCGCCCTTATCGCAGCGCTGGCCCTCACCTTTGCGGTGGCTGCATGCGGCAGCTCGTCTAACAGCAATTCCAGCTCGGGCGGCGCCAGCTCGCCGCTGGTCGGCGCCGGCAGCACTCTGGTTGCGCCGCTGATGTCCAAATGGCAGTCCGACTTCGCCTCGAAATCGGAAATCACCGTGACCTACGGGGCGATCGGCAGCGGTGGCGGGATCGACCAGATCACCTCCCGGACCGTCGATTTCGGCGCCTCCGACGCGCCGCTGACCCCGGAACAGTTCGAAGAAGCCAATCAGGAAGGCGAAGTCGAGCAGATCCCCTGGGCGCTGAGCGGCACCGTCCCTGCCTACAACGTCAAGGGCGCCCCCAGCAATCTGAAGCTGAACGGCGAAGTCCTCGCCGGCATCTACCTGGGCGGCATCACCAGCTGGAACGACCCGGCGATCGCCAAGCTCAACCCAGGCGCGAGCCTGCCGAGCACCAAGATCACCCCGGTCTACCGCAGCGACGGCAGCGGCGACACCTACGCCTTCACCAACTACCTCTCGACCGTCAGCCCCGAATTCAAGTCGAAGGTGGGGACTTCGACGCAGGTCAAGTTCCCGACCGGCGTCGGCGCCGAAAAGAACGACGGCGTCGCCGCCGCGATCGGCCAAACCGATGGCGCCATCGGCTACGTCGGGCTCGCCCACGCGCTCTCCAACGAACTCAGCATGCCGCTGGTCGAAAACTCGGCTGGGAACTTCCCGGAACCGGGCGTGGAAAGCGTCGAAGCGGCCGCCGACGCGATCGGCAAGATCGGCCCGAACAACGAAATCTCGCTCGCCGACCTGCCGTCCTCGGCCAAGGGCGCATACCCGATCTCGACCTACACCTACGTGATCGTGCCGCTCCAATCCGAAAAGGCGGAAGAGATGAAGAAGTTCATCACCTACGCGATCGGCCCGGCAGGCCAGTCCTACGGCCCGGACCTCGACTTCGCGCCGCTGCCCAAGCAGGTGGTCGCTGCGGACAAGAAGGCGATCGCCAAGATCGGCAGCTAGGTGGAGGCCGGAGCCCTCAGCAACCCGGTTCTGCGGGCCCGGCCCAACCTCACCGACCGTATCGGCGACCCGCTGCTGCGAGGCCTTTCCGGCCTCGCGGCGGCGCTCGCCGTCGTGGTCATCGCCGGCATCGCCTACGAGGTCATCCACCTAGCCTGGCCGGCGATCACCAAGTTCGGCCTGGGTTTCGTCACCACCAACGACTGGAACCCGGTCAGCAAACGCTTCGGCGCGGCGCCGTTCCTCTACGGGACCGTCGTCACCTCCTTCATCGCGATCCTCTTCGCGGCACCGCTCTCGATCGCGATCTCGATCTACCTGACCGAGCTGGCGCCGAAGCGCATCAGGCGCCCGGTGGCCACCTTGATCGACATGCTGGCGGCGATCCCCACCGTCATCCTCGGCCTCTGGGGAATCCTCGTCCTCGGCCCCTTCATGCGCGACACGATCGAGCCGGCGCTGAAGAGCGTGCTCGTCTTCCTGCCGATCTTCAGCGGCGACCCCTCCGCCTTCGGCTACCTGACCGCGGCCCTGATCCTGGCGATCATGGCGACGCCGATCATCACCAGCGTCACCCGCGAGGTCTTCGAGACGGTGCCCGGCGATCTCAAGGAGGCCTCTTACGCGCTCGGCGCGACCCGCTGGGAGATGGTCCGGCAGGTGGTGCTGCCCTACTCGCGGCCCGGCATCGTCGGCGCCACGATTCTCGGCCTCGGCCGCGCGATCGGCGAGGCCATCGCCGTTGCCCAGGTGATCGGGGGCGCCTACCTGATCAACGCTTCGCTCTTCCACACCGGCGGCACCCTCGCCGCCCAGATCGCGTCCCAGTTTCAGAACAGCGCCGGGCTGCAGAAAGCTTCGCTCGCCTACCTCGGGCTGATCCTGCTGATCTTCGCCGTCATCGTCAACGTGATCGCTCGCATCATCGTTCAGCGCGGCAAGATCAAGGACGTCGACGTGACCCAGACGGAGGCCGCGGCGCTGTGAGTGCGAACGAAAACGCGCTGCTGCTCGACCGGGGCAACCTGAAGCGGCGCAACCGCTTCAACCGGCTCGTCAACATCGCCTCGACGGTCGCCGCCCTGCTCGCGGTCGCGGTCCTGGCGATCGTCGTCGGCTCGGTCTTCCTGAAGGGCGTTGGGGCGCTGAGCTGGCACTTCCTCACTACTCCGACCGCCCTCTTCGGGGAATCCGGA
>Ga0209647_1004101_pt1 | contig 11069 bp, 12 predicted proteins | sample GraSoi_2013_60cm_FD_185827 | JGI IMG/M metagenome (GOLD analysis project Ga0209647, IMG submission 185827) | Grasslands soil microbial communities from the Angelo Coastal Reserve, California, USA - Sample 9_17_2013_60cm (SPAdes) (version 2) | ecosystem: Environmental > Terrestrial > Soil >... | reverse complement strand
TCGGTGTGATGCTGGCCTTCGTCGTCGCGATCTGGCTGCAGCTCAACGCGGCCAAGCGGGCGGCCAACTGAACGATGCGGCAGGGCGGGGGCTTGCCCCATGGGCGCGAACTGAAGCGTTTCAATGGGCGGTTGCCCCACACCACCACAGGGTGGGGGAAAGCCGCATAAGCGTTTCACGAGCGATGGCCGCACCGCCCCAGGGCAGGGGCAAGCCCACAGGGCAGGGGCAAGCCCTGCCCCTACTATAGACGGGCTTCGCAGGCCGATTCGTTGTATAGTAGGGGCTACCCTTGCGGTCTCCCTGGGATGGGGCTTAGGGGGCCGATGCGCACGGGGTAGTCGCGTACGCGAGAAATCTCTCTCGCTGGCGGCTGCAAAGGAGCGGGCATAAGCAGGTGGCGCAATCCCTGTCCTGTAGTCGCGCGCGTTATTGCTGCACGCCATAGGTGTTGTCGTCCTGGTCGGCGAAGACTCCCACCAACCCCACGGCTGCTTTTGGGGCTCCTCTGCAATTGGTATGCCGTTCTCCTTGAGTTGGGCGAACGCGAAAACCTTGGCGCGGTATGGCTCAATCTCTCCTTGGATTGGGAGGCACCTGACCTGACGATTCCTGGTGCTACGCCGGCTTCTTGGTACGTTGTTCGGGCTGCCGCAGCCACAGCGAGACATGGACGGGCTGCATGGTCTCCTGCACGACGGCAAGTAAGTGCGCGCTCAGTTCGCTCAGATCGACCTCATTGCGCAGTGTCGCGCTGAAAGCGGCCAGCAGCTTTTCCGCATCATACTTCCGCCGATAGAAGCGGTGATCAATGATGGCCTGAATGCGTTGGCGCAGCGGTTGGAATAACGCGGCAATAGCCAGTGTAGAGACTACAACGATCACCGGAGATTGGAACGTGTGACCGGTGATCCAGCCAGAGAGTGCTTGCAGTCCAATGACCAGGCCAAAGTAGACCAGGGTGAGAGAAAGAGTCAGCGTGCCGTACACCACGGTACGATTGATAATCACGTCAATATCGTACAGGCGATACTTAAGGATCGCAATCCCTGCAGAGATGGGAATACAGACCACGGCCAGATAAAACGAGGTTGTAGTGATAGGGCCAGAGTTGATCCATCCGGCTATGATATTGCTGATGATCGCAACGAGCATCAGGGTGCTCAGAGCAGCTCCGTAGGCGAACCACTTGAGCTGCTGCCGTTCCACCCCGCGCGCTCGTCGGAAACGAAGCACCACGGCGACGATGCACGCCACAGACGCTGCAAACAAGCCAAGGGAAAGCAAAAATTGGAGTGTAGCAAAGAGATCCTCTGCGCCCGAAATTCCCAGAGGATTGCGGACTGCTGCCAGGCGAGTATCACTATTACCAATAGCAGGCGCCAGGAAGCTCGCGATGGCATAGGCTGCGAGAAGGCCTGTAATCAGCCAGGCCAGGAATCGCCAGCGGGGAGACGGGAGACGCCCATTGGGGAAAAGGAGCAACAAGAAAGTGATGAAGAGAAACCAGCCGAATCCCCTGGCCCATCCTCCAAAGACCCCTAACAGTGGGCCCGCTGGAAGCGAACCCGGCTCTGTAATCAGGGTGTAGACGGCGTATTCCAGCAGCAAAACGCCCAGCCCCCAGAAGAGCGTCCCGATGCAGAAGATCCAACCGATCGGATTCTGTGGCTGGCGCGAAGCAATGAATGCCCCGACCGTGGCAAATGCCAGTAAAATCAGAGCGTTCAATAGATCACCGGCGAATTCAGAGGGCGCATTCTTGCTCTGAAAAACCAGGGTCACAATGGCCATGGCCAGGTAGAGTCCCCAGGTGAACCAGGCCAGCCAGAAAGCAGGACGCTTGCTCATGATTACTCCTTCCCCCCAGTTCAAGATACTGCTTCTGTCCCTATCCTACCACATGCCCGTTACAGAAACGTTACGAACGGTGTGACAGAGACCATTGGATGGGAGAGCAGCAAACTGCTACGAACCTTCAGAGAGACGCTCATCCTTCGTGTGAAGTATCATATCCTTCAGGTGAATTACCAGATTCCGCTTTTGCGCCGTTGAATTGGAAAGGAGGAGGAAGGGAGAAGCCTTCAAACTGAGTTTTCTGGTAGGGGTGGAGGACGGAGAGGAACAGGTGAGGACTGGATAATGGTGGTCGTGGTTGAGCCATACAGGAGGAAGCTGTCGAGGAGTCGATCAAGCTGATCGATGGCAGGGATGTGAACCTTGAGAATGAAGCAATCCTCACCGGTGACGCGGTGACATTCAACGACTTCGGGTATCTGCTGGGCCAGTTCTGCGATCCTGGGAAGTTGCCCTGGGTTCGGACGGATGCGAATGTAGGCAGCAATAGGCAGCCCAAGGGCTGTCGGATTCAACTCCAGGCGATATCCGCGAATCACTCCGGCTTCCTCTAAGCGACGGACTCGTTCCGTGACGGCAGGCGACGACATCCCAACGCGGCGACCAAGTTCAGACATGGTCAAGCGGGGATCACGCTGAAGTTCTTCGAGCACCCGCAGGTTGACCGAGTCAATTTCCTCGTGGAAGGACGTGTAAGTAAATATCCGTTTTTCCCTTATATCTTGAGACATAGAATCATTGTCTCCTTAAACTTGCTATGTATTTTCGCTGATTTCCATTGTACCATATGGGAGCATGAAATGTGCGCAAGGAGTCTGAGGCACTGCCAAGAAATCGCGCGAAGGGTAGTTAGTAGGCAAACGAGCGTCCCGTAGGCGGCGCATTCATGCCCGCACCGCCGATTGATCGGCCAATGGCCCGGCGATGCGCTCCCCAGGCCGATACATCGGCGGTGCGCCAATAAATTGTGCGCCTACGAAAGGGCCGATTTTGGTCGTTAAAGTTCATAATCGGCCCCTACTAGTCCGTCAAGCTTCATGTGGCGGAGGCGCACGAGCCTGGCACCTGCAAGGAAAGGGCGCCCCTGCATAAGCCATCTGGTCTGTCATCCTGAGCGCAGCGAAGGATCTCTGCCCAGCGGGAGATCCTTCGCTGCGCTCAGGATGACAACGCTCTTCAGCGATCAGATGAAGGTTGACTGTGCACTACGGCTTTGAGCGCTTGAGCCAGTTGACCAGCACGATCGAGCCGGCAATAGCTAGAGAGCCAAGAGCGCTCTGCCAGGTGAGCCGCTCACCGAGGAGGACGATGCTCAGCAGCACTGTCACGACCGGTTCGAAGTAAATATAGACGGCCACGCGCGAGGCAGCCAGTTTGCTCAGGGCCACGTTGTAGGCAAAGTAAGAGAGTACCGAGCAGACGAGCACGAGGAAGAATAGCGCCAGCCATTGCGTGGGACTGAGTAGGATGACGTCTTGCCAGCGATTCTGCGCGGAGTTCAGCAGCGTGAGCAGGATCAGGCCCAAGGCGCCGCTGAGCATGGTGCCGCCCGTCAAGACCACAGGCGAAGTGACGCGCAACCAGCGTTTGCTCAGGTGAGAGTAGAGAGCGAAGCAAAGGGCGTTGCCTAGCAGGCAGAGCGCGCCGAGCAGAAAGCCAGATCGGAGCGTCAGCGCGATCGGTTGCTGAAAGACGATTAGGATGACGCCTGCAAAACCGAGCAGTAGAGCCATGAAGAGCGAGAAGGCCAAGCGCGTGCTACCGAAAACCGGTTCCAACAGCGCGGTAAAGGTGGGGATGAGGCCAACCACCAGAATCGAGGCGATACTGGCGTTGGTCTGCTGGACGCCGGTGTACTGCATCCAGAAATAGAGCGAGAAGGCAAGCTGACCCAGCAGCACCATCAGGAGCAGATCGCGCCCGGAGAGCTGCCGGCGTACAATGGCTCGGACCAGGGGCACAAGGAAAAAGAGCGAGGCAAGACCGATACGCAGCGCTGCCAGCAGCGAAGGGCTGAGCGCGACCAGCGCCGTGGAAGCCGGATGCAGGAGGAAACGGGCGGCGACAAAGGACGCGCCCCAGTTACAGACAGCGAACCAGACACCGGCATACAGAATGAAGCGCGGGCCTGCGGCACCGGTTGCCGCCGGTTGCTCAAGGATCTTGCTCATGTACATAGTATATTCGAAGTGACCGGCAGCCTGGTATGGATAGATCGCCCAAACATTCTGATGACAATTTGGGCACATTGCTCGGATAAGGGGTTCATGTGCGAGGGGAAGTTCTTGCAAAGAAGTTTCGGCCTCTCTATAATGTGAGCACCAGGAGGAGGTGAGCAACTTGGTAGATCGACAACAGCTTGACTTGTTGCGGCAAGGATGGGACGTTTGGAATGCATGGCGGAAGCAGCATGCGGAGATACACCCTGATCTCAGCGATGCCGACTTCAGCCATGACGACCTGCGGGGTGCCGACCTGCAGGGTACTGATCTCAGCGGTGGTGACCTGCGAGGTACCGACCTCAGGAATACCAACCTTAGTAATGCCGACCTGAGGGATGCTGACCTCGGTAATGCCAGCATCAGCGGTGCTGACCTCAGTAATGCCAACCTGAGGGATGCTGACCTGAGGGATGCCGACCTCACAGGTGCCAACATCACAAGTGCCAATCTCAATGAGGCTAACCTCAGCTGCGCCGACCTGAGTAATGCTGACCTGAGTAATGCTGACCTCAGGAGTGCCAATCTCAATGAGGCTATCCTCGGCCGCGCCAACCTCAGCCATGCCGATCTCGTAGGTGCAAACCTCATCCGTGCGAATCTCATGCGTGCGCAACTCAGCGATGCCAATCTTAGCGGTGCCAGCCTCGTCCTCGTGCACCTTAGAGATGCTGCCCTCGGTGGTGCAGACCTTAGAGATGCTGACCTCAGCGGCGCCAATCTCAGTATTGCCTACTGTGGCAATGCACATTTTAACCAGGCCGACCTCAGTGATGCCGACTTCAGTAGTGCCAGCCTGGAAGCTGCCGATCTCAGGGACGCTGACCTGCGGGGCACCAATCTCAGTGGTGCAGACCTCAGAGGTGCCGATTTCAGCCGCGCAAAAGTAGGATGGACGCAGTTCGATAACGTTGATCTGCGTACCGTAAAAGGGCTTGAGATAGTGGAGCATAGAGATCCATCGACGATTGGCATTGATACCATCTACCGCTCCGCAGGCCAAATTCCCGAGACCTTTCTGCGCGGGGCTGGCGTTCCAGAGGACTTCATCACCTACATGCGTTCCCTGGTGACCCATCCTGTCGAGTACTACACCTGCTTTATCAGCTCTGCTAGCCAGGACCAGGACTTTGCTGAACGGCTTTATGCTGACCTGCAAAGCAATGGCGTGCGTTGTTGGTTTGCTCCTGAGGACTTGAAGAGCGGTGAGAATTTTTGGCACAATATTGATGAGTCTATTAGCCTGTACGATAAGCTCCTGGTGGTCCTCTCGGAGCATTCGGTGAGCAGCAAATGGGTTGAGAGAGAAGTCATGGCTGCTCTTGAGAAGGAACAGCAACAAAACAAGCTGGTGCTTTTCCCCATCACGCTGGATAAGTCGGTGAAGCAGACAAATATGCCCTGGGCTGTCGATATCCGTCGTACCCGGCATATTGGAGACTTTAGCCGGTGGAAAGATCAGAACGCCTACCAGCAAGCTTTCAAGCGCCTGCTTCTTGATCTTCGATCGTAACTATTCAGGTCTCCTTTCTCTTGCGCCGCCTGCGGACTTTGCTGGCGAATGACAGTGGGAAGCGTGCCAGGGTACCCGCAAGGGGTACCCCTACTATACAACGGGCGGGCCTGCCGAGCCGTCGTATAGTAGGGACAGGGCTTGCCCCTGTCCTGGCTGCACAGCTCGCCAAGGGGCCTGCAAGGCCCCTTGGAACCCCCTGCTGAATAGTTACAAAAGTTCTTCATCGCGCCCTACAAGTGTGGCAACACGCTCGCGGCGAACGCTCGCAGCCCAGCAGTATCGTTCAGGTCGAGCCATTGTAGCATAACTTCTCCGGCCCCTGCATTTTCGTAGGCATGGATCTGCTCGATAATCATAGCGGGCGTCCCAGCGAGGGCACGTCCGCCGGTTTTCAAAGCTTCTATTACGCTATCAGGGGACTCGCCGGCGTATCCCGGTGTCTCTCGAAGCCGGCGCTCGAGATCGTTCATATCGCGTCCGAAGAGCAGGCCCAGCATCACGGTGCGCCTGACATCACCTGGATTTCGCCCGGCTGTATGCAGCAATTGATCGAGAGTAGCCGAGCGTTCATGGAAAGCACCCGGTGTAATAAAATTCGCGTTCCAGGTGTCAGCATAGCGCGCTACGAGGGGCAGGGTGTGTATGGAGCTGTTGCCGCCAATCAAAATGGGAGGACCCCCCGAACGTTGAGGGCGTGGTAACAAGGTAGCGCCGCGCAACTGGAAGCTTCTCCCCTCGTAGGTGGCCGGCTCGTCACTACGCAACAGCCGCGTGATGACCTCAAGCCCTTCCTGCAAGCGTGCCATGCGGGTGGGCACATCTCCGAAGTTATACCCAAAAAGGTAATGTTCGCGTGCCTGCCAGCCAGCTCCCACACCCAGGATCAGACGACCGCCGCTCAGATCGTCCAGTGCTGCCGCCTGCCGGGCCAGCAGCACAGGGTCACGAAACGTGACAGGCGCGACCAATGAGCCGAAGTGGATATGCTGGGTATGATCCGCCAGGTAGGTGAGCGAAACAATCATTTCCAGCGCATCATCATCCGGCGGCTGTGCGTGCTTAAAGTGATCAGAGCGAAAAAGCCCGGCGAAACCCAGGTCTTCTACTTCCCTGACGATGCGTTTCCAATGCGGCCAGGTGAGGCCATTTTGTCCCTCGATCATTATGGATAGCGCGACCATGTGCTTGAACTCCTTCCTTTTGCTTTCCTCATATTACGGGGCGTGTGCTTTACCTGTCAAGCTGCCCAGGTGTCTCCGTCAGGGCTTCTCAAACGTCTTTTTCCTCTTCCCCTCCCCGCCCCAAAAAAGAGGAAAAGAGCGTGGTGCCGGTTGGGTGCTACCGCGCCCAACCGGCACCACGCTCTTTATAAATCTGGGGTGGAGGGCTTGCTGCCAAGCAGAGCGACTTTTGAGAAGCCCAGGTGTCTCTGTTTACGTCCATTTCTTGAGTGTTTCCTGAACTTTTTACAGGAGATCCAGAACGTTTGTTGAGCGCCTTTGGCATATACTATAGGCTGGGAGAGGAGATTGTCATATGAGTAAACAGGGAGCCTCGATCCTGGTGGTGGATGACGAGCGGGAAATTTTGCGGGCCTTGCAGCGCAGCCTCACGGCTTATGGTTACAAAGTGTTCACTGCCAGGAGCGGAGAAGAGGCCATCGAAGCGCTTGCTCGCCACCGGCCAGACCTGCTCTTACTCGACCTGCTCTTACCGGGGATCAGCGGCCTGGAGGTGGTCCGGCGGGTGCGGGCGGCGTCGAATGTGCCGATTATCGTGCTCTCGGTCAAAGAGGCCGAACATGACAAGGTCGAGGCGCTCGACCTTGGAGCCGATGACTATGTCCCCAAACCCTTTGGCATGAACGAAGTACTGGCGCGTATCAGGGTGGCCCTGCGCCACGTCGCCCGGGTGCAGACCGGCACGGAGCCGCGCTTCCAGGCAGGACCGCTCGAGGTGGATTTCGCCGCGCGGCGAGTGCTGGTCAATGGACAGCAGGTCCAGTTAACGCCCACCGAGTACGAGTTGCTCAAAATCTTCATCACGCACCGTGGGAAAATACTGACGCGGCAGATGTTGCTGCAAGAGTTGTGGGGAGCCGAGGCGCACGCCAGGATGCACAGCCTGCACGTGTACGTGGCCCAGTTGCGCCAGAAAATCGAACCGGTCCCCGAGCAGCCACAGTTCATCATCACCATCCCCGGCGTAGGCTACCGTTTCAATGAAGATGCAGAACCGGAGGAATAGAGGGAAAGGCAGCAGTGCAGATATCTTGAGGAAAATCTGAGCATATGTACAGATGTCTTGAGATTATCCAGAACATTTTTCTCGAAATCCAGAACGCACATTGCGCGATTCCGGGTTACACTGGGAAGGAGCACGAAGCACAAGGTGTGGGGTTTTCTGCACAGGATATTCGCTTCGTTCTCGGGAGGGTACGATGAATACACCACGCTGGCTGCTGCCCTTTACGTACGGGGTGGATATGCGTGCTCTCGATGCGGTAGTGGGCCTGGCGGGAAGTGCCAGAGCCACGCTGGTTCCTGTGTCACTGATTTCGGTGCCGCACGAGGGCAGGTCGCGAGGAGCCCGTCTTGAGCACATCCAGCAGTCAAAAGACTTCCTGAAGTCTTCACCGGCGATGTGCTGCGGAGTATTGCGGTGCTCGTGCATGAGCTGCACTGTGACAGTATCGTCCTCGTGACCACCGGAAACCGAGACGTGCTGCTATACGCATCCGAGTTGAAGCGGTTACTCCTGGAGCCGCCCGCCTCGCTCGTGCTTATACGTCTGCCAGCACGCACGCAAAGCACACAGGCATGGCGCCCAGGTGACCGGTTGCTCTCCTGGCTGCGCCGGCTGTGGGGGCACCAGGATGATAGCAGGCACACACAGGACGCGCCAACAAGAGAGGAGCCATCCTGGATTCGAGTGGAAGAACCACACCGGGGATGACCATATCCCGGGGAAGAGAGGAGGCGATGTACATGCCTGGAGCACGCATTTTACTGGTGGAAGACGATGAGGTGCTGTGCGACGTCATAGAACGCAATCTGCTGGCGCGCGGACACGAGGTGCGCATCGCGGTCGATGCCGAGAGCGCGCTGGCACAGCTGCGCTCAGCTCCCTTCGATCTCGTTTTGCTCGATATCAACTTGCCCGACCAGACGGGTTGGGAAGTGCTGCGCATCGCGCAACACGAAGGGTGGCTGCACCCACAGCAGATCAATGGGAACGGCCAGAAGCTCCCGGTGGTCGTACTTTCCGCCGTCCGGGTAAGTCCACTCCGGCTCGCAGAATTCCACCCGCTGGCGTATTTGCCCAAACCATTTCTGATCGAAGCGCTGCTGCGGCTGGCTGCGGAGGCGGCACAACGCAGGAACGGCGAGGCTGTCAGCGAACAGGAAGACGAGGAAGATGTTGAACGCTCTCATATCCATGTGAGACCAGACGACGGAGACTGAACGTATAGAGAACAGGAAGACGTCGGATGCTCTCATGCTGTCTTATCCAATGAGGAGGAACTACATGCTTGATGTGATTGTTATTGTGGTGACTATAGTGTTGTTTCTGGCGTTCATCGGCTACACTGAAGGTTGTGAACGCCTGTAGGAAAGGAAGAAGGGAACGTATGAACTCAGCCCTGGAGTACATCCTGGTGGGCATCGTCACGCTAGGCGTGCTCATCTATCTCATCATCGCGCTACTTGCGCCCGAGAAATTTTAACGGTATCTTCTAGTATACAAGTGAGGTAAAACCTATGCCTGTCACACTCAACAGTGTCCTGCAGGTAGCGATCTTTCTGCTCATCGTGCTGCTGCTGACCAAGCCGGTCGGCCTGTACCTGTACAAGATCTTCAACGGGGAACGCACCTGGCTCTCGCCCGTGTTCGTCCCCGTGGAACGCTTCTTTTACCGGCTCTGTGGCATCAACCCGGAGGAGGAGCAGAAATGGACCGGCTACATGATCTCCGTGCTGATCTTCAGCCTGGTGGGTATGCTGCTGCTGTACCTGATCGAGCGCACCCAGCAGTGGCACGGCACGTTCTTCAACCCGCAGGGCTTGCCGAATGTCGAGCCGCAGCTGGCCTTCAACACCGCCGCCAGCTTCACCAGCAACACCAACTGGCAGAACTACACGGGCGAGCAGACCATGAGCTATCTGTCGCAGATGGCCGGCCTGGCCTTTCACCAGTTCGTCTCCGCCGCCGCCGGCATCGTGCTGGCGGTGGCGCTGGTGCGCGGGCTGGCGCGCCGCAGCGTGCAGGCGCTCGGCAACTTCTGGGTGGACCTGGTCCGCTGCACGCTCTACCTCCTGCTGCCCATCTGCGTGGTGGGCGCGCTGATCTTCGTCTCGCAGGGCATGATCCAGAACTTCAACCCCTACACGGTGGTACATACGCTGAACGGGCAGACGCAGGTGATCGCCCAGGGGCCGGTGGCCTCGATGGAAGTCATCAAGGACCTGGGAACCAACGGCGGCGGCTTCTTCAATGTTAACTCGGCCCATCCCTTCGAGAACCCCAATGCCCTCACCGCCATGCTGATCATCTTCTGTGAGATCACTCTGGGGGCAGGCTTGTTCTACATGTTCGGCAAGTGGGTGGGCGATACGCGGCAGGGCTGGGCGCTGTGGATTGTCTCGGCCATCCTCTTCGTGGTCGGCCTGGCGGTGATCATCCCCGCCGAACAAACGGGCAACCCGCTGCTCACCAAAGTGGGCGCGAACCAGGTTGTGAGTGCTACGCAGGCGGGCGGCAATATGGAGGGGAAGGAGGTGCGCTACGGCATCACCGTCTCGGCCCTCCAGGAAGAGACCACGACCGCTACCTCGACAGGCACCGTCATGAGCTTCCACGACAGCTATACGCCGCTTGGCGGGCTGGTGCTGATCACCAACATCGCGCTGGGTGAATTGATCTTCGGAGGTGTCGGCGCGGGCCTCTACAGCATGCTCTACTTCGCCATCATCGCGGTCTTCATCGCCGGGCTGATGGTGGGGAGGACGCCGGAGTACCTGGGCAAGAAGATCGAGCGCAAGGAGATCTTGATGGCGGTGCTGGCCCTGTTGCTCTCGCCCCTGCTGGTCCTGGGCTTTACCGGCGTCGCCATGGCGATCCCCCAGGGCCTCTCCTCGATCGCCAACGCCGGGCCGCACGGGCTGACGGAGGTGCTGTACGGCTTCACCTCCGCCAACGGCAACAACGGCTCCGCCTTTGCAGGGCTTGCCGGCAACACGCCGTTTTACAACTGGACGCTGGGGCTTGTCATGCTGATTGGCCGCTTCGCCGAGGTCATCCCCGTCCTGGCCCTCGCCGGCGCGCTTGTCGGGAAGCGGGTGGTGCCCGCCGGCCTGGGGACCTTCCCCACGACGGGGCCGCTCTTCGTCGGCCTCATGGTCGGCGTGATCCTGATCATTGGCGCGCTCACCTACTTCCCGGCCTACGCGCTGGGGCCGATTGTCGAACACCTACTG
>Ga0209647_1004100_pt1 | contig 11071 bp, 10 predicted proteins | sample GraSoi_2013_60cm_FD_185827 | JGI IMG/M metagenome (GOLD analysis project Ga0209647, IMG submission 185827) | Grasslands soil microbial communities from the Angelo Coastal Reserve, California, USA - Sample 9_17_2013_60cm (SPAdes) (version 2) | ecosystem: Environmental > Terrestrial > Soil >... | reverse complement strand
CGGCGGGTCTACGAAGAGGCGCTGACGCCCGGGGTTTCGGTCCAGCAGCTGCTGCTCGATCTGCACAGCGGCAGGTTCGCGGGCCGCTACGGACCGGTGTTCGTGGATCTGCTGGCGTTGCTGCTCGCGGCCGTGTCTCTAACCGGCGCCTGGCTCTTTCTCGTGCCCCGACTGCACCGGGGGCGGCATTGAAACCGCGATACGGCAAGAGAGCGCTGTTGTTCGCCGCTCTTGCGCTGCTTCCGCATGCACGAGGGACAGCGGCGGAATACCGCGCGAGTTCTTACGTGTTCGGCACCGTGGTCGAGATCACGGTTGTCGACCACGATACGGTGCGCGCGCAGGAAGCGGTCGGGCGGATTTTCCGGGAATTCGACCGCATGCATCGCGAGTTGCACGCGTGGCAGCCCGGGAAGCTGGCGGCGCTCAACCAGGCGATCGCCCGCGGCGAGAAAAACATCCAGACCACCGCCGAGATCGCGGAGCTTGTTCGCGGTTCGCAGATCCTGGCCGAGCAATCGGGAGGCTTGTTCAATCCGGCGATCGGCAAGCTGGTCGGATTGTGGAGCTTTCACCGAGACAAACCTGGAGGCCCACTGCCGCACCCCGAAGAAATCGGCCGACTCGTCCGCGCCAACCCGCGCATGAGCGATCTGAGCGTGGCGGGCGACAGGGTGACCAGCGCCAACCCTGCCGTGCAACTGGATTTCGGCGGCTACGCCAAGGGTTATGCGCTCGATCGCGCGGCGGACATTCTTCGCGAAAACCGCATCGAGAATGCGCTCGTCAACGTCGGCGGCAACATCATGGCGTTGGGGCGCCGCGCGGGGCGTCCTTGGCGCGTCGGCCTGGAATCCCCGCGCGGGAAGGGTGTGCTGGCCACGATCGAGCTGGCGGACGGCGAAGCGATCGGCACCTCAGGCGACTACCGGCGCTACTACGAGATCGACGGCAAGCGCTACTCGCATATCGTCGATCCGCGCACCGGTTATCCGGTTCCGGGGGTCCAGTCGGTGACCGTGCTGGTGTCCGGGCAGCCGGGGGCGGGTGCGTTGTCCGACGCGGCCTCCAAGCCGATCTTCATCGAGGGGCCGGGCGGTTGGAAGGAAGCCGCCGCGAGCATGGGTGTTTCCTGCGCGATGCTCGTCGACAGCGACGGCGTGGTGCACATCACCCGGGAGTTGAGCGCGCGGATACGCTTCAGCGATCCGGCCCGAATCGCCGTTCAGGCGTCCGGTCCCTAGGCGAATCCATATCGCCGGGCGCGACCTGGATCGCGAAGCTCGGAGCGGTTCCTGCCGGTCGCCTTGGCGCGGTACATGGCGAGGTCTGCGCGCTTGAGCAGAATGTCGGCCTCCTGCCCGTCTCGCGGATACAAGCTCGAGCCGACGCTCATCGTGAGGCGCAGCGTGTTACCGCGGACCTCGTAGCTCCCGCAGCAGGCCGCGAGAAGCTTGTCGGCGATTTTCGCCGCGATCTCGGGGTCGAGAACGCGATCGAGAATCACGCCAAATTCATCACCGCCCAGGCGCGCAACCGTGTCGGTGTCGCGCAGGCACGCGCGCATGCGCGCCGCGACTTGGCGCAAGAGGTCGTCGCCCGCGTCGTGACCGAGCGAGTCGTTCACCAGCTTGAAGTGATCGATGTCAGCCGAGAGGACCGCGAAGCCATGACGGGAGCGGCGCGCCGTCCCCATGGCGAGCGAGAGCCTGTTGTGGAAAAGATTGCGATTGGGCAGGCCCGTCAGCTTGTCGTAGAACATCGCGCTCATCGAAGGCTCGGAGATCTCGACGAGGCTCGAGTCCTGCAGAAAGTGGATGAAATGCGTGACCCGCCCCTCCTTGTCCCTCAGGGGGTATGCCGATTCGAGCACCAGGAGCTTGTCGCCGCTCGCCGTTACGAACTGCGCTTCCTCCCGCCAGAGCTCCCGGGCGAGGAGCCGGCCCCTCATCCGTTCATTCTGCGAGGAGCTGCCGGAGATCCTCAAGTCGCCCAGATCAACGCCCTCCAACTGCTCGGGCGGAGACCGAAGCATGGCGCTCAGATGAGGATTGACATACTCGATGGCACCCGAAGGCAGCGTTATCGCCACCCCGATCGGGATCTGTTCGATGATTTGCGAAAGATCGTGTGTTCGCCAGGTCATGGTTTTCGCATGCCGCTCTATGTTACCATAGGTTACGAAAAAATGGAACTGAAAGTAACCGTATGGGGTCGCGCCCGGTGATAATTTCCACGGCATGACGATCGCCGAAGAAAAAGGGGACTTCAGCAGGCGCCTCAAGGAAGCGATGCGCAAGGTCCGCCTGGACGCCGGTCCCACGCGATTCGCGCGCGAGTTCAACCTGCGGCATCACGGCGAGCCGGTGACCGCCCAGACGGCGCGCAAATGGCTGTACGGCGGAGCGCTTCCCACGCAGGACAAGCTGCGCACGCTGGCGCAATGGCTGGAGGTGTCTCCGCACTGGCTGCGCTACGGCGAGCCCGAGCGGGCGCATACGACCGCAAAGCAGGATACCGCGACCTACGCGGTGGATTCGGCCTGGCTGGGAAAAAAATTCGACTCGCTCAGCGAGCCGCACCGGAAGATGGTCCTCGAAATCACACGTGCCTTGCTGCGACTCGAAGGCAAGCAGTAGCGCGAGATGACCGCGTAGCTGCGCGGATCAATTCAGCCGCACGTACTCGTAGTCCACCGGCAGGTTGTTGACGCCGCGCTCCGGCGGCGCGATCCAGGCGGCCATTTTTCCGGGCTCGACCACGCGCTGCATCAGGCTCTTCACGTAGTCTCTGTCGGACGCGCTCGGCAGCCAGCCGGGCATGCACCGGTCGTACTCCTCGCGGCCGATGGGCCGGCCCTCGAGATCGGTGGGAATGTTCGCCCAGGCGCCGATCGAGCGGCGGAAGCGGTTGCTCGGCAGCTTCAACTCGAAGCTGTAACCGGCGCGCTTGATCTGCATGTTCCAGCGCTTCAAGCCGATCTCGCAGTCCCTGATGTAGGCGTCGCGCAGCACTTCGTTCATGGCGTTGCGCATCGGAGACGCGTCCTTGATGATTCCGCCTTTGCCGTCCGGCACTTCGATCTCGAAGCTCGAATCGGCGCAGACGTGGTCCTGGTACTGCGTGGTCTCGTCGGGACGTCCCTTGATGCCGTTGGCGAAAGTCGTCGCGGCGTTCGAGGAGACCTCCGATCCGAAGAGATCGAGCGACGAGCTGAACCAGAAATTGAGATAGCGCTGCAGGAGCGGGAGATCCACCGCGCCCCGGCGGCGGATCGCCTCGGGGCCGTCGCTGCCGATCTCCTTCATCACCTCGAGGGTGCGCCGCACGATCCGGCCGAGGCCGGTCTCGCCGACGAACATGTGGTGAGCTTCCTCCGTCAGCATGAAGCGGCAGGTGCGGGCGAGCGGGTCGAACGAGGACTCGGCAAGACTCTTCAGCTGGAACTTGCCGTCGCGATCGGTGAAATAGCAGAAGCAGAAGAACGACAGCCAGTCCTCGATCGGCTCGTTGAACGTGCCGAGGATGCGCGGCTTGTCGACGTCGCCGGAGTGGCGCGCGAGCAGCTCCTCGGCCTCCTCGCGTCCGTCGCGGCCGAAGTAGGCGTGCAATATGTACACCATCGCCCAGAGATGCCGTCCTTCCTCGACGTTGATCTGGAAGAGATTGCGCAGATCGTAGAGGGAAGGGCAGGTGTGGCCGAGCCGGTGCTGCTGCTCGACCGAAGCGGGTTCTGTATCCCCTTGGGTGACGATAAGGCGGCGGAACTGCGAGCGGAATTCGCCCGGTACCTGCTGCCACACCGGCTGGCCGAAGGAGTCCCCGAAGCCGATGGTGCGATCGGCGATGGGATCGGCCAGAAAAATGCCCCAGCGGTAATCGGGCATCTTCACCGTGCCGTAATGCGCCCAGCCTTGCGCGTCCACGCCGACCGCCGTTCGCAGATACACGTCCGAGTTGGCGAAGTCGTTCGGCCCGAGTTCCTTCCACCATTCGAGGAAACGCGGCTGCCAGTGCTCGAGCGCGCGCTGCAGCGTGCGGTCGTTGGCGAGGTCGACGTTGTTGGGAATTTTCTCGGAATAGTCGATGGTGCTCATACCCGCTCCCAGTTGAATCTCGCCTTCGCGCCGCTGCCGTACACCTTCAGCGCGCCGTGCTCGCCTACCGCGTTGGGGCGAACGAAGATCCAGTTCTGCCAGGCGGAAAGCCTGCCGAAGATGCGCGTCTCGATGCTTTCCTTGCCCGAGAAGCGCAGGTTCGCCTCCATTCCCGTGAGTGCGTCGGGGGAGAGGCTCGCGCGCTCCTCGATCGCGATGCGCACCTCCTCGTCCCAGTCGAGATCGTCGGGCGTGAACGTGACCAGGCCCAATCCGGAGGCGAGCTTGGCGTCGAGCTTCTCGCCGGTGTGCGCGTGCGCCGCGCCGACGGGTTTCGGCTCGCCGCAGAAATGCGCGCTGATGCGCGCTTCCCGGCTGACCATCGGATAGGCGCCGAAATTCAACTCCGACAGCGCGATCGCAGGCGCGCCCGGCTCCTCGTCGGGCAGCTGCAGCATGTAGCTGCGGTCGGCTGCGAGCGCGAGCTCGAACAGCGTGCCCGCGAAGCAGGAACCCTTGTCGATGATCGCGAATAGGGTGCGCGAGGTTACGTCCAGCCTCGCGAGCGTGCGGCGCAGAAAACCGATCACCTGGCGCACGAACCAATCGCTCTCCTTCGCCTTCATCGCGGCGTCGGCGGCGAGGGCCTTGTCCATGTCGCCGCGCGTGTTGAGTATCCAGGTACCGATCTCGAGTTCATTGGTGCGCAGCATCAGGACGGCGTCGTCCAGCTCGCGCGCCATCGCGAGCGGCCACCACTTGTCGCCCGCCGCGTGGATCGCCTCCAGGCTCGAAGGAACCTCGCTCCGCGGCGCGAACACCGTGATCGTCGCGGTGCGTGCTTTCCGGTCGATCACCACGTCGACGTTGTCGTAGTGGTAGCCGCTGGCGTCGATCGAGCGCTTGAGCGGATTGAGCGTCACGCCTTTGCCGCTTCCGCGCGCGCTCTGGGCCGTGAGAGCCGCAACGCGCTCGGCTACAGCGTCCTTGAATCCCTGCGGCTTGGCGATATGGTCCACCAGCTTCCATTGCTTGGCGCGGTCGGCGCGCACGCCTTCGCTGGTCGTGCAGAACACGTCGGCCAGGTCGCGCCGGACTTTTCTCTTGTCGGTGACGCGCGTGAGGCCGCCCGTTCCGGGAAGGACGCCGAGCAGCGGCAGCTCGGGCAGGCTCACCGTGGAGGAACGGTCATCGATCATCAGGATCTCGTCGCAGGCGAGCGCGAGCTCATAGCCGCCGCCCGCGACCGTGCCGTTGACCGCGGCGAGGGATTTCAGGCCCTCGTGGCGGCTCGAGTCCTCGATGCCGTTGCGCGTTTCGTTGGTGAACTTGCAGAAATTCACCTTCCACGCGTGCGTCGATTGGCCGAGCATGTAGATGTTGGCGCCCGAGCAGAACATGCGCTCGCGCGCGCTGGTGATCACCAGGCACTTCACCTCGGGATGCTCGAAGCGGATGCGGTTCAAGGCATCCGCAAGCTCGATGTCCACGCCGAGGTCGTAGGAATTGAGCTTGAGCTTGTAGCCCGGCTTCAGGCCCTTGTCCTCGTCCACGTCCATCGCGAGCGTCGCCACCGGACCGTCGAACGCGAGGCGCCAGTGGCTGTAGCGCTCCGGGTGCGTGTCGTAGGTGACGAGGGAAGGGGAGGGTTGAGCTTCGAGAACTGCGGCCATGGGACTCTCCTGAATGCTAGGCGGCGACGGCCTTGCGCAGCGCCGAGAGACTCTGCTCCGGCGTCTTGCCGGCCGTGTCCACCGTGACGTCGGCCTGTCCATAGAGCACGGCCCGGCCGTCGAGTATACGCCGCAGATCCTCCATCGCCTGGTCGTTCCCGGCCATCGGACGGGTGTCGCCCTGCGCGATCACGCGCGCCATATGTTCCTCGGGCTCCGCTTTCAGCCAGACCGTGAAGCAGGCCGAGAGGAGGAGCTCGTAGGTTCCGGGCTCCGACACGATGCTGCCGCCCGTGGCGATCACGGCGCGGCCGTTTTTCTCCAGCACTCTTTCCAGGCAGCGCCGCTCGTAGCGCCGATAGCCGGCCTGCCCATAGAGCAGAAAAATCTCAGAGAGGCTGGTGCCCGCCTCGCGCTCGATCTCGCGGTCGAGCTCGACAAAAGGCGCGCCCAGCGCGCGGGCGAGCTTGGCGCCGAGCGTGGACTTGCCCGCGCCGCGCAGCCCGATGAGCGCGATCCGCTTCATGCGCTCGTCGCGGGCGCTACCGTAGTCGCGGACGAGCTGCGAACGCACGGCGGCGAGCGTCTGCCGAGGCAGGCGCTTCAGGAACTGGGTCGTGAGGGTCAGCTCCACGGTATCGCCCGTGTCCTCGGCAAGCAGTTCGGTGAGCGGTGAATCGAGGGCCGATGCAATTTGACGCAGCAGCAGGATGGAGATGTTTCCCAGACCTGCTTCCAGCTGAGCTAGGTAGCGCTCCGACACACCTGAATCGCGGGCGAGGAGCTTGCGCGATATTCCCCGCCGTGCCCGAGCCTCGCGCACCCTCTCGCCCAGCGCCGCAAGGTAATCTCGCTCACTGTTCTTTGTATAAACAGTATCTTGAGATGATTTATTAATGTTAGTACTGAGCACGTTCAGCAATGCAATATAATGCTTGCCATACGCAAAGCATGCAGTATGATGCACCTCATATCGAAACGCAAGCGGGAACGCGAAGACCTTCGATGGCGCTGGAACTGACCATCCTCGTCGGGACCATGACCGGCACCGCGCAGCTGGTCGCGCAGGAGCTCGAGCTCACGCTCGACGATGGCGAGACCCGCGTGCAGGTGAGGCCGATGGACGGCCTCGATGCAGGGGTATTCTCGGGCGGCGGACTGTTTCTGATCTGCTCGTCCACTTACGGGCAGGGTGACGTGCCCGACAACGCGAAGAACCTTTACGAGTCTCTTAAAAGCGCGCGTCCCGACCTCTCCGATGTGCGATACGGTGTGATCGCGCTCGGCGACCGGACTTACGCCGAAACCTTCTGCAACGGCGGCAAGCGTTTCGACGCGATCCTCTCGGAGCTGGGAGCGAGGCGCATCGGCGAGATCATGTTGCACGATGCGAGCGCCGGCACCATGCCGGAGGAAGTCGCCGTCGCGTGGATCGCCGGCTGGATTTCGCAATGTCGCAGCCCGGCTTGCAGCCTGAGCTGATCGAGGAAGGGTCAGACGATCGTGCCGTCGCTCAGCGCCGCTGATCACTCGGTCAGCCCGCCGAAAATCCATATTCCCCGCGAGTACAACGCCGCGTACGATTTGATCGAGCGCAATCTCGCCGCCGGTCGCGCGGGCAAGGTCGCGTTCGTGGACGACGCGGGTGAAACTACCTTCGGCGAGCTCGCCGAGCGCGTGAACCGCTTCGGATCGGGACTTCGGGCAATGGGTCTCGAGATGGAGCAGCGGGTAGTGCTCGCGCTCACGGACACGATCGATTTCCCGACCGCTTTCCTCGGCGCGATCAAGGCGGGGATCATTCCGGTCGCGGTGAACACGCTGCTCACGGCGAAAGACTACGAATACATGCTCTCAGACAGCCGCGCCAAGGCGCTCGTCGTCTCGGAGCAGCTGCTGCCGCAGTTCGCGCCGCTCCTGCCCAGGCTGCCGTTCCTGAAACACGTCATCGTTTCGGACGGCGGCGCATCCGGTCACAAGGCATTCGGGGATGTCCTCGCGCAAGGTTCACCCGAGCTCTCGCCCGCGCCGACGACCTCCGACGACCCCTGCTTCTGGCTGTATTCCTCCGGCTCGACCGGTATGCCGAAGGCCGCGGTGCACGTGCATTCCAGCATGGCCGTCACCGCGGAGCTCTACGGGAGAGGCGTCCTCGGAGTCACCGAGAACGACGTGCTTTTCTCGGCCGCGAAGCTCGCCTTTGCGTACGGCCTTGGCAACGCGCAGACTTTCGCTCTGGCCATCGGAGCCACCGCCGTGCTGATGGCCGAGCGCGCGACGCCGGCTTCGGTATTCAAGCGCCTCGCCGAAAGAAAGCCCACTATTTTCTACGCCGTCCCTACGCTCTACGGGGCGATGCTCGCCAGCCCCGAGTTTCCGAAGAAGGAGTTCTTCGCTTTGCGCCTGTGCGTCTCGGCCGGCGAAGCCTTGCCGGCCGACATGGGCAGGCGTTGGAAAGAAAGGACCGGTGTCGACATCCTGGAAGGCATCGGCTCGACGGAGATGCTGCACATGTTCATCAGCGCCCGGCCGGGTGATGTGCGCTATGGCGCGACCGGGAAGCCCGTTCCCGGCTACGAACTGCGCCTGGTCGACGAGCAGGGAGCCCCGGTAGGGCGGGGCGAGATCGGCGAGCTCCAGATAAGCGGACCGACAAGCGCGGCGTGCTACTGGAACAACCGCGAGAAAAGCCGCTCGGCCTTCGTGGGCGGCTGGTTCAGGAGCGGCGACAAATTCAGACAGGACGAGGACGGATACTTTGTATACGCCGGCCGCTCCGACGACATGCTCAGAGTCTCCGGCTTCTACGTCTCGCCCGCGGAGGTCGAAGCGGCGCTCGTCAGCCATGAGGCGGTGCTCGAAGCGGCGGTGGTCGGCCACGAGGACGACAACCGCTTGATCAAGCCGAAGGCGTTCGTCGTGCTCAAACAGGGGCAGTCGCCGAGCGAAACCCTCAAGACGACCATGCAGCAGCACATCAAGGACCGGCTCGCGCCTTATAAATACCCTCGGTGGATCGAGTTCGTGAACGAATTGCCCAAGACGGCGACCGGCAAGATCCAGCGCTTCAAGCTTCGGGGGTAGTTGCCTTCGGCTCCTCGGCGGCTTAGAATTTGAACAATGGTTCAAGTTTTGAATCGCGGTTCGAACGAGGCTCCCTTGTCGGAGCGCGTCCAGCGCAAGAACGAGGCGCGGCGCCTCGCGATCCTGCGCGCGGCCGCGCGCGTGTTCCGCCGTCTGGGCCTCTCGGCGACCGGCATGCGCGAGATCGCCGAGGAAGCGGATCTCTCTCCGGGCAACCTGTACTACTACTTCAGCGGCAAGGACGAGATTCTGCTGTTCTGCCAGGAGCGCACGCTCGAGCGGCTTCTCGCCGCGGTGAAGGAGGCGCGCGCGGCGCCCGGCGCTTACGCAAAACGCCTGCGCTCTGTGATGAACGCACACGTGCACTGCATGCTCGACGAGCTCGAGGGCGCGACCGCGCATCTCGAGGTGGAAGTCCTGCCCGAGGCGATGCGCGCCGGCGTCATCGAGAAGCGCGATGCCTACGAGCGCGCCGTGCGCGGCCTCGTCGCCGAAGGGATGAAGCGCGGTGAATTCGCCCGGACCGATCCAGCGCTCGTCACGCGGGCGATGCTCGGGGCGGTGAACTGGACCGCGCGCTGGTACCGGCCCGAGGGCCCGCGATCCGTCGCCGAGATCGCCGATTCGCTCTCCGACTATCTCGTCCGGGGCCTCGTCCCGACAAAATGAAGACGGCCGCCCCCACGAACGTCCACCTCACCCTGCGCGTGAACGGCGAGGAGCAGCAGGTTTCCTTCGCCCCGTACAAGACGCTGCTCGAAGTGCTGCGCGAGGACCTGAACCTCACCGGCACCAAGCACGGCTGCGAGCTCGGCGAATGCGGCGCCTGCGCGGTGCTGGTCGAGGGGGTGCCCGTGCTCTCCTGCCTCGCGCTCGCTATCGAGTGCGAAGGGCGTGCGATCGAAACCGTAGAGGGGCTCGCAAACGGCTCCAAGCTGCACCCGCTGCAATCCGCCTTCGCCGACCTCGGCGGCGCCCAGTGCGGCTATTGCACCCCCGGGATCCTGATGACGGCAAAGGCGCTGCTCGAGCGCGAGCCGAACCCCAGCCGCGAGCGCATCAAGGAAGCGATCTCGGGGAACCTGTGCCGCTGCACCGGCTACCAGCAGATCTACGAATCGATCGAGGAAGCGGCAAAAGTGATGCAGGAGTCCAAGCGATGACGAAACGATTCGACGTGGTCGGCAAGCCGCGGCGCCGCGTGGACGGCCGCGCCAAGGTGACGGGCCTGACGCGCTTCGCCGACGACGTGATGCTGCCGCGCATGCTGCATTGCAAGCTGCTGCGCTCTCCGCATCCGCATGCGACGATCGAATCGATCGACGTGTCGCGCGCGCAAGCATGCCCGGGCGTGCACCTCGTGCTCACCGGCAAGGATTTCCCCGTCACCTTCGGGATCCTGCCGGTGACGCAGGACGAGTACGCGCTCGCCCCCGAGCGCGTGCGCTACGTGGGCGACCCGGTCGCCGCGGTGATCGCCCGCGACGAGCAGACCGCGTTCGGGGCGCTCGATCTCATCGACGTCAAGTACCGGCCGCTCAAGACCATCTCCGATCCCGAGGAGGCCCTCGCGACGCCCGAGCCGCGCATCCAGAGCTACGGCGAGCAGGGCAACATCCACCGCCTCCAGGCCTTCGAGTTCGGCGACGTGAACGAAGCGCTCGCCAAGGCCGACCACGTGTTCGAGGATCTGTTCTTCTACCAGGGCAACACGCACTTGCCGATCGAGCAGCACGCCTCGGTCGCGGCGGTGGATGGCGAAGGCAAGCTCACGCTCTGGTCGTCGACGCAGGTGCCGCACTACATCCACCGCGCGCTCGCCAATGCGCTGCAGATTCCGCCCGCGCACGTGCGCGTGATCGCCTGCCCGAACGGCGGCGGCTTCGGGGGGAAATGCGACCTGCACAACCACGAGATCGTGGTGTCCAAAGCCGCGATCCTGCTCGGCCGGCCGGTGAAGATCTGCCTCACGCGCGAGGAAGTCTTCTACATGCACCGCGGCCGCCATCCGGTGTTGATGAAGATGCGCACCGGCGTGACGAAAGACGGAAAGATCACCGGGATGCATACGCAGACGCTGCTCGACGGCGGCGCCTACGGCGGCTACGGCGCGGCGAGCACTTTCTACACGGGCGTGCTTCAAACCATAACTTACGAGATCCCGCGCTACAAGTTCGACGCCTGCCGCACCTTCACCAACAAGCCGCCCTGCGGCCC
>Ga0209647_1004099_pt1 | contig 11071 bp, 15 predicted proteins | sample GraSoi_2013_60cm_FD_185827 | JGI IMG/M metagenome (GOLD analysis project Ga0209647, IMG submission 185827) | Grasslands soil microbial communities from the Angelo Coastal Reserve, California, USA - Sample 9_17_2013_60cm (SPAdes) (version 2) | ecosystem: Environmental > Terrestrial > Soil >... | reverse complement strand
GGTTTCAAGCCCACACGATGCTCATCCATCGCCCAGAGTTCCACCTGGGCGTGAGGATGGGCGTGCTGGATCTGTCGGATCTGCTTTGGCAGCTCGCGCTTGAACAGCTCTTGCTGGGCGGGGTCGGCTTTGTGGTGACGAGGACGGGGCACCTGGAGCGAGAGGCCCAGCCACTTGAGATACTCCCAGCCGCGCTGGGGGTGGATCGTGCGCCCGGTTTGCCCACCCATCCACTGGGCGACCTTTGGGCCAGTCCACAAGCCGCCATCAGCGGGAGCTTGCTCAAGGACTCGCTGTAACTGCTGCTGGTGCTCGCCTGTAAGCAGGGATGGTGCACCTTTGTTGTGCTGACGCTGATCAGCAAGGACCGCTGGGCCATGCTGATTGTAGCGCCGAGCAACAATCCTGATCCAGTTGGCACAATAGCCTGTGACCTCGGCGACTTCACGCACACGTTTGCCCCGCGCCAGGAGCCAGACGATCTGCAAGTGGCTCCGTTCCACAGGATCATCTGTTTTGCGGTAGCGCTGCTCCAGCTCATGGGGGGTGAGATGGGCAACGACGTGAACATATTTCGGCATGGTATTCCCTCTGGACGAACAGCTCTTCCAGAGGGAATTCTTTCAGGCTCCGAGCCAAGAGTGAACTCAGCAATGTGTTTGATCAGTCATTACTCGGAGATGGTATGACTTCGAAAAGCTCTCAACGGATAGCAACGAGAGGAAACGCAGCAGTGCCTCACTAGTGTAAACACACTATGCCTCGTTCCTTCTCGTCCAGGAAGCGCGACAGCCTGCCGGGATATTGCCGCGAGTGCGAGGTGCGCTTCGCCTGTCACGACGAGTGTCCCAAGAACCGCTTTCTCGAGACGCCGGACGGCGAGCCGGGATTGAATTACCTGTGCGCGGGCTACAAGGCATTCTTTAAGCATGTCGACCACCCGATGCGGATCATGGCCGAGTTGTTACGCCGCGACCGCGCCCCGGCTGAGGTGATGCTGATCCTGGCGACCGAGGAAGCGCAGTTGCAAAAAGCCTTCGCCAAAGCCGGGCGCAATGAACCCCGCCCATGCGGAAGTGGGCGCAAGTTCAAGCACTGTCACGGGAGATAAGGTTCGGTGCATTTCCAATGAGGTTTGCAACACTTGTAACACTTGTATCATTTGTATCACTTGTATCACTTGTATCACTTGTGTCCGTTGTATCGCTGTGTTACCTCGTGCATCAAAATGGGAGATGTTCCAGGGGTGCGGCGCTTGAGCCACACCCCCTATCTAAGATCGCAGGGAGAAAACAAGCAATGGGAAACGTCATCGGCAATATTCTGCCCTCAGCCATTGGCGTAGCCATCAGCCCTGTGCCGATTATCGCTGTTATCTTGATGCTGTTCAGCCAGCGGGCCAGGAGCAACAGCTCCGCCCGAGCCTCGCTGCGAGCCTTGGGGGCGATTGAGGACGCTCCTTAGGCCACACGAACAGGCATCACACGAAGCTATCATCACGTGCAACGTTAGGCCCAAAGCAACACAACACGGCCTCTGGAGAAGGAGGAGAAAGCAGGAGGGCTGTGGGACCGGCAAGGAACGCATTGGCGACTCAGCTGGAAAGAACGGCTGGGTTTCCTGGCTTCTGGCTCTTTCAGGCGCAGCAGGAAGCAGGATAGATAAAAGTTAAGCAGGGGGAATATAGTCACCTCCCATAAGTGACCTCAGTTCATCTTTTTTATCGTCAAGCTCTTTTAACTCAACTGCATGAATTTCCTCTTGTCGTGTTCTAAACCAGTTATGAAAAGTAATCACTTTATCCCGGTAGGCTGTTGCAACTTCCAACACATCAACCTTTTCCTGAATAGTTCTTAGGTACTTTTTCGCTGGTGCTGACCAATCTTTAAATGTCTGTAAGTCACCTAAGGGAATGCTAATATCTCTAATAGGGTTGCCATTGCTATCAAAAGTAGTTCTAAACATAACAATAGGGGATTTGAAGTGCTGACAATACCTCCTTAAATCCTGCACAAATTTTGAAAGAGGGTCAAATTTGAAATCAATATCAATTCTCTCCAGATATTCTGGAAACAGGTTGGTATCTTCATACAATTTGCTATAGAGGTTATGCGTATGGTCTACCAACGACTTAGAGGCTGCTACATAATTGTGTATTCTGCAAACAACATCATAAGCAAAATGTTCTAACCGGTTTCTGTTCTCTACATAATAAAGCATAGCTGCTCGTGGGTCTGTAGTTATAAAGGCGATAATATTTCCAAGGTCTGTGTAGTTTCTGGTAAAGATATATAACGATATCTCCAATCCTTTTAAGTCTTGATAATACAGCTTATACCCTGGCAACTGCTGTATCTCTTTACCTAGTTCTACTATTCTATGGTTTTTAGATAACACTTCGTCGTTCAAACACATCTCCTTATTGTTTTTACGGGGCGAATAAACAGCATAAGAGTGTATTTTTCTATGGATTGGTAGTACTTTCTAGTCATCTGGTACTTCTTCAAATAAATCGCTCAAGGAAATATTAAGCACCTTTGCAATACGGTTCAGTGTATCAATATTCCCTCCCAGGTTTGGGTTTTTCCATAATCGTTTAATTGTATTAAAGCTTATGCCCGTTTCTTTTGCGAGTCTTGTCATTGTATACCCCCTGGGTTCTGCTACCTGTCTGACTCTATTCTTTAGCATAGTTCACCTGAGTTTTTAACGAGTTTAACAGAGCAAAACGCTTGACGGTACTACAGACTAGATTGTACAATAAAGTTTGTACAACTTAGTTTGTAGTAAAGGGGAAGACAATGCTACCACTGGTTAACCTTGATCGACTTCATGTTGGCTCTATCATTTACTACCAGCTTAAGCCCTGTGAGATGCCCACGAACCCGAATAAGTTGTGGGCTGGTAAAGTCGTAGCCATGTTACCGGCTATTGGATTATTGAATGTAGAGAGCATTGAAGATGGCTACAGGGGTTTGCACGAAGGAGTGTGGGTAGAACAGATTATATCCATTAGCGACTAACTGTCATGTCGGTATCTCGCAACCACGCTTTTAATACGGTGATCACCAGCAAGATGGGCATTGTACTTTGTACACTAACTCCTTACCAGTTCAGTTAACAGTATTGCGCGTTGCTTACTCACATAGACTTTTGTGTTTCCTATTAACGCTGCTTTAAACCTGGCTTATACATGTTGCGCTTCTTCCTGTACGCAATCCCTCAGCATGCAAGGGTTCGACCTGACTTGCGGTATCTTACACGCCGATAAACCTGGTAGGAGCTCACTCACCTACGACCTCATCGAACCTTTTAGGGGTATAGTCGATGATAAGGTGTTGACGCTCTTTAGAAACTTTACACTCACAAAAGGGGATATCTTGAGTTGTCCAGATGGCTCTATACAGTTAGTACGGCATCTTGCACGCTATGTGATTGAACACACGGCTATTCCACAGGTGCGCATTGACAAAGCGGCGTACGCGTTGAAAATGGCTATGCTCGAAGAGAGCGACAAGGCGTAAAAACACGTGAGACAACCTACTGCCTACTCAGGAATACATACCTCACTGTCTACCTGTTAGAGCTACAAGTGCGGCATTTGCAGATTGACAATCTCAGGTATTATGATAGATGAATATGACTCTACTGACCTTGTAGCAATACAGATTTCGTAAGGAGATGTAGATGAGAAAAATTTTTGTGTGTGTATGTGTGTTCGCAATGTTTCTTCTAATCCTTGCTGCATGTGATACACGGAACTGGCATGTAACGCATTCGTGGCAAGGACAAGGGACAGAGCATTCAGACATCTTTACCGTTTCTAGTGATTGGAAAATCACATACAATTGTGGTCAAACAGAACTAGTGGGAGGCGCTACGTACAACGTGCAAGTTGCTGTTTATAGCCACCCGGTAACCGATAATACCGGGAACCTTAGTGGCGACGATGCCGGTATAGCTATTGATGCCGTTTGCCGAAGTAGTTCTGACTCTGGCAGTGTAGTAGAAACGCAAAGAGGGGATTTTTATCTTGTTGTCCGTAGTGAAGGTAGCTACACCATAACAGTCAGCGAACCATCGTAAGGGCTCGTGCTAATAAGGACATAGCACTATGCAGCATTTAGAATATGCTCAGGCAGTCTTAAAAGCATTCTCAGAGTACACAAACCCGATTGAGCACAAAGAGGATACAGCCATTCGCCTTGAACTTTATAGTGATGGCTCAGGACGTGTGTTTGATTTAGAAAAAGAGACCGCTCTCTTTGAATTCAACGATCTTCAAGAATTGCTTGTACAACTCCTGGCACGTCAACGTATGAGCAAGGATAATTAAAGCTTATTCTTCCCTATACTCCGCTTCCTGGTAGGAGTAGTCTTCTGAGAGGCAGGTTATCAGCATGAAATATATCGTGACGCAAAGAATAGATTGTGTATTGACTATTCCCAACGGAACACAGTTAGAAATTGATGGTTTTATATTTCTTCGTGATATTGATGGAAATAATAGCGCAAAATATATACAAACAGAAGTTGATGCGAATACTAAAGAAGAAGCACAAAGTAAAGCCCGTAAACTTACCGCTCAATTTTTGTCTAAAATAACAATACTCCATAATGCAAAATACACGCTTTTAGGAATTATTTCGGTAACAGATGGAAACACTACTACCGTAAGTACAGATGTTTCAGGGAGATTCAATTTAGGAATTGATGGTAATTTGGTTAAAGATGATTATGTGAAAAACGTTAAAAATAAGCGATTACGTGTTAGACCGCTGCAACATTACTCAGATGGTATTAATTCTATTGACCCTTTCAATCAATTTAGAAACTTTTATTTCGTTTTAGAATATTATCTTAAAAATACCAATAATATAACAAATTGGATAAAAATAAAAATACCTAAAATTGAAATGAGAAAAGATATGAATGGCACTGATATTACAATATTTTCATGGATAAGACATAGACTGTCTCATTCTTATAAAAAGGGAGGTATTTCACCTCGCAAAAAGAAAAAAATCACAGGTTTAAATCCACTTTCGATTTCCAAACCAGAAGACGTATTGCTAGTTCAAAGGCATCTTCCGATAATACAAAATCTCGCACAAGAAATAATTAGAGAATATGAAAAAATATAATGATATTGATTTCTGACATTTTTGTGACTATTCAGCCTGTAAGGGAGCGCTCGTAAGCAGGCAGTAGTACGCCTGGCTGTTTTCTCGGATGCCATACCAAATGTTGTGTAATGATGTGCAGCAAGAAGACGTTGAACCCAGTCCAGATCTGGCTTCCGGGCCTTTCTGTTATTCACCATTACACAACATTTGATATGGCATCGTTTTCTCGTGACTAACGCTTTGCTCTGTACTGCTTTTGGCTTGCTCCTGGTGATTGCCTGCTCTTTGACAGGATGAGGTGTCACACCTGGCTTGTAGCTCCCTGTTACTTCGTACGTTGGCTTGCGAGTGACGAGCGCTTGCGGAAGCGCTTGAGGAAGTGTTGTCATAAGTAAACCATTTCAAAAACATGGCCTGACTCGCAAAGCAAAGCAACGTGTTTTTGCGATGTTATACGAGCAACAACAGGGCAAGTGCTTTATATGCGGTATAAGTCAGGAAGAAATCATTGCAAGGTACGATGCTCTTATCAAGGAAAAGCCGTATATGACACGTATGCTTGCACCTGTTCACCGTACCTTGCATATCGATCATTGTCATAGCACGGGAATGATACGCGGATTGCTCTGTGAACATTGCAACTATAAACTGATGTATTTAGAAGGGTATGGGATGAAACCTAAGCCAGAAGATATGGACGATGAAACATTTACCACATGCTGTGAAAAAGCAGGTAGGTTTTTAGAACAATACCATGACTGCATCCTCCTATACATGAGCCCGGAACGCTGGATATCCCCAAACAATTGTTAAGAGTGGCTCCCGGTTACTTCCTGCTTTGGCTTGCCTTGTCGTGCGCTTGCGGTAAGCTCAACTATATTGGGGATAAATTCCTACACTGGCTTGAATGCTTATAGGCTCCTGGCGACACTGCTCATAGGTTATTGCTTCTCTTCTATCACGATCACCAGGGAGCCGGGCTTCAATCGGGCATAAACTTAGATAAGCACGACAATATGAGAAGCCCTAGAAATGCCCTGACTTGCTTTCGCCTTATGTTTGTACCTACCCGGCTATGGGGTAGATCGACTCCTGAAAGGCCATTGTCCATCCAATAGGGGAATCGAGCGTTTTGACATAATCAAGGATTTCCTTACGGGGAGACTCAATTTGTGCGGACATGCTGATGTATAAGCATCCAACAGGGGAATCGAGCGTTTTGAAATATCTGACGTGTAACTTACAAAAGATAAGTGAAGAAAAATGCCCAAAAGTTAATCTTAACCCTGGATTTTAGATTTTTCTTTAGCCCGGCAATTGGCAGACGAGACCTGGGCGAATGGATGAGTTTGTGCCATTTTAAATTGTTCTCTCTCCCTCCCGCTGCTCTGTGGGGATGTATTTCTGTCCTGTGCTGCTCATGCGAAACTGTTCTTCGTTCAGCCCAATCACTGCACGGGCAAGCTGCTGCACCACAGGCGCGACTTCCTGAATACTACGCGTGGGGCCAGCGAGGGTGTCGAAACACTCAAAGCCGGTCAAGGTGAAGAGGACATTGATCGCCTCGTCGAGGGCGTCAGGAGCAGGTCGTCCGTGCTGCTCGACGAGCCGCGGGACGATGACACGAAGACCTTGCCGTCGCCATTCGTCTCTTGCCCGTATCACATGCTCAAAATCCGGGTCGAGGGCGGCCAGAGCTCGGAGGCGACGCATCACGAGCCGATCGGCGTTCCAGAAGCGACTGAAGACGGTAATGTATTCATCCAGAGCGTCGAGCGGTTCGGGGCGACGGAAGGCGTCTGCCAGGTGCTCCATCCCTCCATGGGCTGCAAGGGAGTCGCTCAGGGCTTCGAGGAGCCCGATTTTGGAGCCAAACTGGTGATAGACGGTCATGCGGGCGACGTCGGCCTTGTGAGCGACGGCGTCAATGCTAAAGCCGGAGAAGCCTGAGCTTTCCGCGAGCAGTTCGCGTGCCGCAGTGAGGATGCGGGCGCGCGTCTGTTCGGTGGTGGCTTGACGCTGACCAAGTCGGTAGGGGCGTGGACTCATCGCTGACTTGACACCTCTCAAATTTCATTATATAATCCGGACAGCCAAATAAATTGGATAGTCCATCTATATAATAGACTTTTCTGAAGCAACTGTAAAGAAGCCATTCCTAAAAGGAGTGCTGCATCTGCCAATAGAAGGGAGAATCACCTGTATGTCCCGTCCATTTCGTTTTGGCGTCGTCGCGGCCTATGCTCCATCGCATACAGCCTGGATCACGACTGCCCGCCGAGTCGAGGAGCTTGGCTACGCGACCTTGTTAATGCCAGATCGTGCGAATATAGGGGGCCTCGCACCCCTGACAGCGTTAGCTGTCGCTGCCGAGGCTACCACATCGCTGCGCATTGGCAGTTATGTGTTCTGTAATGAGTATCGCCATCCCGTGCTCCTCGCCAGAGAAGCCGCCACGCTCGATCTGCTCTCCGAGGGCCGCTTTGAACTTGGCCTGGGAGCAGGAGTCGGCCCAACTGAGTTTCAACAGATGGGGATTCCGTTTGCGAACCCGGGCACGCGCCTCGGTCACCTCGAGGAAACCCTTCAACTGATGAAACGCCTCTTCACAGAAGAGGTGGTGAATTTCAGCGGGAAGTACTACACTATGACCGAGATGAAGGGATATCCCAGGCCGATCCAGAAGCCGCACATGCCCATTCTTGTAGCAGGTGCGGGAGAACGGATGCTCAAGTTGGCGGGTAGGGAAGCTGATATCGTTGCGATCGGGTCAAGAATCACCGAGCAAGGTGTGGACCCGGCAGACACCACGTTGGAGCAGAAGATTGCGTGGGTCAAAGAAGCCGCAGGGAAGCGCTTCGCCGACATGGAACTGAGTCAGACGATCTACGACATGATGATCACAGACAGTGGAACTGCTCTCTCCTCTCAGGGAGGAGGGCCGCCCATTCCAAAGAGACCACTAAGTACTGAACAGGCGGTTGCGCATCTCCTTGAACAGCGTGAGCGCTACGGATTCTCCTACCTTCAGGTCTATACAGGACAAATGGAGAACTTTGCCCCGGTCGTTGCGCGGCTCGTGGGGCAATAAGGGAGAGTCAACTACATAAGGAGCATATGTATGACGCGAACAGTCACCCTTTTCACCGGTCAGTGGGCTGATCTTCCATTGGAGAAGCTTGCGGAGAAAGTCAGCTCATGGGGCTTCGACGGCCTTGAACTGGCTTGCTCGAGCAACCATTTCGACGTAAGACGCGCACTCACAGAGCCAAACTACACGCAGTCGCGCTGGGATATTCTCAAGAGGTACAACCTGAAGTGTTTTGCGCTTGCCAATCACCTTGTTGGCCAGGCGGTGTGCGATCCTATCGATGCTCGCCACCGGAAGATTCTCCATCCTTACGTGTGGGGAGATGGCGAACCGGAAGGCGTCCGCCGGCGTGCTGCGCAAGAAATCATGGACACGGCACGGGCTGCAGCAAAGTTCGGGGTGACCCAGGTCAATGGCTTTAGCGGTTCGCGTATCTGGCACCTGCTCTACTCCTTCCCACCCAACGACTTTGCCGAGATCGAGCGAGGGTACCAGGACTTTGCCGAACGCTGGAACCCCATCATCGATGTGTTTGAACGGGAAGGAGTGAAATACGGCCTGGAGGTTCATCCTACCGAGATCGCTTATGATTTCGTGACGACGCGCAAAACGCTGGATGCTATCGGTCATCGCCCCGGCTTCGGCATTAATTTCGATCCGAGCCATTTTATTCCTCAATTCCTCGACCCGGCAGCCTTCATTGAAGAGTTCGCCGATCGCATCTACCATGTCCACGTCAAGGACACCAAGAGACGCCTGGATGGGCGCAGGAGCATCCTGGGCTCTCATCTCAACTTCGGAGAGGCACAACGTGGCTGGGATTTCGTGTCTCCTGGGCATGGGGATGTTGATTTCGAATCGCTCATCCGTGCGCTGAACCGTACCGGCTATCAGGGCCCGCTCTCTATCGAGTGGGAAGACGTGGGGATGGACCGTGAATGGGGAGCCCGGGACGCGCTCGCTTTTGTGCGACGTGCCGACTTCACTCCCTCAAGCGTTGCTTTCGATGCAGCTTTTAGCAATCGCTGAAAGAGCGATTGTCTCTTATAGACTCAGAAGAACACACCAGTGAATACCACGCAGAAGAGAAGGGAGAACGAGACTGATGGCTGACGAGGTTGGCTTCGTGACGATGGCCGGTGCCAGGGCGACACAGACAGCACCAGAAATTGGCATTGGTATGTTGGGCTATGCCTTCATGGGCAAGGCCCACACCAATGCCTACAAAAAGCTGCCATACATGATCTATCCACCCCCTGCTGTGCCGAAATTGGTTGCGATTGCAGGCCGGGATGAAGCGGCGGTGCAAGAAGCAGCTCGCCGTTACAGCTACGAAAGTTATTACACCAATTGGCGCGATATGCTTGCTGATCCGCATGTGCAGCTATTCGACAATGGCGGCCCCAATAACTTGCATGCTGAACCATGTATAGCCGCTGCCCGGGCGGGGAAGCATGTCCTCTGTGAGAAGCCGCTGGCGCGCTCGCGTGCGGAGGCCAAAACGATGCTGGATGCGGTACAGCAGGCAGGGGTCAAACACATGGTCTCCTTCAATTACCGCTTCGTACCTGCAATCCGCCAGGCCTACGAACTGATCAGGAACGGTGCTCTGGGTGAGATCTACCACTTCCGCGCGATCTACCTGCAGGAATGGATTGCCGATCCAGCCTTTCCCATGGTCTGGCGTCTCGACAAGAACAGTGCAGGGAGTGGAGCGCTTGGCGACCTCGGTGCACATATCATCGATCTTGGGCGGTTTCTGGTGGGTGAGCCAGCGTCGGTGATGGCGCAGACCAAAACATTCATCAAGGAGCGGCCCCTACCTGGTGGAAACGGGACAGGCAGGGTCGATGTAGACGACGCCTTTGAAGCGCTCGTCGAGTTTGACAATGGTGCAGTAGGCACACTGGAAGCCTCCCGCTTCTGTCCGGGACGCAAAAATTACGAGGTGCTCGAGATTAATGGCTCCAGGGGCTCCTTACGCTTCAACCTGGAGCGGCTCAATGAATTAGAGGTCTACTGGAAAGACGCCGCGCCCAGGGAAACGCGGGGGTTCACCGATGTGCTCGTGACCGAAACCTATCATCCGTTCTGGTCGAACTGGTGGCCGCAAGGTCACATTATTGGCTGGGAGCACACGTTTGTGCACGAGATCGCCCATCTGCTCGACGCAATCGTCAACGACAAGGAAATAGCACCATATGGTGCGACATTCGAGGATGGCTATCGCAACGCCGTCATCTGTGATGCAATCCTGCAATCCGCGCAGGAAGGCCGGCGTATCCAGATCGAGTACTAGCTCCACGAAACGCCTCCGAACTGGAGCGCCGCGTCTACGCCTACTTTGGCTGTTTGCAGGAAACACAGTACAATTATTGAGGGAACGCTTCTCTTTTTTTGTCATTCTTCTAAGGAACGCTAGAAGCAACGGTTTGTCAACGGTGCCTGTCCTACACTAGCATCAAGATATACAACAATATCAATAGCCTTGCAGAACACTGAGTCGTTCTGGGGGAAGGATACCAAAACTGATCAAAAGAAAGAGATCTTATTATGACACAGATGACACATACCAATCGCACAATCTTCAATTGCCAGCTCGCCAGCGTTCTCCTAATGGCTGCCGGGTTTGGGTGGATCGACGGAAACTTTGTGCAGCCCGTTGCAACCTCGTGGGGTGCTATCGCCGATATCCTCCATTTTATACCGTTTGTGGCGCTGCTGCTGCTGAGTCTGAGCTTCTTTGGCGCGTTGATTGAGGGCAGACGCGCCAACGGCGCGCGTCTTGGGATCAGCATCGTTGCGGCTCTTGGTATTCTTTCCTGTGTGGTCTTTATCATCCTGGGTGCGACCA
>Ga0209647_1004096_pt1 | contig 11075 bp, 11 predicted proteins | sample GraSoi_2013_60cm_FD_185827 | JGI IMG/M metagenome (GOLD analysis project Ga0209647, IMG submission 185827) | Grasslands soil microbial communities from the Angelo Coastal Reserve, California, USA - Sample 9_17_2013_60cm (SPAdes) (version 2) | ecosystem: Environmental > Terrestrial > Soil >... | reverse complement strand
ACTTGCGTCTCGGCGCGCGCGGTGACGGCGCCAAACAGGCCGGGATGACCGCTGCTTAGCCTCTCGTATTCCTGCTCCCACAATGTGAACGCGTCGGCATCATGGGCAATCCTACGTGGCTCACGTGCCGCTAGGAGGACCTGACGCAACCGAGAGATGTGTGGCGCAGTCGCCCGCTCAATGGCCTCAAGGTCACCACCATGAGGGAGGAGCCGTGCGCGTTGAGTCGCTACAAACAGGAACCGATTCGCGTAGCCGTTGTGAGCGTCCACGCTACTCAGGCTTTTCACCAGTTCGGCCTGCGTTATATGCCCAATCATCGAGAGGTGCGTATCGGTCGCTCGCTCCGGGCTGTTCTTGGTCAGCGTGCCGAGCGTGCCGCCATCCCAGCCGTCGCGGAGCACCATCGAGAGGATGTTGCCGTCGCGCGCCTTTTGCGCCAGCACGCTCGCGAACTCGCCCTCACGCGCCAGCAGCCGCTTATCGCGCAGTAACTCGCCCTCATCCCCCAACGGGATGTCGGCAAGCGGCACGTTGCGCAGCGCGTGGATAATCCCCTCACCCGAACTCAACCCGCCGATGATGTGCTTAGCTGCCCACTCCGCATCCGCCGAGCGCATCACGCGATCGACATGACCCCAACTGGTGCCTTTGCGCGCCTTGGCGGTCTCACCCACCAGCGCGACGAAGAGGTTGGCGTAATGTCGATCGGCCTCATGGACATAGTAGACGTGCCGACCCGCTGCGTTGCCAGCGCTGACAAGGAGTTGGGCCAGGAGCGCGACGGGTGAGGCTTCGGTGTGCGGCTCGATCGCCGCGACAATGTCACCCGCAACGCCGGTGAACATGGCCGCATCGACCTCAGGGAACACCCGTGAGGGGTACTCATTAAACGCATTAAACGCACTATTAGATTCTTCACCCGCCTGCTCAAGATTATTTCCTGCGTTTCCTGCGTTTCTTGAGTAGAGCATGGCACCACTCCTCCGCGCTGGCTCACGGGGCGGCTGTGCGTACGCGCTCCGCAAGCTCGCCAGCGCCTCACTTTCGGTATAAGGATGGTCACCCGTCGGCACACGAAACGCGTAGACTTCCATCCAGAGCGATGCATCTCCCTCAGCCATCCCAGCATCGCGGAGTTGGCAGGCGAGCCAGTACCCCATTGGATTGCGGTACTCACCGGTCGTGACTTTATCGAGGGCCTTGTCGAGCCAATGAGCGCCGATGTCCGCGCGTTCATCCTCCCTCAACGCTGGGTGATGCCCGTTCGCCTGCACCTTCGCCGCGCTCACCGGCACGGCGGAACTCCGTAGCTTGTCGAGTACCCACGCTGGAAGGTCGGCGCACTGTTCCTGTAATAGCATCATGATTCCGCCGCCTTCCAGACGTAGCCGGTGGCGGTGTTCGCAATGCGCGAGGGCGGAGCTACGACGTAGCCGCCGTCACCTTTCACGTCGATGCCGTGACCGAGCTTGCCGTGCGTGTCACAGGGAATGCGGACCCCGTCGCCGGGATGGCGAAAGTAGAAGTGCCAGCCACCGCGCGGGGTACACGCCGTGCGCGTCATCGGCAGCGGCCCATAGAGGTCTTGTAACTCGGTGAGTGAGTGATCCCCGCCATTGCGAGGGTCGATGTCGAGCACGACCCAGCCGGACGCGGCGCCGGTAGGTATGCCGATGTTGGCGCGCGGCCAGCGCTTCCACCAGCCGCGAATAGTCACTTCATCGGTCGTTGCATCGTAGAACCCGTGTCCGCCCTGCTCCCTGGAAATGGAGGGTATCCTTGTGCCAGGAGACAGCGGGAACACCGGAATACCCTGCGCCGCATAGGCGAGCGCCGCATCGAGGAAGATGTTCATGCGCTCAGGCCGCCTTCCCGCGCCGCGAGGCTATCTAGGAGATCGGCTGCGTTGGCCGCGATGACCATCTGCGCGTATAGCTCTCGACTCGGCACCTGACCACGGGCACGCCGGGCGGAAATATCCTCAGCGAGGTGTTGAGCGACGGCGCGCTGCAATGCGGCGGCGCTCAGGAGCATGCTATACTTTGGGGTAGTGGTCGTGGTAGCCATGCGTTGGTCGGTGTGCCTCTGGTGGTCGTCACCTTGCGTTGGTCGGCGCAAGTGTTGGCGGCCATCGCCATCTTTACGGACTATCATCTTGCACCTCCGCAGCCTCGTCGGAGGCGGCATCGTCTTGTGCAACAGGGGTTGTTGCACAAGAAAAAAGGGGGTCGGCGGCAGCCTCCGGCTCAGGGATAGGGCCGAGGAGCCGACGCCAGAGGGTGACATACGCGGGTGACCGCTCATCGGTGGGGTCGGCGACGATGGTGACGCCGATGCTCAGGGATGTGTCAGCTATGTGAGGTGGGCGCTCTTTAGGCATAGAGCACCTCCGGGTCCAGACCGAGCGCGAGGAGGCCGTCATGCAGCAGTTGCCGCTTGCGTTCACTCGGCTGGAGTTTCTCGGTCAAAAAGCTGGAGACGTTGGTCTTAGGCAGGCGGCACGCAGCAGCATACTGTTCATGAGTGATGCGCTCGGCGGCCAGGAGGGCGCGCACGCGGCGCGCGTCAAACGGCGGGGCGGGGTTCATGCGAAAAGGAACTCCTCACAGGCACTGTCGGCGACACCCGAAGGTGCACCGGTCCTCCCATGTTCAAGTTGCCCTTTCTTGAAGGTATTCTATCACAAATCGAGCATGCCTGCCTAGTGGTCAGTCCACTTTGAAATTGCCAAGGCTCCTTTACAGCCCCATCTGCTTCCGACTCCTCAGAGACCGCGCGGTATACTATGTTGGGCGTAGCGACAGGTCAGCGGATACCACAGGGACGGTCCAAGGAAAGAGAGGCAGACCGTGCGCTATTTTGACCGCTTGCCGCTGCTCTTGCAGGTGGCGTTCATCGTGGGGCTGATGCTCTTACTCGCGGTAGCCGTAGTCGGCATCTTTGCGCCCGTTCCTTGCGCTCGCATCCACCATTGCGAGCCAATCGTCTGCTTCCCCTCCCTGGTATATTGACCCCATTCGCCTGTACGTCATAGCGCTGAATCTCGGCGCGGTCGGCGGCGCCTGCTTCTTCGCCGTGACCACGTACAGCCGCCGCTTTCGCCGACCAGATCGGAGGCCGTTCCCGCTGGATTCGTGGCAGAGCCAAGTGCGAGTCATCGCCCTGTTGGCAGCCTTGCCGCTCGGCGCGATCGTGGTGGTGCTGGTCCTCCCTCTGGGCTTGGTCCTCCCTCTGGGCTGGCCCGCCGACTTCCTCCCTATAGGGATCACCCTGCTCGCGTGGGGCGCGCTGCTGGCGGCCTACGTGTGGTTGATCTCCGTCGCGGTGCAGCAAGCGGCAGACCAGCGTAAACACCAGGGGACTTGGTGACCTCGCGATGTCGTTGGCCTTCTGCTGTGCCAAGAGCTATTTGGACTGACTACTAGGACGCCTAGGCGTTCTTGCATGAGTTCGCTATGCTCTGACAAGCTCGCGCGAGAGGTCAAGGACGAAGGTGAGAGGCGGCAAGGTCTGCAACTCTGATGTGTAGTGCAAGAACTTCCATTGGCACCTGTCCGGCTCGCACTTCCGCGACTACCACCTCCTCTTCGACGAGCACGCCGACCAGATCTTCGACGCGATCGACCTGCTGGCCGAGCGCGTGCGTAAAGTCGGTGGGACCACGATTCGCAGCATCTCACACATCAGCCAGCTGCAGACAATCGCCGACGACAACGACGAGTTCGTCACACCGGGGGAGATGATGCGGCGCTTGCGCGAGGACAACGCCGCGCTCGCCAAGGCACAGCGCGCGGCGCACGAGGTGTGCGACCGCAGCCGCGACTACGCCACGGCAAGCATCCTGGAGGTGTTGATCGATGAGGCGGAGCGGCGCGTGTGGTTCCTCTTCGAGGTAACCCAGGGCAGCGACAATACCAACTAGTCGGCTCAGGGCTCAACCCGGTCGTCGGCTACGACAAGGCACCGGCTATCGCGCATTTGGCGCAGGACGCGGGGACCAGCCTGCGGGACACCGCCATCATGAGCGGCGACATCAGACTGCAGGAATTCGACAAACTCGTCGCCGCCAAGCAGATGGTCGGGACTTTTTCCATCATAGTTCAGTTCATGGAGGAACTGGCCGCCTGCGCCCTGCGCCCTGCGCCCTGCGCCCTGCGCCCTGCGCCCTGCGCCCTGCGCCCTGCGCTCGGTGGCATACCTTCCATATCGAGGACCGATGAAAGCCAAACAGTTTGGCAACGAGCACGTGCTGGTGTTTGCTGTGGGCGAGCAGGTGCCGGAGACGCTGAACACCTATCTGCTCCAGCACACCATCACCGCCGCACAGTTCATGGCGATCGGCGGCTTCAGCCAGGTCCAGCTCGCGTACTTCAACGTCCAGACCAAGCAGTACGAGCATCGTGACGTCGACGAGCAGGTGGAGGCCATCAGCTTGATTGGCAATGTCGCGCTGATGGACGGCAAACCGTTCGTGCACGCCCACGTCTGCGTCGGTTCCAGGGAGTACCAGGCGCATGCCGGCCACCTGCGCTCGGCGACGGTCCGGCCGACGCTTGAGCTCTTCCTGACCCAGCTGAATGGCGAGCTGATCCGTGAGCAGGACCTCAGCACCGGCCTGGAGGGACTCCAGCCATAGCTCGCGCAGAGCCAGCTCGTCGACAACCTGACTTCAGAACCTGGCGCTATTAGGACTCGCCTGCCGCGCCGTCGGGAGCTCGCCTATGTGACCTTGTGAGCAGGTGCGGGCGTCCATCCTGGAAGGAGACCTACTGATGAAAGCTGTCGTCGTGCGCGGCGTGGGCGAGGTCGCCCTAGAGAACGTCGAGGACGCGCGTATCGAGGCGCCCACCGATGTGCTGCTGCGCGTGACCTCCTCGGCCATCTGTGGGACCGACCTGCATATCTATGAGGGACGCATGGGTGACGTGGCCGGCATGGTGATCGGCCACGAGCCGCTGGGCATGGTCGAGGAGGTTGGCTCCGCCGTCGCTTCCGTCAAGCGGGGCGACCGCGTGACGGTGCCCACCCACATCTGCTGCGGTTTCTGTTACAACTGCGTGCGCGGCTTCACCGATGCCTGCCTGACGAACAATCCCGGTCAAGCGGGAGCCGCGTATGGCTATCCCAGTATGGGGTCCTACCGCGGCACCCAGACCGAGTTGGTGCGCGTGCCCTTCGCCGACGCCAACTGCCTGCGCCTGCCAGGCGCGCCGGGCGACGACTGGGAGCACGATTTCGTGTTGCTGGCCGATGCGCTCACTACGGGCTATCACGCCACGGCGCTCGCGCAGGTCGCGCCTGGCGACAGCGTGGCGATTTTCGGCGCTGGCGCCATTGGCCTGCTGGCCACCTACTCCGCGCTGCACCTGCGCGGGGCGAGCGAGGTCTACGTCGTGGACGACATCCCCGCGCGGCTGGAAAAAGCCGGCGAGATCGGCGCCGTGCCCATCGACTTTCGTCAGGGCGATCCGGCGGAGCAGATCATGGAGCGGCGCAGCCGCGCGCGCGGGGCCGGCGGCGCGGCCTGGCGGGGCGAGGAGGCCATGAACGGGGTGGACTGCGGCATCGATGCCATCGGTTTCCAGGCGCGCGCCTTCGCGGATCCAAGCCATGAAGACCCGGAGGGCGTCATCCATGCCCTAGCGCGGCTGGTCCGCCCCACCGGACGGCTCGGCATCGCGGGCGTCTTCTTGCCCCACGATGCCCGGCCCACGAGCGAGCTGGAAGCGCGCGGCGACCTGGCGATCCCGTGGGCCGAGTTGTTTCGTAAAGACATCACCATAGGCATGGGCCGCGACCACGACAAGCGCTACATGGCGCACCTGCGCGACCTGATCAGCGCCGGGCGCATCAAACCAGGCGTCGTCATCTCGCACCGGCTGCCGCTCGCGGATGCGCCTGAGGCGTTCCGCCGGTTCGATCGGCGCGAAGACGGCTACATCAAGATCATCCTCGACCCGGCGGCCAGCGGGCCGTAGCGCGGGATCAGGGCAATTAGGCGACGTCGCCCAGTTGCCACCGGATTGCGCCACAGGCTGCGCCGCGTTCCCTGAGACGGCGTCGTAGGCATCGTGAGACGGATAAAAACCGACGTAGAGCGAAGTAGTACCTGGACCTGGGGAGCAACGACAGCCACCAATGCGTACCGACATGTAAGCGATCTATCGAGTGTAGCGAGAGGAAAGAGGAGCGACACTCATGGCTAACACACAACAAAAATCCGGCGCAGGCGCTGGCGCCGCCAACGGCCTGCCGCAGCCGATCCAGGATGGCCTGGGCGCGACCATACTGGGGCCGCACAACGTGCCCCTGGAGCGCGAGAATCCTGACCTGCTGGCCTCGCCCCAGACTGATGCCGGCACCATCCCCAACCTCAAGTTCTCCTTCGCCGCCGCGCGCAACCGTCTGCTCACCGGTGGCTGGTCACGCGAGGTGACGGTGCGCGAGCTGCCGGTGGCCAAGGAGCTCGCCGGGGTCAACATGCGCCTGAAGCCAGGGGGCATCCGCGAGCTGCACTGGCACAAGGAGGCCGAGTGGGCGTATATGCTCGCCGGCCGCTGCCGCATCACCGCTGTCGACCAGAACGGCCGCAACTTCATCGACGACGTAGGCGTCGGCGACCTGTGGAACTTCCCGGCGGGCATCCCCCACTCCTTGCAGGGGCTGGAGGACGGCTGCGAGTTCTTGCTGGTCTTCGACGACGGCAACTTCTCCGAGAACGAGACCTTCCTGCTCACCGACTGGCTCAAGCACACGCCGCGCAGTGTGCTGGCCAAGAACTTCGGCGTTCCGCAGGCCGCCTTCGCCAACCTGCCGACCGACCCGGACTACCAGCGCTACATCTTCAACGGCACGGTGCCTGGCCCGCTCACCACGGACGCGGTTCGCGCGCCGGCGGGTACCGTCCCCCAGACCTTCAGCCACCGCATGCTGGCCCAGGACCCCATCAAGGTGGCGGGGGGCCAGGTGCGCATCACCGACTCGTCCAACTTCCCGGCGGCGAGCACCATCGCGGCGGCGCTGGCGGAGATTGAGCCGGGGGGGATGCGCGAGCTGCACTGGCACCCCAACGCCGACGAGTGGCAGTATTACATCTCCGGGCGCGGGGGCATGACCGTCTTCGCCTCGAGTGGGAAGGCGCGCACCTTCGACTACCAGGCGGGGGATGTGGGTGTCGTGCCGTTCGCGATGGGGCACTACGTCGAGAACACCGGCGACGAGACGCTGCGCTTCCTAGAGATGTTCCGCAGCAACCGCTACGCCGATGTGTCGCTGAACCAGTGGTTGGCGCTGACGCCGCCCGAGTTGGTGCAGGCCCACCTCAACGTGAACCAGCAGACGATGGGCGCTCTATCGGCACACAAGGACAAACCGATCGTGGTGAAGTGACGCTCTGGCACCTACGAGGCATGGGAGGGAGGCTGTCGGCGCGCGTCGCAGGTCTGGCATCCTCCGCCGGGGGAGGCGCCATCCGGCACCCTTCCGGCGGCAGGCGGCCTCCTGCATCCCCATCCTCTGCGTGCGGCCGCGGGCACGCCAAATGGCCGGACCGGGCGTTGGTCCACCAGGGCCCAGGGAAGGCAGCCGCGCTCGTGTCGCATGGACCAGCGGACCGGAAACGGGTCGGCAGCAGTAAGGAGATGTGTATGACTGCCTCGACCTCAGGGGAATCCTCCGACTTCCCGCAGGACGGCACGCGGCGCGCGGACATGAACGCCGAGCAGCGCGAGGGCGCGGTGACCATCATGACGTTTATCGAGGCCCCGTCCCGACGCGCGGTTCGCGCCGGCGTGCTGCTGACGCTGACGCTGGCGGCGGGCTGGACGGATGCGCTCTGCTACCTGGTCCTCGACAGGGTGTTCGCCACGTTCATGACCGGCAATCTGTTATTCGTCGGCTTCTCCCTCGCCCAGGGGAACACCGCGCTGCTCGTGCGCGCCGGAGTGGCGGTCGTGGTCTTCCTCACCAGCGTCACGCTCGGCGCAATCTACCTGCAGGCGCTGCCAGCTCGACAGGCTGTGAGAGGCTGGCGGAGCACGCTCGCCCGGTACCTGCTGGTCGAAGGGCTGATCCTGCTTGCCTTCGCCCTCGTCTGGCAACTCACGGGCAACCCCGCCCAGCATCCAGCGACGCAAGTCGTCTTGCTGGGCATCGCCGCCCTCGGCATGGGGCTGCAAGGGGCCCTGTTCGGGGCCTTCAACATCCTCGACGTCAACACCGTCGCGCTGACCGGCACGGAGCTGCTGCTGGGCATCCGGCTGGCCCAGCGGATTGGCAGGCGATCGGTAGATCAGCCTGCAGGAACGAGGGCACCGTTTCTCGTTGCGCTGCTGCTCTCGTACACGCTGGCCGCGTTCGTCGTCGCGCTGGCCCTGCCGTGGACTGGCACGGCGTTCATCCCATGCCTCCTGGTGGCGGCGGCGGTCGTGGTGATCCTCGTGACGACGAGAGGGGGAGGGTCGTGAGCGAGCGTGAGACAGGACGGGGTCAGGTGCGGGAGGACATCGGGGGGACGTATGACGAATGCACGTAACGCAGGTGCGGGGATGACCCCACTAGAGGCGGCAGTCCGTGGGCTCGTCGCTGGCGCCGTGGGGACCCTCGCCATAGACCTCGTCTGGTATCGGCGGTACAAGCGCGGCGGCGGAGAAAGCAAATTTCTCGACTGGGAGTTCTCCGCGGGCATGACGGAATGGCAGAGCGCACCGGCGCCCGCGCAGCTCGGCAAGCGACTGTATGAAGGGGTCTTCCAGCGCACATTGCCGCCGGAACGGGCCGGCTTCACCAACAACGTCATGCATTGGGGATACGGCATGGCGTGGAGCACGGCGTACGGCATTGTCGTCGGCTCGCTTCGCCGCCCGAGCGCTATCTACGGCCTGCCGTTCGGCGCCGTCGTCTGGGCCACCAGCTATGTCGTCCTGCCATTGGCCAAGCTGTACAAGCCGATCTGGGAATACGACGCCCCGACGCTGCTCAAGGATTTGACCGCGCATCTGGCCTACGGAACCGGGACGAGCGCGGCTTTTGCCTTGCTCGCACGCCTGTAACCCAGACCCAGCACCCAGGCAAGTCGGTGCGCTGGCGAACGTGCGCATTGAGGGCTCGCCCGTGACCTGCGAAGCCTGCCTGCCCTGGCGACCGGCTCACATCAGGTTGTCCGAGGCCCCTGTCGTGTCCTGCTGCGCCATGCGCCGCGGCGATGACGGCAACGGCGACAACGTGGAGAACACGATGATCACTGCACGGCGATGGGCACGTAGTGCGTGGCTGCGCATGCGCGCCCACCGACGAGACCCACCGGATTCTCCTCGTGCGGGACTGCGCCGGGCAGCGCGCGCGGCGCTCGTCATGCCTCCAGCCTTCGCCTTCGCGCAGGTCGTGATCCGCAACGCGCAGGTCGCGACGTTCGTCGCGTTCGGCTGCATCGCCCTGCTCGTCATGGCCGACTTCGCGGGACCCCGGCGTCCGCGGGCGCTCGCCTATGCGGTCACGACCGGCATCGGAGCGGTACTCATCGCGCTCGGCACCCTTGCCTTGTTCAGCCCATGGCTGGCCGCGCTCCTCATGCTGCTCGTCGGCTTCGTAGTCTCGTTCGCGGGCGTGTTCGGGGGCTATGCGGCCGCGGCTCAGACCGCGCTCCTGCTTGCCTTCGTGCTCGCCGTGTCCATCCCCGCGCCGCCCGCGGCGATCGCCCCGTGCCTCGCGGGGTGGCTGCTCGCTGGCGTGGTGTCGACGCTCGCGGGCGTCCTCCTCTGGCCTCACTTCGAGCAGCTCACCCTTCGCCGGCAGGCCGCATCCGCGTGTGGTGCCGTCGCGCTCTTGATCCAGGCGCAGCGGAACCGAGCGGAGGCCCGAGCGGAGTCCCCAGAGGTGACGCAGGCGCGGCAGGCGGCGGCCGTGGCGGCGGTAGTGACCGTTCGCCAAGCGTTCGCCACCACGCCGACGCGTCCTGCCGGACCGGCCCGACGCGACCGTGCATTCGTCGAGCTCCTCAGCGAGCTCGACCGCATCACGGAACTGGCCGCACGCCCCTCGCGATTCCAGCTCACTGCACAGCATCCTTGCCTTCTAGCCGGCGACCGACTGGCGACCACAGTGGTGCAGACCGTCGCGGCGAGTAGAGATGCTCTCACTGGTGGTCCGCCGCCCGATCTGTTGGCGCTGCAAGCGGCGCGGCGGACGCACCGGGAGGCGCTGGACCGGTGGGCGGCCGCGGCCCTACGAACGGGAAGCTCACCGGAGGATGTCCTCGATGGCTTGGAGGCCGACGCCGCGCTGCAGGTGGTGTCCTATCTCGCCTTTGCGCTCGGCAGCGACGCGGCTATCGCCGCCGGAGCGCGCGTAGATCCCGCAGTCCGCGTGCCGGCTGGGATCCCCGTGCGCGCGGGCGTCGCGGGGGTCACGCTTCGCCTCGGCCAGACAATCCGCGCCCAACTGGCACCGACCTCCAGCGTGCTGCACACCAGCCTCCGCGTCGCGGTCGGCCTCTCGCTGGCCGTGCTCATCGGACGGCTCCTCCAACTGGAGCACGCGTTCTGGGTCGTCCTGGGCACGTTGTCGGCCCTGCGCTCCAACGCGCTGGCGACGGGCCGGACCACCGTGCAGGCCATCGCGGGCACCCTCGTCGGCTTCGCCATCGGCGCGGCCATGCTCGTGACCGTGGGAACCACCCCCACTGTGCTGTGGGCAGTCTTGCCGGTCGCCGTCTTTTTCGCCGCCTACGCCGGGAGCGCCATCGGCTTCGTCACAGGTCAAGCCGCCTTCACTATCCTGGTACTGGTCCTCTTCAACCTCATCGCGCCGGTCGGCTGGCAGCTCGGGGTCGCGCGCGTGGAGGACGTGGCGGTGGGGGTCGCGATCAGTGTCGTGGTGGGTCTCCTGCTCTGGCCGCGCGGCGCGCGGGGAGAGCTGCGCACGGCACTCGCCGCGCTGTACCGCGCTGTCGCCGTGCTCTTGGCGGAGGCGTTCGGCCGGATCCTTGAGCCGGGCGCGGCCGAGGGGTCCAGCCAGGCGCGGGATATGGCGGCTGCAGCGAGCGAGCGCGCCGGGGAGGCGCTCGACCAGTACCT
>Ga0209647_1004091_pt1 | contig 11082 bp, 9 predicted proteins | sample GraSoi_2013_60cm_FD_185827 | JGI IMG/M metagenome (GOLD analysis project Ga0209647, IMG submission 185827) | Grasslands soil microbial communities from the Angelo Coastal Reserve, California, USA - Sample 9_17_2013_60cm (SPAdes) (version 2) | ecosystem: Environmental > Terrestrial > Soil >... | reverse complement strand
GAAAGGGTCTTCGCCGAAGTATTCAAAATTACGGCCGTTCATAGGAGCGCGATAGATGTTGACGCCCGGCCCGAGCAGAAAGTGAACGCCTTTGGCTCGCGCGTCCCTGCCGATTTCAGTGCCGACCCGCTCGGCCAGCTCAGGATTCCAGGTTGCCGCAAGAGCTATCCCAGCGGACATAGTTGTGGCAGGCCCGTCGTTGCGTACTCCCAGAGGTCCGTCGGCCATCTTGAAGCGGGGCACGCCGAGTCTGGGGACACCGCGCAGGTAAAAACCGTCGACCCCTCCCAGCAAGTCAATCTTTTCCCCGATCGTCATCTGGTTGAGAATGGAGTCAATCCGGCGTTCGGTTTGGTCCGGCAAGGTCGAAGCAGTCTGGGCAAACCCGCATACAGCGAAAAGAACAGCCATTGCGGCAACGACCAAGATGTTTCGTTCGCCACGCAGTGTGGGCCAGCTAAAGACCATTAGGGAAACTCCGAAGGGACAATTTCCATGTCAGATTCTTTCCCGGTGCCACTGTCAATCCTGTTGTCTCCAGGTTGAGAACCAGAGGTATGGCACCACGGCTGCCTTTGCCAGTCACTGAATTTCCTGTTGCCAGCAACGAGATGTTGAGAGGGAATGACGATTCATCCACTGAAATTTCGAGTGTGCCTTCCGGTCCCTTCAGAGTGTCCATTCGGTGGCCGTGCTCAAGAGAAATAGAGCTTGTTGTGGCCGTGCTCGGCACCGCAACCCAGAATCTCTTAATGGAAACAGGATGCGCCGCTGAAATTGTTTCTGAGCGCGTGAAGGCATTTCCTTGAACAGTCCACGTAACTTCGGTCGAAATTCCAGGATCGATTGTCTGACCCGCTTTCCCTCCCACCAGTGCCCACTTGCGCCACACGGCGCGCAAACTGTGGCCGTCCTGACCAGGATAGATCTCATCCGCGCCATCCCCGGCTACCACGACTCGGCCGTCGGTAAGTTCGATGTAGGGTGTGACCGTTGGAAGTTGCTGCTCCACCGGAGGAGCAAAACCGGCAAGATTATAAGGAGCAGGAAGGTAGTCTGAGACGCCGGGTTTCGTGCCAGTCGTAATTGGCAAGGCAAAGGGGATATCTTTCTCGCGAACCAACCATACTCCGGCTGAACGAGAGCCTTTACGGAAATATTCGAACCGCGCCACGTCCGGTAGTTGTAGCCGGGCTGGAAAGGAAGTGATGTGCTCGGCCCGAAGCGCGTCGACAAGACTCTTGTGGGCGCCCACAACCTTGCCGAAGAAAGCTGTGGTCTGCTGCCACTCGCGTTCGGCATTAATATAACCGTAGTTGCCGCGTCCAAAACCAAGCACATTCAAAAGGTGGCGCTCCGGCTGATAGTTTTCTATGAGCGATTGCCACGCAACACACGAGGCGGTGGCGAGATCAGTGAGCGGCGCAGGCCGGAACTGAGGATGCTTCCCGAGAAACGCGACGATCTCCATTGTATCGATGTAGCTGATCACTCCCAGGCTTCGGCCCCACGGATACCCGTAGCCGTCCGGCGAAAGCAGGTCCCACCAGGTGCGCATTTGCGCCTTCAAAGTGGGTTCGAGTGCTTGCATCAGGTCTTTGCGGTCGACGTTTTCAGCCGCCTCATATACATAGCGGGCGTACTCATTCGAGTAACGGTCGTAGCGGCCAGTAGGAATGTTGTCGTCGGAGTACAAAGCGCCGCCGGTGAACTGTTCCGCCGCTCGATTCAACACGTCGTCAACAAATGCTTTGTCCGTGATGATTCCCATCTGATAATCCATCGTCACTATGCGGGCGGCGACCCCGAAATAGTTCTCAGGAAGATTGATGACATGACGGGTCTTGGGATCGTAAAAGCGTTCGGGATCAAGCAACGAACGCCAGGCTATTTGCTCCTCCGGAGTAAGAGCTTGCCAGATTGCATTTGTTTTTAGATCGGCCCCGAAGGACCGCAGCGACAATGCAGAATAGAGTTGAGCGAATGTTTTTCCGCCATGTTTCGATTCAATGAGGCCGATCTGCCCGATGAATTTCGGAAGATCTTTTCCATTGAGCGTGCGCTCCCCGGACAGCGCGGAATAAGACGCCAGTGCCCGCATGAACGTTCCCCAGGAAAATTCGCCGGTTGTGAGCGCCCCCAGAACCCGTTCTTGGGGCGGCGCGAGCGAGTGGATGTCAGCTACATGTGCGGCGATCTCGCGGCCAAAAAAGCTGGCGACTTCTTCAGAAAATTTCTCGGTCGCAATGTCGCCGGAAGCGCTTTGCTGTGACAGCGCTTTTGCGCCGGGCGGAGACAGGCGACGCGCTCCGGCTTCGCGTTGTTGTCCAAGCGCGAAGGGGAGCGAGAAGCAAAGCAGTACGCCGAGGTGCTTTATCAAGAGGATCTCCTCACCAGCTATGCATGGTTCCGTCGAGCCTGCGATTTACCGGCAGATACGCTCTCCGGTACGGGAACTGCGCCGCCAGGTTCTCGTCGATATCGACTCCCAGGCCAGGCTTCTCTCCGGGATGCATCTGGCCATCCTGAAAGTAATAGGAGTGCGGGAAGACCTTGTCTGTCTCAGCAGAATGCCGCATGTATTCCTGGATGCCGAAGTTATGCACGCTCAAATCAAAATGCAATGCGGCAGCCATACAGACCGGACTGAGGTCCGTGGCCCCATGGGATCCTGTGCGCACGTGATAGAGTTCTGCCAACGCGGCGATCTTTTTCAGATGACTGATTCCACCCGCGTGCACCACCGTAGTCCGGATGTAGTCGACGAGTTGTTCCTGGATCAATGTGTGGCAGTCATAGATCGTGTCAAATACTTCACCCACGGCGAGAGGCGTTGTCGTATGCCGGCGAATGATCCGGAAACCCTCTTGCAGCTCGGCCGGTGTCGGATCTTCCAGCCAAAACAGATGATACGGTTCAAGTTCTTTCCCCAAGCGCGCAGCTTCGATCGGCGAGAGCCGGTGATGCGCGTCGTGCAATAGATGCACGTCGGGGCCAAACTCTTCCCGGAGTTTCTTGAAGAGTTGTGGCGCAAAATTCAGGTAGTGCTCGGTGGACCATAAGTTTTCCGGAGGAGTATCTTTCTCCGCGGGCTCGTAATACATGTCGCCGCGTCCGACTCCGTATGTGCTTGTCATCCCGGGGACGCCGGACTGTGCTCGAATCGCCTTGTAGCCGAGCTGAATATAGTGGCCCACGGCCTCAATGGTCGCGTCCAGATCGTTGCCGCTGGCATGGCCATACACCAGGACTCCATCCCGCGAGGCTCCGCCCAGCAGTTGGTAGAGGGGAACGTTGAGACTTTTGGCGCGAATGTCCCACAGTGCGGTATCAACTGCGCTGATGGCAGTCATGGTGACAGGTCCACGCCGCCAATATGCTCCTTTATATAGATATTGCCAGGTGTCCTCGATTTTGCGGGCATCGCGGCCGATTAGAAGCGGCAGTACGTGGTCATTCAGGTAACTGGCCACGGCCTGTTCTCTGCCATTCAGCGTCGCATCGCCCAGCCCGTAAATTCCTTCGTCCGTGGTGATTTTTAGCGTGACGAAATTTCGCCCGGGACTGCAAACTATCACCTTGGCATCATTTATTCTCAACAGAGACTCCTGGAGCAATTGAACTGAGGAACGATGGGGCATCCACAACTTGATTTGAGCGGCAAGACCGCAGTAATCATTGGTGGCACGTCCGGCATTGGGCTGGCGCTGGCGAAAGGCCTGGCTGAGGCCGGCGCCAATGTTGTTCCTACCGGCAGACGCGAGAACCTGGTAACAGAAGCCGTGGAAGAGGTCCGGCGCCGAAACCGAGCCTCACTGGCGATGACCTGCGATGTCACCGATGTCACCAGCCTGGCAAAACTTCGTGATGCCGCTATCGCGGCCTTCAGCGGCGTGGAAATACTAGTGAACTGTGCCGGAAAAACCAAGCGCACTCCCACACTGCAAGTCAGTAAACAGGAATGGAACGACATCATAGAGACCAACCTGACAGGAACGCTGCTGGCTTGCCAGGCGTTCGCGCCGCACATGATGGAACGGCGATATGGGCGCATCGTGAACATAGCCTCGCTCTCATCGTTTGTCGCGCTGCATGAGGTCGCTGCATACTCAGCCAGCAAAGCCGCAGTCGCATCGTTGACCAAATCCTTAGCCATTGAATGGGCTCGCCATGGTATATGCGTGAATGCCATTGCTCCTGGGGTGTTTCGCACTGAACTCAACGCTCAGTTGCTGGATGGCACCGAGCGCGGCCGGGAATTTCTCCTGCGCACACCCATGCAGCGGTTCGGGCAACTGCATGAACTGGTGGGCGCCGCCGTTTTCCTGTCCTCGGAAAGCGCCAGCTTCGTCACCGGTCACATTCTTGCCGTGGACGGCGGTTTCCTGGCCAGCGGAGTCAATCAATAAACTCATTGTGCTCCGCCGGAACTGCCGGATGATTTCTTTTCATTGTCCTCCAGTGCCAGCAGCGCTTCCAGCAAATAGTACTGGCCGTAGATCAGCATGCCGTCGGCTGGCCGTGTACCGCACCCGTGCCGCAGGATTCCCGCTGGCGACGAATCGCCACTTCCCACTGGCGTAAGGTAGCGATCAATCAGCGACTGCGTGATTCGCCGGCTCTGTTCGCGATAACGGGCGGCCTTGTTCTTGTCCACCGTCTGTCGCGACAGTTTGAGCAGGCCGCCGGCGATGATCGCGGCCGCGGAACTGTCGCGATTGCGGTAATGCACACCCTGATCGTCGAAGTCGAACCATGGGACCCCGTCTTCCGGTAGCTCGCTGATAATGTAGTCCGCAACTTTTTCCGCAGTCGCAAGGAACCTGGCGTCATGCGTGGCGGCGGATGCCTGACTAAATCCATAGAGCGCCCAGGCCGCGCCGCGTGACCAGGTCGTACCCGCAGCAAATCCCTGATGTGTGTGGATGAAAAGCAAGTCTCCTGAAGGATTGTTATTGGGCAAATCGAAACTGACGCTGCGAGTGCTCCCGCCGCGCAGCTCAAGACGCTGACGCCCGTCTCCCGGATTGAAATGCACGGATTGCGCCACCGAACCGTCCGGACGAACGAGCCATTCAGCGGCCTTTCTGGCATGTTGCAAACCAAGTTCGCGCCACTTCGGATCGCCGGTCTGCTCGCTCGCCCACCACAGGAGCTGAAGGTTCATCATGGTGTCGATGATCGAGTCATCCCCATTTACCTCCCAGGCTGCAATCAAATGTGTTTGAGGATTAAACAGCTGCCCAAGCCGTTGAGCGGCCTGCAGCCCACTCCGCTCTAGCTGCGGCGATCTGGTCTGCTGGAAACCAAGGACCGAAGAGTAGTAATAGAGGAAGCCGGAATCATGGTTTTGCTGGGACTCAGATCCCAACAGTTGCGAGTTCCACAGCTTCGCCCAGCGGCGATATTTTTCTTCGTGCGTGCGCGCGTACATTCTCCACAGCTCGCCGACCCAAAATCCGCCGGTCCAGAAAAAACCTTCGCGCTTCTTCCATTCCCCGGTCTGATTATCGCCATCGACAAAAAATCCAGGGCCTTTACTCGTGCCGATGCCGGCTGGCGTGGAAGCCATAATTGCGGGTTCCCACTTGGCCGCCGTCCGGTCAATTTCCTGCTTCAATAGCGCAATCGCCTGAGAGTATGTCCGAGACGCTGTCGGCCTCAAGGTATCAGGCGGGGCAGACTGTGCCGCTGGAGCAGAAGACAAGATCTTCATCTGCACGGGATTACCGGCGGCGTCCGCAATACGCTGCATCGCTTGGACGAATTGATCCTTGGTTTGAATACCAGGGTGCGGCGTTACCAACGACGCGCGCTCCTGCATTTCCTGATTGTTAGCCACAGTGAGGTGGTCATTGCTTCCCTCCTGGTCCCACGCCGCCAGCGTGTACCAGCTCGCGCTATTGGCCTGAGCAGAAAATGTCAGCAGATGATTCGCGGGATCATCGACAGGAGCCGCTGCTGAAGGTGTGATCATGACTATACCGAGGCCAAGATTGGTTCCGCTGGTGGGTTCAGTAGCAGTAGCCCCGGGCAACACCACCTGCTCGCCCCAGCTCGCCAGCCACGTTCGACCGCCGGTGGAATGCAGTGCGGGAGCTTCTTTCTTCAGCGGGATCCCTGTTGCGAATGTGAGATCGGACGCGGCAGCGGCGATGATTGTCTGATAGAAACCGCGATCTCCAGCCCATTGCGTGATGCGCGTGCGCAACGTGACGAGACTACCCCCGGCGTTCCAGCCGTCATAGGCAAGCTCCACGATTGCACGCACCGGGCCGGTAGAGATCACGCGATAGCTCCGCGCACGTACGTCGGAGACTTTAAAGAGTTTGCCCCCGCGCCATGCGCCGACCGCGCCGATGCCCAGGGCATCGCCCACCTTGTAGATGTCCCTGCCATCGGCTGATTCAGCGTGATAGTCGTATTCCGGTGTGGCAAATCTCTTGAGCATCAACATGGAGCGGCGTTTGCCGTACAAATCAATCGCGTTGCGGGGATCGAAATAGATACGCCATGCGTTTTTATCCGATTCCCATCCCAGGCCCTCGATCTTCTTGGCAAACAGCGCATCTGTCTGTGCGGGATAATCATTGCGGATCTTGAAAATTCTGCCGGGCTCGCCATAACTAACGGTGACAATGCATGTCTCACGTGGTTTCAAGTCCAATTGGAATGCCAGCTCGTCAGCCTTGCCATCATCGTCCAGATCGTCCACCTGGGAAGGAATTTCGGTAGCCTGAATCGCGACGGCATCCTGCTGCAGGTCCGTCGTCCGAGTTACGGTGACGATCAAAGAGCCGGCGCGCAAGTCAGGCGCAACTTTGCGGAGTTCGGAGATCGGTATCACCACAGGCTCAGCGCGGCGTTCTTCTTCCGAAGGATTAGTCACAGCGATCTTGATACCGAGCAGACGAGGTCCGGCGTGGGCCACAGCACTGAACGTCAGCGCGCACGAAAGGAAAGCTGTTGTGATCAGATTGCGCAAGATAGGCTCCGGTTAGATGTAGTCGTTGCGGCAAGGAGTAAACACGTCTATGACGTGTGACTTTTCAAGAGCACTCGCCTGATGTCCCACCCCTCCGCGGACGAGGAAGCTATCGCCCGACCGGACGTCAAATGTTTTGCCGGCACAGGTAACTCTTAGATGGCCGGAGATGACATAAACAATCTGTTCGTGAGGATGGCTGTGCGCGGCGCCGACCCAGCCCTGCTCCATGTGGTGTTCAGCCAGAAACAGTTTTTCGTTGTAGGCGCCAATCAGCCGGGTCAGACCCGGCTCCGGGGTGCTCCGCCTGGCCTCAGCCGTGGCAACAAACACCACCTCGGGCGCATCACCAACAGCTTTCATCTCATCCTCCCATGACGGCGCTTGCCGTCGCTTTCAAACCACGCGCTTCTCGCACGATCTCAAGGAATTGCATTGCCAGTTCTGCAATCACGGCCGGCTTTCCGGAATCCAGGGCTGAAGCCGGGACTAACTCACTGCCAACGCCCAGCGCCGCTGAGCCAGCGCCGATAAAATCAGCGGCCGTCTCAAGATTCACGCCGCCTGTCGGAATCAGCGGAATCTCAGGGAATGGCCCCTTCAGAGACTTGATATAGGTGGGTCCACCCACAGCGTTGCAAGGAAATACTTTTATCAGATCAGCTCCGCTCTTCCACGCCGCCATGATTTCGGTGGGCGTAAGAGCAGCGGCTATCATCACAATTTCCTGCGACTTCACAAACTCGACCGTGGCTGCGTCAAAGCCGGGAGAAATGATGAATTGAGCGCCAGCGTCCAGGCAGCGTTGAGCGCCTTCAACATCCACCACAGTGCCGGCGCCTACCAGTAGCTCAGCGCCAAAGTTCTTGCGCAGCGATTCAATCACCTTCTCAGCACCCGGCACAGTGAGCGTGATTTCCGCAACGGAAATCCCCCCCTTATACAACGCATCCACCGCCATAAGTGCGTTCCGCGCCGTGGAAGCCCGGATTACCGGCACGATGCCTGTCGAGGTTATTCGAATTTTTACTTCTGTCTTGGTCACGCATCTACTCCTACCTGCGCAGGCTTCAGCTGCGGATTGAGGAAATGGATAATCGCGAGGGCCAGAAGGTAAGCGGAGCCCGCGATAATGAAGAGGGGCAGGTATGAACCGGTCCACTGCAATACGTAGCCGGTGGTTTTCGCGAGAAGGAGCGCTCCGAGCGAACCAAACATTCCGCCGAGTCCCACAACTGAACCGACTGCGCGCCGGGGAAAAGTGTCCGAAGCCAGCGTAAACAGATTTGCCGACCAGCCCTGATGTCCGGCCGCGGCCAGCCCAATCAGAGCGACTGCTGCCCATAAGCTGGACACTTTGGAAGCAAACACGATCGGCACAATCGCCAGAGCGCAAATCAGCATCGCCGTTTTTCGACTGGTACTGAGCCGGTATCCACGCTTGATCATGAACGACGATAGCCAGCCGCCGCCAATACTGCCTACCGTGGCAGCCTGGTAAATAACAAAGAGAGGAAGCCCCACATTCATCAGGGTGATTCCATGCATCTTGAACAGAAAATCCGGGACCCAGAACAAATAGAACCACCAGATGGGATCGGTGAGGAATTTACCTGCGGCAAATGCCCACGTCTGCCGGTGCGGTATTAGCTGCGACCATGGAATTTTGGCAGCTGATTCTGCTGGGTCGCTGCGGATATGGTCCAGTTCCGCCTGGTTCACGCGGCGATGATTCTCCGGCGACCGATACATGGCGAGCCACGCGGCCAGCCACACAAAACCAATGGCGCCCGTGGCAACAAACGCCGCCCTCCATCCATAATTGCGGGTGATCCACGGAACAACCAGCGGTGTAATCAAGGCGCCGATATTAGTGCCGGAATTAAAGATACCGGTTGCCAGGGCGCGTTCTTTCCTGGGAAACCATTCGGCCACAGCCTTGATGGAAGCGGGAAAATTTCCTGCCTCGCCAAATCCCAGCGCCACGCGCGCTGCACCGAAACCAAACACCGAGTGGGCCAGGGCATGGGCCATTGCCGCTACACTCCAGAACAAGACCGAAAGCGAAAAGCCTTTGCGCGTCCCCAGCCAGTCCATGAATCTGCCGGCAAACAGCAGGCCGGCAGCATAGGCGAGCTGGAAAGCAAAGATGATGTTGCTGTAGTCGATCTCATTCCACCCAATCTGTCCCTGAAGAGTCTGCTTCAGCAATCCAATGACCTGGCGGTCAATGTAATTGATGGTCGAAGCCACGAACAGCAGCGCGCAAATCATCCAGCGGTAGTGAGTGACAGCTTGCGAAAGACGTGAGCCGGCGCCGCTTCCGCTGGATAACACAGGTTCCGACAAGGCGCGGATTGGCTCTGTTACCATTGCCTGATCCCCTTCTCTTTGACCATGAATAGACATGCTTAACGCCCCATCCACCCGCCATCCACCACCAGAACATGGCCATGGACATAGTCACTGGCGGCCGAGCAGAGGAATACGGCAGCGCCTGCAATGTCTTCAGGCTCGCCCCAGCGTCCTGCCGGGATACGTTCCATGATCTGGCGGTTTCTGGCTTCGTCGCGCTGCAGCGCCACTGTGTTGTCCGTGCGCATGTAGCCTGGCGCGATGGCGTTGACATTAATCTTGCGCGCGGCCCACTCATTGGCCAGAGCCTTGGTGAGCTGAGCCACAGCGCCTTTCGAAGCAGCGTAAGCGGGCACCGTGATGCCTCCCTGAAATGAAAGCAATGAAGCGATGTTCAGTATCTTTCCCGGCTTGTTGCCCTCGATCCATCCGTGGCCAGCCAGTTGACTTAACTGAAACAGGCTCTTCAAATTCACTTGCAACACAAAGTCCCAATCTTCCAAGGTAAACTGGTGCGCCGGCGCACGCTTGATGACGCCAGCATTGTTCACCAGAATGTCGATGGCGGCGAACGAACGCGCTTTTTCAAATAGCTCTTGAGCGCCGGAAGTACGCGCCAGATCAGCCTGTACGGCAGCCGCTCGGCGGCCGATGCGTTCTATTTTCCGGCACGTTTCTTCCGCCGGACGCGAGTTCCCGTGGCAAATGACATCAGCTCCTGCCTCAGCCAGAGCGATGGCAATGGCTGCCCCCAGTCCGGCGGATGAGCCGGTGACCAGCGCCGTCTTGCCGGAGAGTTGAAAGAGTTCCAGGCCCGCCATTATTTTCTGCTGGCCTCAAGACCCGAACCTGAAGTGCTGAATTCAGGCTGAATGTTGACCACGCCAAACTGGCGGTCTTCCACTTCGCGGCGTGCGGCCATGGCCCAAATAAATCCGATACGGTGTCCCGGCGCCGAAACGTTGGGGTGATAACCGCGAGGCATCAGCACCGCGTCACCTTCCCGCACCACGGCCACCAGATCAGGTTCGTTGGTATCGGTGTAAACGAACTGCACTCCGAAGCCTGGCGGAGGCATTTCAATGTAGACGTACATTTCCTCCAGCATTCTGGCGTGCTCGTGCGGAGGCCAACTGGTCCAGTTTCCGGGTTCTGAGATAGTAAAACCCGCCAGAACACGCCCAGCCTGGACATTTTTACCAACTAGAATATTGAGGTCCCGCATGGTCGCCGCGCCGCCGGCCACAAAGTGGAGCGCCTTGTCATTCTGAACATCCTCATAGCGCACGATTTGCAGGGGATAATCGCCTTTAACCTCGGCCGAAAATTCGGCGAGATCGGCGGACTCGCCACGAATCCTCACCTGCGCCCCCCTGGGAATATAAGCGGCATCGTGTTGGCCCAATGAAAACTTGTTTTCACCAACCGTAAACTCGGCTTCTCCGGCAACACAGATAATCGCGGTCTCGCTGTTTCCGGTGTTGAAATTCACCTCTGACGACGCGGCGTCCAGTCTTGTTCGCGCGTAGCAAAGATGCAGCATGCTGCTGTTCCTGGGGGTTATCACTACCTTGCGCCCGGAATGAGTATTGGTATTGCGAAAAACATTGCCTTCGCGAACCAGGCGTTCCGATATTGAATCAATTTGAGTGCTCATGGTGCTCCTTCACTGTATGAAACTTACTATCGGGCGATCCGCGCTGAAATTCCTTTCATTACTCTCTGCACCTCGTCAAAGGTCG
>Ga0209647_1004089_pt1 | contig 11083 bp, 9 predicted proteins | sample GraSoi_2013_60cm_FD_185827 | JGI IMG/M metagenome (GOLD analysis project Ga0209647, IMG submission 185827) | Grasslands soil microbial communities from the Angelo Coastal Reserve, California, USA - Sample 9_17_2013_60cm (SPAdes) (version 2) | ecosystem: Environmental > Terrestrial > Soil >... | reverse complement strand
GCCGGTGGCGCTGCAGTCGGCCGCCGGCGGGATCCTCGGCGGCTCGCGCATGCAACATCATCTGCGGCAGTCGCTGACCTCGGTCGACGTCATCCTGTTCGGCCGGCCCGAGGTCATCGTCACCTTCGCCGCGCAGAAATTCGACGAGAAGACGCTCGAGCTCAAGGATGAGACGGCTATCGGCATGATCAAGCAGCAGCTCGCGGAGTTCGAGAAATTCATCCGCCGCGTGAGCCCGAAGGAGTAAGGCCATGGCGAGACTGTCCGGCCGCGCGGCGATCGTCCCCGGCGGGGCGAAAGGCATCGGCCGGCATTACTCGCGGGCGCTCGCCGCCGAGGGCGCACGCGTGATGATCGCTGACATCGCCGACGGCAAGGAATTGGCGCAGGAGATCGCCGCCGCGCACGGGGCGAATTCGGTGGCCAGCGCCATCGCCGACGTCAGCGACGAAACCTCGGTCAAGGCGCTGGTCGCCGCCGCCATCGAGCGCTTCGGCAAGATCGACGTGCTCGTCAACAACGCCGCGCTGTTCGCGCCGCTGCAGGAAACGAAGTGCACCGAAATCGACGGCGAGCTGTGGGACAAGGTGATGGCGGTCAATCTGCGCGGGCCGTTTTTGATGGTCAAGCACGTCGCCCCCCACATGATCGCGCAGGGTTATGGCAAGATCATCAATATCGGTTCCGGCACCGCCTTTCGCGGCATCCCGTGGATGCTGCACTACGTCACCAGCAAGGGCGGCATCATGGCGTTCACGCGCGCGCTCGCGCGCGAGCTCGGCGAGCACGGCATTCGCGTCAACACGCTGGCGCCGGGCTTCACCTTGAGCGACACGGTGATGCGCGAGAATCCCGGTCACGTCGAGACCGCGCGCGAGCGCGCCGTGCAGTCGCGTTCGCTGCGGCGCGACGAGCATCCCCAGGACCTGCTGGGCGCGCTGGTTTTCCTGGCGTCGGCGGAAAGCGATTTCGTCACCGGGCAGACGCTCGCGGTCGACGGCGGCAACGTGAATACCTGATATTCCGGCCTTCAAAGGGGAGATAGTTTCATTATATACTAATTGTCAGTTTTGGATTATTCTAATCTGGACCGCCCAATCGACCGAAGGGAGAAGCGCCATGGCGAGCGCGAGCGCAAGCAAGCGAGCCGAGAGTAAGGCCCCGGGCCCCAAGCACAACATCGAGGCCATGCGGCAGGCGTATTACGAGCGCATCGCCAAGCACGACATGACGCCGCTGTGGAAGGTGATGAAGAACGTCGTCACCAAGGAGCCACTCACGCGTTGCGCGCCGGTGATCTGGCACTACGACGACATCAAGCGCCTGGTGATGGAATCGGGCGCGCTGATCACCGCCGAGGAGGCCGAGCGGCGCGTTTTGATCCTGGAAAATCCCGGCATGCGGGGCGAATCCAAGGCCACCAACACGCTGTTCGCCGGCGTCCAGATGATCCTCCCGGGCGAGGTCGCTCCCGCCCACCGCCACGTCTCCTCGGCCATCCGCTTCGTGCTCGACGGCGAGGGGGCCTATACCGCGGTCGAGGGCGAGAAAGCGTACATGTCGCCCGGCGACTTCGTCATCACCGCCAACTGGGCGCCGCATGACCACGGCAACACCTCCCACAAGCCCATGCTTTGGCTCGACGTGCTCGATTTCCCGCAGGTCAATTTCTTCGAGACCTCGTTCGCCGAGCAGTTCGCCAGCGCAACCCAGCCGACCAGCCGGGCGGACGGGGATTCGCTCAGCTTCTACGCGTCGGGCGTGCTGCCGGATCGCGCGCCGGCGGGGCTCAATCGCAGCCCCGTCATCAACTACACCTATGCGCGCACGCGGCCGATCATCGAGCGCATGATGAAGGCGGGCGACGTCGACAAGCGCCATGGCGCGCGGGTGCGCTATGCCAACCCGATCAACGGCGGCCCGGTGCTGCCGACCATGGGCGCGAACCTCGCGCTCTTCCCCAAGGGCTTCAAGGGCGAGAGATATCGCGCCACCGACGGCACCATCTTTGTCTGCGCCGAAGGGGAGGGCGCGACCACGGTCGACGGCAAGGTGCTGGAATGGGGCCCGAACGACGTGTTCGTGGTGCCGCCGTGGAAGCATTACTCCCATCGGGTGGGGAAGGAATCGGTGCTGTTCTCGATCTCCGATCGCCCGGCGCAGGAAGCGCTCGGAATCTGGCGCGAGGATACTGGCCCGCACTAGAGTGCGCCTCGGTTGCGCGTAATCCGCCCAACATCCGCTCGTCCCCGCGAAGGCGGGGACCCAGATCCGACAGACTGGATTCTCAGCATAAGCGCGTTTACGTGCGTCCATAGCCCGTACCTAAAGGGCATTTACGCCCGTCTTCGCGGGCTATGGACGGGCGTGAACGCCCTTAACGACGCGCTATGCGCGGGAATGAGCGGAAGAGGTGCGTCGACTCGAACGGAATTTTCCGCGGGACTTCCTGCAATTCGATAACCGTGGGCAAGCTTTCGCGCAGGGGGTAAGCTTGCCTCGCGCGCGCATGCAAATGATCGCGGCGAACATCGATCGGTATGATCTCATTCGTTCATGACGTCCCAGGGCAGCGCGTCGTGTTCGCGCCGGGCGCGGTCGTGCGCATCGCGGACGAAGCCGCGCACCTCGGCCTCAACCGCGCGCTGGTGATCGCCACCCCCGGCAGTGGCGCGCGCCTCGGCGGCCGGCTGGTCGAAATTCTGGGGGCGCGCGCGACCGGACTGCATGCGCAGGCCTCACTCCACGTCCCCAAGCCGGTCGCGGAGGAGGGAGTCGCGGCCGCGCGCGGCGCCGATGGCCTCGTCGCCGCCGGCGGCGGCGCCGCCATCGGGCTTGCCAAGATCATCGCGCGCGACCTCGGCCTGCCGATCATCGCGGTGCCGACCACCTATTCCGGATCGGAAGCGACCGCGATCTGGGGCATGAGCGAGGGCGAGCGCAAATTCACCGGCAAGGATGTTCGCGTGCTGCCGCGCACCATCGTCTACGACCCCGAGCTCACGCTCGCGCTGCCGGCGGCGGTGAGCGCGGCGAGCGGCATGAATGGCATCGCCCATTGCGTCGAGGCGCTATGGGTCGGCGACCGCACGCCGTTCCTGATGGCGCTTGCGAGCGACGCGGCGCGCCGCTTCGCCGTGCATCTGCCGCGCGTGGTCGCGAACGGCGGCGACCACGAGGCGCGCGCGGAATGCCTCGTCGCCGCTTGGCTTTCCGGCGTGGTGCTCGCCTCAGGCACCGGGCTGCAGCACAAGCTCGCGCACGTGCTCGGCGGCCTCGGCCTGCCGCACGCCGAGACCCACGCGATCGTCCTGCCCCACGTCGCGCGTTTCAACCTGGCGGCGGCGCCGGAGGCACAGGCGCGGCTCGCGGCTGCGCTCGGCGGCGATGGTGCGGAGCGCCTGGCCGCCCTGCTGCGCGGCTTTCCGATTCCGCAGCGGCTGCGCAAGGTCGGATTCGATCGCGCCAAGTCCGATTTCGTCGCGCAGGAAGTCGCGGCGATGTCGATCAGCGTGCCACGCAAAGTCTCGGCCGAGGACGTGCGCACGCTGCTCGCGGCGGCGTATTAGACGCCCTTTCAGTCGCATGAGAGAACGGTATGCGTCGGATGCTCTCGCGCTTAGGAAGCGCGGCTGGCCGCGTGCGGACGGTGTCGCTTCCCTGAATTTCCTGTTAAAGTTCCAGTCGTTTCGAGGGCTGAGGGCCCATGCGCCATTGTGCAGGGGCGTTTGTGTGCGCGCTCTTCGTGCTCGGGCTTGCGCGCGAGGCAGCGCACGCACAATCGATTGCGCCCACAACGGCACCCAAGTTCGAGACGGAGCCTTTTTCGGGCGCCGAGCTTCTTCGCGGCAAACGGATAACGGAGGCCGAGTGCGCCGCGCTGCCGGGCGCCGTATGGGTGACCGTCGACCAGCAGGGTGAATGCATCCGCTATTATCACTCGACCGCTGGCGGCGTTGGGCCCGAGGTTGTGGTCTTCTTTTCCACCGAAGTCGCCTCGACCAATGCTCGCGGGGAGGTCAAGCCCTACGACTTCTACGTCAAGCAGACCCCGGCCGCGATGCAGGACCGAATGGCGGGATGGTCGCGCGGTCTCAAAATGCCGTATCTCTACCTGGGTCGGCCCGGCACCTACGGCTCTTCGGGCGAGCACGCCAGACGGCGAACCCCACGCGAAATCGATCTTATCTCCGCGGCGCTCGACGCGATCAAATCCCGTCATGGATACACACGCCTCCATCTCGCAGGATATAGCGAGGGCGGTCACGCCGCCGCGGCGCTCTTGGCGCGGCGGGCCGACCTTGGATGCGTCGTGCTTGCATCGTCCCTCGTCTCCGTGCGCAGCAGACTCGCCGAAGCGGGTCGGGATCAGGACGTCACCGGAAACAAACATCCCGTCGATCCAATCGCGCTCGTCGATCAGGTGGTAAAGCGCCCGGATCTTCGCATCATCGTTGTAACCGACCCAGACGATAACGTGATCTCCGCGCGCTCGCAGACCGCTTATGTGAGACGCGCCAGCGCGGCCGGTTTGCCGGTGCAGCAAATCTTCGCGGCTGCCACTGACTCCAACGCACACGACCTTTGGCGTGCCGGCCTATCGGTGGCGGCGGACTGCGCCCGCGGCGTCAAAGATGATGCGATTGTTTCAAAGTATCAAAACAAAATGCCGGAGACACCGCCGGATGCCGATGATCCGCCGTTGAACGCGCCGGGCGTCCTCACTCGCGGCGTTACCGTCAATGAATCTCAATGCAAGAGCCTACGGAACGCGGTCTGGGTGCGAGTTGATGGAACCGGTTATTGCGTACGTTATTGGATATCGGCGGCTGGCGGCTCCAAGGATGAAGCTGTGGTTTTTGTCCATGGTGATCTAGGAGACGCCAAAACGCCGACCAACCTCAATCGATATGCCGCCCTTATGACCGCCGGCCGCATGCAGCGGGACGTACAGCGCTGGTCGCGCGTTTATGGCGGACCCTACATCGCCATTGGACGTCTCGGGGCGTTTGGTTCCTCGGGTGACCACCGCAAACGACGATCCCTGCTTGAAATCCATGTCGTCATGGCAGCACTCGATGAACTGAAAGTCCGTCACGGTTTAAAACGTTTTCATCTGGCCGGGCAGTCGGGCGGGGCACATACCGTCGCCGGGCTTGCGCAAATGCGCGCCGATGTCGGCTGCGCGGTTATGGCAGCCGGCGTTATCTCGGTAAAGACGCGGGCGCGTGACAGCGGTAGGAAAATTGATCCGGGGACCAAAGCTTCGTACGACCCGATTGATCACGTCGCAGCCATGCAGCACCAGCCAGGCCGAAGGATGATCGTCATGTCAGATCCTGATGATCAATTGGTTTCGTTCCACTCGCAACGGGAATTTGCCGAACGCGTAAGGGCGAAAAGCCTTCCGGTCCTGCAGGTCAGCGCTGATTCGGGAACAGAAAATTTCCATGGCCTGCACAATGAGTCGCAAAGCATGGCCATCGACTGCGCAAAGGACATGGACGACAGCGCGCTCGTTGCCAAGTACCAGAACAAGGCGACACCGGGGTCCGGCGGTGTCTCAGCCGTTCGCAGCCGATAGTCGGTCCTGAAGCTGCGGCATCGGCGCACGTGAGTTGCTCGCAGCGCAACTGCGAGTTTCCATGGGGGAGGACGGTCATGAGAATGCTGCCGATTGCACTCTGCGTCACGCTGCTTTCGCTCCTTTCTTTCGCGGCTCAGGTGTCCTTCTTCGCGCCAGCGGCAGCGCAAACGCAAACGCAGCCGCAATCGAGAGAAGCGCTCTACCTGAAGTGTCGCAAGGCCATCTTCCGGAAATACGGGCAGTCCGGCGCAGTATATAGTGTCGGCCCGAGGTACCTTGTGCTGCCATACACGTCCGGCAGCCGGATCGATCAGTGCGTCGCCAACGGCGGCCGCGTCGACTGAGGCGCCTACCGCGATGGGGTCGCTTGATCACGTCGCCTTCGAGTTTGGCGAGCGGCACGAACGTGAGCCGACTGCACTGATGAATACTCCTGCGCACGACACTCGTTGAGCCGTCGGCGCGTCAGCCTTCTGCGGGCGGCGGTTCGACCCGGAATCCCTCGCCGGCCTCGAGCGCGATCCGGCGCTGCGCCACCGCCTCGGCCCAGCGCGCCGTGCACAGCAAGCCGCCGAAGGAAAAGAAATGCGGCGCGATCTCGCCGAGATGTTTGTCGGCGCGCGCCTGCGCCAGCGCGCGCACCAAGTTATCGGGCGCCGACATGGCGAACAGCTGCCGCAGCAGGCCAGCCTGGCGCGCGAGCCCCTGGGCCGATGCCCGCACGCCGCAGCGCTTGGCGTAGCGCAACAACGTCGCGAGACTGGTCGGGCCGGCAAGGCCGATCCGCACCGGGTGTTCGACGCCGAACTCGCGCAGCCGGCCGATCCATTGCAGGATCGCTTGGGCATCGAAGCCGAACTGGGTGACGATGTGGACCGCCAGGCCGGTGGCCTCCGCGGATTGGATCTTGTCGGCGAGCGAGCGGTCGAGGTCCTGCTGCGATATGCGCGGATGGCCATCGGGATAGGCGGCGATGGCGATCCCCGTGATGCCGTGACGCTGCAGCGCGCCGCCGTCGATCACCTCGATCGCGCTGCGGAAGTCGCCGGCGGGCTCATCGTGATCGCCGGCGATTACCAGCACGCGCGTGACGCCCGCCTCGCCGCTGGCGCGGGCGAGAAAATCATCAAGCTCAAGCGCGCTGGCAAAGCCGCGCACGGCAAGGTGCGGCACCGGTTCGAAGCCGGCCGTGCGCAGCCGCGCCGCGGTTTCGATCGTCTCGCGCGCCGGCCTCCGCGGCACCGCGGTGACATAGACGCTCGCCCCAGCGGGAACGATGCCGGCCAAGGCGGCGACGTCGTCGGCGGACGGCCGCGTCGTTTCGAGCGAGAAGCCGGCCGTGAAATCGGCGATCGCTTCGATCGGATCGGCGCGATCCTCGACCGTGGTCATGACGCAAGCCATGTCATTCACTCGCGGCGGCGCGAGATCACGTAGGATTCGTCGTAAAACCAGAGCGCGCCGTGCTCGCGCAAAACGTCGCGCGTCGATTCGAGATAACGTCCGTCGGCGACGACCTCGCCGAGCCGGTCGTCCTCGACCTGCGCTACGTAGATCGCCGCGTTCCAGGCCGCAAACAGCGTCGAAGTGCCGATCGACTGGTCCGAAATCTCGCTCGGCAACGTGTGCATGTCGTAGCGGAACAGCGAGCGGTTGTCGGCATAGGCGTTGAAGTTGAGGTCGCGTCCGGCCGGACCGAGCTCGTGCTTCACCGCCTTCATGATCTGGTGGCGGTCGTGGATGAACGGATTGTCGCCCGGCCAGATGCGCTGGATGATGTCCATGCCCGGATCGTTGCCGTGGGAATGGATGGCGATCAGCCGGCCGCCCGGGCCGAGCGCCCTGGCGAGCGGCGCGATCACGCGCTTGGCCTTGAACTCGAGCGGCGAGCGCGCGCGATAGGGCTGCGAGGCGATGACGAGGTCGTAGTTGGCGACCGTGCCGCCGGGACGCGGGATGATCGGGTCAAGCAGGAATTTGTGATCCTCGCGATAGAGCACCAGCACCACCGGGCGCTCGTAGACCGGGTTGCCGGTCTTGGCGCTCACCCCGGCCTTCCAGTTCTGCGACAGGAACGGCACCAGATCGGTGATCTGCTGCTCGAAGCGATAGGCCGAATCGCCGGACAGCGGCATTTCGTGCCAGACCATGCTCGAGGCCGCCGACAGCGATTTGACCGCGAGCCAGGGCGCGTCGGCATAGGCGAAGTTGGTCAGCACCAACACCGTCGCCGGGTGCTCGAAGAACCGGTCGGACATCTTCTGCAACGCCAGGCGGACGTCCTCGAGGCTGATCTCCTTGCCCACCACGTAGAAGGGCGTGTGCGGAAAGCGGTCGTGCATCGCGCGCATCACCCGCAGCAACACGGTGCCGTCGCCGACGCCGGCGTCGAACACGCGCAGCGCCGGCGGGCGCGGATGGACGTTGGCGAGCTCGAGCGCGACGCGGCTGGCGACCACCCATTTTTCGCTGCAGGTATTGACGAACAGCAGGTACTTCTGCCGGTTGTCGAAAAAGCGGAAGTTGCGCTGCGGATCGCGCTCGCCGGCAGGCGCCGGTGCGGGCGGGGCGACGGGAGGGCGTGGTTCGCGTGCGCGCTCGATGACGGCGGGACGCGCAAGCGCGGTCCGGTTGGTCTCCATGAAGCCGCGGATGCGGTCGAGCGTCTCGGTGGTGATGCGGCCGCCGTTGCGCAGCCGCGCGGTGAGCTTGCCGTCATTGACGGCGCGCCGGCCGAAGGTCGATTCCGCAAGGCCGCTGTGGCGGCAATAGTCGGCGATTTCCTGCAGCAGGTCCTGCGCGTTCATGGCCCGACGTTTCGCTCCAACCTGCGCGCGCCGCGCTTGGGGACGGCTTGTGGGGTGCGCAGGAACCGGCCCACAGCGAACCAAGCGCGCGGATACCCGTCAACCACAAAACGTCCCACTTCACAGGTGGGAAGACAAATGGGACGAATCCCAACGGTAGAAAAGGTCGATATTCTTTACGTGCGACCGCGGTTGATGGGCCGCACCCGGCGAAATATGTGGGTCGTGGGAAGTATCCCACAAGATGGTGGGCGGAACCCAGCCTAAGCCGGGACCGGCGCATCGAGCGCGCGCAATACGGCGCTCGCGATCGCGGCGGTGCCGTCGCGGCCGCCGAATTCGCAGGGCTTGAGCCCCGCCGCAAAGGCGCGATCGACGGCGGTCTCAATGGCGCGCGCGGCTTGTGCGGCGCCGCCGTGGCCGTGACGGTCGGCGAGCCAGTCGAGCATCAGCGCCGCGGAGAGAATCATGGCGGTCGGATTGGCGAGCCCCTTGCCCATGATGTCGGGCGCGGTGCCGTGGCAGGGCTGGAACACCGCGTGCGTGTCTCCGATGTCGGCCGAGGGCGCCATGCCCATGCCGCCGATCAGGCCGGCGGTCAGATCCGAGATGATGTCGCCGAACATGTTCTCCATCACCATCACGTCGAAGTCCCACGGCCGGCGCACCAGCATCGCCGAACAGGCATCGACGTAAAGGCGATCGGTGCCGACGTCGGGATAGCGCGCGGCGCATTCGTCGAACATGCCGCGGAAGAAGGCGTAGGCCTTGAAGGCGTTCGCCTTGTCGACGCAGGTGAGCACGCCGCGCCCCCCGCGCGCCTTGCGGCGGCGCGCCAGCCGAAACGAGAAGTCGAACAGCCGCTGCGAGGTCTTGCGCGTGATCACCAGGGTCTCGCGCGCTTCGGTATCGGTCACCACGCCCTTGCCCATGGAGGCGAACAGGCCCTCGGTCGATTCGCGGATCACGACGAGATCGATGCCGCGCTCGGCCGCTCCCACGATCGGGCTCGGAACGGTCGGGATCAGCCGGCACGGCCGCACCCCGGCATAGAGGTCGAAGATGAAGCGCAGCTCGACCTGCGGCATGATCTCGGTATTGTCGGGATAGCGGATGTGCGGCAGCCCGCAGGCGCCGAGCAGGATGGCGTCGGCCTCCTCGCACAGCTTGATGGTGGACGCCGGCATCGACTTGCCGGTGTCGCGATAATGGCCGGCGCCTGCCGGCGCCTCGCTGAAGCGGAATTTGAGGCCGGGGGTCGCCGCCGCGACCTTGTCGAGGACGGCGAGCGCGGGGGCCATGACTTCGGGCCCGATGCCGTCGCCGGGCAGGACCGCGATGTGGAAGCTGTCGAGCATGCTGTAATATTGGAAGCTCGTTATCCTTCGCATCGTCAAGCCCGGCAATGACGCCGGATGGATCTGTGCATGCCCCGCTTCGCCGCCAACCTGGCCTATCTCTTCACCGAGCGCCCGCTGATCGAGCGTTTTGCCGCGGCGGCCGCGGCGGGCTTTCGGGCGGTCGAGCTGCAACTTCCCTATGATCACGCACCGTCCGCCGTGAAGGCCGAGCTCGACCGCCACGGCTTGACCATGCTCGGCATCAACACCGCGCCCGGTCAGTCGGCGGCGGGTGAGTTCGGCGTCGCCGCCGTCCCCGGCCGCGAGCGCGAATTCGCCACGCTGTTCAAGCAGGCGCTCGACTACGTCACCGCCATCGGGGGCTGTCAGATCCACTGCCTCGCCGGCAAGGTGCCGCCGGAGCAGCGGCCGGCGGCGGAGATGACCTTCATCAGGAATCTCGCGCAGATCGCCGATGCGGCGCAGGAGAAGAACGTCACGCTGTTGATCGAGCCGATCAATCCGCGCGACCGGCCGGACTATTTCCTCACCCGCGCCGAGCAGGCGGCCGACATCATCGCCAAGGTGGAGCGGCCGAACGTGCGCATGCAGTTCGACTTCTACCACGCCCAGATCGTCGGCGGCGATCTCATCACGCGGTTCGAAAAACATCTGCCGTTCGTCGGCCATGTGCAGATCGCCGCCGTGCCGTCGCGGCGCGAGCCCGACGAGGGCGAGGTGAACTATCCCGAGATCTTCGCGGCGCTCGATCGCCTCGGCTACGGCAAATGGGTCGGTTGCGAATATCGCCCGCGCGCCAGAACCGAAGACGGCCTAGGCTGGGCGCGCGCTTACGGAGTTAAATCCACGTGACGTTTGCCTTGGTGCTTGACTGCTGGGCGGAGGGCTCGGTGGGCTCCCTCTCCCCGTCGGGGAGAGGGAGCCCACCGAGTGCGCGGCGTCGTGAGGCGGGCCCCGTCATTGAACGACGTAGAAAGGAAGTCGCATGCGTCTCGACAACAAGGTTGCGCTCGTCACCGGCGCGGCATCGGGCTTCGGCAAGGGCATTGCCGCCACCTTCGCGCGCGAGGGCGCGCGCGTTGCCGTCATCGACATCGATGGGGAGGCTGCGCGCGCGGCCGCTGCATCGGTCAGCAACACGGCCATCGCGGTGCGCTGCGATGTCTCGCGGCGCGCCGACGTCGACGCCGCGGTCAACGCCACGGTCGATGCGTTCGGAGCGATCGACATCCTCGTCAACAACGCCGGCATGAGCCACGTGCGGCGGCCCATGCTGGAGGTGGAGGAGGCCGAGTTCGACCGGCTCATGGCCGTCAACGTCAAATCGA
>Ga0209647_1004088_pt1 | contig 11083 bp, 9 predicted proteins | sample GraSoi_2013_60cm_FD_185827 | JGI IMG/M metagenome (GOLD analysis project Ga0209647, IMG submission 185827) | Grasslands soil microbial communities from the Angelo Coastal Reserve, California, USA - Sample 9_17_2013_60cm (SPAdes) (version 2) | ecosystem: Environmental > Terrestrial > Soil >... | reverse complement strand
TCGGGCGACATGTAACTGGGCGTGCCCATAACGTGGGTGGTTTGCTGAACGGTGCCGAATTGCAAAATTTTGGCGGTGCCGAAATCGGTGACTTTGACGGTGTCGTCGGCGGTCAGCATCAGGTTGGCGGGCTTGATGTCACGATGGATGATGCTGCGTTCGTGGGCAAACTGGAGGGCGCTGCAGGTCTGCTCCATGATGCGGAGGACGCGGGGAACGGGGAAGGAGTGGCCGGAATCGAGGAGCGCCTGGAGGCTTTTGCCCTCGATGAGTTCCATGGTGATGTAGAAGAGGCCGTTTTCTTCGCCGGCATCGTAGACGACCACGATGTTGGGATGGGTGAGGAGTCCGGCGGCGCGGGCTTCGGTCTGGAAACGGGAGAGAAGTTCGGGGCGGCTGAGGCCGGTGCCCTCTTCGCTAAGGCGGATAGTTTTGACGGCGACGGTGCGGCCGATGACGGGGTCCGTGGCGCGATAGACGACACCCATGGCGCCACGGCCGAGTTCACCGAGAATTTCGTAGCGCCCTGCTTTGACTGTTGTCTCCATGCCGCCCCGTTGCCAGAAAAAGTACTATTTCCTTAAGACCACGCCTGAAACTGGTACTTCGCCGGAAAGCCTCTCAGGAGGCTTATCGGAAAATCGCTGCAAAACTGTATGAGCCGACACGCGTACTGCATCCCGTGGGGACGCTCCGACACACATCCCCCGCCATTAGGAAGAGTAAGTGGCAGGAAATCAGGGGGTCAACGCTACGGGAGTACTAGTGTGCTTGGCAGGACATGTCCCCTGGGACAGGTGAGAGAAGGTGGCGCCGCCGTGGAGGGGGGAGGTGGAGTTGGGTAGCACGGTTGGTAGTGGGCGAATTTCCCATTGGCGAGCCCATCAGGACTTGACGTCAATTCTTGCCCGTGACTTTTCAACTGACTAGGGGTTGGTTCGGAGAATTTGTCGAATGTTCCTTTTCGTGGCGATTTGCGGAAGCAATTCTCACGAAGGTTGCGGATATTTCCGGATTCCTGTCAGACTGTAGCGGGAGCGATTATGAATGAAGTGACCCGAAGGGTAACGGAAGAGATTCTGATTCGAGCGAACGGGGCAATTGAGCGAGGTGAAGCCAAAGGCCCAAAACTCGACCAGTGCTGGAAAAGAATTGAGAAATTGAACGGCGGAATCGTCGGCCCAAAGTCCTGGGAACAGATAAAGAAAATTGCGGAGGCCGCTCTGGCAGAGGGGAAAGAACCGGAAGCCTAGGATATAACCGGCGACTACGGGTAGTAGCTGGCAAATCTGCTTGAGCGGGTAACGTTAGTCAGGCTCTCGATAATGACTCCCAGAATTGAAGATGGGCTTCGGCGAGCACCCCGCTGATAGCATCTCGGTCAACCTTTTCTGGAAGCGGCGAAGTTGCCTGAGCCGCGAGCGCTTCGGATTCAAGTTGTGCGCCGAGCTCTCGAATTTCAGCGAGAGAATATTTCCCCTTACGGATTTCAATCAGTTCATCTTTGTTTGGTCTTGGCAGCGTAATGCGTCCGTACTCCATCAACTCCTTCGCTTCTCCGTAAAGTCGGATGACATGCATGGCGTACTTGGTGTCGTAGCCGTGCTTTTCCTCGAGTTCGGCACGGTGAATGTTCTTTTGCCCTTTCTCCCCCAGCAATCGTTTCATCTGGTCGTCCGCGAAGCCGAGGAATGGTTTCACGTGCCCCTTCGCGAGGAAAAGCTCAGGCCTGCAGGTAAACGGTCCCCACGTATCACTGGTGAACTCAAGTGGCGCGAACAAAAAATGCAGCGCGGAAGGATTGCCTTTTGCGGCGAGTCCGGCCCATTTCATCAGCGTATACAGGCAGACATCCACATCCTGCGGCCCATTGCCTCCTAGCTTGCCTCCGGTCGTGAAAACGAAATGCTCCTCGCGTTCGAGGCCAAGAACTTTGATTGGGGGCGGGATGTAGAGTCCGTACCAGTCGGTATCGTCGGTCGCGCCCAGTTTTGCGCCGTGCGCTTGCGATCCGCCGACACAAGCCATGATTAGGTTTTCTTGATGCGCGAATCCGTATTGGGCAAAGTCTGGTTTCATATGGCGATCCCGATAGCGTCTATCATACCGTGCTCCTGTTATATGCACTTCGACTCCGAGAGAAACCCAAGAGCACAGCCAGGGATGGCTGTGCCGCAGGTCAGAATCGGAGGGCTAGGCGAGCCCGGCCCCTACATCGGGGAGAAGAATGCGATTCGGGATCATGGGCGGGGCATGGAGTCGGTTGGGGACATCATGCGGTCGGGAAGCGGGAGGTTGGTTTCGCGGATGGGGCGATCGACTTCGCCGGGGCGGGCGGGGGATTCGAGGCCGTCGGTGAGCAGGAAGCCCTGCAGGGCGATGCCGGCGGTCCAGACATTTTCGAGCGCGACGATGTATTCGGCCTGGAGGTCGAAGAGTTTGCGTTGGGATTGCAGGACGCGGGGATTTGACGCGAGCATGAGGCCGTATTTTTCGACCATCAGGGTGTAGGACTTTTTTGCGCGCGGAAGCATTTCTTCGCGGTATTCCAGAGCCATGAGTTTGGCGTTGGCGTATTGATCGGCGGCGGTAGCGGCGCGATCGCGGAGAGTGAGGGCGACGCGCTGCTTTTCGAGATTGGCGCGGTCGAGTGAAGCGGAAGCGGCGGCGATATTTCCCTGGTTGCGATTGAAAATTGGAATCTCGACGCCGACTTCGGCGATGCCTTCCCATCCTTTGGCGTGGGGAGCGGTGTCGAGAGTCTCGTTGTTGTATTCCATGCCGCCGCGAAACTGGAGATCGGGTATGGGTTCGCGCTTGGCGCGGACGAGTTCGGCGGTGGCACGTGCGGCGCTGGCGTCGGCGATGCGCGTGGCGGGTGATTGCGTGGCGATGGATTCGACGGCTTGATCTTCGTTGAGGTCGGGCCAGTTGTGTTCGAGGTCGCCGGAGACGGTGGAGATCGGCAGATCGGGACGGCCGAGGAGTGCAGTGAGGGAGCGCCACTCTTCGCGAAGCGTGTTTTCCTGCATGCGGGCGGAGAGGCGCAGGCGCTGCGCGTCGACTTCGGCGTCTAGAACTTCGGATTCGTCGGCCTGGCCCGTGTTGGAAAGCTGCCGCTGGGTTTCGGCGAAGTCCAGCTGGATTTTGGCCAGGTCGCGGCGGACGTCGAGAAGTTCCTGCGCGGCGAGGACGCGTAGGAACGCGGTTTTCACGGATGTTTCTACGCGAATTTTCTGTTCCTGGGCTTCGATTTCGGCGAGTTGCGCTTCTTTGGAGAAGACGTCGCGGCTGCGCGCGAGCTTTCCGCCGGTGACGATGGTTTGCTGAACGAAGAAGCCTTGCTTGCCGCCGCCGACGGAGCCGCCGCGAATTTCGTCGCCGGTGTAGCCGACGGTGGGATTGGGATAGAGGCCGGATTGTTGCTGGCGGGCCTTGGAGGCGCGGATTTCGGCGTCGGCCTGGCGAAGGGTGGGATTGGATTCGGCCGAGAGGCGCTGGGCTTCTTCGAGGGTGAAGAGAGGAGATTTGGGATTTTCCTGGGCGCGGCCGAGGTGCGGATAGACGGGTTGGACTATTGGAATATTCATGTGCTGATGCTGCATCTGGTCTTGCGGCATGTTCATGGGTTGCTGGGCGACGGCGGGGAGCGCGGTAACTGCAAAGAGAAGTGCAGACGTAACGACATTTTTTGCCAGGCGTTGCATTTGTCGACTCCGATGGGAAGAAGAAAGACTTAACGCAGAGTTCGCAGAGAACGCAGAGTTCGCAGAGAACGCAGAGTGCGCTGAGAAGAGGGGAGAACTAGGAAGCATGGTGGTGCTCCTCGGGCTTGGGAGCCTGGTGATTGCGGATTAGGGATTGGATTTCCTCGTACTTTTGATCGGGGAGGACGCGGACCATGGTCATCATGCCCATCATGCCGGCGCTCCAGTTGGCTTCGAAACACCTTCGGCGTTGTCCATGGCCATTTCCATGAAGGCGTCTTGTGGGAAGCCGGGGAAGGAGTTGGCGTTTTCCGCGATGGGGGAGTGGTGGACGTGCTCGACGCCGAGGTGGCTGGCCAGAGTCTGCATCTGGCTGAGGGCTTTGGCGTCAGTCGAGTTGGCGGTTTGAATCTGCCGGTCGCCCAGGAGGTCCATCATGCTGTTCATCATGTGATGAGGAAGATGGCAGTGGATCATCCAGTCGCCGGGATATTTGGCTTCGAACTCAACGACTTTGGCTTGTGCGACGCCGACGAGAACCGTGTTGGTGGGATACCAGGTGGACTCGGGGGCGCGGCCGCCTTCGGTGCCGGTGATGACGAATTGATTGCCATGAAGATGAATCGGGTGGTGATCCATGCCGAGATTGACGAAGCGAAGACGCACGCGGCTGCCGAGACGCGCGATGAGCGGCGTGGTGGCAGGAGCGGAGAGGCCGTTGAAGGTGAGCCAGTTGAATTCCATGGAAGCGGTGTTGGGAACTGTGTTCGACGGGAGGATGGCCCATTCCTGTAGGACGATGGCGTAGTCGTGATCCGCGTGTGGCGCATAAGAAGATTGCGGATGGGCGATGAACAGGCCGAGCAGGCCGATCATTTCTTGCATGGCGCTGTGGGCGTGGTAGAAAAAAGTGCCTTCCTGGTGGACGGTGAATTCGTAGGTATAGCTTTCGCCCGGCGCGATGGGCTTTTGGCTGATGAAGGGAACGCCGTCCTGTTCGATAGGGACTTCGAGGCCGTGCCAGTGCATAGAGGTGCTTTCGGGCAGAGCGTTTTCGACGACGATGCGTACGCGATCGCCTTGCGTGACCTGGATCGTGGGGCCGGGGCAGGAGCCGTTGTAGCCCCAGGCATCGATGGTTTTGAAGGGAGCGATTTTCCGTTTCACCGGTTCGGCGCGGAGGCGGAAGACTTTTGTGGCGCCGTCGAGGGTGAACGGAAGATCGGGGACGTCGGGAGTGACGACGGGGACGTGGGAATGCGTGTGCGGCGGAGCAGATTTGGATTTTGCGGCTGGGGTGTGGTGATGCAAGGAATCTTTCTCATTAGGCACGGCGCTCGATTGTGGTGTAGCCGCGTTGAGCGGAGTGCTTAAGCCGAAGAGGCCTGCGGTGAAAGCGGCGGCGTCTTGGAAAAAATTTCTGCGAGAGCTGCTCATTGATACCTCCAAGATGGAACGAGCCGAGAATAAGTATAGGGTTTTGATGATGCGAAAGGCGACGAGGACGCGGTAGGAAGGCGGAACGAGCAGGCGCGGAGGGCAGGGAGGATAAGAATGTACCCGTGATTTTGGACACAAGTAGAAAGCAACCCGAGATGGCCGGGCGAGCCCGGCCCCTACAAAATAATTTGGGAGCGCCTCATCCGTGAGAGGTGGAGTCGGCGGAGACTTTCCCGGCGAAGGACCGGTAGATGTGGGTGAAGTAGACGGCAGCGAGGGCCATGCCGATCAGCCACCAGGCGAGGCCGACTTTCAGGCCGTAGTCTGCGGCCTTGGCGTTGTGGACGGTGAGTGCGTAAATCGGGTTGCGCGCGGGAAGGACCATGGGATATACGCCGAAGACGACGCTGGTGAGCATGCCGAGCAAATACGCGCAGGAGGAGAGGAAGGCGTTGCGCTCGTTCTTGCGGCGGAATTCGAATTGAACGCCGGCGAGACCAGCAACGGCGAGAAGCGGAAGAATGTAGCCGAGCGGCCAGGTTTTGAAATTTTCGGAAATCTGGGGCTGGACACTAAAGCTGACTGCAGTGACAAGGGCTGTGAGAACAAGGACGGCCCACCAGCACGACCCGGCGACGCGAGCGGCGCGTTGGTTCAGTGCGCCTTCCGTTTTCCACTGAAGCCAGAGCGAGCCGTGCATCATGAGGACGAGCAATGCCTGGACGCCGACGAGAACGGTGTACCAATCGAGAATGCCGGTTTGTTCGCCGAGGCGGAAGTTGGTCCAGAGCGGTTCGAAGAAGTAGCCGGACTGGTCGAGCGGAACGCCGCGAACGACGTTGGCGAGAGCAGCGCCGAAAAAAATGGCGAGCAACAAGCTGGAAATGGAAAAGAAGAAATCCCAGAAGGGAATCCAGATCGGGCTCTTAATGTGGTTGCGGAATTCGATGGACGTGCCACGGAGAATTAACAGCCAAAGCACCATCATCAGCGGAAGATAAAAGCCGCTGAAGCCGCTGGCGTAGAGCGCGGGGAACGCGAAGTATAGCGTGCCGCCGGCGGCGACGAGCCAGACTTCGTTGCCGTCCCAGACGGGACCGATGCTGGCGATGACCTGGCGGCGTTCTTCTTCCGTTTTTGCAACGAGGAAGTGGACAGCGCCGGCGCCGAGATCGAAGCCGTCAAAAAGAACGTACAGAGCGACCATTACCGCGACGAGACAGAACCAGAGGGTTTCCATGGCGCGCTCCTTATGCCGCCACCGAGGGGTCTAAGGCTTCCCCACGGGGTCTTACTTCGGGCTCGGGCCCGATTTCAATTTCACGATAGATAAGGAAGAGCCAGAGCATGGCGAGAACGGTGTAAAGGCCCATGAAACCGATAAGCGTGAACCAAGCGTTCCCTGCAGCGACGCGGGGCGAAAAACCGTGAGCAGTGCGCATCAGGCCATAGATGAGCCAGGGTTGCCGGCCGAGTTCGGCGGTCAGCCACCCGGCGGTGTTGGCGATGTAAGGAAGCGGGACGCTGAGCATGAGAATCCAGAGCATCCAGCGGGCTTCGAAAAGTTTTTTGCGCCAGAGGAGAAATGCAGAGAAGACCATGATGGCGATGAAAATGGTGCCGAGGCCGACCATAACGTGATAGCTGAAGTAAAGGAGCTCGATTTTGTCGGGCCACTGATCTTCGGGAAAATCGTTAAGTCCCTGCACGTGAGCGTTCCAGTGTTTGTAGGTGAGGAAGCTGAGCATGTTGGGAACGATGAGCGGATTGTCGAGGGTGCGCTTGGCGACGTCGGGCTGGCCGAGGATGGCGAGAGGCGCGCCGTCCTGGGATTCGAAGAGCCCTTCCATGGCGGCGAGCGTGGTGGGCTGATATTTGGTGATCATTTTGCCTTGCATGTCGCCGGAAGGAGCGAGCTGGAGCAGTGCAGCAATCGCGCCTACGAGGACGCCAATTTTCAGAAAAGTGCGACCGTAGAAAGGATCGCGGTGCGAGAGGACGTAGAATGCGCCAACGGCAGCCATGACGAAGCACCCGGTCTGCACGGCGCCGAGCATGGTGTGCGCATATTGCCAGAGCGCCCAGGGATTTAGCAGCAGCCCCCAGAAGCTGGTGAGTTCGATCTCGTGGTGCGCGCCGAGCTGATAGCCAGTGGGATGTTGCATCCAGGCATCGGTGGCGACAATGAGGTAGCCGCTCAGCCAAGACCCGACGAAGACGAAGAAGGCCGCCCACCAGTGGCCGACGCGGCCGAGTTTCTTTTCGCCATAGAGAAAGAGGTCGAGGAAAGTGGACTCAAGGAAGAAAGAGAACAGGCCCTCCATGGCAAGGGTTTGCCCGATAACACCCCCGGCGGATTTGGAAAATTCGGCCCAGTTGGTGCCGAACTGAAATTCCATGGGAATGCCGGTGACGACGCCAAGGGCAAAATTGATACCGAAAATTTTCGCCCAGAAACGGGCGGCGCGGGAGAAGTGTTCGTCGCCCGTGCGGAGGGCGATGGACTTGAGAATGACGAGGAGCAGGGCGAGGCCCATGGTCAACTGTGGGAAGAGATAGTGGAAAGTGACGGTAAAGGCGAAGTGCAGACGATGGACGTCCAACGCGGAACCCACAGAACACCTCTCACGGGAAGTAGTCAGAGGCCAGTGGCGAAAACGACAGGAGAGACGCCAAAGGAGCGAACGGCCGAAACTAGTTTCGCAGATTTTGGGAGGAAGTGGAATGAGAAAGCGGCTTGGATTCCGGCGAGGGCCGTCGAGCGACGCATGGATGGGAGGCTGGGGCGTCCCGCAGAGGGTTAACCGTTGACTCCGGAGGGTAGCGGAAATACCATCAGGCAGCGAATAGGAGAAACCCCCAAAGCCGATCTGGAAGCTGAGGAGTGTCCCATGATTCTCGAAGTGCAGAAGAAACAGGCGACGCCAGAGATCGTAGTGCTGGAATTGCACGGGCGATTGTTGATGGGGAACGACAGCCGTCAGGTGGAGTGGTCGATTGCCGAGGTGATGAAGGAAGGCGGGAAGAAAGTGGTAATGGATTTGCGGGAACTGAACGCGATTGACAGCACGGGAGTGGGGATCCTGGTGATGTGCAACGCGAAACTGCAAAAGGCAGGTGGAGTGATGAGGATCGTGTCCACAGACGGGATCGTAGAGAGCACATTGCAGATGACGCATGTGGACCGGATTGTGAAATTTTTTGAGACGGTGGAGGCGGCGAGCGAGAAGTTCGAAGTAGCGTGAGAAAAGTGCGGGCCTGTGCAGCGGCTTACTGAAACGAGGCGACGGCCTGGGCCTCATCATCGTACGTAGTGAAAAGATTCAGCAAGCCGACCATCTTCAAAGTTTGGAGCGTGAATTTAGAGGGCTTCAGGAGGCGGATGGCGCCCCCGGCCTGCTTGGCGGAAGTGAGATGGCGAACCAGCATGCCGATGCCGCTGGAATCGATGGTGGGGACGCCTTCAAGGTCCAGAATGATTTTGGAGTGGCCCTGGCCGAGGATTTCAATAATGGTGGCGTTGAAGCGATCGAGCGCGGGACCCATGCTAAGGCGCCCAACGAGCTTGACAACCTTGACGCCGTCGAGAGTTTTCGTATCAATGTCCAACGTTGCCACCCCCTTGGAACTCCGGGTTCGCCAAATGCGGGCCGATTGACACTCCAGTATCGCTTTGTTAGAGTGCGCGCACAACTTAGTTAATCTTGGGACAAAAAGCAAGAAAGGCAGTGGGCTGGTGACTCTCCCCGCGTTCCGGTCACCAGACGGAAGGTTAATCGTTGGCCAGCCAGGAACAAGAATCCGTCCTTGATCTATTGCCTCTCTCACTCAATTTGCTCGCGGAGCAGGAAGTCACGCCACGCGCGAAAGTGTTCGCGCGATTTGTGTCGGAGTTAATCGCCGACGCGGCGGTGAGCGTATATACGCTGGCAACCGTGGACGGGAGAGCGGTGTGGGTGCCGCGAGCCACGGTGGGTGAGGCGAAATTGCATAACGAAGAGATTCCCGCGGAGTCCGGCTTGCTGGGAATCGTTTATGCGGAGAGCGACACAATCAACCGGACAGCGGCGGAGATCAAGCGTGAAGATTATCCGCACATAGATATCCGCAAGTCGCTGCTGTCACTGACATACCTTCCTTTGATCCATAACGAAAATCTGATCGGGGCGCTGGAAATCCTGGCGTTTGAAGAGGAACTCTCCGCGGAGGCAGTGGAGGCGTTAGCGCCGGCGGCGGATGTGGCCGCAGCAGCGATCGCGACGGCCCAGGCATACGAAGAGGAACGGCACGGGACGATGACGTCGATCACGCGATTGACCCAGCTTTACGACCTGGAGAAAGTGTTTTCCTCCACGCTGGAGATGGATGAGTTGTTGCCGCTGATCGGAACCAAGATTGCGGAAATTCTGGAATGCCAGGCGGTGAACATCTGGCTGATGCTGCCGGACGAGTCCGTGGAATTGATGCATCAGGCTGGAGAAGACGCAACAACATTTAAGGGACAAAAGCTGAAAGCGAATGAGGGGGTGGCGGGGACGATCTCCGATAACGGTGAGCCGATCTGCATCAGCGATACCGGAGACGAGCGTTTGGTGCACAGGAATAAGGATGTGGGGGATGCAGGCGCAGTTTCTGTAGTGGCCGCGCCGATCCTTGAGAAATCCGCGCTGGTGGGGGTGGTTGAGGCGGTCAACAAGGTGGACGGGACGCCCTTCGATGACGACGACCTGTTTACGCTGAGCAATCTGGCCGAGACGGCATCGACGGCCCTGCACAACGCAAGTTTGTTACTGGCTGAGCGCAAGGTGGAAGTGCTGGAGACGCTGAACAAGGTCAGCCACGAGATCACTTCGACGCTGAACCTGGAGCGAATGCTGCAGACGATCGTGAATGCGCCACAGGCGGTGATTCCCTACGAGCGGGCAGCGATTGTGCTGGAGCAAGGCGGGCGATTCAAGCTGAGCGCGGTGACTGGCGTGACACAGGTGCAGGCGGACCATCCGGATATCGCGCCGCTGAACGGGATTCTGCAATGGGCGGCGCTTTCCGAAGAAGTGATTCACGTGCGGCAGCACGGCGAAGAGATTGGCGCCGAACGCGAGGAGACCAAGGCGAAGTTCAGGAAGTATTTCGAGGAATCGGGGATGCGGGGATTTTATGCGCGGCCGCTGAATGACGATACAGGACGCGTAGGGCTGCTGGCGATGGAGAGCCACGATCCCGATTTTCTGGGGCCGGCACACCTGGAAATCGTGGAGGTCCTTGCGGGCCAGGCGACGGTAGCGCTGCGGAATGCGCAGATGTACAAGGAAGTGCCGTTTATTTCGGTGCTGGAGCCGGTGCTGGTGCGGAAGCGGAAGTTCATGGCCATGCAGAAACGAAAGCGGACGGCGATTTTGACGCTGGCGGGGATTGGGTTGCTGTTTCTGGTGGCGTGTCCGCTGCCACTGCGGGTGGATGGCGATGCGGTGGTGGCGCCGGGGAAGCGGGCGCTGGTGCAGCCGGAAGTCGCAGGCGTAGTCGGAAGGGTGTTCGTCCATGAAGGAGAACGCGTTCAGCGCGGGCAAACGATCGCGGAAATGGAAGGATGGAGTTTCCGGTCGGCGCTGGCGGGAGCGCAGTCGAAATACGAAACGTCCATGTTGGAGATGAACAAGGCGCTGGCGGCAAATGATGGAACCGAAGCCGGGGTGCGGCGAGTGCAGGCGGATTACTGGAGAGCGGAAGTGGAGCGGGCGAAACAGATGGTGGAGCGAACTCAGTTGCGGTCACCCATCGAGGGAGTGGTGGCCACCCCGCACGTGGAAGAATTTGCCGGGCGGAAACTGGAGCCGGGCGATTCTTTTGCCGAGGTCGTCGATACATCGCAGGCGGTAGTCGACGTCGCGGTGGACGACACGGATGCGGGACTGCTGAAGGCCGGGCAGAACGCGGGG
>Ga0209647_1004087_pt1 | contig 11084 bp, 13 predicted proteins | sample GraSoi_2013_60cm_FD_185827 | JGI IMG/M metagenome (GOLD analysis project Ga0209647, IMG submission 185827) | Grasslands soil microbial communities from the Angelo Coastal Reserve, California, USA - Sample 9_17_2013_60cm (SPAdes) (version 2) | ecosystem: Environmental > Terrestrial > Soil >... | reverse complement strand
GCCTTTGCCTGCACCTAACGTGATTGCATCGAGAGCCGAACCGTTAATAAGAACCTGAGCCGTGACTGGGCTGCTCCCTTGAACCGTATACCGGAGCCGGACATTGTAGAAACCATCTTGAGCAGTTGCGACTACGAACGTGATACTAGCGGTTTGCCCGGAACCAGTGGACTCGGCAAAACCGGTTCCCGAAAATCCGGGAGCGTCGCCTTCTATTCTGAAACCCGAGTCCAGGCCAGCGTATTCCGCTTCGTACCGTCGTTCCGGCTCCTGAACGACGTTCTGGGCAGGCGCCACATAGCCGAGATCGATGCAATCCAATAGAGCCGGTCCCGCCGATGTGTCATTTGCAAGTGTGATCGTGTGACTGCCAGCCTTCAGATAGAGATCCACCGTTTTCTTGCCGATGAAAGTCCAGTCGACATTCGGTGTATAAACTACTGGAGTGCTCGCCCCCCCGTCCACACGTAGGAGTTGGTCGGTCATCGCTTGGTTACCGTTTCCGTAGTAAATATCGAGTTGATAGTCGCCGGTCCTGGGCGCACTGACATTGAACGTAACGGAGCTGTCCGCGTAATTTAAGAAGCCGACGTACTCGCCATTGGAAGCTGCATTCACGTAGGGATTAGCCAGCGAGCCGGCCTGGTAAATAACACCATTGCTGACGTCGGCATCCTCGGCTTCATACCGTTGCGGCTGCGGGTACCGAGTCACGGTCGAGCTCGAGCTCATAGATGGCGCCACTACCAATTGATAACTAAACTGCGGATCGAGGTTGCTAATCGGCACGCTGACCTCGCCGTTCTTGACCGGATAATCGCCATCGGACAGGACATTCGGCGGGTCGGCAACACCTTCGTACCCGGTCCAGCGATTAGTCCAAACCGTTGCGTGCGCCCGATCCCCAGAAATTCCCAACGCAGACAAGCCCTTGGCCACAACCGTTACGTCCCCGCTCGCACCCCCAAAAATAGCGGAAGATTGTTTTCTGGTCTGATCCAGCGCGGCAATTCCTTGTAATCCGTATCCATTTGGATTGGGAGAGGTAATCTGGACCGTTGAGCCCGTCATGTCACCGTACGCCTTGTACAGCCACCAGCCGCTATTAGGTTGGTTAGCTGCGACTTCTAAATCGTCCAGATCATCATCGATATGCCAGTAGGCTAGCCCTGCTCCAACTTTACTCGTTTCAAACCGCGAGATCCATTGGATCAGCTCGCCGGGAACAGAGAGATCTTTGAAGGTCGAATATTCATCGATGTTAATCGGCAAAGGGCCAACTCCTAAATTTGTCTCGATAGAACGATAGCTCGCATAATGTTGCGACCAGTTGCTATAGAACCCGGTGTTCAACTCGTGCCAAGTCATCACGTCCGGCAGGCAGGCGTTAGCCTTACAGTACGTGAGGAAATTCGATATATAGACCGCATCGAAGTTAGCAATGTTAGGCCCAGCAAGGCGAGCGTTCGGCTGCTGGGATCTGATTTGTTGAAAGACTGTTTTCCAGTCGCTAAAGAATTGATTCTCTAGGTTGGTTTTGTTGTACCAAATATTGTCAGGTTCGTTAAACGGGACGTAAACGAAGGAGTTAGGAAATGGAGTTGCCAGGACTTCGTTGACCTCCGTCTGCACCTTGGGGAGGTAGTCGCTCAATCCAAGATTTTGATACGGAAATTGAGAATAGATATCTTGCATGTAATCGACGACGGCATTACCGCCCGCGCCGAGGAACGTTCCAGCGATCTGGACGGCATCGCCGCCCGGATGTTGAAGGCCATTTGGCGCCTTCTGTGAGGTAACGTCTGGTTTCAGCGGAACCAATACATTGGCATTTGGTACGTTCGGTTCACTCAGGCCGTACAGAAACCCGGTGCCATGGTAAACGGGCCCGGTCTGCCGCGAGAAGTCAACGGTCAGCTGATTTGCCTGAGCGGCAAAACATCCAGTCTGGACCGGCAAACTAACTAATCCAAAGCAGAACAATGTGGTCAGGATAGTGATCGGTTTCATTTTGGGGGGACTGGACATTCCACGGCCGGACCGCAGTGTAACTGCAGTGCATTGCAGCGAACTGTCCGGCGAATGGAAGCTCCATGGGGGTAGATCTCCTTAGCCTCACAGCCGTATGCCCCGCTCCCGAGCTAGCTGGGTGCAGGGAAACTTCTTTTAGCGGGGAACAGCAGAAAGGCTGTGGCTAGAATGCCCAGTGGTAATTATGGGGGCAATAGTCGGTACGAAAAATTTATGGTCGATTTGTGAGCGGTCACGGCGCCATCGGCCGACGCCAACCTAAGATCGTCAGCTTGCGTGGGCCGATTCCGTCGTCAACCGTTGTCACATGAAGAATAGGTGCGACGGGACTTCTCAGCGCCCTCGTTCAGCTTTGCGCTCCCTAGCGGTGCGCCAGTTCCCGCGCGTGCGGAATCTCATGCTTGCCAATCGGCCGAATTTGGTCGGCTGACGCAGTTACAATCGCAGCCGTCTGTCCCGCCAGCGTCACAAACTCGACTTCGTAAGCTTCATGGCGAGGATACACGTGGACAACGACTCCAACATCGCCGGCCTCAAGCCCCTCGTCGGAAAGAGGAACCGTAAGAACGACCCTGTTATGTTCCTGAATCATGATTGCGATTATTCTAATGGATGGGCAGTGATCAGTCGCGGAAAATCTGTTCCGGCGTCAACGATCCAGACCGACCGTATTACCGGCGAACGTCCATCTGGACAGGGCAGAGGACCATACAAAACACGGGCGGGCGTCCCGGATCAACTCATCGCCAGGGCGACCTTTCGTTTGGCGCGGCCGGTCTCCAGGTAGGTAATCGCTTCCTTGGCTTCCGCGAATGGAAAGACTCGGTCGATGGATTTATGGCTAAGCCACAGCGCGAGATGGTCACCGACTATCTGCGGCTTCGCGCTTTCGGGAGCTTTCCCTTTGCGACCCGAGATTTCTTTTCCACGCTCAACCCTTCCATCAGTATCCGCCAGACATCGTCGTACACCAGGTCGAGCTTTGGGTTAGCCCACTCCATGGCGTGGGCTGGGTGATGGAACCTAGACGTTGCAAACAGGATCGCCTGACTCGCTGCGACCGGATCGGTGTCGCGGAAGGTGCCTTCTTCAACTCCTGAGCGGATGATCGCCGCGCCCAATTCGACTAGTTCGTTCACATGAGCGGCGGTGACGGATTGAGCTTCGGCCGAGAACGATCGGTAAGCGGTGAAAAGCTCGGGATCAGCAGCAGCCCGGCGGCGCTTGATGCTAATCAGGGTATCGAATAATTGGCGCAGCCGCTTCGGCGCCGGACCCTTCCGCGCAACGAGCGCGCGGAGCGGCGGCATCATGTCATCGACCCAACACCGAACGACCAGGTCTCGAAGTTCCGCCTTGGTTTTTACGTGCCGATAAACGGCAGCGTGGCTCACGCCAAGCGCGCGGGCCACATCGACCACGGTAGCCTTTCCCGGGCCGAACCGTCGCAACACTTCCTCGGCAGTGGCTACAATGCGATCGCGAGTCAGAGGGAGTTCAGGCGGAGCCATCCCGGCCTCTCCGCTTATTGCTTCCTTTGCCTCTTCTCTCAGTAAAAATCATTGCACGTATTCGAAATCAATGTTGCGCCGCCTCGGTTTTGCTAGCGAGCTGATGTAGCACCTTCAAGGCATCGGGCGGAAGCGTTAACTCGGCGCTGGCGAGGTTCTCCCGCAGATGTTCAACCGATGAGGTGCCCGGAATCAGTAGTATATTCGAGGAACGCTGTAGCAACCAGGCGAGAGCAACTTGCATCGGCGTGGCGTTCAGGGCTTGAGCGACATCGGATAAAGCCGACGACTGCAAAAGGTTGAAGCCGCCGAGCGGGAAAAACGGCACATAAGCAATGCCCTCTTTTTCCAGTTCATCAATCAACGGATCGTCGGCTCGATGGGCGACATTGTACGCATTCTGTACGCAAACAATTTTGACCATTTTCCGGGCGTCTTCGATTTGTTTACGGGTGACGTTGCTCAGACCGATGTGACGGATGAGGCCTTTCTCTCGCAGTTCGGCCAGCGTGGTCAACGGCTCTTCCAACGATCCTTCGGCCGGTCCGTGGACGTCGAACATGCTGCGCAGGTTCACGACATCGAGCACCTCGAGCCCGAGATTGCGCAAATTGTCATGCACGGCCTGAGTTAGCTCTTCGGGTGACATCGCGGGAAGCCACGATCCATCTTCCCCGCGGCGGGCGCTGACTTTGGTGACGATGACAAGATTGTCCGGGTAAGGATGCAGCGCGCGCCGGATGAGCTGGTTGGTGATATGCGGACCATAAAAGTCACTGGTATCGATATGGTTCACACCGCTGGCCACCGCCTCACGCAACACCGCGATCGCGCCGTCAATGTCGCGGGGCGGACCCCAGACGAGTTTGTTCCCATCGCGTCCCGCTAGTTGCATGGCGCCGTAGCCCATGCGCCGAACGGTGAGTGAAGTACCGGGAAAAGTGAAGTGACCGCCGAGCTCTGAAGTACTCATTTGTCGTTTACTCCTCTTGTTATTTGCCCCACCAAATAGCGCTAGCTAAGACAAGTGCCAATATTTGAAATCTGTAACCGGCCAATGGTCAGAGTCACGGAAAAAGAAAGGATGCCCCCTTTCCTTTATCCCCGTCATACCCGTGCGCCGGGGAGGGATTAAAGGGGTCAATCAACTACTTGCTGCTCGCTCCCCTTCCGGGCGCAACTAACAGAGTCTCTGCCCATTTCTGCACTTGCGACAGCGCAGAACCTGCCAGCGGTGCAACATGATGGCCGTCCGGCACGGAGACAACTTCTTTCTTCCCGGCGTAAGCTTGAATCACCAGCTTCTGGTATTTCGGTGGTACAGCGGTATCGAGTTCGTCTACTAAAAAAATCGCCGGCGCCTGCGCGGCTTTCGCGTTACCGACACTATCCAGAGCAGCCGGGACTCTGAGCGCGAGCGGACCCGCTAGCAACCAGAGATTCCACCAGCCGTGCTCGCCAACGATCATTTGGCGCAACGCCGGTGAATCCTGAAGAATCACACCGGCTACCGGTCGATGCGCTGCGACGCATAGGGCGGCGGTTGTGCCGAAGCTGTATCCTACGACCATGATCGGCTTGTCGCCGGCGATTGCCGCTAGCGCGTCAAGAGCCGTCAGCGCGGCTGGTCCGACCTTGGCGAGGCGCGCGGGTCCGGTACTGCCGCCGAATCCAGGATACTCATCCGGTGAGGCCAGCTTGTAAGCTGGCAAGAATGGCCTGGTTAGTCCGCTCGAATTGCAGGGGTGTGACCGATACTCGGCCCCGTCTAATGGCGAAGGTCTCCGATCCGGCCGCATCCTCTCGGGCTGCGCGCCGAAGGCTGAGCCAATGATATTCCAGGCTGCGGGGATCGATGCCGGAGATGACCTCGACGTCCTCCATCAACCCGGTTCCTTGAGTGGTTAATTCGATCGGCCCGACCTCGCCGACGGATACATCCGGGAAATTGATGTTCAGGATTGAGCCTTGGCTCCAGGCGCCCTTGGCGAACTGCCTGATGACCTTAGGAGCAAGCGCTCGAGCCGTGTCCCAACGCACCGCATTGCGATCGCTGAAGGCCTGGCTAAGAGCCATCGACGGGATCCCGAGCAACAGGCCCGTCATCGCCGCTCCCACCGTTCCGGAGAAGACTGTCTCTATCCCAAGATTTGCGCCGCGGTTAATGCCTGACAGAATCAGGTCCGGCCTCCCTGACACCATCAGATGCCGGACCGCCATGGCCACACAATCGCCCGGCGTTCCGGAGACTGAGTATCTGCGCTCCTCCTTCTGCGAGACTCGCAGGGGACTGTGCAGGCTGAGAGAATGCGACGTCCCGCTCTGGTCGTAGTTCGGGGCGACGATCCAAACCTCCTCGGCCAGTTCCTCTGCGACTTCCGTCAACGTCCGAAGCCCAGGAGCATCGAACCCATCGTCGTTTGTAAGCAGCACTTTTGAGAGGAGACGAGATGAAGCTGTCATTCAAATAGAATTGGTTTTTGCGTATGGTTTCTTTCGCACAATGTTGGGTTTCCCTTTGGGTCTTTGCGTCGCGGGACGATCCGGCATCTTAGTCAACGCCGGGAGGACCCGCCAAGGTAAATTCGGATGCGCATGGGAGAAGGTACGCCATTGCAGAATTGCATCGCGTAGTATGCAGAATTGCATCTGACCAAAGCATACTTTATAGTAGTCCATGACCACAGCCGATATCGAGACTCCGCGTCCGTATCCTGGCATCAGACCAGCCAAGATACCGGCTGCGGCCAAACCAGAAAGCCGGGCCGCAAAGCCATCGACTGATATCGCTTCTATCCGCAAGGGCATCCCGCCGAAAGACTTCGTGTTGTTAGCCAGACATATCGGTTTATCGCAAGCAGAGTTAGCCAGGAAACTGGGACTCTCTCCGAGAACCATGGCCGCACGGATCGCCGGAGGTCAAAAAAAACTCACCCCGGAAGAAAGTGAGAAGGTGCTCCGGTTACGCCATGCCTTTGAACATGCCGTTCGCGTGTTTGGCTCAGCCAAGGAGGCGCGAGAATGGCTGATGAGTCCGGCCTTTGGTCTTGAAGATCAACGCCCGATCGATCTGCTGGATACTGAGCCCGGCGGCGCCCAAGTTCGTGATTATCTAGGAGCGATTGAATACGGGAACTATTGGTGAGGCTCTACCGGTTTGGATCCGATTCTAGCCGGCCCGCGGCCGAAGAGTTCAATGGTCAGGGAGGTGTTCTAGCGGCCGGCAGATGGCACGTCAAAGGGACACCGGTTGTCTATGCATCCACCTCTGAGCCATTGGCGCTGTTAGAGAAACTGGTTCATCGACGGAGGTCTCCCGCCTCCGTAGTCTATCCTCTCTACATCGCAGAGGTGCCCGATCATTTAATTGAAGAGCTGCCTGCTACCAGTCTGCCAGCTGATTGGCGATCGATTTTCCCGAGTCCTTCTACCCGGCGACTGGGCAACAATTGGCTCGCCAGTCGATCTCGGGTGGGACTTTTAGTTCCGAGTATTCTCATCACCGGAGCCGTTGCGGAGGTCAAAAACTGCTTGGTTAACCCGGAGCATCCGGACTTCGATCAGGTCACGCTGAGTGGTCCGATGCTGTTAGCGTTGGACAGCAGGTTCAAACGGTAGGCAAACGAACCGCAGATGAGAGCAGCCCGGGCAACTACCGGGCATCCGCTTTATTCAGCCACGAGCTTCTGAGATCCGTTTCAATGCTTGCAGCCATCGATCATGGCTAAGATGCAATACTTCCGGATACGCACCGCGAGCGTATCTTGCTGCCCGTCCGGTCGCGACTTCTTCGAAGGTTACAACGCATCTCTTTGGGCCTATCGGTTTCAGCAACCAATTATGGTAAGCCACGGAAAGGAACCCGTGCTCAGTCACCGGGCCGTAGCTGGACCAGCCAAGACGGCTTTCGGGGATACATTCATAAACTTCACCCTCTAACGGGTCCGGATACCCCTGAAATAGTGTCGTGTTGGTGCCGCCTGGCAGGTCATTGCCGTTCCAAGTGAACCTGGAATGCGCTTGTAGCACGCGCGAACCACCTAAGATCTTAACCTTTCCCGAGTACGGACACCAATGCGGCCACAATTCAGCTTGAATCAGATGATTCCAGACCGTAGCGCAGGACGCATTGATTTCGATCTGGTTGTGCGCAAACATTTCCGCGTATTCGAGAATCCACCAGCCTTTAGGCCAATGCATATCTGGCGACCTTAGGCTGCGGTCCCGGTAAACGGCGTCACCCTCAGGAGTGGGTTTACCGGTAACGGTAATGGCAGGTAATTCGATGTCTGCTCGGCTGGGAGCTACCGCTATCAACAACAGGCCGCAGAATGCGAGCAGCGGAATATAGTAAGCACTAACAGTCAGTTGGCGTCGGTACGCGCGTTGCCGGGTTGTTCGCCTATCCATAAGCGCGGCTGCATTAATATCCTGGGGAAATGGAGAACCCAAAGGTACGGAAAAAGCAGCTTAAGCCAAGGATTTAGATTCGTCCCGGAGGGGGTGTCGGACTTTGTCCCGCAGGGACTAAATGATCGTAGCCAGGCAATTTATTGCCTGGAACCGGGGCAACACCGATCCCGTCCCGTAGGGTACGGTATGATCGTTGCCTTGGTATGGTGGTGTTGGCCTTTTGTGCGACAGGATCTTGGGCTTTTTTACAAACGTCGTCACAACCTGGTAAGTCCGGAGTGACCATCCTCATACCGTCCCTACGGGACGGATCCTTTCCTGCGCCCAATCCAGGCAATGAATTGCCTGGCTACGATCATTCAGTCCCTCCGGGACAGGGTCCAGCGGCTGCCTAGCAGCCGCGGACCATTCCTCTCTTAAAGCTTGGCTAAATAGGAGTCCAACTTATCGAAGGACCCAGTCCAGCCTTGAGTCATACCGCCCTTAGACTTGATAAAGGTTTCCAGCTCTTCCGGCGTGGTCGGCCCATAAGCTTCCCAAGTCACGGTAACCCGGGTTTGCTTTGGTCCTTCCGCAGCGAAGTCCACCGTGGTCAACATGGTTTCCGGCCAGGTCGGCGCCATGGGGTGGCGAGCGACTTTTTCGTTCTCGTCACAAAACTGTTGGGTATAGACCACCTGACTAGGTTTCTCGATCTTCAGATACTCCGTTCTCCCGTACATCTTGAGATCGTTACCCGTCATGACATAAAACGCGTTCCCTCCCGGTTTGATATCCACTCTGAGAAACTGCATTTCAAATCCGGTCGGTGGCAACCACTGAGACAAATGCTTCGGGTTCGTCCAGACCTCGAACATCAAATCCTGAGGCGCATCAAAGCTTCGGGTAATAACGAATTTTTCTTTGCCTGAGGACTCTTTCTCCAAGTATTCGGAAAGTCGGTCCCAAGTGGAATAACCTCCCGCTTGCTTGATAAACGCGCGAGTTTCCTGAGCGGCTTCGGGCGTCGGCAAGGTCATGCTCATCTCCAGTTTCGTCTTTCCTTTGATATCGGAGAAGAGGACGGTGACTCGGAAAAAGGGCGGCCGGTCGTCGTTGGCGCCGTGGTCGTAAACGAGTTTTGCGCATTTCTCGACCTCCAGATAATTCGCCCGATTGGGGTAATCAGTCCCATCCGGGGCGCGCATGTTGTAGACCCAACTCCCTCCCGGCCTTAAGTCTTTGCTGTGAGTATTGGTGGTAAAACCACGCGGCCCCCACCATTGAGCGATCTGGTCGGGGTCAGTCCACGCGTCCCAAACGGTTTCCACCGGGGCATCATAGATCCGGATGATTCTAATCTCGTTGGAGTTACTTCTTTCGGGCATAGCTCTTTCCTTTGGTATTTTTCTTGGTGGTGACGGTTTTCAGGTAGTCATCGAGGCGATCAAAACGTTGTTCCCAGAGTGTCCGATACTGTTCCACCCAGTCGGCCACATCCTTGAATGCGGACCCGTTCAATTGGCAGGGGCGCCATTGGGCTTCGCGAGTTTTGATGATCAAGCCGGCTTTTTCTAAGACTTTGAGATGCTTAGTAACCGCCGGCAGACTCATGTCTTTCAGAAACGGTTTAGCCAGCTCGGAAACACTTGCCTGGCCTTTGGAGAGTTGCACCAGCATCGCTCTTCTAGTGGGATCCGCGAGTGCTGCAAATCTCTGGCTAAGCGTATCTTGCATCGTACTATACCGTACTATACTTGCTGGTTAATTAACTCGTTGGTTAATTAATCTACGGCCGCGACTGTGTCAAGAAAAGTTGAACCCAGGAATAAAACGCTACCCTTCGGAGTCTTACCTAATGAGGCGATAGTGCCCTATACACGATGGCCAATCCCCAACAACGCGATGATCAGGAGGATCCTGCTGCTTCTACCCCGAACTTAGAGCCGTTCTACTCTGAGAACGAACTGCCGGCTGCTGATTCCTTTCTGGAGAATCAGGAAATCACCAGCTTGATTGAGAACTGGATCGACGCCTAGTTCGCGCGATCGCTACTGCGTGGAACCTGCCTTCCGGCGGCCGCGCATGCGCGTCAACATAAGGACGCAAGTGGGTCCCGGAGGGACCATATGATGGTAGCCAGGCAATTTATTGCCTGGAACATGTTCAATCGAGAATCCGTCCCGTAGGGTACGGTTTGATCCTTCCCCACGGTTGATTGTCGTCCTGATCGTCGCACGCCTGTCGGACCCAATCATACCGTGCCCTACGGGACGGTTCCCGTTTTTGCACGGATACCAGGCAATAAATTGCCTGGCTACCATCACTTAGTCCCTCCGGGACAAAGTCCGACAACCCCTTTCGGGACAAAACCCGACAGCACCACACGGGATGAACTCGCGACTCGTCTGGGGGCGTTCGTCTGCGTGTGGCGGCAGATGTCCTGACATAGAGCGCTGACAGAAATAGGGTGTGCACCACGATGTTCCCTTGCCCACCACGGCCTCGCAAGCGAGGCGCGCTCCACCGGATTACCTACGTTTCAGCGCCTCCAGTTCCTCCAAAGTACGGGGCCACTCCGACCCGAACAATCGAGATAGGCTGCGATCCGCCAGGACCACACAGCTGGTCTGGCAGCGAGCGCAATAATTGGTTTCGTTATCTGCATACCGAATCCGCAGTACCTTTTCTCCGCAGCGCGGACATGGCTGTCCATACCGGCCGTGTACCGCCATTTCTTTGTGAAAGGCAGTGACGTTTTCGGGAAAATTAGCGCCAGCCTCGGTTTGTAATCGTTTGATCCAGAGCTCCAAAGTTTGCCGGGCAGCCCCAAACAGTCGTTCCCACTCTTCCGGCTTGAGTTTATGCGTCGTGGCAATCGGCGACAACTGGGCGGCATGCAGGATCTCATCGGAATAAGCGTTACCCACACCGTTCACCAATCTGGGATCAGTTAAGGCTCGTTTCAGAGTGCGGTTCTCAACCGTCAGCGCGGCGCGAAAAGAATCGAGATCGCAAGCAAAGATATCGATTCCTCCTGGGTCCATCGCGGCGAGATTCGCTTCGCCGCTGACAAGATGTAAGGACGCGCGTCGTTTAGTGCCGGCCTCTGTCAAAACGAGTGAGCCCTCAGGAAAATCGAATGCACCC
>Ga0209647_1004085_pt1 | contig 11092 bp, 9 predicted proteins | sample GraSoi_2013_60cm_FD_185827 | JGI IMG/M metagenome (GOLD analysis project Ga0209647, IMG submission 185827) | Grasslands soil microbial communities from the Angelo Coastal Reserve, California, USA - Sample 9_17_2013_60cm (SPAdes) (version 2) | ecosystem: Environmental > Terrestrial > Soil >... | reverse complement strand
CGACAAGAAAATAACGCGCTGCGAGACCAAGTGAGGTTGTTGAGTGAACGCATCAGCGAACTGGAAGCCCAGCTCGCCAAAGATAGCCACAACAGCCACTTGCCTCCCTCCTCCGACCGCTTTGGGCGACAGCCCAAGAGTCTGCGCAAGAAAAGCGGCAAGCAACCTGGAGGGCAGTCCGGTCATGCAGGAAACACCCTGAAGCTGTCGGAGACGCCCGATCTGGTGATCGTGCACCCGGTTGACCACTGCCAGCACTGTCAGCGAGACCTGCGTGAGGTGGCGAGCTTGGCCGTGGAACGGCGCCAAGTGATCGATCTGCCGCCCAAGCGTGTGCTGGTGATCGAACATCAGGCGCAGCAGAAGTGCTGCCCTGCCTGTCAACAGATCAGCGCTGCAGCCTTCCCGGATGACGTGCGTGCGCCGGTGCAGTATGGAGCAGCCATTGGGGCAGTGGGCGTCTACCTGGTGCAGCAGCAGTTGTTGCCGTATGAGCGCGCCTGTGAAGTGGTGGAGGATCTGCTGGGACCCTCGATGAGCGTGGGTACCCTGCAAGGGCTGGTCGAGCGTTGTGCCAAGCAGTTGGCACCAGTAGAACAGCAGATCAAAGCCGCGCTGTGCCAGGCAGACGTGCTGCATCAGGATGAAACGGGCCTCTACGTCGCAGGCCAACGGCACTGGATGCATGTCAGTTCGACCGAGCACTTGACGCATTATGCCGTCCATGCCAAGCGAGGCAAAGCGGCCTTGGACGCCATTGGCATTCTTGAGGGCTTTGAGGGGGTGAGTGTGCATGATGGCTGGCGTTCCTATTGGCGGTATGCCTGTCAGCACGCCCTGTGCAACGTGCATCATCTGCGCGAGCTGACGTACCTTTACGAAGAGCAACGGCAGGACTGGGCAGGCCGCATGAAGACGTTGTTGCTGGACATCAAAGCCGCCGTCGCGCAGGCGCAAGCGGCGGGTCGCACCAGCCTGCATCCGCTGGAGGTGGCCGACTGGAAAGCGCACTATGCCGCCCTGCTGGAGGAAGGCTATTGGGCCAACCCACCCGATCCACCACCAGAAGCAGGCAAGCGAGGACGGCGCAAACAGTCGGCGGCTCGCAATCTGCTCGATCGCCTGTCCACGCACCAGGAGGCGGTGCTGCGGTTCCTGGACAATTTCGCCGTGCCTTTTGACAATAGCCTCGCGGAGCGCGATATTCGGATGGTGAAGGTCCAGCAAAAGGTCTCCGGCTGTTTTCGCTCAGAGGCTTTCGCGGTAGCCTTTTGCCGCATCCGAGGCTATCTCTCGACCTTGCGCAAGCAGGGGCTTGCTGTGTTGACCGCCTTGGAACAGGCTTTGGTCGGCCATCCTGTTTTACCCGCTTTCTAGCCCACCTGAATAGTTACAAAGATTTTTCTATTCGTTGCTTTTCACGCTCAATATCCAATTCGGGCAAATCTTTAGGATTGGCTATAATTCCGAGTATGGAGAGCGGCAGTGGCATAATGAGTGGTTGGATAGGTCTGGACAACTCCAGGTAACGGATAATAGGAGTATTATTTGAAAGGCAAATATATGTATCTTGCCTTTTATCATAGAGGAACTCCCAGGGTAGAGAGGCTAATTCAGGAGGCTTAATACGAAGTTTTAATCGCAATCCTTTTCCTTGATGGGAAGCCGCTAGTTGACTAACATCATAGCGGTTTTTCACTTCCCCTGTGAAGAGTGCCTCGAACATAGCGTGACCGAACTTCTGCACCGTCTGCTCTTCCGGTGAAATGATTTTGCGGTGTGAGAAATTTGAGCGAATTAAGGCATGTTGCAATGCCTGAAGTTGGTTTTCAAGTTGCTGTTCATTGAAAGGAAATTCCATGAATGCGCGTGTTTCGCCTGCCGGTGAGGAGATTACATACACAGGATAAAAACTATCTGGACTGGTACCAATTTCCACGACGAAATCAAGATAGTTCACTCTACCGCTCCAACTACTTTTTTGTTTTTTTCTTCACGTAGCGATCTACATATCAACCCTTGAACAGCTTAAAGGCAGGATACACGGTACTCGGTGACTCATTGCTACACCTAGAGTCCAGTAGCAAAATAAACACTACAGTAAGGGATGAGTTGATATATAGAAACTCATGAACATCTACGCTACTATACTCCAAGTAAGGCTGAACTTCAATACCTGATCCTCTTAAAATCAAAGCAAATTTTGCTGTCTCGTAAACCTCCCAGCCTGTTGAAAAACCCTTAAGTTGATCGGCATTAACTATTGCAAAGGTTCCTTCTTTAAGTGATTAAGCTGAGCTTTGGTTTCAGGCGAAAGATTACCATACATAATCATTGCTTTACGAGTATCTTTGTCGTATATGCTTATTAAATCAGCAGCAACGAGCATAACCAAGCTCCAATGCTTTTTGAGAAAAGAAAATATCTGCGAAATAGCCTCAGCTAATAACTGCTCCCGCTTATTGTTCTGATTATCTGGAATGAGTTTGGCAAGCCGTGCCTTCGCCTTCTCCATATCTCGGGTATGATCGAACTCCCCACTAAGGATGCTCTTTTGCATTGCTGGAACATCCCAATTTCCCTCTGTTCTTGCCATTATCTCAGCAACTCTGCCGCTAAGCGCAATAAAAAGAAGCTGCTCATCTGGTAAGCCGTTTCCCGAATACACAGTCTGGCCATCATGTATTTCTTGCTCTTCGTCATACCAAATTTCAATCTGTGTTGTCCTCGGTGGAAGCATTTCAGGTGGTGGAGAGAATAATCCTGTTAGTTCTGGATAAAACTGCTCTACATAAACCGTATGTCCAGCTTCATGAACTGCGGAAATTTCATGTTCTTGATATGTCATGACTGCCGCTCCTACTTAAATCCTGGCTAATAATCAGCAGCAGTATAACATACGCTCAGAAAAGCTCATATAGCATAGCCTAATGTCGAGGTTCGTCCATTAGTGTGGGAGAAACTTGAGGAAACGCATACCCATATTGAGGAGATTTTGCGTCTGGTACCTGTAACTTAAGGGAACCGTCCCGATTTCAGTGTACATGTACTCTAAGAAAAATGCAAAACTATAAGCCCGCTTTCACTCCCATAAAATTTCAGGGTTTAAAATGCTGGTTATAGGATAGTTCGCGCAGGTGCCTTAGCCTCAACATGATAGGGTGGGGTCTGTTCCCGCGTCGGACAATATTTATTTCCGGCGGGGAGCGGGGTTTTGAGGCTGTTAATGGAGAAGAACCAGCAGATTACGTGACCCAACAATATCATTAAGCTAAATGAGCGTGATGAGAACAATTCCCTTGTCAGTCAGCTGTTTGAGGATTTGGTCAACTGGTATGAATGTCTTTATAATACCATCTGTTGTCGGTTGTGTGGGGATGATAGTAGATGGTTGACCCCGCCTGGTAATTTCACCATAAGTCGTTAATTCTTCTTTGTGGGGAAAGTAAATTCTTACTTTTACTGGTGTTCGTGAAATACCCTCCGTTGTAAGCTCTATTCCAAACCACTCGATGGAAAGCCGAATAACATTAGAGGGATTATTCTTTGGGTCTGAGGCTTCTCTAAGAGCCTGCTGTACCTCTTCCAATTTGGGAAGTTGCAGGCTGATACTACGCATAACCTCTTCAATGGAAGTGAGGCTATGACATGCGTAAATGAGCATCATGAGATGGACAGGACGTTGAAAGGAGGAGATAAGTGAGGGACTTAAGGTACGTGCTTTCTGGATAGTGTTGAGCATCAAATCATAGGCATCACTATACCCATACATGAGCGCGAGCGCGGCAGTAACTTCGCCTTCTGGGTCATCCTGATACTGTAGAGCTTTCTCTAGCCAGTGAATAGCTTCGAGTTTGGGGGGAGCAGGGTTCATGAGGGCAAACTGCTCGTAAAACATCGGGATAACAGACGTGCCTAACCTTTCGGGTTGGACAAGAGTATCCGTAAGTAACTGGTAAGTGAAATGTTCTATTACTGCATTACTCACACGTAATCCAAGAAAACTGCGAACACCAGGCAAATCTGGATACTTCTGCAAGGCTTCGCGGATAAATCTCTCACATTCCACGAGACTTGTGGCGTTTTCTGCCTTTAAGAAAAGGATTCGAGCCTGATGTTTTCTTTCTATCTCTTCACCAAACTTGGCAAAATCCTCTTTATTGATACCCCCCTGGTGGGTAGTTTGATGAATAGTTACCGAGCCATAATTAGCACCTGCTATACCTACCTGTGCATTTCCTGATATATTCTGAATGAACTGTTCAGCTACAGGGTCACGTTGCACCTCTTTAAATAGCTGTGTTATCTCACGTGCAAAAGCAGAGTCAGCACTACAGAGTTGTTTAAGCACAAATGAGAGTGCTTGTTGATGTTCTGTATCTTGTGGAGCGGCTTCAAATGCGGTGACAGCTACTTCAACTATACCCCCTTCTTGCTCCGACTTATGACGGATTTTTCCCCACAAACTTTTAACTGCTTTCGCCGCGCCACTTCCTAATGCTTGTACGGCTCCGGTTCCTACTGCTTGTGCTGCTGCTATTCCTGCTGGTGTTCCGTAGGTTGCAAGAAGCTGTACAATTTGTTGGGTAAGTTGGGGATCGATATTGGACATGCTCCCCTCCGTATTTATTTAGCATTTCAAGCAGTATATCATAGACGGTAAATAGGCACATCGGGTTAGAGGCCGCACAATTCCAAGTGTACGCAGCAGAATAAAGTTAAGTTGGCGTGGAGCGGGCATTTAGGCTATTCTTCAAACACTATCTCTGAATTTAAGGGTTCGGTTGTTCATTGTGCAACATTAGGTACTTTGTCCTAACAAGGATGTATTTTATTTACATATCAAACCCTGTCGTGATATAGTCCTTTAGGTTATGTAAGAGTGTTACATGGCAGTGTTTCTTGGAGAAGTATCACCATGCAAAAACCCCAGGCACAAAAAACCAATAAGGAGGATAGTAGTACCTCACAGGCTTTTAATGATCTAGTAACGTCACTACTTTCTTTGTTAGACAAACTTATTAGGGACTTTTCGGCGCTCGTAGGTATTTTTATTTTCGTTCTCTTTTTTAGCGTCTATTTAGTCCTCAGAGAAATAAATAGTGACTATACGTATTCACTTTCTGTTACCTTCCTCTTTATGTTCCTTTCCTTTTGCCTCTATTTCAAGGATAAGAGCTTCTTGAATGCTATTATTGCATTTAGTGTTGGTATCTTTACCGCATTTACCGTCACCTGGAATAGCTCAACATTCTCAATATTCGTGATTAGTTTCAGTCTGCTGTTCATTATCTTGTTTCTTATTACATGCATACGTGCAGCAGCAGGCGTTGAGGAAAAACACACGAAAGCGGCCATTGTGTACATTAACGATATTGATACAAACAAGAAAGACCTCAAAGAAGTCGCGGACATCATAATGCATCACAAACGTGATAAGGGCGGAGTGTTATCAGTCTCTAAAATATACGATGCAATTTTGTTCTTTGCTTATCACAAAGTACCAAAGAGCCGAATGATAACCCTTATCACTGCACTTAGTTACATGCATCCAATGACAAAAGTAGATGCTATGTTATTGCTTCCCTTATTGAACAATATAAATTATGCGTCTCGTACAGAAGAGGACTTGGAAACAAACGTGCAAGCCCTTCACAAGTACTTTCGTGAAGCCCGAAGTACACCAAACGATTTGGTAAAACTACTCAATGATGCGCTTCCAATCGCAATTGAAAATGAGATAGACTTCGTTTTGTTTACGGACAAGATACTGACTTACTTATCTCGTGGGTATTCACATACCAGTATTCTTGAAAAGCTATCGAGACAATTTACAAAGAAAACTCCATGACTGTATGCGATATGTCACTAACCTGTAGATAAACCTAACTCTTGTTGCTCGGCTTCCGAGCGTTGTACCCGTTGCGCTTGTTTGAACGTGCCAAACTGCGGGGGCATCTTTACTTCAGCACCATGCAAAGGCTCAATCTGGTTTGTTGGGCGACCTTAGCCTCTTCTATCAGTTCTCTTCAACTGTCTCGCTCATCCAGTCTTCCATCTTCACGGCCTGCGCTAACTCATTGACCAGCCGCACGGTCTCCATACTGACCGTTATCACTTTTCCGATCAGGTGCACAATGTACTCTTCGTCATCAAGGTTGTTCGGGTCGCTCACGATGCCGCTGCGCTTATCTTCGCTGACCTGGTACTGGTCAATCACCCACTCAAGTGCAGAGCGGTTGCCGAGCCGATAGTGAAAACAGTCTTGTGGTATCCCTGAGAGTGTCAGGCTCTCGTTGACGATGATTGCATTCTTATCTGGCGTGAGTTTCATTTTCTCCACATGCCATGAGAAAGGGACATCTCTGTTTTCAATCCACTTCAGCGGATACTCTTTCGCTTCCTCGTAGTGTAGGTGTAAATCCATCAACTGTCTGCCAATGGCAACGCAGGCCAGGAATGCCTCTTTTCGATGCAACAAGGGAATATGTGGCAGATCACGCTTGAGGTTTTCGACATAACGTTCGCAATATTGCGGGTGATGCAGTAGGGCATAGACGTAGTGGAAGATATCCCACTTGGTCACGTCCATACCGTATTCTGTCTGGAACTGTGCTAGTGCCCAATCAGTGATATTCTCGCGGCGATTGCTGCCGTCCTCAGCGTAAGTATAGTAGGGAAAGCATTGCGCTGGATCAACATAGAAATTTAAATCGGGGATATAGTTTGAGATGAAAACACTAAAGTGTTTTCGTCCATATCCTCCTACAATAACGTTGACATTTTCCTTTTCACTTATTGGGCTTGGCAGCAATTGTGGAAACTGGTATACCTCCTCGTTAAGTACATGATCAAAGAATAGGTACTTCTTGCAGAAAGGTCGATACATTGATGTACGGACTTTATGGATATCGTATTCAGCATAGTGCCCACGCTGAAGGTCTAACTTTAAATCACGGCTCCACTTAATTTTGGTATCCTCATAATTCACAAAATCATCTACAGACGTAGCGGTGATACCACGATGCCGCCAGCGCTCAACTTCAACATTATAAGTTTCGATGAAGCGCATCACTTTTTCTACTAGTTTCTTTTGATCGAAGTCATACATCCAATCATCGCGGTTTGTACGTGGGCCAAGCGAATATGTCTTGAAAATGGTTTTGATATGTGACTCAACTGCGCTTCCTGGACGAATAGAGCGAGCTTCCTTACTGCCGAGTGCTAAGTAGGTATCAAACTCAGGTTTTAAGCCTTGCGTAATCCATGTATTCCTCTCATCAGGCTCCAATTCTTGCCATGAGATACTAATAATATTTTTCTCTCTTGCTAAAAAAGCAAGTTTCTCTTTTCGAGTCCAATATTCAGGAACCCGGTAGTAGTACAGTTTCTTTTCTGGGTGGCTGTTGCACCGTACTGCTACGGTAATGCCTACTCCAACCTGAATGCCAAAAACGTTGTGTGTCGTACCAGAAAGTTTGGGATTTTTTCGTACATTACCATGCAAATCGATGTGATAAATCTGTGTGAAGTCTTGTAAAAGATGCTTTCGCATCCCATCGAAAGCAAACTGATCTACAAAAGAGTTATTCGATACAAAGCAAACAATCCCGTCGCGGTCTCCTAAGCGATCAGTAGCCCAACGAAAGAAACGAATGTAAGCATCGTATAATTTGTTTCGATTTGTAGCAGATGAGCTTTTTACATACGTTTGGTTAATGTTTTTGTCAACGGCTTTATATTTACGATTTTTGTTATTGTCATTTTCATTGACTTGCCCCACGTTATACGGTGGATTGCCCATCACAACCATGATTTGCGCTTCTTTTTCGCGCTGGATGCGTTCGGTATTCTCTTCCACGAACATAGAGAGTTGGCTGCCTTCGGCCAGTTCCAGTGTATCGGTAAAGCAGATGCCCTCGAAAGGCTGGTACTCACCCATGCGGCTATAGTATTCGTGCTCAATATTTAGTGAGGCGATATAGTAGGCCAAGAGCATGATTTCGTTGCAGAAGAGGTCATGTTCAAATTTGTGTTTCAGCCGGTGGTTGGGTATACGGTGCAGGAGGTTTACGATGTAGCTACCAGTGCCAACGCAAGGGTCAATAATCTGCACACCTGGCTCTGCGATAGACGTGCCAAATTCGCGCTGTAATACTTCTTCTACGCTTGCGCACATAAAATCGACGATCTCTTGGGGCGTGTAGACGATACCGTAGGTGTCAGCGCGTTTGACAGAATAGCCCTGGAAGAAGCGTTCGTAGACAGTATCCAGAAAGTGCTGACGTTCAAACCAGCCATCAATACTCCTGGCAGCGCCCTCTATGGCTATGTAAAAGCGGTCAAGCGACTTTAGGAATTCATGTCGGTTGAAGGAGCGACTGGTGAGGGCATCGATTACTTTTTCCGATTTCGGCGGCGATGGCGTTGCGTCGTATAAAATCGGGGTTGTCGAAGACGGTGCTGAAGAGGCGCTCGGTAAGCAGGTGCTGGACGAGCATCTCGTTGATGACATCCGTGCCGATCTTTGGGTCAAGCGATGCGCGGCAGAGTTCGGCAAAGGCATCGAAAGCTGTGATGAACTTCCTATTGGCCTTATATTCTCTCTCAATGATCGCCAGTAATGCCCGCGCAAGTTCCGGCACGCGCTCCTTAAACTCCTGTATGGCTACTTCGAAGGACGCGATATCCGGCTCGGTGTAGGTAAAGAACTGGTTGAGGAGGTCGCCGACTTCTTGTGGGTTTTGCAGATTAAACTCGAAGGCGCGTTTTTTGTTCTGAAAGAGGATGGCTCGCTTCGTATTCTCGAAAATCGTATTGGTGAGCGGATAGCCTGTCGCGATTTTCCTGGCAATCTCTTTATCCAGGTCACTCTGCGGCCCTTTTGCCTCCCAGATGCCACGTTTGAGGTCGAAGCTATCGCGCAGTACGCCATCAGGTCGAATATTGCCCTCGATGGTCTGTTCAGGTATGAGCATCCACTTCACCTGGTGGGCTGTCTCATTGAGGAGATTGAGAAACGCCGTTCTGACAGCCAGTTCGTAGTCTGCTCGGCCTTTGTAGTCCTGAAGCTGTTTATAATAGCGTTCAATCGCTTTTTTCAGGACAGGGGTGCTAAGCGTCGTGGATGCACTCATCATGTTTTCTACTCCCCGTTTATGCTACGCAGCAATAATAAACCCGCTATCGGGCGATGTCAACAATAGTGGTTGTGGGTGTTACCATAGCTATTCCATTTCAGCTTTTTTATCCAGTAATCTGCTGTGGCCGTTGCAGAATCTTGGTGCCTCATCAGAGTTTCAGGCCAAATCTCGATGTTGTACATCTAAACTCACGGTTCGCTCATTTTTTAGGAGAGTTAAGTCGAGCGCCGCTATACGAAACGGTAAAACGTTTCCAGGCGACGCTCTGCCCAGGACTGCACACGATTCATGCGATGGTCAGTATACCCAAGCTCAGCCCCTCGCGGGTGCCCGATGGCAGAGTTTCTGGTGAGCACGTGTCTTGGGCTTCATGCGAAATGGCGCGAATATGCGACCTCGGTGTGCGGATCAGTCAGATGGATCGGAGAAGTTTCATCACGCATCAGGTGGTCTTTGTTCAGCCAGTGCTTTCATCAAGAGCTCTTTCTGCTGTGAACGGTGAGGTCTCCTGGTAGATGGGCCGAGGCTTGATAGGCAGCGTCGATGTGGCCCCCGTTCTCTGCCAGGATGACATCAAGCAACTGGACGGCCTCCGCCCTGCTTTCTTCTGCCCAATCATCCCTGAAACACACGTTGTGGGTACACTCGATCAGATCTTGGACGACTCGTTCCCAGAGGAAGTAGGTCAGGGCCGCCCAATCGATCTCCGCCTGTCCATAGCCCTGAAAAAACGCATCAGCGTGTGGTGACCTGACAAAGATGAAATCGCGCTCTTTGGGGGCCAGCATCACCTCATCCCAATCGATCACAAACACTTGACCCGCTCGATTCCGGATCAGATTCCTTGCATGCAGGTCGCCGTGACAGATGACGCAGGGCAATGGTCGCGACTGGAGCACTGCTGCCAGCTTTTCCAGGGAGGTCACCACCGTGTGAATCGTGGACTGATGCGCCACCCAGGAGGTGCGAAGCGCCCGCTCTGAGGCCCCTCGGCCCTGGGTCTGGTCGTGTTGGGTTTCAAAGGCACGGACCCATCGAACGTACTCCGTCGGATCAAAGGTCTCCTTGCGCAGGGATGCAAAGCCACCAGGCGAAAGCCGGACCTGGTGAATCCGTTGGAAGATGGTTCCCACCTGCTTCCACTGCTCGTCCGTCATCCCTGTCAAGCTACTCTCTCCGGAGATCCAGGGGTAGACGATCACGGTCCAATCCGAGAGCCGGGCCCACGAGGCACTGCTGCGGGTGGGAATGGGAGCCACGACCGATGCAATCCCCTGATCGCTAAGATAGCGAGGAACCAGATATCGTGGTTCGTAGAGCGGTCTCTTCGTGACTTTGAGCGCATAGGCTGTTCCCTGCTCGCTTTCCACACGATATATCCCGGCGTCGTAATCATGTCCCAGGGGAAGAAACGTCAGCGTGACGGGGCTCAGATCATACTGGTCCTGCAAACAGGCGCGAAGGGCTTCCTCGGTAATCCTGGGTGGTTCACGCATAGCTCCGCTCGGCCCATCCCATCTTTTCTTTCCGTCTTCTTCATTCATTCCAAGGGACATGTGTTCACCCTCTCGGTGAAAGGGGATCTATCTCTATATTACGCGAGCCTTGGTGAGCTATGCAAGGGGTTCGTCCAAAAAGCAGGCATCACAGATGTCCACAAGTGGTGAACAGGTCTTTTCTCTTTACACAACTTTCGCGATGGTATCTGAAATTATGACGACCTCCCTGTTGGATCGGCTGACAAGTAAAGGGCACATCCTTGAGTTCGTCGGAGAGTCCTATCGCTTCAGGCAACGAATGCAATTAGAAGAACAAGCAGCTTCCGAACAGGCAAGGTAAAAGTTCCTGGCTTGCCAGATGGAATGTGCTCCACGGCGCGCCCTCAGCTCACCGCTTTCTTCACGAGCTCGCCGATCCTTGCCTCTTCAGCGGCAGTCAACTCCTTCAGC
>Ga0209647_1004084_pt1 | contig 11094 bp, 14 predicted proteins | sample GraSoi_2013_60cm_FD_185827 | JGI IMG/M metagenome (GOLD analysis project Ga0209647, IMG submission 185827) | Grasslands soil microbial communities from the Angelo Coastal Reserve, California, USA - Sample 9_17_2013_60cm (SPAdes) (version 2) | ecosystem: Environmental > Terrestrial > Soil >... | reverse complement strand
AATTCAGTAGGTAGATCCAGTTGTCGGGAGCCCCCTTGGCTTGAGAATATCGATCTTCGGACTCTGAGGAATTAGCTCGGTGACCGCAAAGCTGAAGACTATGGGCGAGTTGTTCATGGGGCGGCGCTGGGTGATTTAGCCTCCCCTAATATTATGATACATAACGCAGAGCATTTTTAGACCGGCGTCGCGGCGGAAGAGGCTCAGAGAGCATACAAAGGGTGATCGCCGCGACGGTGGGCTAAAAATCGGTTGGATTAAACCATTGCCCAGCGCGTGGCCTATGAGTATTGATTGCCGGCTGGATCTCGGGCGAGGATCCGATATACCCGGAACTAATGAGTACGTGCGATGCTTTTTGGGATCGCGGTAGCCGCAGTGACCTATGATGAGGTCGCGGGAATGAGATCTGTGTGTCAGATTTTCTTGGGGATGACTCGTTTGGCAACGCTGCTCCCCTCGCTTGGTCCGGCCAAGCTTGTACGACACAGTTGGATCTGGATCCGGAAACAGTCCTCTCCATCATGAGGTATCCTTAATCGGCGTTACATGTCTAGGTGGGCTTCGCGGCAAGATTTCGATCATCAGCATGCGACCTTGATGACAGACTGGGCATTTCCACAACGAAAAGCCGGTGAGTTCTTCATAGCGGTCATGATAGTCCGTGCTGGCTTCTGAAGCCGCTGGTTGGGGTGCCGGCATGCCTAACAGGTCTCGGCAGCGGTTTCCAGCATTCGTTCGCCCCACCGTACGTTGAGAGCTTCCTTTGCCAACGTGTCACAATAGGCTTGCAGCTCTCGGTCGAACAACAACTCCACGCCCCTAGTTGCGATCACAAACTCTCGCCGCGCTTCGTCGGGAACGTCCCCCTTTTGGACTATGATCGAGACCAACTTCAGTGCGGCTTCGAAGGCGGCGTATCGATGTTCGAAGAGGTCAAGCCGAAGCTTGTTCTTGGCCGTATCTAATTGCTGATAGGCAATGTCAGAGCTCACGCGGGAGAGGTCGGCGCTTACGCGGGCGATTCTCGCGCTCAAGACGAGGGTGGCGATTCCCACCAAGAGAGTTGGCAAGACTGCGATTAGCGTGGCCGTTGGGCCGTCGATCCCGATGCCCCACGACGATGCCTTTGGCACATCGGTGACAAAGAAAAGCGCGCCGTTAAGGATGAGCGTGACCATTAAGAAAGGGGATCATCCGGGAAACTGGCGACCGAAGGGAATACGCAAAATGACGTATGCCGCCGGGGAGACTCAGCTAATAGTCATCCGGTGGAGAGGGCACGGGGACCATGAATTATCCAACCGCGTTCTCCATCTGGAGATTTGTACGGTTTAAAGCCAGGCGTAAGGATTGCCACATCGCCCGCGAAATCTTCTACGGCGAAATAGAGCATTGCGACAGGAGGCGCTTTAGGACTGATTTTATGCCACCTTTGATTAACTGTATCTCTTGCGACCTGTATTCCCCGCCGGGCCCGAGAAAGGGCAAACTCTTCGTCGGCTCGCAATGTCTGGTACACATCCATTGGGGCGCTGTGGGGTGATCGCCTTAAAGTAGCACCGTACGTTCATGAACCGAATATAATTTTCTAAATCGGCGTGCCGGCATTGATGATGTGCAGGAAGCAATCATTGAAATCACTGCGGGCGATGGTGCGGACGTGATTTACGATGCTGTCGGCGGCCCCGGCCTCGAGGAATTGGTCTGGGCAACGAAAAGATTCGGTCACATTATCGTTTACGGATATCTCGGAGCAATGGAGGACGCGACACCATTGCCTCTCGGCGCGCGCTTTCTACGAGGTTTGAATCTGCACACCAGTTATCGGATTTTTGATTTCACCGGGCATCCCAGGTTAGGGATTCCGCCGAATCGCAGAGCAATTGAGCGGGCCAAGAAATTCATTTTTGACGGTCTGGCATCGGAGCTTTTAAACCAAAGGTCGACCGCGTCTTTGTCGGACTTGAGGACTATGTGACGGCGCATGAATTATATGGGCACAATTGCCCAAACAAGAATTATTGTTGCGTTGAACGATGCGAGCCTGCACCGGAAAGAATAGCCTCCCCCATTCGGGTGATGCATAAACGCTCATTTGGCCAATAGCGAGGCGGATTCTCTGACGATAACGTGCCTACTGTCAATCAAGCGAAAGGAGTGATCCCCCAATGGTCATTTGCAGAGGCACAACCCAAGCTTACTATCCGATGTCGGACAAAGGGCCGGACCTAATCCGCGGAAGTAGAAGAATTCGATTTGTTCGCGGCTTTGTTTTGGTGAATCGAAAAGAGTCTGGAGCAGTATCCGCTTTACGCAGTCAGCCAGAGAAATCAACGCAGGATGGTACCGCCTGAGCCTATAAAACGAATCGTCCTCGCCGCCTCCAACTGTTCATGGCGCAGCGCGTTGCTAATCGCCTCCTGAGCATCATTATTAGCGTGTTAGACCCTGAGGGTAATCGCACCTGAATTAGTCCCTTGATCGTCTTCCACCGCAACCGCGTAGGTGAAGGCTCCAATGTGCTCCACATTTGGAACCGCGATCGAGCGCGAGTGTCGGATCGATCGCGTCAACCTCGATAAACCGCGGGACGCGGGCCCGTCAGTTTTGTGGACGGTTTCGAGTGCTGACGTATAGGCCCAGCAAAAACATGCGTGTCACCAGCGGCAAATTAGGAGAGTGTTAGAACGACGGCTGGACGTACTGGCATTCCCTTGGAGGCACATCTATGGTTGAGAAGATTTCTGCGATTACCCTTCGGGTTGCGAACATGCGGGCATCCGTTCGCTTCTACAAAGATGTCTTGGGACTGGAGATCATCTACGGCAGCGAAGGCTCATATTTCACATCGCTCCGCACAAAAGACGGGGATACGATTCTCAACCTCGAACACCGCAATGCTAGTATCCGGTGGGGGCGGCTGATTTTTCACGTTTCTGATGTCGACCGTTTCTGGGCGTACCTCATGGAAAAGGGCTTTCATCCAGACAGTCCGCAGGATGCCTCGTGGGGCGAACGTTATTTCCATTTGCCCGATCCTGATGGCCATGAGCTTTCATTTGCTCGTCCGATCTAGCGGTCCTTTACGTGCTCAGGACGGAAGCCCACTTCAACGACCTCCATCGGAGATGAACGATGGGCGTTCGATTGCGGTTCCCGATGTGGAGCACATTCGAGCCTTAATCGGGGGTAAGCGAGGAATGTTGTAGATGCTTCTTTGAGAGATTCCCGGACTTCGCCCGTTCGTCTGTCGCGGCGAGAGCACAGGCGTCAAGACCGGCAAGGGCTTCTACCATTATTGAGTTGTCCCAAAATCCCCGGTGATCGAAAGCTGCAATGCCCGGCGATTCGCTTATTGGGCGAGAAAGCCACCATCGACTGCCAGTATGTGTCCGGTAATCATGGACGCTGCTGGGCTTGCAAGAAATAGGACGGCAGCTGCTATTTCATCTGGTTCGGCGAGCCGACCGAGGGGCGTTACCCGTGCAATCTCGGCCATGAGTTCCGGGCGAGTTGTTAGACTGGCAATAAACTGGGTTTTAACCCAAGTCGGTGCAACTGCGTTCACACGGATACCCTGCCGTGCCCATTCGATTGCCAGCGCCCGGGTCATATTTACGACGCCTCCCTTTGTCGCTTGGTACGAAACGTTGGGATAGAGGCCGCCGCCGGAAAGGCCCATGATTGAGGCAGTATTAACGATGCTTCCCGTGCCGTGCCGAAGCATGTGCCGAGCCGCCGCGCGACAGCCAAGAAAAACCCCCGTCATGTTGACCGCAACAACATTATTCCAGTCTGCGAGCGACAATTCCATTGTGGGATGACGGATCGAAATCCCGGCATTATTTACGAGAATATCCAAACGCCCCCATTGCTGATCGACGGAGGCAAAGCTTGCTTCGATTGCTGCTTCATCTGTCACGTCCACGATGTACGCCTCGACCTGCGCACCAGCGGCCAGGAGGGCGACTTTAGTCTTTTCAACGGCCCGCTCATCACGGTCAATCAGCGCAACGGCAGCACCTGCTTCGACCAGAAGTTCTGCGGTTGCTCGTCCGATTCCGTTGCCGCCACCTGTAACAATAGCCACTTGGCCATCGAGGCGAAAGCGGTTGAGCAAACGACATTCAGCGAAATACCCGGGGTTTCAAGTCGGGGAACCAGTCAGCAGGGCTGTTAGATCTTTCGCGGTGGATAATGACGACGTCTTATTCGAACCTTATTGCGCTCGCTCGACTTATGGCGAATCCAATTTCTCCGCAGGCCCGGTTGGAAAAAACCTACAACGCTGCAGCCGATCACTACGATCACCCCGCGCTTTCGTTCTGGGATCGATTCGGCAGTCGGACGGTTGAGCGTTTGCCGCTTGCCCCAGGTATGAACGTCCTCGACGTCTGCTGTGGTATGGGCGGTTCTGCATTGCCGGCGGCGGTACGTGTCCGGCCAAGCGGCCGGGTGGTCGCTGTTGATCTTGCGCAAAATCTCTTGGACAAAGGAGCCAAGCGGGCTGCGGAGCGCGGCTTGCCAAACATACAATTCCGCCGTGCTGATCTCGAAGATCTTCCCTTCGCTGATCAATCCTTCGATGCTGTGTTGTGCGTCTTCGGCATTTTCTTTGTTCCAGATTTACACGGCGCAGTCCGAGGGTTGTGGCGCCTTGTCCGCCCAACCGGCCTCCTTGCGATCACGATCTGGGGCGCCAAGATGTTCGAGCCGGCGGATGACAAATTCTGGGAAGCCGTCCGTCAAGAGGACCCTGAGCTGTTCAAGTCAATCAAGCCCTGGAATAAAATCGTCCAGCCAGACCCGCTTCGCGCGCTTCTCGTTGCATGTGGCGTGACTGATCCCGACGTTGTCGCAGAGCCTGGGACGCATCCGCTCGATACTCCCGAGGATTGGTGGACGATCATTCTTGGTTCGGGATATCGGTCAACCGTTGACGCTCTTTCTCCTCCCGTTCGAGAGAGGGTCAGGGTAGCGAGTATTGAAGCGGTTAGACGGGAGAAGATTCGAGAAATTCGTGCCGATGTTGTGTACGCAATAGCGCGGCGATCGCCAGGCAGCGTAGGACAGTCCTTGAGCGGCCTGAGATTTGCAAGAAGCGAACGCGGGTCGAACCAAAGGTCACTCAAGAGGTTTGATGAACGGACCGGTGACATAAGGGCCCAGAACGTGTTGAGGCAGGCGTCTTGCCTTCGTCGATGAAGCAGGACGACACGTCGGTCGTACGGCCGCTTTTGACCTAATTTATCGTGGAAAAATTCACCTCAAATATCGTGGGAAATGACAACGGGGAGAAAGTCTTTGCTCCCGAAATGGCCGGAAAAGGAGCAAAAAGGATGAATGAGCAGAGCAACAGAGAGAGCAACGAAAAATAGGAGCATCGTAAGTTATTCAAATAAAGCAGCTTACATGTGTATATCAGCGCCCTTTTAGGCGTTGGTTGTGGGTTCGAGTCCCACCCAACCCACTTTCTGAGTGTCGCTCGTAACTCCCTGGACGGCAGCCAGTAGAGCAGTTTTGCGGGTGTTCGAAACACCTCAGGAATGAGATCGGAAGGTGGCCGTTGGTTGCTCTTTGTTGCTATTTTTCTGGGCTCTTTTGGCCGATTTTACCCTTTTGACCCCTACTCAGCATACCCACCCGCGCTTGCTCCCGTGTCACCGTTGTCGAATTTGTGCCTCGCAATTAAGGCTGATTCCGGCCGAAGCCTAGTCCGAAGAGCGGGGGCCGCGGGGACGCTTCCCTGATCCGTTGACATTCGACCATGCTCTCAGTACGTCCGGGATACCGCTATCTCCTGGAGGCAAGCCGCCCTGGTTTGACTCTCAGACGTAATCGCCTGCCCACCCGAGAGCACATTGTTAGCATTCTCCGAAGCCCGTCGTGTAGATGTACGCTCGCGAAATCGAGCGCGTAAACGCAAGGGCATTCAGGAATGAGTCCGTTACTGGTTCCGCAGACTCGCTGGTCTTAAGCGCCCGTTCAATCAAAGTCACAGACCGTGCTGGGGCTGTGACCTTAAAGGTCACGCGGCGGTTGCACGATGTGACCTTTGAACGCATGTTCTCTCTACAAAATGGGAGATCGAATCGCAATCAATCCCGATGTTTGCAATGGCCGTCCGGTGATACGTGGCACCCGGATCACGGTACAAACGGTGCTGGAGTTCTTAGGCGCGGGCGATTCAATCGAAGAAGCTCTTAAAGAATACCCGTCTTTGACCCGCGAAGATGTATTGGCTTGTATCCAGAGCACTAACAGGGGACGGGTCAATAGTCAGCCATGGTAGTGGCTGGCGGGCGTCTTGGCGATCAGCAACTTGTTCTTCGGGTCAATTTTCAGTAAATAGGTGACCTGTCCCTGACCTGTCCCCATTTCGGTTCTCCTGCCGCTCGTTCAGCAGGTTAACCGTGCTCTGAGCCCGTTCACGCTCCCGTGGCTCCGGGAAACCCTTGGCCACGTCAACCCAGCCCCCGGCCTTTTGCTTAACCTCTCGATTGTCACCACCGTCCTTTTTGTGTTTCCAATGACGCTGATCCCGGTGTTCGAACGACTTTTCATTCGTGATTTGATCCGCCGGGGAGAACGGGAGGGGAGGAAGATCGAGGCAGTGCGGGAGGAGGCGCAGGTTAGGCTCGAGAGGAAGAACCACGCGCGTTAGCGAAGCCAAAACCGGACGAACAGAATGCTCAGTGAAGCCTTGGCGTTTCAAGACAGGAAGAATGTGAGCGCTAACCAAATCCTTGGTACTAGTTGTACTGCTTACGCCGGTAGAAGACCGGCCAGGCGGTAGCTATCGATCAAAGCGTCATAGAGTGCGATATCAGAGCGACTCCGCGCCATGAGCTGAGCGCCGGCGACGGCCGCGAAGATGGCACGAGCCCTTTGTTCGCTTTTCTTGGAGCTGACCAACTTCGCAGCGGATAGCATCTTGCTCAGCCACGCCACATTGACATCGGCAAAGATTTGTACCTCTTTTTTCACCGGTTCCGGCAGGTCGTCATATTCGGCAGCCATGAAGCTGCAGAGGCAGATGCGATTATCGTTCTCAAGCGACTCGCGAAACGTATCGGGATATCGGCGCAAACTTTCTATCGGATCCGAGCTTTCGGCCGAAAGCACCTCCAAAGCAGCCGCTGAGTCCTCCCAATAACGCCTGGCGACCGCCGCGGCGAGATCGGCCTTGCTTGGAAAGTGGTGATAGATGCTCGGAGCCCTAATGCCTACTTCAACTGCAAGATCACGAAAGTTCAATCCGCTATAGCCATGCGCCTGCGCGACCCTTCTGGCGGCTGCCAGGATTCTCTCGCGTGAGTCCGCGGTCACTTTACTGCCTCGCTCCTAATCTTTCCGTCGTGCGACAAAATCATGTTGACCTGAGAAATTTATCCTCTAGCTTTGAATCTACCAAATGGTAGGTAGACTATAATCTGTAAACCTACGATCTGTAAACCCTATAAAATCATAACCTGTAATTTAAAAAACTACCAAGTGGTAGGTAGAGAGAGGAAGAAAAATGAGCTCCGATATGATCTACTTTGACGCAACAAAGCTGGCTGAACTGATCCGCACCCGCGAAATTTCGTCGGTCGAGGTCGTACAGGCGCACCTCGATCGCATCGATGCTCTGAACCCTAAAATCAATGCCGTCGTTACGGTCGCAGACGGCGTGCTTAAGGCCGCAAGAGCGGCAGAGGCGGCAGTCCTTTCGGGTGAAAACCTTGGGCCCTTGCACGGTGTCCCCTTCACGGCGAAGGATTCCATCGACTCTGCAAACGTGCTGACCCAGCGTGGCTCGCCGATCTTCAAGGGTCGTGTTCCCGACACCGACGCGACCAGCGTGGCGCGCATGAAGAAGGCGGGCGGCATCCTCCTAGCGAAGACGAACCTCCCCGAATTCTCCTACTGGATTGAAAGCGACAATTTGCTGACCGGCAGGTCGAACAACCCTTGGGACCTTGAGCGCACGCCGGGCGGATCGAGCGGCGGCGAATCGGCGGCCATCGCAGCCGGCATGTCACCTCTAGGGCTCGGCACTGATCTCGCCATCTCTGTGCGCGGACCGGCGGCGCAAACTGGTATCGTCTCCCTCAAGGCCACCCATGGGCGCATCCCGATGACGGGAATTTGGCCACGCGCGCCGCGTCGCTTCTGGCACGTGGGCCCAATGGCACGCACCGTTCGCGATCTCGCCCTCGCCTTCTCCCAACTCGCCGGGCCCGACGGCTTGGACGCCTTCGCCACGAGCACCGTCCAATTTGATGCCGGGATCGGCCGCTCGCCCTATCGCCAGCTCCGGGTGGGCTGGCTGATCGAACCTGGCTTTGGCCCGATTGACCCCGAGGTTGGTGCCACGATACAGGCGGCAGCCGAGGCGCTCGAGGGAGTCGGCTGCTTTGTGGAACCGGTGCGCATCCCAGCGCTCGAGCGGGATTTCGCCCTCGACGTATTCAATCGCCTGCACGTGATGGAGATGAAACCTGCCTTCGCCCAGGTGACTGCCGGCCACGAGGACCAGATGTACAAAATGTCCAAGACGATGCTGTCGCTGCTCGACACCTCGATGAAGGACTTCATCGACGCCGAGCAGGCGGCCGAGCGCCTTCGGGACGGCTATGCAGAGTATTTTCAGAAGTACGACGGCTGGTCACCCCGGTGCTGCCGCTCCCGGCCCACAAGCACGGGCAGGAGGAGTTCGTCATCAACGGCCAGAAGGTCGATGCGACGTACCTGCAGGGTGCGACCGTTCCGCTCAACATCACCGGCCTGCCGGGGATCTCGATGCGGTTCGGCACGAGCAAGGAAGGCCTGCCGATCAACGTCCAGATCGTCGGCAGCTGGCTGGCCGAGTCGACGATCCTAAGCATCGCTTCGATGCTCGAAAGTGTCAGCCCCGTTCGCGACCTTCACCCCAGTATCTAGTCCCGAAGGGGCCATCAAGAAAGGGACAGGTCAAATATTCGAGGCGAAGGGCGTCGAAGCTGGGGCAGGAGGAAGAGGAACACACATGGGGACAGGTCAATTGTCCTTTCCGTCGCGGAGCGCTTGGAGCCGCGGGCCTCGTGGAAGCCAGACAACCTGCGGAGGCGTCGTTAGCCCAGGGGGGTGTCCACCTGTCTCCAGCGCTTACAATCAGGTATCGCAAGAGCTTGGTTGACCGTGGATTCTGCGATAACATGGTTTACGAGACCACAAGAGATGCTCAAGGTGGGTCGCAGAATCATATGAATGAACGAATTGTCATTGATCCGAGGATCTGCCACGGGAAGCCGGTGATTCGGGGAACGCGGATGCCGGTAGCGCTGGTCGTAGGAAGCTTGGCTGGGGGGATGAGCTTTGAGGAAGTTCAGCGAGAGTATGACCTTACTATCGATGACATCCGGGCAGCGTTGAAGTTCGCCGGGGAATTAGTCGAGCAGGAGCAGCACCATCCCTTGCCTGGCTAAGAATGCGGTTTCTCATCGATGCCAACATGCCGCGTTCTGCGGCGGAGTTGCTCAAGTATTACAATCATGAAGCTGTGGATGTTCGTGACATTGGGATGGGTGCCACTGCTGACAGTGACATTGCTATTTACGCCCAAGAGAATGGGCTCGCGATCGTAACGAGGGACTTCGATTTTGCCGACATCCGGAACTATCCGCCATCCCAATATGCTGGACTCTTGGTATTGGCACTACCGGAAGACGCAGTGGCTACGTTCGTGGTGCGAGTGCTGGAGTCATTTCTTGCGAACAAAGAACTTATCGAAGCTTTGCCAGGTCGCCTCGCAATCGTCGAACCGGCACGCGTGCGTCTGCGACCGCCAGTGAGGTGATGGGGGCGATTTTGCGATCCTTAGTCGTGGACCGACCAATTTGCTCGAGCTGGCAGCTTTCACATGGCCGGCCAGTGCGATTCGAAAACTCCAAAGGAATCGGGTGCTTTTCCCGAAATGGTCTGAGCAACAAAATAGCAACAATTGGAATCTGATTTTGTAAGTTTCTGTAAATCAGATATTTGCAATTATAGATTGCCGCCCTTTTAAGGCGTTGGTTGTGGGTTCGAGTCCCACCCAACCCAATTTCGATTTTTCAACCCTGACTTCCCAGGGAAACAGCTAATCAAGCCGCTTGATGAGCGACCATGGCTGTCTGAAAAGAGGGTTAAATAGGTTTCGCAAAGGTGGTCAAAAGAGACAAAGCGGCCACGAAAACCTTGAAAAAGAGCAACATACTGGCCGGGTATGGAAGCGCACTGGTATAAGGCAAGGGAATGTTATCGGGTTTGGATACCTGCAAGATTGTCAGAGAACGGGAAACGCCGCCGACGGTTTTTCGCGACGAAAACAGAAGCGGAGAAGTTCATCTTGCAGACCAAGCGCCAGGGATCGGTGCAGTTGGCGGAGCTTGGGGTAGAGGAAAAACATGTGCTCGGGGTGATTCGACAATCAAAGAAATACGAGCCCACGCTGCTGTTGGAAGCGTGGCGGCGCTTTGAAAAAGAGGGAACGGGTGAAAACGGGAATCTAACGGTCCAGGAACTAGCGCAAAAATTTGTGGCCCGGCAAAAAGCGGAGGGCCGGTCAGCTCGAACAGTGATAGACGATCGGTGGCGTTTGAACGCGATGACTAAAGCGATGGGTCATCTTCGGGTGGGCGCAGTGAAACGAGCGGACATCCTGCGATACATGGAAGGGATCGCTCCCGGAACGAACCGGCGAAGCCATCACAAGACGCTGAGGAAGCTGTGGCGGTGGGCCCACGATCTAGGTCATGTGGAAAATGATCCAATGGCGAAGCTGAAGCCGTTGGATGCGTGGGGTGTTAACAATGAAGTGCTGAGCGCTGAATTGTTTCAGCGGTTTCTGCGGGTCGTGCAAGGGCTGGAAGGGGCAAGAGAAGGACTAAAGGCGACGCAGAAATACAAGGGGCTTTTGGTTTATTTTGTGCTAGGAGGTCTGCAAGGGCTGCGAACGTGCGAGATGATCAGAGAGCGGGCTAATGATCCCGTGATTGAGTGGCGGGATTTTCTCTGGAAGAAAAAACTGATTGTGGTGCGCGATGAAGTCGCGAAGCAAACGCGAGCGCGTGACAAGCTTAGGTACGT
>Ga0209647_1004081_pt1 | contig 11099 bp, 10 predicted proteins | sample GraSoi_2013_60cm_FD_185827 | JGI IMG/M metagenome (GOLD analysis project Ga0209647, IMG submission 185827) | Grasslands soil microbial communities from the Angelo Coastal Reserve, California, USA - Sample 9_17_2013_60cm (SPAdes) (version 2) | ecosystem: Environmental > Terrestrial > Soil >... | reverse complement strand
ACGTTCAAGGCACCGCGCTCCTTGCCACCCGCCATGCGGCCAGCGCGCGGGCGCCGGCACCAAGGACGGCAACCGCGAGATCAGGCGCCGGCGCCCGCACCCTCGCCGCGGCGATCGGAGTGGACGTAGAGCGGCTTGGCGCGGCCCTCGACGACTTCGCGATTGATGACGATCTCGCTGACGCCCGACAGGCCGGGCAGCTCGAACATCGGATCGAGCAGGATCGCCTCGAGGATCGAGCGCAGCCCGCGCGCCCCGGTCTTGCGCAGGATCGCCCGGTGCGAGATGGCCTTCAAAGCCTCCTCGTTGAACTCGAGATGGACGTCTTCCATCTCGAACAGCCGCTGATACTGCTTGACGAGAGCGTTCTTCGGCTTGGTCAGTATCTCGACCAGCGTCTCCTCGTCGAGATCGTCGAGCGTCGCGACGACGGGGAGGCGGCCGACGAATTCGGGGATCAGGCCGAATTTGAGCAGATCTTCCGGTTCGAGATCGCGCAAGATCTCGCCGGTCTTGCGCTCCTCGGGACCGCGGACCTCGGCACCAAAGCCGATCGAGGTACCCTGGCGACGCTGGGCAATGAGCTTCTCCAGCCCGGCGAAGGCGCCGCCGCAGATGAACAGGATATTGGTGGTGTCGACCTGGAGGAATTCCTGCTGCGGGTGCTTGCGGCCGCCTTGCGGCGGGACCGAGGCGATCGTGCCCTCCATGATCTTCAGCAGCGCCTGCTGCACGCCCTCGCCCGACACGTCGCGAGTGATCGACGGGTTGTCGGATTTGCGGCTGATCTTGTCGACCTCGTCGATATAGACGATGCCGCGCTGCGCACGTTCGACATTGTAGTCGGCGGATTGCAGCAGCTTGAGGATGATGTTCTCGACATCCTCGCCGACATAGCCAGCCTCGGTCAGCGTCGTCGCATCGGCCATGGTGAACGGCACGTCGATGATGCGCGCCAGCGTCTGGGCGAGCAGCGTCTTGCCCGAGCCGGTCGGACCGACGAGCAGGATGTTCGACTTGGCGAGTTCGACGTCGTTGTTCTTGGTGCCGTGGGCGAGGCGCTTGTAGTGATTATGCACCGCGACGGAGAGGACGCGTTTGGCGTGATCCTGGCCGATGACGTAATCGTCGAGCACCTTGCAGATGTCGCGCGGACCGGGCACGCCGTCGCGCGACTTGACGAGCGTCGTCTTGTGCTCCTCACGGATGATGTCCATGCAGAGTTCGACGCATTCATCGCAGATAAACACCGTCGGGCCCGCGATGAGCTTGCGGACCTCGTGCTGGCTCTTGCCGCAGAACGAGCAGTACAGCGTGTTTTTCGCGTCGCTCCCGCTTGACTTGGTCATAGCCACTCCGTGAGCAATCGAGCTGGCGCCCGATCCAGATACCAACTGTAGCGCACCCGGCCGCCGAAACCAATCCCACGGAAACCGACAACTGCGCGCGGCGAACGATCGACAGATTTAACGATATGTAGCATCCACCGATCAATAACTAGTTAAGCGTCCCATATTCCGCCCAGCGGGGCTGTGACCTGGGTCACCCGCCCTCACGCTCGCGCCTTGGCCTCGTCCTCGCGCGGCGGCCGGCTGACCACGACGTCGTCGATCAGTCCGAATGCCTTGGCTTCGAGCGGCGAGAGGAACTTGTCGCGCTCGACCGCGCTGGAGATGATTTCGAGTGACCGGTATGCTTGACGTAAATCTCGTTGAGCCGCGCCCGGGTGGATAGAATCTCACGCGCCTGAATCTCGATATCCGTCGCCTGGCCCTGGGCGCCGCCCGAGGGCTGATGGATCATGATTCGCGCATTGGGCAGGCAGAAACGCTTGCCGGGAGCGCCGGCGCATAACAGCAGCGAGCCCATCGACATCGCCATGCCCATGCAGACGGTCGAGACCGGCGAGCGGATATATTGCATCGTATCGTAGATCGCCATTCCCGACGTCACCACCCCGCCCGGCGAGTTGATGTAGAAGGAGATGTCCTTGTTCGGGTTCTCCGACTCGAGGAAGAGCAGCTGGGCGCAGATCAGGCTGGCGACCGCATCGTTGACCGGGCCGACGAGGAAGATGATGCGCTCCTTGAGGAGCCGCGAATAGATGTCGTAAGCGCGCTCGCCGCGGTTGGTCTGCTCGACCACCATCGGCACCAGCGTGTTCATTTGGATCTCGAATGCCTCACTCATCTCTGCTGGCTCCTACTGCCGATAACGCCGACCAAACCATGTACGTTCCTCACCCGACCCGCCCTCACCCGACCAGCGTGCGCGCCTGCCGTCAGGTCGCCGACTCGGCAGCATCCGTCGCCGAGTCGTCGGTTTCCGCCTTGAGGAGATCCTCGATCGGCACGGTCTTGTCGACCACCGTGGCCATTTCGGTGATGAAATCGACGACCTTGTCCTCGAAGATCGGCGCACGCAGATTGGCGAGCGCCTCGGGATTGTTGCGGTAGAACTCGACGACCTGCTTCTCGTAGCCGCGATGGCGGCGTGCCTCCTCGCCCAACGCCCGATTGACCTCATCCTGATTGACAGTGATGGCGTTGACGCGACCGACCTCGGAAAGGAGAAGGCCGAGTCGCACGCGCCGCTCGGCAATGGCGCGGTACTCGCTTTTCAATTCGTCGTCACTCTTGCCGGCCTCTTCCTTCACGTCGTCCTTGTTCTGCTTGCGTGCCTCTTCAAATTGTTTCCAGATGGTCTCGAATTCAAGGTCCACCATGCCTGGCGGCACGGGAAAATCGTGTTTTGCCGCGAGCTGGTCGAGCAGGGAGCGCTTCAGACGCTGGCGCGCGAGGCCGCCATATTCGCGCTCGAGCTGCTCGCGCACTGCTTTGCGCAGCCCGTCGAGCGCGTCGAATCCCATCTCCTTCGCCAGGTCGTCATCGATGGCGAGGGCTTGTTTTTCCCGGACTTCCTTGATGTCGACGGCGAATTCCGCCGCCTTGCCGGCCAGCTCGTCGCTGCCGTATTCGGCCGGGAAGGTCACTTGGACATCGCGATGCTCGCCGGCCTTGGCGCCGACCAGCTGGTCCTCGAAGCCGGGAATGAAGCGGCCGGAGCCGAGCTCGAGCGTATGCCCCTGGGCGCTGCCGCCGGGAAATTCCGTGCCGTCGACCTTGCCGACGAAGTCGATGACGACGAGGTCGCCGCTTGCCGCCGGCCGATCGACCGCCGCGGTCTTGCGATTCGGCTCGGCGATACGCTGCACCGCCTTGTCGATCTCCGCCTCCGGGATCTCGGGGCGCAGCCGCTCGAGATGCAACTCGCTGAACTCGATGGGCTTGATCTCGGGCAGCAGCTCGACCGCCAGCTTGTATTCGAGATCGGTCCCCTCCTTGAACGAGACGATCTCGATCTTGGGCTGCAGCGCCGGGCGCAGATTGTGCTGGCGCATGGCCTGTGCCGAGCTGTCGCTGACCGCTTTCTCGAGCACCTCGCCCATGACGGAGGCGCCGTAGCGCTTGCGTAGCACCGGCATCGGCACCTTGCCCGGACGGAAGCCGGGCAGACGGATGGTGCGGCCGAGCTCGCTCAGCCGGTCTTGCATTTTTTGCTCGATGTCGTTCGAGGCGACGGTGACCGTGAACTCGCGTTTCAGGCCTTCTGCGTTGGTCTCGGTGATCTGCATCTTACTCGGCTGTCCGTTGAGGGGGCTGCGTCAGGCAGCCCGCACTGTTGCTCGCGGTCTCGGGCGTGGTGCGGGCGGGGGGATTTGAACCCCCACGACCGAGGTCGCTGGAACCTAAATCCAGTGCGTCTGCCAATTCCGCCACGCCCGCCCGGCGCTTGGACCCGGCTTGCGCCGAACCGCACGGCCCCGCCTTGCCCGGCGAGCCGCGCTTCATAGCACAGAGGTTTGGGGAGTGAAACTATCCTAACGTCGCGCCGATCGCCATGGCGACGCTGGGGTGACGGCGTCTCGCGCCGCTCTAGACCAGCCGCTCGCGATAGGCGGTGAGGAAGGCGCCGAGGGCAAGCATGCGGAACGTGGTGTCGCTGCTCTCGGAAGCTTGGCGTTCGAAGCGCACGCAAAAGCGGACATGCGGGATGCCGAGCGGATCGTTGCGCAGATCGAGCACGGTGGCGGTCTCTTTTAGCCCCAGCCCGTGCGCCCGACGGTAGCAGTCGCCCGGCTTGATCTCCGGCGTCTTGTCATGGCGGTGGAAGGCGTCCATCAGCGACATGTGACTATGCCCGTTGGCGTTGTGAATTGCCGACAGAATAATCGTTAAGGTATGAAGGAAAGGTTAACACATAATCTTCACGTAAGGTATTTTATTAGCGGCATGAGGATCTTAGCAGTCAGGTAGGCAATCGGGGCCTAGCGCAGCAGCGCGCGCAGCTGCGGCGAGGCAGCGATTCGCCCCTCATCGGTGTAGGTTTCGTGATTGTCCTCGATCTCCGACAGCCGGTAGAGATAGTTGATCATGATGCCGGCCGATTGCTGCAGCCCCTTGGGCGAGAGATCGGCGGCCCAGTTCAGGCGCTCCAGCCGGGCACCGTTGCTGAGATGGAAATGCGCTACGGGATCGCGAGCGCGGCCGGTCGCGGCCTTCTCGAGCATGAGGAAGCGGGCGCATAGCCGCAGCAAGGGCTCGCGCACCACGCGCATCACCGCTTCGTCGTCCTGCCAGCCCGGGCTGGCGAGCAGCGCGCGCAGCCCGCCCTCGCCTGCCGGACCGGGCAAAGCGCGCACCGCCCGCTGTTCCGCGCCGGTCAGCATGGCGTCCGCATCGGCGGCGAGCTGCTCGTCGAGCCAGGGGCGGAAACCGGGACAGGGCGACAAAGTGGCGAAGGTCTTCAGCCGCGGCAGCTCGGCGGCCAGGCTATCGACGACCCGCTTGATGAGGAAATTGCCGAAGCTGATGCCGGCCAGTCCCTTCTGGCAGTTCGAGATCGAATAGAAGATCGCGGTATCGGCGCTCGCCGCATCGCCGAGCGGCGCGCTCTCGTCGAGCAGCGGATGGATGCTGTCGGCGATGCCGCGGGTGAGCGCGACCTCGACGAAGATCAGCGGCTCGTCGGGCATGCGCGGATGAAAGAAGGCGAAGCAGCGGCGATCCGCCTCGAGCCGGTTCTTGAGATCGTTCCAGCCGCGGATCTCGTGCACCGCTTCGTAGATGATGAGCTTCTCCAGCAGCGCCGCCGGCGCTTCCCAGGTGATGCGCCGCAGCTCGAGAAAACCGATATCGAACCAGGCCGCGAGCAGCGCCTTCAGATCCTGCTCGAGCGAGGCGAGGAGCGCATCGTCGCGCGACAGCGCCAGTAGCCCGGCGCGCATGTCGACGAGGAACTTGACGCCCTCGGGCAGCGCGTTGAATTGCGTCAGCAGCTTGACCCGCGGCGCCTCGAGCGCCCGGCGGAGCGCCCGCTCGGCGCGTCGCCGCTCGGCACCGCTGGCGCCGGCGAGTTCCGCGCAGCACGCATCGACCGCCGCGCGATCGATATCGAAGCTTTCGGCGAGGACGCGCAGGAATCGCACGCGCCCGGTCGGGTTGAGCGCCAGATAGGTGCGTCCGAGCTCGGCGGCGCGGGCACGCGCCGAGACCTCCCCGCCCCGTCCTTCGAGGCAATTGCGCATCTGCTCGCGCAACCGTTCGCTGTCTTCGCCGGAGAGTTCCGGGCGAAGCGGCGCACCGATGGCGCTGCGCGCCGATTCGGCGATATCGCGCCACGCCGTGCGCAGATTGGTCAGCGTCCTGTCGAGGACGGTGTCGAAAAAGCCGGTGCGTTCGCTCATCTCGTTGGGCTCTCCGCGGATGCGCTCAGTGCCTTGAGGTCTCGGAGCACCGGCGGCAATTCGTCGATGATGTCTTCGGCGACGAGGCCAGGACCGAAGCGCGCCGCCGCCGCGCCGTGCAGCCAGCAGGCCGCCGCGCCGGCTTGCGGCAGCGTCATGCCCTGAGCGAGCAGGCCGAGCGCGATGCCGGCGAGGACGTCGCCGCTGCCGGCGGTCGCCAGCTCGGGCGGCGCGTTGGCGTTGATCGTCGCCCAGCCGTCGGCGGCGGCGACCACCGTATCGGCGCCCTTGAGCAGCACCGTCGCAGCGCTCTCGCCAGCGGCCCGGCGGGCGCGCGCCAGCTTGTCGCCGGCAGGCCCGAATAGCCGCGCGAACTCGCCTTCATGCGGGGTCAGCAGGGTCGGCCCGGCGATCGCGGCGGCGAGCTCGCCGGCACGCCCGGCGAAGGCGGCGAAGACATCGGCGTCGAGGACGACGGCGCGACCGGTCGCCAGCGCGGCGCGAACCAGCTCGCCGGTGGTCCCGTCGGTACCGAGCCCTGGGCCGAGAAGAATGGCGTTGCGCCGTTTGTCGGCGAGCAAGCCGGCGAAATCCGCGGTACCGCCGATCGGCAGGACGATGATCCCGGTAAGCGCGGCGGCATAGATCGCCGAGACCGCTTGCGGCGCGGCGACGGTAACCAACCCGGCGCCGGCACGAGCGGCGGCGCGGGCGGCAAGCCGGGCGGCGCCGGTCATTACCGCGCCGCCGGCGACAAGGGCGTGACCGCGGCTGTATTTGTGCCCGTCGGCGCGCGGCCAGGGAAACCCCTCGAGCCAGAGTGCCGGCGCGTTTTCGAACGTCCGCGGCGCGATGGCGTCGAGAACGCCGGCCGGGATGCCGATATCGGCGACGATCGTCTCGCCGCACAGGCAGCGCGCCGGAAAGAGCAGATGGCCCGGCTTCTTGCGGAAGAAGGTGACCGTGAGGGCGCAGGACGGCGCGATGCCGCGCACCTCGCCGCTCGCCCCGTCGACGCCGCTCGGCACGTCGACGGCGATCACGGTCAGCCGGCGCGCTGCGAGCAGCGCGATGACGTCATGCGCCAGCCCGTCGATCGGCCGGGCGAGACCGGCGCCGAACAGCGCATCGACGACGAGCGCCGTCTCGCCGGGAAGCGCCGGCGTCAATGTCTCGACCGCGCCGCTCCAGCGCGCGGCATGGCGGGCGGCGTCGCCCCTCAGCCCCTCGCGCGCGCCGAGCAGAAAGAGGCTAACTGGCCAGCCCGAAGCCGCCAGGTGGCGCGCCGCGACGAAGCCGTCGCCGCCATTATTGCCCGGGCCGCAGAGAATGGCGGTCGGCCGCGGCGACCAGCGCGCAACGATCGCCGCGGCGACGGCGGCGCCGGCGCGCTCCATCAGCGTCTCGCCCGCGATGCCGCCCGCGATCGCCAGACGATCGGCCTCGCCCATCTCCGGCGGCGTCAACAAGGCAAAATCGTTGGCGGAAGCGGTCACGGTCGCGCCTGGCTGCTCTACGATGAGCGGAAGCTTAGCGTGCCCGGCGGAACGGGGCGACCGCCTTCGTCGCCGGTTCGCATGTCAAATTCGCCGCAGGGCCGAGGTAAGCTTGACGGCCCACCGGCGACGCGCTACGACCACGCCCACTGGTGGCGGGTGTAGCTCAGTTGGTTAGAGCGCCAGATTGTGATTCTGGATGTCGCCGGTTCGAGCCCGGTCACTCGCCCCAGTCTTCCCAACTTGTTTCTCAGTAAGATTTGTCGTCCGAGAAGGCCTTGTAGGCGATCACCGTGAAGGTGTCCTTGACCCCCGGCAGGGTCTGCAGCTTCTCGTTGACGAAGCGGCCGATATCGGCGTCCTCGGCGAGATAGCACTTCATTAGGAGGTCGTACTGGCCCGAGGTCGAGTAGACCTCGGAGACTTGCTCGACGCTCTGCACCGCCTCGTCGGCGACGATATAGGATTTGCCGAGCTCGCATTTGACCATGACGAAGATCGTCTTCATGCGTCGCGGTCTCCTCGCTCGTCGCGGTCGTGCTTAGCCCCCGGCCAATCTCACCGGGCGCGCGAGGAAGGCGGGAAGATGGTCGCCGAAGCCGACGACGCGGCGATCCTCGTGATCCTCGCGCTGGTGATGGTCGGAGCGGCCGCGCTCGTCACGCCGCCCGGCGGCGAGCACGGTAACGTTGCTCGAATGCTCCATGCCTTCCGGCGACATGCGGATCGGCTGGGCAGCGGCCGCCGGCTGCGGTCGGGGCTGGTGCTGCCGTCTTGCGTCCGGCCGGCGCGGCTCGGCGCGAACCGGCGCGGCCGGTAGGGGCTCGGTTGGCATCGACGAAGGGCGAATCGTCTCCGCCGCGATCGGCTCGGCGCGCGGCGCGTCGGGGTGTTTCGTCTCGGGCCGTTTCGTCTCGGCGTGTTTTGCCTCGGAATGTTTGGCGCTGGGGCGACGGGGCTCGGCGCGCTTGGCACCGGTGCGGCCGGGCACCGAACGGGCGCGACCGCGGCCGCGCCTGACGTCGTCATAGACCAGCGGCTGGGTCGCGATGCCCTCGACCTCGGCGACCGGGATGTCCTTGCCGATCAGCGTGACGATGGCGGCAACGAATCGGCCATCCTCCGGCGCGGCGAGGGTGAAGGCGTGGCCCTTCATGCCGGCGCGGCCGGTGCGGCCGATGCGGTGGACATAGTCCTCGGCATGGATCGGTACGTCGAAATTGAAGACATGCGAGAGGCCCTGGATGTCGAGGCCGCGGGCGGCGACGTCGCTGGCGACCAAGAGGCGGATCTCGTCGTTCTTGAAGCGCTCGAGCGTCTCGGTGCGCTTCGCCTGCGGCAGATCGCCGTGCAGCGCGGCGACGTCGAAGCCGTGGCGCGCCAGCGATTTCTGCAGGATGTCGACATCCTTCTTGCGGTTGCAGAAGATGATGGCGTTGCGCACTTCCTCGCTGCGGATGAGCCGGCGCAGCGCCTCGCGCTTCTCCTCCGCATCGATCACGACGAGCGCCTGCTCGACGAGCACGGCCGGCGAGGCTGGCGGCGCAACCGAGATTTCCTTGGGATTGGACAGGAAGGCGTCGGCCAGGCGGCGGATCTCCGGCGGCATGGTCGCCGAGAAGAACAGCGTCTGGCGCAGTTTCGGCAGGAAGCCGACGATGCGCTCGACGTCCGGGATGAAGCCCATGTCGAGCATGCGGTCGGCCTCGTCGATGACGAGGATCTTGCAGTCGGAGAGGAGGATCTTGCCGCGCTCGATGAGGTCGAGCAGGCGGCCGGGGGTGGCGATCAGCACGTCGACGCCGCGCTCGAGCTTGCGCACTTGGTCGGTGAAACCCTCGCCGCCGACGAGCAGCGCCATGTTGAGCTTGTGGTGCTTGCCGTAGGTCTCGAACGAGTTGGAGACCTGCGCGGCGAGCTCGCGCGTCGGTTCCAGGATGAGCGAGCGCGGCATGCGCGCCTTGGCGCGGCCGGCGGCCAGGATGTCGATCATCGGCAGGGTGAAGCCGGCGGTCTTGCCGGTTCCGGTCTGCGCGCAGCCGAGCACGTCGCGGCCCGTCAGGACGACGGGAATGGCTTGCTGCTGGATCGGTGTCGGGGTTGTATAGCCGGCGTCGGATACGGCCTGCAAAACTTCGGGCGAAAGCCCAAGATCGGTAAAATTCATCAAGTGGTAACAGTTTCCGTCAGGGAACCGCGGGAAGTCGCGGTGCCTGTTAATTGGGTTTCCTAAGTCGAAAGTCAATTCTTTTCGTCGAATTCCGCCATTCTTTTCGGCATGGCAGAGTAGCGCCGATGCACGCGGCGCTGACGCCGGCAGCTTCGATCGGCTAGGATCGCCGCGATGACCAGCCCCCGCATCCCTCTCCTCCTGCTCCCCGGCCTGCTCTGCGACGCCGCGCTCTATGAGGCGCAGATCGCCGCGCTCGGCGACATCGCGGCGCCGATCGTGGGCGACCTGACGCGCCACGATTCGATAGAAGACATGGCGGCGGCGATGCTTGCCGAGATGCCGGAATATTTCTCCCTCGTCGGCCTCTCGATGGGCGGCTACGTCGCCCAGGAGATCATGCGGCAGGCGTCGCACCGTGTCGGCCGCCTCGCCTTGCTCGACACCTCGGCGCGCGCCGATACCGACGAGCAGCATGCGCGTCGCCGCGGCCTCATCGAGCTCGTCGGCAAGGGGCATTTCAAGGGGGTGACGCCGCAGCTCCTGCCGCAGCTCATTAGCCGCGACGGGCTGAGCGACCAGACGCTCGTCGACGCCGTCATCGGCATGGCCGAGCGCGTCGGCCGCGACGCCTTCCTGCGCCAGCAGACCGCCATCATGGCGCGGCCCGACGGGCGCGCCGACCTCAAGCGCATCGCCTGCCCCACTCTCGTCCTTTGCGGCCGCGACGACGCCCTGACGCCGCCCGCCCTCCACGAGGAGATGGCGGCGATGATCCAAGGCGCCGAGCTCGTCGTCGCCCCCGCGTGCGGCCACCTCTCGACGCTCGAGCGACCGGACGCGGTCAATGAGGCGTTGCGGCGCTGGCTCGGGCGTTAGGCGACGCGAGGGGGCCGAAACGGCCGAAGCGGTGCCCGCCGCCTGTAAACTACAGGCAAAATACAGGCGGTGGAGTGTATCCAATGGGGGCCGATTCTCTTGAAAAGAGAATTGCCCCCCGCAATCCGGGCGCATCGCCCGTCGGCGCGTCCGGCCATCCGTTGCTGAAACCCCCACTGCTGAAATCCCTCGCCATCGTGCCTGTGGCTCAAATCCCATTCCGGATATAAAATATCCTCTTTGGAATCTCTTGGCAAGCATTTTTGGCCGCTCATTTCGCGCGCTTGCGGACGCCCTTCCGTCGATCAGACTATCGCGGCGGCGGGGCGTCAGCGGCCGCTGAGCGGCGCCGCAATTGCCGTCACCGTAATCCGCCGGTAAGCCCCGGAGCGTCGCGCCCTGTGCCTCGTCACGCCGCTGGAGCATTAACGTGCCGGCCTCGATTTCGCCGCGCACGCTGAGGTACTAGGGTCGATCCTTGGGAGAGCTACAGGCTCTTGCGGATAGACCCCCAGAACCCGCGCCCTTAACCTTCAGCTCAGGACAAGACCAAGAGGAGCCAAGGAGCGACTCATGATGCAGAAGGAGACCGACAAGCACGACATGGGCTTTGCCGGCGAAGCCTTATTTTCGGCGCAGGATCTACACAACTACATGACGCACCGTCAGCAGGCCGAACAGGCTCGCGAGGAAGCGCACGCGCGCGAGGTGGCAAAGGCCCACGACGAGCAGATCAAGCGTCTGATGACGCCGATCGAGATCACGAAGGAGCGGCTCGCCAATTTCATGAACCGGGTCCGCCAGGCTG
>Ga0209647_1004080_pt1 | contig 11106 bp, 5 predicted proteins | sample GraSoi_2013_60cm_FD_185827 | JGI IMG/M metagenome (GOLD analysis project Ga0209647, IMG submission 185827) | Grasslands soil microbial communities from the Angelo Coastal Reserve, California, USA - Sample 9_17_2013_60cm (SPAdes) (version 2) | ecosystem: Environmental > Terrestrial > Soil >... | reverse complement strand
CAACGTGTACTACGCGCGGCGGCTGCTGGCCGAGCAGCCGGGCTCGGCGGCGGGCTCCTGGAACCGGCTCGAGTACCGCCCGCTGGAAGGATTCGTCCTGGCGATCACCCCGTTCAACTTCACGTCGATCGCGGGCAACCTGCCGACCGCGCCCGCGCTGCTCGGCAACGTCGTGGTCTGGAAGCCGTCGACCACCCAGCAGCTGTCCGCGCACTACCTGATGCGGGTCCTGGAGGCCGCCGGGCTGCCGCCAGGGGTGATCAACATGGTGACCGGCAGCGGCCGGGCCGTCTCCCGGGTGGCGCTGGCGGACCCGGACCTGGCGGGGATTCACTTCACCGGGTCGACGGCCACGTTCCAGCACCTGTGGCGCACGGTCGGAGAGAACATCGCCAGCTACCGGGGCTACCCCCGGCTGGTCGGCGAGACCGGGGGCAAGGACTTCGTGATTGCCCATCCGTCGGCCGACCCGGACGTCCTGGTCACCGCGCTGGTCAGGGGGGCCTTCGAGTATCAGGGACAGAAGTGCTCAGCTGCCTCGCGCGCGTACGTGCCGCGGTCGGTGTGGAACCGGATGGGAGACCAGCTCGTCTCCACGGTCGGTTCGCTGACCATGGGTGACGTGGCGGCCGACCTGTCGGTGTTCATGGGGGCGGTGATCGACCAGGCGGCCTTCGCCACCCAGGTCGACGCCCTGGCCCGGGCCAGGTCCCGGCCGTCCATCCGGGTGCTCACGGGCGGGGAGGCCGACAGCTCCGACGGGTATTTCGTGCAGCCCACCATCCTCGAGAGCACCGATCCGACCGACGAGGTGTTCACCACCGAGTACTTCGGCCCGATCCTCGGCGTCCACGTCTTCGACGACGCCGAGTACGCCAGGGTCGTGGCCCAGGCCGCGGACATCGCTCCGTACGCGCTCACCGGCGCGATCATCGCCCAGGACCGGGCGGCGATCGCGGAGGCGACGGACGCGCTGCGGTTCTCGGCGGGCAATTTTTACATCAACGACAAGCCGACCGGGGCGGTCGTCGGCCAGCAGCCGTTCGGGGGCGCCCGGGCCAGCGGCACCAATGACAAGGCGGGCTCGATCTTCAACCTGATCCGCTGGGTCAACGCCCGGGCCATCAAGGAGGTCTTCGTCCCGCCAACGGACTACCGCTACCCGCACATGGGCTGAGAACGCCCGGCGCAGCGCCCGGCGAGCGAGAGACGTGGTCATTTCGGGCTGCTCCCACAGCCCGGATTGACCACTTTGCGCGGGGAGGCGGTCGGGAAGCGCCCGGTCGTACCGATAGGCTCGTGCCACGTGGAGTTACCGTCGGCCGTCGGCCCCCCGCCCCTGTGCCTTGCTCCGACTAACTCACCGGAGGCCCTCATCCGTCGCCTGGTCCTGTGGAACATCGATCTGACCCTGGTCGACGTGGCCAGAGTCTCCCGGGGGGCCTACGCCGACGCATTCCGGCGGGTGACGGGACGCCCGCTGAGGGCGCTTCCGCAGACGACGGCCCGGACGGACTCGCAGATCTTCTTCGAGGCCCTGGCGCTCAACGGGGTCGGCCCCGGGCCGGCCCTGGACCAGACCGTTGCGGGCGGCCAGGAGCTGCTGGCCAGGTACACCAGGGAACTCGAGGCCGCGTTCGGCGCCCGGCTCGATCTGCTCTCCACGCAGGGCCGGGCGCTGCCCGGCGCCCGCGAGGCCGTGGCCGCCGTGGCCGAGCTTCCGGGAGTCGTCCAGTCGGTACTGACGGGCACGATCCGGCCCAACGCCGCGGTGAAGCTCCGGGCCTTCGGCATGGACCAGTTCTTCGATTTCGAAATCGGCGGGTACGGGTCGGAGATCTATCCGATGGGTGCCCAGCTGCTCAGGTCCCGTGGCCGCGCGGCCGAGAAATACGGTGCGGAGATCGGCGTGAATCCCGCCGTGTACCTCGCGGACTCCGGCCGTGATGTTGAGGCGGCCAGGGTCGGCGGCGCGCACTGCGTCGCGGTGGCCAGCGGCCGCTCGACCGCCGGCGAACTGCGGGACGCGGGCGCTGATCTCGTGCTCGACGACCTCGCCGACACCGAGGCCGTGGTCAGCGCCGTCGACCGCCTGACGAGCGCCGTGTCGGCGGGATGACGAGCCCCGTGTCGGCGCGATGACGGCCGGGCCTGCTAGCGGGGGGCCGAACCCCCCCGGGGCCCCCGCTGCCATCTGCTCGGGCCGGCCAGCCGGCCGTCGCGGCGGGCACGGCTTCCGCCGGGCTCCCGTGCCGCCGGAGGCGGTTCGCGGGGAGCCGCCCGCATGGCCGGACCCTGTCGTTGCGAGGATGCTAGCGACACCCCATGCTGAGGCATATGCCAACCGATGACCAGGTCACCGCCAGCGAGCGGGGGGGTTCGGGGGGGTCGTCCCCCCGGGGAAGCACCGACCCAGCCGATCCGGCCGGCTCAGCGACGGCGCTGGGCGGCCGCGACTACGGGGCCACGCTCTGGGAGCCGAGCGAGCGGTCCGTCCGCGACGCGCGGATCACCGGCTACGCGGCGTGGCTGAGGGATGGGCGCGGGCCTGAGCTGAGCGGGTACGACGAGCTCTGGCGGTGGTCGGTGGCCGAGCCGGAGGCGTTCTGGATATCGGTCTGGGAGTACTTCGACGTGCTCGGCCGCCGGGGCGACGGGCCCGTGCTGTCGGGCGGGCCGATGCCGGATGTCCGCTGGTTCGGCGGGGCCACGCTCAACTACGCGCGCAACGCGCTCCGGACGGCGAGCACGCAGCCGGGCCAGACCGCCGTGATCTTCCGGTCCGAGGGCGGGCGCAGTGGAACGCTCAGCTACTCCGAGCTCGCGGCCGAGGTGGCCAGGGTCCGGGCGGGGCTGCGCGCGCTCGGCGTTACGAAGGGTGATCGGGTGGCCGCCTACCTGCCCAACATCCCTGAGGCGCTGATCGGCCTGCTCGCCTCCGCCAGCCTGGGCGCCATCTGGTCGTCGTGCTCGCCGGATTTCGGTGCGCACAGCGTGATCGACCGCCTGGCGCAGATCTCGCCGAAGGTGCTGTTCGCCGTCGACGGCTATCCCTACGGGGGAAGGTGGTTCGACCGGCGGCAGCAGGTCGAAGACATCGTGGCCGAGATGCCCAGCCTGGATGCCGTGATCATGGTGGACTACATGGCCGCGGGCGGCGCGGGGGTGGGCGCGGCCTCGGCCCGTGCGGCGGGGGACGGCGCGGCGGGATCTAGCCGACCCCCGGCACGGCTGCGGTGGGAATCGCTGCCGGCCGGCGACCCGGCGTCGGACGCCCCGCCGGGGCCGGCCGAGTTCGAGGAGGTCCCGTTCGACCATCCGCTGTGGGTGCTCTACTCGTCCGGCACCACCGGGCTGCCTAAGCCGATCGTGCACGGCCACGGCGGGATCGTGCTCGAGCACCTGAAGTCGATGGCCCTGCACCACGACCTCGGCCCGCGCGACGTCTTCTTCTGGTACACCACCACCGGCTGGATGATGTGGAACTACCTGGTGGGCGGCCTGCTCCTCGGCGCGACCGTGGTGCTGTACGACGGAAGCGCCACCCACCCGGGCACCGACGCGCTGTGGCGGCTGGCCGACCAGGCCGGCGTGACGTACTTCGGGACCGGCGCGCCGTACCTGCTGGCCTGTATGAAGGCGGGGCTGCGGCCCGCCGCCGACCACAACCTGTCGAGGCTGCGCGGGATCGGCTCGACCGGGTCCCCGCTGCCGCCCGAGGGCTTCCGCTGGGTGTACGACGCCGTGGCCACCGAGGGCCAGGACCTGATCCTCGGCTCGTACTCCGGCGGCACCGACCTGTGCACCGGGTTCATCGGGCCCTGCCCGCTGCTCCCGGTGCGCGCGGGCGTGCTCTCGGGGCGGTGCCTGGGCGCCAGCGTCGAGGCCTACGATCCCGCGGGCCGGCCGCTCACCGGTGAGGTCGGCGAGCTGGTGATCACGCGTCCCATGCCCTCGATGCCGGTCGGCTTCTGGAACGATCCGGGTGACAAGCGCTACCGGGAGAGCTACTTCGCCGATTATCCCGGGGTGTGGCGGCACGGCGACTGGATCATGATCCTGCCGGACGGGGGCTGCGTCATCTACGGCCGGTCCGACGCCACCCTGAACCGCGGCGGCGTGCGGATGGGCACCAGCGAGTTCTACCGCATCGTCGAGGCGCTGCCGCAGGTCGCCGACAGCATGGTCATCGACACCGGGAGGCTGGGCCAGGAAGGCCGGCTGATTCTCTACGTGGTGCCCGCCGCCGGGCACGAGCTCGACGACGATCTGGTCGGCCAGATCCGTTCCGGGCTGCGCTCGGGCCTGTCGCCGCGCCACGTCCCGGACGAGATCCACCAGGTGCCGGGCATCCCGAGGACGCTATCGGGCAAGAAGCTGGAAGTTCCGGTCCGGAAGATCCTGCTGGGCACGCCGGTCGCCGACGCGGCCGACCCCGACGCGCTGGCCAATCCGGAGGTGCTCGCGTCCTTCGTCCCCGGGCCCGCCTCGTGACCAGATCTGGGCGACGCCGCGACGCCCCGCCCGGCCGCAGCTTCGGCGAGGAGGGCGGCCGGCTGACCTACGGCAGCTACCTGCGGCTGCCAGAGCTGCTGGCCCAGCAGCAGCCGCAGGTGATCCCGCCGGCCCACGACGAGCTGCTGTTCATCACCGTGCACCAGGCCTACGAGCTCTGGTTCAAGCAGCTGCTGCACGAGCTGACCGCCGCCCGCGACGCCATGACGCCGGGCGAGACCTGGCGGGCCCGGCAGCTGCTGCAGCGCGCGCACGTCATCGAGCGGCTGCTGGTCAGCCAGATCGACGTGCTCGAGACGATGACACCGCAGGACTTCCTGCAGTTCCGTTCCGCTCTGGCCCCGGCCAGCGGCTTCCAGTCGGTCCAGTTCCGCGAGCTCGAGTTCCTCTCCGGGGCCAAGGACCCCCACTTCGTGGCCCGCTTCCGCTCCCTCACCGAGGCAGAACGAGCCAGCCTGGAGCGCCGGCTGGCCGAGCCGACTCTGTGGGACGCCTACCTCGACCTGCTCACGACCCAGGGACTCCCGGCCGCGACCGACGATCAGATCCTGGAGTCGCTGGTCGCCATCGCCCGGGACCGGGCCAGCCATGGCGATCTGTGGCAGCTGGCCGAGGACCTGCTAACCCACGACGAGATGGCCGGGCTCTGGCGGGCCAGGCACGTGCAGATGGTGGAGCGGCAGATCGGCACGAAATCGGGCACGGGCGGATCAACCGGCGCGCCGTATCTGCGCAAGAGAGTGCCCATCCGGTATTACCCGCTGCTCTGGGAACTGCGAGATTGGTTGTAGCGGCCGAACCGGGACACAAGGGAGTGGGATCCGATGGCTGACCAGGCGAGCGACGACAGGCACGCACTGCTGGCCGCGGCCGCCAGGGCCGTAACCGGCGACGCCGGGGTGGGCGACGTGCGCAACTACCTGCAGGCCTACTACCGGCATGTCGCGGTCGAGGATCTTGTCTCGGCCGGGCCGAAGCGGCTGGCCGCGGTCGCGACCGAGCAGGCCCGGTTTGCCGCGCACCGGCCGCAGGGGCGAGCGCTGGTCCGGGTCCGCCGGGGAGAGGCCGCCGCCTGCGCGCCGGCCAGGGACGTTATCGACATCGTCACCGACGACATGCCGTTCCTGGTGGACTCGGTAACGATGGAGCTCGCCCGGCACGAGGCGACCACGCACCTGATCGTGCATCCCCAGCTGCTGGTCCGCAGGGACGTCACCGGAGTACTGCGCGAGGTGGTCGGGCTCGTCGACGACGACTGGTCGGCCCACGACGAGATCGCGGAGTCGTGGACGCACATCGAGATCGCACGGCTGCCCGACGGGGCGTCGGACGCCCTGGCCCGGGACCTGGAGCGGGTGCTCGGTGACCTGCGGGTGGCCGTGGAGGACTGGCCCCGGATGCAGGCCAAGGCCGTGCAGCTGGCCGAGCGGCTGGCCATGGTCCCGCCCCCCGCCGCCGTGGCCGGGGCTGGCCCCGTGGCTGGGGCGGCTGGGGCGGGCCCCGTGACCGGGGCGGGCCCCGTGGCCGGGGCAGGCACGGGCGCCGCGGACGAGTCCCGCGCCGAGGTCGAGGCGCTGCTGCGCTGGCTGGCCGACGGCCATTTCACGTTCCTCGGCTATCGCGAGTACGACCTGCAGGAAGGGCCGGCCGGGCTGGCGCTGCGCGCCGTGGCCGGCACCGGGCTCGGCATCCTGCGGCACGACCGGCAGGGCTCGAGCTCGTTCGCGGCGCTGCCCCCGGAGGTGCGGGCCCGGGCCCGGGAGCCGCACCTGCTGATCCTGACCAAGGCGAACTCCCGCTCGACCGTGCACCGCCCGAGTTATCTCGACTACGTCTCCGTCAAGCGCCTGGATGACCGGGGGGAGGTGGCGGGCGAGTACCGGTTCCTCGGCCTGTACACCCATGACGCCTACACCGAGAGCATCACCAGGATCCCGGTGCTGCGGCGCAAGCTCACCGATGTGCTGGCCGGGATGGGCCTGGCCGCCGACAGCCACGACGGCAAGGACCTCGCCGAGTTCCTGGAGAGCTACCCGCGCGAGGAGCTGTTCCAGACCTCGGTGGCGCAGCTGATCCCGGTCGCCGAGGGCGTGCTCCGGCTGCGCGAGCGCCCACGGACTCGCCTGTTCCTGCGCCGGGACGTCTACGGCCGGTACATGTCCTGCCTGGTGTACCTGCCCCGGGACAGGTACACCACCCCGGTCAGGCTGCGGACCCAGGAGATCCTGCGCGCGGCGCTGCACGGCGGCCAGGTGGACTACAGCGCGATGGTGGGCGAGTCGCCGGTGGCGCGGCTGTACATCGTGGTGCGGGCCGAGCGCGGTCACCTGGTGCCTGACGTGGACGCCGCCACGCTGGAGGCCCAGGTGGCCGCCGCGGTCCGCTCGTGGGACGACGACCTGGCCGAGGAGGCCGTCCGCCAGCTCGGCGAGGAGCGCGCCGCCGCGCTGCTGGCCATGTGCAGCGGCGAGCAGATCCCGCAGACCTACAAGACCGACGTGCCCGCCGCCGCCGCGGTCGACGACCTGGAGAAGATCCTGGAGGAAGATCCTGGAGCTGCGCGAGTCCGGCGAGAGCATCTCGTTTGACCTGTGGGAATCCGAGGGCTACGTCGGCGGGACGCCGGTCGCGGACACACCCGGGCAGGGCGGGTCCGGCGGAGCCGGGTCCGGGAGGACGAGCCGGCCCGGAGGCGCGCACAGGCAGCACCCGCGGGTGTGGCGGCTCAGCATCTACCGCACGGACTCCCCGATCACGCTGACCGACGTGCTGCCGCGGCTGCAGCACATGGGCGTCGAGGTGGTCGACGAGCATCCGTACGAGTTCAGCGCCGCGCAGCGGTTCTGGATCTATGACTTCGGGCTCCGCAGGAGCGCGACCGGCAGGGACATGGCCTCGCGCATTCCGTCGTCCATCGCGTCGGTCAGGGAACTGCTCCAGGGCGCCCTGTCCGCGCTCTGGCGCGGTGACGTCGAGGATGACGGGTTCAACGCCCTGGTGCTCGACGCGCACCTGACCTGGCAGCAAGTGGTCGTGCTGCGCGCCTACGCCAAGTACCTGCGGCAGGCGGGCAGCACGTTCAGCCAGAGCTACATCGAGCGGGCGCTGCGCTCGAACATCACCATCACCCGGCTCCTGGTGCGGCTGTTCGAGTCCAGGTTCGACCCGGAGCGGCAGCCGGGGGAGGGCGAGCGCAGCGAGGCCATCACCGAGGAGATCAGGGGCGAGCTCGACGAGGTCGCCAGCCTCGACCAGGACCGCATCCTGCGCGCCTACTGGCTCCTGATCCAGGCGACGCTGCGGACGAACTACTTCACCGAGCCGGACCCGCGGGCGAGCGGCCCCTACTTCGTGGTCAAGCTCGACGCGGCCCAGGTGCCCGACCTGCCCGCGCCGCGGCCCAAGTTCGAGCTGTTCGTCTACTCGCCCCGGTTCGAGGCGGTGCACCTCCGGTTCGGCTTCGTGGCCAGGGGCGGGCTGCGCTGGTCGGACCGGACCGAGGACTTCCGCACCGAGATCCTCGGCCTGGCCAAGGCGCAGGAGGTGAAGAACTCGGTGATCGTACCCTCCGGCGCCAAGGGCGGCTTCGTCTGCAAGCAGCTGCCCGACCCGGGCGACCGCGAGGCCTACCAGGGCGAGGTGCTCGCCTGCTACCGGTCCTTCATCAGCGCGATGCTCGACGTGACCGACAACATCGAGGCCTCCCGCGTGGTGTCGCCCGCCCGGGTGGTCCGCCGCGACGGCGACGACGCCTACCTGGTGGTGGCCGCTGACAAGGGCACCGCGACGTTCTCCGACACCGCCAACGAGATCGCGCAGCGCCGCGGGTTCTGGCTCGGCGACGCGTTCGCCTCCGGCGGGTCGGAAGGCTACGACCACAAGAAGATGGGCATTACCGCGCGAGGCGCCTGGGAGTCCGTCCGGTTCCACTTCCAGACCATGGGGATCGACGTCGACCAGGCCGACTTCACGGTCGCCGGGATCGGTGACATGTCCGGTGACGTCTTCGGCAACGGGATGCTGCTGTCCCGGCACATCAGGCTGGTGGCGGCGTTCGACCACCGGCACGTGTTCCTGGACCCGGACCCTGACCCGGCAGCGAGCTTCGCCGAGCGGGAGCGGATGTTCGCGCTGCCGCGGTCCTCGTGGGAGGACTACGACCGGTCGCTGATCTCGGAGGGCGGCGGCGTGTGGCCGCGGACGGCCAAGTCGGTACCGGTCTCGCCGCAGGCGCGGGCCGTGCTCGGCCTGGCTGCGGGCGTGACCGCGCTGCCGCCGGACGAGCTGATCTCGGCGGTGCTGCGTGCCCCGGTGGACCTGCTCTGGAACGGCGGCGTCGGGACCTACGTCAAGGCGACCACGCAGGCGAACGCGGAGGTGGGTGACAGGTCCAACGACGCGGTCCGGGTCAACGCGTCCGAGCTGCGGGTCCGCGTAGTCGGCGAGGGCGGGAACCTGGGGCTGACGCAGGAGGCCAGGGTCGAGTACGCGCTCGGCGGCGGGCTGGTGAACACCGACTTCATCGACAACTCGGCCGGGGTCGACACCTCTGACCACGAGGTCAACATCAAGATCCTGCTGGATGGCGTGGTCCGGGACGGCGAGCTGGCGGCCGCGGACCGCAACCGGCTGCTGCACGAGATGACCGGCGAGGTCGGCCGCCTGGTGCTGGTGCACAACTACCAGCAGAACCGGGCCCTGGCCGCATCCCGGGCCCAGGCCCCGCAGATGCTGCACGTGCACGCCCGGTACATCCGCAAGCTGGAGCGCGATAACCGGGTCCGGCGCCGGCTCGACGTGCTGCCCGGGGAAAAGGAGATCGCCGAACGCCGGTCCGCGGGCACCGGGCTGACCGCGCCGGAGTTCTCCGTTCTGCTCGCGCAGACGAAGATCGCGGCCGCCCAGGAGATCCTGGCCTCTGGCCTGCCCGATGACCCGTACCTGCGCCAGGCTCTGACCAGCTACTTCCCGGCCCCGCTGCGGGAGCACTACGCCGGGCGGATGGAAACCCACCGGCTGCACCGCGAGATCATTACCACCGCGGTGGTCAACGACATGGTTGACCGGTCCGGGATCACCTTCGCGTTCCGGCTGAACGAAGAGACCGGCGCTTCGGTCCCCGACATCGCCGCGTCCTGGCTCGTGGCGCGTGACGTCTTCGACATGTCCGGCTTCTGGTCGCAGGTGGAGGCGCTGGACGGCCAGGTGGGCACCTCGGTCCAGATCCTCCTGCTGCTGGAGGGCCGGAAGCTGACCGAGCGCGCGGTGCGGTGGCTGCTGGGCAACCGCCGCCCGCCGTTCGACATCCAGGCCACGATCGACTTCCTGGCCGATGGCGTGCTGACCGTCGGCCATCGCCTGCCCAAGCTGCTCACCGGCACCGACCTGACCGTGTTCGATGAGCGCCGGGATTCCTTCACCTCCCGGGGCGTGCCGCTGGAGCTCGCCGAGCGGGTCGCGGCCATGGTCCCGGCGTACTCGGCGTTCGACATCGTGGACATCGCCGCGCGCGCCCGCCGCCCGGTCGAGGAGACCGCCGAGGTGTATTTCGACCTGGCCGACCGGCTGCAGATCACCCGGCTGCGCGACCGGATCACCGCCCTGCCCCGGGACGACCGGTGGAATACCATGGCGCGGTCCGCGCTCCGCGACGACCTGTACAGCGCGCACGCGGCGCTGGCCAGGGACGTGCTCGAGGTGACCGGGCCCGGCAGCCCGGACCAGCGGCTGGCCGCCTGGGCCGCACCCTGGTCTCCGCCAGCGCTCTGCCGCAGTAGCGCCCGACCCGCCTCAGTTCCCGGGCTCTTCACCCCGCCCGACGGCAGAGTTTCATGATCGCGGACCCAAACCCGTCAAATACGTGGGTTTCAGTCCGGGATAAATGAAATGGCCACGTTCGGCGGGGTTCGAGGAGGGACGGAGCGGGATTCAGAGCGGGGGGAGCGGGGTCGAGAACAGGGCGGCCAGGAGCTCGGCGCGGCGCAGGATCGAGTCGACGCGGACGCACTCCGCAGGGGAGTGGGCGCCTCGGCCGCGCGGCCCCAGGCCGTCCACCGTGGGCAGCCCGGCGGCCCCGGTGAAGTTCGTGTCCCCGGCTCCGCCGGCCGGGCGGGCGCCGAGCTGCTCCCCGAGCCCGGCGGCCAGGCCGATGACGTGCTCGGCCAGCCGGTTGCCCGGCGTGGCGGGCCAGGCCGGGCGGCTGGACAGGATCTTGGCGGCGACCCGCGCGCCCGGGCGCACCGGCGTCAGATTTCGCACGGCGGAGAAGGCCGCGCGCTCGGTCTGGCGAGTGGCGAAACGGAGACCGACCTCGGCACTCGCCCGGCCGGCGATGACGTTGGCCCGGGTGCCGCCGCTGACCCGGCCGATGTTCCAGCCAAGGTCGGCGGCGCGGGGCAGCGCGTCGCGAAGCCGCACGAGCTGGTCGAGCAGCTCGTCGATGGCCGAGACGCCGCCGGCGACGGTCAGCCCGGCGTGGGCCTCGCGGCCGTGCACATCCAGCCTGACCCTGGCCACGCCGCGGCGGCCGGTCTTCAGCCCGCCGTCAGGGTGCGGCGGCTCCAGGCCGACGACCGCGGCCGCCCCCGCCGC
>Ga0209647_1004078_pt1 | contig 11109 bp, 9 predicted proteins | sample GraSoi_2013_60cm_FD_185827 | JGI IMG/M metagenome (GOLD analysis project Ga0209647, IMG submission 185827) | Grasslands soil microbial communities from the Angelo Coastal Reserve, California, USA - Sample 9_17_2013_60cm (SPAdes) (version 2) | ecosystem: Environmental > Terrestrial > Soil >... | reverse complement strand
GAACCCGACCAGGACCGTCAGCGCGATCAGCACCAGGACGATCAGGAAAACGACGGTGCTGCTCGCCCCGGCCAGCTTCGCGATCGCGGCGAGGACCGCCGCGATCAGGATCCCTTTCAGGTAGAAGCCGAGGATCGCGCGCCAGGACGGGTGGCCCTCGAAGATCACCTGCTCTCCGGGGCTGAGGTTGAGGCTCACGGCCGCCAGCATACGTCTTCGGCGTCGCGCTCGCCAGGGCTGGAAGCGGGTCGTCCCCCGCCGCCCATACCCTCGCCGGATGGCCATTCTCAGGGTCGAGCCGCTGACCACCGCCCGCGCCCTGCGGGGCCCGTTCGACTACCGCCAGCCGGCGGCGATGGAGGGCCTGGAGGTCGGCAGCGTGGTCCGGGTCCCGTTCGGGCCGCGACGCCTGCTCGGCGTCGTCGTCGAGCTGGCCGAGGCCTCCGAGCTGCCGCCGGAGCGGCTCGCCGAGCCGATCGAGGCGCTGGAGTCCGGCGCCCCGGCCGAACTGGTCCGCCTCGGCCTCTGGGTCGCCCGCGAGTATTGCTCGACGCCCTCCCGCGGCCTGCAGCTGGTGCTGCCCCCGGGGACCGGGACGGGCGGCCGCACCGTTCGCTCCAAGGTCGAGCTGCGGGCGGAGATCCTGCCGGCGGGCGAGGAGGCGCTGAGCGGCGGCGGCCGGCTCGGCGTCAGGCAGCGGGCTGTGCTGGAGGCGCTGCGCACAGGCGAGATGTCGAGCGCCGAGCTGGCGGCCGCGGTCGGCTCGGACCGAGCGACGCTGCGACGGCTGGAGGGGCGCGGACTGGTCGCGACCCGCGGCTTGCGCCTGCGCCGCAGCCCCGCGCACTCGAACTTGGCCGCACCCGCCGCTCGTCCCGAGCTGCTGCCCGAGCAGGAGCGCGCGGTCGAGTCGATCGTCGCCGCGCTCGACGGCGAGGCCGGAGCGGAGCGCAAGCTGCTCCTGCACGGGGTGACCGGCTCCGGCAAGACCGAGGTCTACCTGGCCGCCGTCGAGGCGGCGCTGGAACGGGGACGCGGCGCGATCGTCCTCGTCCCCGAGATCGGCCTCGCGCCGCAGGCGGTGGCGCGGTTCCGCGCCCGGCTCGGCGACCGTTTCGCGGTCCTGCACTCGGCCCTCTCGGCCGGCGAGCGCTACGACGAGTGGCGGCGGCTGCGCAGCGGCGAGGCGAGCGTCTGCATCGGCCCCCGCTCCGCCGTATTCGCCCCGGTCCGCGACCTCGGCCTGATCGTCGTCGACGAGGAGCACGACCCCTCCTACAAGCAGGAGGGCGACCCCTGCTACGACGCCCGCACGGTCGCCCGCCGCCGCGCCGAGGATTGCGGCGCCGTCCTCGTCGCCGGCACCGCGACCCCGCGTCCGGAGTCCTGGCTGGAGCTGCCGCGACTGGAGCTGCCGCGACGGGTCGACGGCCTGCGCATGCCGCCGGTCGAGCTGGTCGACATGCGCGGGGCCGACCCCCGCTCGGGGCCGCTGCACCCGGACACCTGGGAGGCGCTTGAGGGGGTCCGCGCGGCCGGCGCCAAGGCGATCGTGATGATCAACCGTCGCGGCTTCGCCCCCTGGCTCACCTGTCGCTCCTGCGGGCACCATTGGAGCTGCCCCAACTGCGACGTCTCGCTGATCGTGCACCGCCAAAGCGGCCGCCTCGTTTGCCACCACTGCGCCCACGCCGAACCGGCGCCGCGGGCCTGCCCCGAGTGCGCCTCGACGACCCTCTCGCGCTCCGGTGCCGGCACCGAGCGGATCGAGGCCATGCTGGCCGAGCGCCTGGCGCCGATGCCGGTCTTCCGGCTCGACTCCGACACCGCCGCCGAACGCGGCGCCCACGCCCGCATCCTCGCCCGCTTCGGCGAGGCGCCGAGCGGCGCCCTCGTCGGCACCCAGATGGTCGCCAAGGGGCATGACTTCCCCGAGGTGACGCTGAGCGCGATCCTCGACGCCGACGCGACCCTGCGCTTCCCCGACTTCCGGGCCGAGGAGCGGACCTTCGCGATGGTCGCTCAGCTGGCCGGGCGCAGCGGCCGCGGCGAGGCCGGGGGCGAGGTGATCGTCCAGACCCTGGCACCGGGGGCGTCGAGCATCGAGCACGCCGCCCGTCACGACTCCGCCGGCTTCCTGGTCGGCGAGCTGGAGCGCCGCCGCCTGCTGCGCTACCCGCCGTATTCGCACCTGGTCCGGATCGGTTTCGCCTCAGAGCTGGAGGCGCGGCTGGAAACCGCCGCCTCGACCGTCGCCGCCGAGCTGCGCGAGGCGCTGCCGAGGGGCTCCGAGCTGCTCGGCCCGGCGCCGATGTTCCGCGTCCGCAACCGCCACCGGCGGCGGATCCTGATCAAGGCCGGTGACCGCGAGGGCACCGTCGCCGCGGTCCGCGAGGTGGTCGAGCGGCGGGCCGCCGCTCGCTCCCTGCGCGAGGTCTCGCTCGGCGTCGACGTCGACCCGCAATGACCGGCCGAGAGGCTCTTGCCAGCGCTTAGACTCAGGCTTGGATGAGCGACGGAGTCGAAACGGATAGGACAGACAGCGACGAGCAGCAGCTCGAAGCCGAGCTGCTGGAGCGCCGCGAGGCGGCGCTCGCGCACGTGGTCAAGTTCGGCGACCCGGTGCTGAAGAGCAAGGCCTCGCCAGTGACCAACTTCGGGCCCGAGCTGCGGGCCGAGGTGGAGCGGATGATCTCGATCATGCGCGACGGGATGGGCGTCGGCCTCGCCGCCACCCAGCTCGGAGTGCTGCGCCGCCTCTTGGTCTTCCAGACCGGGCCGGACGGCGAGCCGACGGCGCTTGCCAACCCGGCGGTCGAGTGGCTCTCCGGGGAGTGCTCGCTCGCCGAGGAGGGCTGCCTCAGCCTGCCTCGGGTCTCGATGGACGTCGAGCGCCCGCTGCACGCCCGGGTCAGCGGCCGCGACGCCGAGGGAGCGGCGATCGAGATCGAGGCCTCGGGCCTCGAGGCGCGGGTGCTCCAGCACGAGATCGACCACCTCGACGGGGTTCTGATCCTCGACCGCACCAGCCGCGACCAGCGCAAGGGCGCTCTGCGGGCGCTGCGCGAGGGCGGCAGCTACAGCCCCCCCGCCGACCACGAGGCCGGGGACGAGGGCGAGCTTCGCGAGCCGCGCACCGACGCGTGAACACCGTCTTCCTCGGCACCTCCGACTTCGCCGCCACCGTCCTGCGGCGGCTGGCGGCCTCGGAGCACCGGCCGGCGCTGGTGGTGACGCCCCCCGATCGTCCCCAGGGACGCGGCCGCAAGCTGTCGTCGCCTCCGACCGCCGAGGCGGCGCGGGAGCTGGGGATCGAGTTGCTGCAGGCCGAGGACGTCAACGGCGAGGCGACGCGTGAGCGAATCGGCGCCGCGCGTCCCCGCGCGGTCGTCGTCTGCGCCTTCGGCCAGCTGGTCCGGGAGCCGCTGCTCTCCGAGCACGCGATGCTGAACGTGCACCCGTCGCTATTGCCGCGCTGGCGCGGGGCGGCCCCGATCGAGCGGGCGATCATGGCCGGCGACCGCCGCACCGGGGTCTGCGTGATGGAGCTCACCGCCGGGCTGGACTCTGGGCCGGTGGCGCTGAGCGCGGAGGTGCCGATCGGCGCGGACACGGACTTCGAGGCGCTCTCCTCGACCCTGGCGGGACTCGGCGGCGAGCTGTTGGTCCGGGCCCTCAACCTCGCGGCCGAGGGCAAGCTCGAGTTCGAGGAGCAGGACGAGGAGCAGGCGACCTACGCCGAGAAGATCGACCCCGACGAGCGGCGACTCGACCCGACCCGACCGGCGGCGGAGCTGGCCGCGGTGGTGCGTGCGCTGACGCCCCATGTTGGCGCCTACCTGGAGACGGCGGGCGGGGAGCGCCTGGGGGTGCGCCGCGCCCGTGCCGTCGACGTCAGCGTCGAGACCGGCGCCGTCAAGTCCGAGTGGGGGGCGCTCCTGGTCGGCTGCTGCCGCGGCGCGCTGCGGCTGGAGGTCGTTCAGCCGCCGGGCGGCAAGCCGATGCCGGTGGACGCCTACCTGCGTGGCCACTCGCTGCCGAAGCTGCCGTGATTTCGCCGGCCCGCTCGCTCGCCTTCGAGACGATTCGGGAGACCTTCGAGGGTGGCGCCTTCACCGAGCGAGCCTTCCGCGCCGGCGCCGACCGCCTCGGCGTCGTGGGGCGCGAGCGCGCCCAGGCCCAGCGACTCGCCTACGGCGCCGTACAGCGCCGCGGCACCGCCGACGCCGCAACCGAACGCCTGGCCGGTCGCTCGACGCGACTGCTCGACCCGCCGGTGCTCGCCGCCCTGCGCCTCGGGCTCTACGAGCTGCTCTTCGCCGACGCCACCCCCGACCACGCCGCCGTCGACCAGGCGGTCGAGCTGGTCAAGCGCGCCGGCGCGGCCCACGCTTCCGGCCTCGTCAACGCGGTCCTGCGGCGTGCCGCCCGAGAGCGCGACGGGCTGACCGCGGCACTCTTGGAGGACGACTCGACCCCTGCCGCGGCCGCTGTCGCCCACTCGGCGCCGGCCTGGCTGGCGGAGATGTGGTGGCGGGAGCTGGGGCCGGACGTGGCCCGCTCCCTCCTGGCCGCCTGCAACGAGCCGGCCGAGGTGGCGATGCGCGTCGACACGACAGTCGCGCTTGCGAAGCTGCGCGAGGCCGGGGTCGAGGCCGCTCCGGCGGCGGGAGGGTGGCCCCTGGCAGCGCCCGAGTCGATCGTGATCGGCGGCCGCACCGGCGACGCCGTCCCGGCGATGGTCGCGGCCGGTGAATTGACGCCGCAGAGTCGCGGTTCGGCCGCCGTGGTCGAGGTGCTTGACCCGCGCGAGGGGGAGCACGTGCTCGACCTCTGCGCCGGCCCCGGGATCAAGACCGGCCAGATCGCGGCGCGGATGGGCGACCGCGGCGAGGTGATCTCGGTCGAGTTCGACCCGGCCCGCGCCGGCGAAGTCGCGGCGCAGGCGCGGCGCCTGGGCCTGCGCAGCGTCACCGTGCTCGAGGCCGACGCGGCGGAGATGGAGATGGCGCCCGGCTTCGACCGGGTCCTGCTCGACGCTCCCTGCTCGGACCTCGGTGCCCTCGCCTCCCGCCCGGACGCCCGCTGGCGCAAGTCGCCGAAGGCGATCGAACGGCTTGTCGACGTCCAGCAGCGGGCCCTCCTCGGCGCCGCCCGGGCCCTGCGGCCCGGCGGCGTCCTGGTCTACGCGACCTGCACGATCTCCCGCCGCGAGAACGAGGACCGCGTCGCGGCGCTGCTCGCGGCGGCGGAGGCGGGCGAGGTGCCGCCGCTCGAGCTGGAGGATCTAGGCGCCCGCGCCCCCGCGCTTGCCTCCCCGCTTGAGCCGCGCTGCCTGCGGTTGCGCCCGGACCGCGATCGCACCACCGGATTCTTCATCAGCAGCGTGAGGCGGCATGATTAGACGATGAGTGAGTCTGGGGACGCCGGATCGACCGCTGGGAGTCCGCTGGCGCGCGCACCCTGCCCAAACTGCGGCGAGCCCTGGCTGCGCCCGACGCAGCTGCCCGGGCGCCTGCGCTGCGTCAACTGCCTCAGTCGCTTCGAACTCGTCTCCCAGTGCCCCAACTGCGGCGAACACCAGACGATCGCCCGCATGAGCCACACCGAGGACATGCACTGCCAGTCCTGCGGCGCCTCGATGCTGCGGGCGGCCTGAGCGCATCCGGACGCGGCGAGCGGCGTCCTCGGTCGCTCGCGTGCAGAGCACGCCACGCTCCCTGCGTCCTTGCCGGCCACATCCGGATGCGCTCAGTAGGCTCACGCCTCATGAGCGAGCGGATGCGCCAGCTGATCCAGTCCCCGCGGGTAGCCCCGTCGATCCTCTCGGCCGACTTCTCGAAGCTGGAAGCGCAGGTCGAAGCGGTGATGAGCGCCGGCGCGCGGGTGATCCACTTCGACGTGATGGACGGCCACTTCGTGCCGCCGATCACGATCGGGCCGCTGGTCCTCAGCGCGATCGCCGACCAGGTCCACGAGGCCGGCGGCGCGATCGACGTCCACCTGATGATCGAGGCGCCCGAGCGCCAGATCGAGGAGTTCGCCAGGGCTGGCGCCGACTCGATCACCTTCCACGAGGAGGCGTCCGCGCACACCAACCGCACCCTGCACGCGATCCGCGAGCTGGACTGCCTGGCGGGAATCGCGATCAACCCGGGCACCCCGGTCGGGGCCGTCGCCGAGCTGCGCGGCTACGCCGACATAGTCCTCTGCATGACCATCAACCCAGGGTGGGGCGGTCAGGACATGATCGAGTCCTCGCCGGGGAAGATCGAACGGCTGCGCCCGCTCGTCGGCGGGGCCCGGATCGAGGTCGACGGCGGCGTCAACACGACGACCGCCAGCTCGCTCGCCGCCGCCGGGGCGTCCCTCTTCGTTGCCGGTTCCGCCATCTTTGGCGCCTCCGACCCCGCAGCCGCCTATACCGAGATTGCCGCGGCCGCCGGCGCCGCCTAGAGGCGCCCGCCGCGGGCGATCAATGCCCCGGTCACCTCTTGCCACCAGGCCCGCTCCGCCTGGTCCACGCCGGGGCGGGCAGCCCTCCGCTCGCACCAGCCGGCCAGCGCCCGCCTGCCGCCGATCGCGATTACTTCGTCGCCGGTGACCGCATAGCGGCCGTCGGCAAGGGCTGCCAACGCCCCGGCGCTGTCGCGGCGGCTGCGCAGGATCGCCAGCACCGGGATACCGTCGACCTCCCTCAGCGCCATCGGGTCGTCGCCCTCCCGCGCCGGGCGCACTGAGAAGATCTGTGACGCGGCGCGGTGCGGCAGCGGGGGAGGTGCGGGCCTGCCGACCGGTCCCTTGCTCCAGGTGCTCGTCAGCCCCTCGACCTCCTCGCGCAGCTCGCTGCGGACGAGGATGTGCAGCTCGTCCCCCTCCCGCAGCTCGGTCGACCCGCGCGGGGGGATCGCGTGCCCGTCGCGGACGATCACGTTGACCAGCGCCTCGCGCGGCAGCTCCAGCTCCCGCACGTGGTGTCCCGCCGCCGCCGCGCCCTCCGGCAGCCGGTAGGCGATCACGTCGCCGCCCATGCGGCGGATCCGCCCCGACTCGAGCAGGCGCCGCGGCAGCGCCGGCTCGTCGGTGGTGAGTCCGAGTCGTCGTGCCAGCGGCTCGAAGGAGGCGCCCTGGACCAGGGTCGAGCTGACGACGACGAAGAAGACGATCGCGAACAGCTCTTCGCCGCTGCCGATCCCGGCGACGACCGGGAAGGTCGCGAGCCAGATCGGCGTCGCCCCGCGCAGGCCGGCCCAGCCGAGCATCAACCGCTCCCGCATGTCGAGTCGCGCCAGCGCCGTCGCGGCGAAGGCGGCGACCGGCCTGGCGACGACGATCAGCACCGCCGAGAGCGCCAGTCCCTTCAGCGCCACGTCGTCGAGGCTGCTGGGGATGACCAGCAGGCCGAGCAGGATGAAGAGGGCGATCTGCGCCACCCATCCCAGGCCCTCGTGGAAGGCGACGATCGTGCGGCGGGCGGGGATGTTCGCCGACCCCAGCGCCAGCGCCGTCAGGTAGGTGGCGAGCAGGCCGGAGCCGTGGGCGACCTCGGCCAGTCCGTAGGCGAGGCCGGCGATCGCGATCGTCGCCACCGGGTAGATCCCGTCGGTCGGCAGCCGCACCTTGTCGAGGGCGGCGCCGGCGACCCGCCCCAGCGCCAGGCCGATCGCCGTCCCCAGCGCCAGTCTCAGCGCCAGCAGCCCGGCCATGTCGGCGAGGCCGAAGCCGGACTGCTGGATCCATTCGATGAACCCGATCACCAGCAGCAGCGCCACCGGGTCGTTCATCCCCGACTCGCCCTCGAGCGAGCGAGCGAGGCGTTTCTCGAGGGTCGAGCGGCGCAGGACGGCGAAGATCGCCGCCGAGTCGGTGGCGGCGATCGCCGCCCCGACCAGCATCCCTTCCAGGGTGCTGAGCCCGAAGATCAGCTTCGCCGCGAGGCCGGCGATTACGGCGGTGACCGCCGTGCCCAACGTCGCCAGCGAGGCGGCGGTGCCGAGCACCGGGCGGATCTCCGACCAGCCCGCGGTCAGCCCGCCCTCGAACAGGATCAGCACCAGGGCGATCGTCCCCAGCGTTCGCGCCAGCTGGGTGTTGTCGAATTCGATCCCGCCGATCCCCTCCGACCCGGCCAGCATGCCGAGGCCGAGGAACAGCAGCAGGCCGGGGACGCGAACCCTGTCGGCCAGCAGCGCCCCGGCGATTCCGGCGGCCAGCAGGACGCCGGCGATCAGGATCAGCTCGGCATCGTGTCCGCCCATCGACGGACCCTAGTGAACCATCAGACGTTCTCGTCGATCGCCGCCAGGCGCGCCTCCAGCTCCTCCGGCGAGCCCGATGCGGGCACGTCCTCGGGGCGTTCGTGCGGGCGGCGGTAGACGAGGTAGAGCAGCCCGAAGAGGATGCCGGCGGTGAGCGCGAAGCCGATCTCGACCCGGCGGAACTCGTCGCTGATGAGGGGCACGAAGTTCCAGGCGATGAAGAAGGCGGCGCAGACGATCCAGCGCGCCGCCGCGCGCCGCACCTGCCCCTGCGCGAGGCAGGCCTGGTTGAGGGTGACCGAGCTCAGGTAGAGGCCCATCCCGAGCGTCACCAGGAGCAGCCCGGCGCGATCGTAGGTGAACTTCTTGCTGAAGGCGATCTGCATCAGGTGCGGACCGGCGATCAGGACGACGATCGCGGTCAGCGACGCGAAGGCGGCGATGCCCAGCAGTACGCCCCGCACCGAGCGATGGAACTCGCGCTCGCTGCCGGGATCGGTCGAGGTGTGGAGCCCGGTCAGGTGGGGGAGGATGCTGGTCGAGACGGCCTGGAACAGCTGCAGCGGCGCGCGGGCGATCATCAGCACGTTGAAGATGAACCCCGCCGCGGCGGCGCCCTGCAGGCCGCGGGCGATCAGCGGGCCGGCGTTGAGGAAGGCCTGTTCGCTGAACATGATCACCAGCACCGCCGCCGCGAAGCCGCCGCCCTTTTTAAGGGAGAAGTCCGCGCCCTCATCCGGCGCCGAAGGAGTCAGATGGCGATCGCCCTCATCCGGCGCCGAAGGAGCCAGATTGCGATCGGCACCGGATGAGGGCGCATCAACCGGCACGTCCTCAGCTTCGCTTCCGGGCGTGCCGGGCGCCACACGCCGCTCCTTCTGCGCTCGGCGTAGGAACGCCAGCGGCACCACCATCAGGCTCAGGGAGGGCGCCGCGACGATGCCGACCGCGACCGCCGACTGGCCTTCCAGCAGGCTGACCGCGACCAGGACCGCGAAGAGGGTGCGGAAGACCGACTCGGAGAGGATCAGGGCCGTGAAGAGTCCGAAACTGCGCTGTCCGGCGAGGAAGCCGCGGGCGAAGTAGCTGGCGGCGTAGAAGAGGACGGCGCCGAAGAAGACCCAGTAGAGGGTTTCGTTGCCTTCCAGCAGGTTGTCCTGGATCGGCCCGCGCAGCGAGAGTGCGAGTACCGCGAAGGTCGCCGCCAGGCCGAGCTGGATCGTCGCGGCGACCCGCATCGGCTGGCCGATCGGTTCCCGCTTCACCAGCCGTTCGGAGATGTGGCGGGAGAGCAGCTGTTCGACCGGCCGGTAGAGGGTGGAGATGGTGATGAAGACGGCCGACCAGAGCACCGTGATCTGCCCGTAGTCGGGCTTGGACAGCACGTGCGAGGCGATCAGGAAGTAGGCGTAGGTGATGACGCCGGTGAGGCCGACGCCGACGGCGAGGAAGCTCGCGGTCTTTCCGTACTCGGCCGAAGCCGAGCGCCCCTCGCCGCCCTCCATCAGTCGGTCGGCTTGCCCGGCTCGTAGTGGGAGGGCTCGACGCCGAGCGCCAGCTCCACTCGCCTCACGCGCTCGAAGACCCGCTGCGTCATCACCCGCTGCCCGGCAAGCAGATCGCCGATGACGCCGAGCGCGAAAAGCTGCACCGCGGCGATGAAGAGGACCGCGCCGAGGATCAGCGACTGGATGTGGCCGGTGCTGTCGCCGTTGAAGATCCAGTCGACCAGGAACGGCATCCACGCCGCCAGCGCCAGCAGGAGGACGACCAGCCCGGCCGTGGCGAAGGCGCGCAGCGGCTCGTAGCGGGCGTAGATCCGCAGGATCGCACCGGTGGAGCCGAAGAGCCGCGACTGACGGGTCTGGGGGTTGGTCCCGATCGTGACCTGGTCGACGGCGACCAGCATCTTGCCGGCCTGGATCAGGCTCTCCAGCGTGTAGGTGAAGTTGTCGACGACCAGCAGCTGCAGCGCCGCCTCGCGGTTGTAGGCGCGGAAGCCGGAGGTGGTGTCGGTGATCTCGGTGCCGGAGAGCCGCCTGACGACCCAGCTGCCCAGCCGCTGCAGTCCCTTTTTCGCGCCGGAGAAGTGCTCGATCTGGGAGACCCGGCGGTCGCCGACGACCATGTCGGCCTCGCCGGCGAGGATCGGAGCGACCAGCTTCGCCACGTCGGCGCCGCGGTACTGGTTGTCGGCGTCGGTGTTGACGACGACGTCGGCGCCGAGCTTGAGGCAGGCGTCGAGGCCAGGCTGGAACCCCGCCGACAGGCCCTTGTTGTTGGTCAGGCGGACGATGTGCTCGACCCCGTTCTCGCGAGCCACCTCGACCGTGCGGTCGGTCGAGCCGTCGTCGACGACCAGCAGCTCGACCTCGTCGATGCCCTCGATCTGGCGTGGCAGGTCGGCGATCGTCGCCGGGAGCGTTGCCTCCTCGTTCAGGCACGGGATCTGGATGATCAGCTTCATGGGCGGGCGGTCAGGGTATCCGCGCGCGGGGCGCCCGGGGCCTGTCGTCGGGGTGGGGGGCCTTCCTTGCACCGCGTGCTGCTCCGGGCGCCGGGACGAGGCGCTTGCAGGGCTGGGGCCTTGCCCTCCGCAGCCTCCGTGCGGCGGAAAACCCCCCACCCCGACGCCACCCACGCGAGCAGCGTCTTGGCCAGCGAACTGGGGGCGGTACCATTGGTTGATTGACCAGTCAATCGGTCGGATGAACTCCCAGCTCACAGCCACGGATCAAGCTCATTTGAGGCGGGCGTTGGAGCTGGCTGAGCGCGGGCGGGGGAGGGTCAGCCCAAATCCGCTCGTTGGCGCTGTCGTCGTGCGGGACGGAGCGGTCATTGGTGAGGGATT
>Ga0209647_1004076_pt1 | contig 11111 bp, 6 predicted proteins | sample GraSoi_2013_60cm_FD_185827 | JGI IMG/M metagenome (GOLD analysis project Ga0209647, IMG submission 185827) | Grasslands soil microbial communities from the Angelo Coastal Reserve, California, USA - Sample 9_17_2013_60cm (SPAdes) (version 2) | ecosystem: Environmental > Terrestrial > Soil >... | reverse complement strand
CGGCTTTAACCGGCGCTTCGATGCCAATTACCGGCGGGTGCGCCAGGCGGTGGAACAGGGAGAAATTGGTCAACCCCTGGTACTCCACATCGTCAGTCGTGACCCGGCCCCACCTCCAATTGAGTATATCCGGCACTCAGGCGGCATTTTTCTCGATATGATGATCCATGATTTCGATATGGCCCGTTACCTGATTGGAAGTGAAATCGAGGAAGTTTTTGCCCAGGCAAACGTCATCAGCGACCCTGCTATCGCTGCGGCAGGCGATACAGAAAATGCTATTGTCACATTGCGCTTTGCCAACGACATCATCGGTACGATCAGTAACAGCCGCCATGCCGTCTATGGCTATGACCAGCGCGTGGAATTGTTGGGCAGCGCAGGAGCAATCTCCACCGAAAACAATTACGCCAATACAGCTATCATCAGCGATGCGCACAGCGTCCGCCGTGATCTTCCCCTTCATTTCTTCCTGGAACGCTATACCGAAAGTTTTATTGCTGAGATGACGGCTTTTGTGGCTGCTATCCTCGATGATAAGCCTGTTCCCGTCAATGGGCATGACGGGCGTATGGCTGTGATTATGGCCTTAGCAGCACATAGGTCTCTTGTTGAAAACAGGCCCGTGCGTCTCAGCGAAATCGAACAGTGATCAGGAGGTACTATGGCAAAGGTCAAGATCACCAGGGGTAAATTCGACGGCATAAATGCCTGTGCCAACAAGGATGGAGTTATCGCCGCACTGGCAGTCGATCATCGTGGGAATCTCATGGAGGCCATTGCCAACTCGCGCGGAAAGCATGGCCGGGCAACGGCAGAAGATATGCTTGCGTTCAAGACTGAGGTCACAAAAGTCCTCACACCCTATGTCAGCGCGGTTCTCTTAGACCCGCAATACGGGCTTGAAGCGCTTGCCAGCCGAGTTGCTGGCAGTGGTGTGCTGCTTGCCTACGAAAAATCTGGCTACGATTTCAGCGTCAAAGGGCGCCTGCCCGACTTGCTGCCCGCGTGGAGCGTGCGACGCCTGGTTGAAGCTGGCGCGCAGGCCATCAAAATCCTGATGTACTATAACCCCTTCGACGATGCGCAGATCAACGTAATCAAGCAGGTCTATGTCGAACGCATCGGCGCTGAATGCACTGCCGTGGATGTACCGTTCTTCCTGGAGCCCCTGGTTTATGACGATGCGCTGGGGGACGAGAAAGGACTGGCATTTGCCAGGAAGAAACCAGCGTACATCGCCCGAGTTATGGAGGAATTCTCACAGTCACGCTATGGTGTAGATGTGCTCAAGGTCGAACTGCCTGTCAATCCCGCGTTCATTGAGGATGCCACAGTTTCCGTGGGAACGGAGATGGCCTACTCGCGCCAGCAAGCCATAGAGCACTTCCGCAATGCCGTTAGCGCGGCAGCCAAACCATTTATTTTCCTCAGCGCCGGAGTAAGCGATGAGGTATTCCGCAAAATGCTGGAGATGGCTACTGAAGCCGGGGTGCAGTATTCAGGCGTGCTATGTGGTCGCGCAACCTGGCAGGGCGGCATCCCAGTCTATGCTCAGCAAGGTGTCACAGCGTTACATGGCTGGCTTGCAGAGCATGGTATGCACAATATCCAGACGATCAACGAAGTGCTGGCACGCGGCGCGACACCCTGGTGGTCTATATATGGTGGCAAAGACAACATCGAAATCATTGAGCCGCAGTTATCATACTCTACTCGCGCTAATCACGCATAGTGGAGCCCGTTCTATCGTATTCATGCGCATGCTAGCGAAAACGTGCGCTTATCAACTTCCTTTTATGGCTCCGGGCTCACTCATACCATAGGACCATCTTCCTGAAATTCAGAGTATCTCCTCAGCCTGTAAAGCACAAAGCTTTGTTGTCTAGTTATGTGGCATCATGGAGAAAATCAAGGCAAAGTACGCAATATATAGGCCTGTAATGAGTAGAAATCCCGTAATCACTGGAATGAGCACGGTTGCTGAGGCTTTGCCACCACTGAGGCGATGTACTCCCATGGTCATGAAAATCAGCAATACAACTTCGTAGACTGTTCCTGCTAATCCAATTGAGCCAAGACAAGGGATGATAGAGAGCACAACGCTGAGGATGCTGATGGGTATAACAATCAAGGAGTAATTGTAGCAGTAGGAGAGGAAGGTGCCCCGGCCTCCAAAGGCTTTGGCGATCAGATGGTAGATACCCGCACCAAAGAAGAACGATATGGGCACAAACGCAATGGTAATGAGCACGATGACAATTGCTACGATCGGGAGTGCCTGGGAAAACACTGACATAGTAGCGCTCGGTAGAAACGCCTGGAAGAGGAAGAATTCCAGAAAGACTATGAGCAGGACAGCCAGTGCTTGTACTACACCGAGTATCAGCAGTTGCACCCAAATGATATTCCAGGCCGCTTTTCTTTCTTCCTCAATAAATGTGACGGCTTTGGGGTGGGTGAGCACACGCCAGTATTGCCGAGGCAACTGGCGAATAGCTGCCCACAGAGGGAGAGGCGTGGCTGGTTGCATGACTGGCGGTACCTGGAACATGTTAGGGGGCTGGCCATAAAACCCCTGGGGTGGTACGGCGTAACCATAACCATAGCCATAGGGCGAGGGAGCGCCATAGGCCGCCGGGCTGTTATAGAATTCCGGATGGTCATAGGCGGATGGCGATGAAGCGTCGTTGGGGTTTTCGGGAAATGGGCCGAAAGATTCTTGCGCAGGTGGGGTGTGCTCAATCGGGCCAACTTCCTGATGTGTATCGTCAGACATGTAAATCCTCACTTCTCTGATATTTTTAATTACATGCAAAAATCTTGTATGCCTTGTACTGGAAGTATTGCCAGCGCAAAGTCGAATGGATCATCACTTCATAAATATCAACGCTCATCATTTCCCTGTATCCAACCGCGCATTTTCCTCCAAAAAAACACAGAGCTAAATGATCCAGGCACGCGTATGCTCTTTCAGAATATTCAGGCTCATCTCGATCCCTTTATCTGCTGACAGTTATAGCGCCCATTTTACAGGGTTTTCAAAGCGGGCACAATATGCGTGTGTGTAAAACCAGGCTCCCTTGGAAAGGGGATGGACAAAGCTGGTAGACTAAGGGCATGACAGGAGAAGATGACAAATAACACAAATAGCCCCCATTCTCAAACCTCGATAGTGTACACTAAGAAACACACATGTTGATAGCACACAACAGGTTGATAGCACACTAGGAAACACGTTTCCCAGCGAACCGCGTGAAGACATGCACGCAGGCCCCTGGCATGGAGCTACACACTTTTTGGCACGATTTTTGCTAGTAACTAAATTGAGCACAGTAGCCTGCTCTATCTGTGCAATTATAACGTCCTTATCTACCTACCAACCGGGAAAGAAAAGGAGGTGCATCGAATTGAAGCGCTCAAGACGAGCCGCTCTCGCAAGAATCCATTCTTCACCGCATCGAGTTATTGTACACCGTTGTGCACTTTTTGAGATCCGATTTTCTCTGTTTCTTCGCACTGAACAACGATCTGTTCGCAGCAAAGGAAGGAAACCTTTATGCACTTACGTGTGAAACGTCATCAGAAATCCCTCGGAATCCGCCGCGCTAGACTCTTCGCCTCAATCGTTCTGCCTATTATTGTAATGCTGGTGATATTGCAACTAGTATTACCAGCCTACGCTGCAACCACCCGAACAGCACGGCTCTCTGCAACACTGGCCTATGGGTGTATTTCGCCCAGTGACTGTGTCTCGAAAATGACCCTGCCCGAAAAAGAGGGGCAGATGACCCAGGTGGAGAAAAATGCCTTCACCCAGTCTGGCAACTCGATAACGGATATTACGACCTATTTCATCGGGTCGGTGTTGAGTGGCGGCGGCGGCGGTCCTAATGGCGCGGGCGGCACACCCACACAGTGGGCCGATATGGTGGACAATTTCCAGAGCTACGCGCTCCAGACTCGCTTAGGAATTCCGCTCATCTACGGCGCTGATGCGGTCCACGGACACAACAACGTGTATGGCGCAACGCTCTTTCCGCATAACATCGGGTTGGGAGCGATGCATGATCCCGCGCTGATCACGCAAGTAGAGCAGGTGACCCGTGACGAGGTTCTGGGTACTGGCGTCCGGTGGACGTTTGCTCCATGTGTGTGTACACCACAGGATATTCGCTGGGGGCGCACCTACGAGGGCTATAGCGAGGTTCCCTCTGATAATCAGACCGACGGTTCGGCTGCTATCGTGGGGTTCCAGGGATCCAATGGCGCCCTGGGAACAAGCAATATCCTGGCGACGGCAAAACACTTTATCGGCGATGGTCACACCGCCTGGGGCACCGGCTCACCTTACCTCAACGAGGGTGATGCCCGGATTTCCGAGCAGCAGTTGGATACCATCGACCTACCTCCATACCAGTCGGCTGTATCGAACAAGGTAGGTTCGGTCATGATCTCATACAGTAGTTGGAATGGACTGAAAGATCACGCCAACCAATATCTGATCACGACCAAACTGAAAGGCACGGGAACAGACAGTAACGGCACACCTAATCTGGGATTCCAGGGCTTCGTGGTATCGGATTGGAAGGCCATCGACCAGATCTCTTCGGACTACAACTATGACGTCCGCACAGCTATTAACGCTGGCATCGATATGGTGATGGTTCCTGATGCTTACAAAACCGACGATGCGGTCACGCGCATCTTGACAGCGAAGTTCGCCGCAGGCTTGTTTACGCAACCCAAAACGGATCGCAGCTATACCCCCAACGTGGGATCGGCAGCGCATCGCGCGGTAGCGCGGCAGGCTGAGCGGGAGTCGCAGGTGTTGTTGAAGAACAACGGCGTGCTGCCCTTATCGAAGACTGGTAGCTATACCCTGGTTGTCGGGGGTGATCACGCGGATAATCTGGGCTATCAGTTGGGCGGTTGGTCGATCTCCTGGCAGGGAGGGAGTGGAACCACCACCGTTGGAACAACGCTCTGGCAGGCTATTCAGCAAGCAGGACTGTCATCCTCGGTGAAACTCAACTTCGTTGGTACCCGCACGAAGGGAAATTACCATGGGGATGTCGGGATCGTCGCTGTTGGGGAAACGCCGTATGCCGAAGGCAAAGGTGATACCAATACCCTGGCACTCAGCAGCACCGACGCGACTGAAGTCTCGGACGTTTGCAGTCGGGTAACGAAGTGTATCGTTTTGTTGTTCTCCGGGCGTCCGATAATCATCAACAACCAGTTGAATCAATCCTCCGCATTCGTCGCCGCGTGGATCGGCTCAACTGAAGGCGCAGGCATCACCGACACGCTGTTTGGCGATTATGGCTTTAAGGGCAAACTGACCTATACCTGGCCGAATTCTGTGACGCAGGAACCCTGCAATCAGAATAATGGCTGCACTGGTGCCCTATTCCCTTATGGGTATGGCATCACCCCCTTCTAACCGTTGATGCCGGTTTGAGGTAACCATGGGTCTGCGGATGACTCATGGTTACCTCAAAAAAGGAAAGCGCGGCTCACTTCTCCTGCTCATTTTTCTCTACCTTTGGCACAAAGGTCACCAGGGGTAATATATTGAGCATCTCTAGATAGGATTGGGTCGCGTGTGTGACAGCGTCATTCACTGCCTGGGGAGCCTGGCGTTGTGCAACCGTCGCAACAACGGTGCGCAGTGGCCGCTCCCCCGCTGGTTGGGCGATGACGCTTGCCACCGCGTCGGCCACCTCCTGTGGATCGGGAGGCGTGGCGGATCGGTTCTCCACGAAAAACGGCGTCATAAACCCATCGAGTGCGGTCTTATAGAGGGCAAAACGCTCGGTATCTGCCGCGATCTGACGCTTCGCAGAGATGGCGGTAGGATAGGTACCAGGCTCAATAATGGCGGCGTCGATGCCAAAGGGAGCCAGTTCATAGCGATAGGACTCGGTGAGTCCCTCCAGGGCAAACTTCGTCGCTCCGTACAGTCCCAGAAAAGGAAAGGCCAGACGCCCACTAATTGAACCAATTTGCAGAAGCAAACCACTCCCTTGCCTACGCATGTGTGGCAGGGCCGCACGGTTTACACGCCACACTCCGAAAACGTTGGTATCAAATTGCTGTTGTACTTGCTCAAGGGTGAAAGCTTCAAGTGGGCCAATGTAAGACATCCCGGCATTGTTGACCACCACGTCAAGACGACCCGTGATCCCTACAATAGACTCGATTGCCTGCCCCACTGAAGATTCGTCAGTGATATCAAGTTCGACGATATGCAATGCAAGCTGTTCTCGTTCCGCCAGAGCGCGTAGTTCTTCTGCCGCAGGTGCATTCTTTCCTGCCGCGGCACGCATTCCCGCAAAAACGATGTATCCCTGGCGTGCCAGGGTTTCAACAGTCAAACGCCCAAAGCCACTGGTACTGCCAGTGACAAGAATTGTTTGCGCCATAGGTATGCTTCCATTCTACTCAAAAAATGAGAGTATATATTCATAATTATACCGCGTCAAGGAGTAAATGAATGATATCATATCTCTGGCATCGTGCCTTCTAAATCCACTTCTCACCGTGATCTATGCTTTGGAAGTACCTCCACGATATTTTTCATACCATACATTGGTAAATAACATATCCGGATCTTGTTGTGTTTTTAGCACAAATAATTTGCGTATTTCAGGATACATGGTTGTAAGCTGAGATTGAGTATAGTAGCTGCCATAACACAGATAATACGTCGCCTTGATCGAGATTAAATACTCCATAAGTTCCCTGGTAAAAGCCTGTATTGTGTGTATATCCATGCTATTTTGCTGAACTTTGTAGTAGACCACAAAGCCGTACATGTCTTTTTGAGCATAAGAAACCAGGGCATTGATATCTTTAGATACTTTTCTGATGGTCACATTTAATACATTCACCTTGTATTTTTTTACGAGTTTTTTATAGCTTTCAAGAAAAGTATTGGCTTGTTCCGTTGGAATGTAATATTCCTGGAGTATATCTGTAGAATAGGGATCGGGATTTTGCAGAAAACGAACAGGAACAGCCATGGCGGTATTTCTGCTCACCGTTTTTGGTTCGATCAGTGGAGAGAACTGCTTTTCTATTTCCCAACGCAAGAATTTCCCGAAGTTGCTCATTCTTGATGCCTGGAATACGACTTTGCGTAGCCAGGTACTGTTTTCTCCATTCAGTTCGTCCTTTGGTTTCTCCAAGGAATTGGCTTCTGAGTATTTATAGATGAGACTTTCGGTAAGAAAGCGCTCTCCATCAACAGAGAGGTGCGCCTCTAGCAAGCGGTTCTCAGGGTTTTTACTCAAGGATTCCAGCGTGCCTATTAATGAAGGCGTCTGAGTTGGAAGCAGAGAAAATGCGTAGACGCTGTTGTGTGTTGTCAGTAAGTTGACTTCAGTTATGATCCCCAATAAGCCGTAGCCGCCAATTACAGCTGCAAACAGGTCTTTGTTTTGTGTTTTATCGCAGAGAATTTCTTTCCCATCCGCAGTAACCATTTTTAGGAAATTGACGCTTTCGATCAATGACCCATATTGGGGATCTTTGCCGTGGGCATTCACACTCAGGGAACCGCCTACTGAAAAGATATTTGAATCTTGCATGACTCTTACTGCCCGATCATGCTGGGAAAGTGATGTTTGTATTTGTCTCCATGTAGCTCCTGGACCAACAGTGACCGTTTGATCGGAGTCATTATAGCGTACTGAATCCATTTGGGTCATATCAAGATGAAGCGTGTTCAGGCCAAGGGACTGTCCACCCATGCTGTGTCTGACGCCTGAGAGGGAGATTTTTTTGTTGGTAGATTGTGCATCTTTTACGGCTTTGATAACCTCGGCTACGGTCTTTGGAGAACGGATTTCTGCTACGATAGTGCTGTTCAGGTGGCTCGCGTCGTCAAGAAGGGTCCCCGAAGGAGGCGCAAGTGTCAGTTTATGTGTTGTATTTTCATTGGGAAATAGATCAGCAAGCAGCCATTGTTTGGACGGGTCGTCCCATATATAGGCTTTTATAAACAGACCCCCAATTGCCAGAGAAAAGGTTGTCCTTGTGAGAAGTTTTAAGAAAGACCGTCTTTTGAGTTGCACGTTTTCCTTCTCGCGTTTTCCAGCTTTTAGGACTCTGCGCGTCAACCAGAACACACTGCCATTCAGCAGAATGAGTAAGATAATGACGGTCGGGACGATGATGGAAGCTGGTATCAACGCTATCGACCCGCTAATCAGGAGAAGGTAGTAGAGGCCGTAAAGGGAAACGATCACGAGCGGGATGGTCAGTGCCGTTGTCGCCCATTGCTCTGTCATAAGCAGAGCAATCACTCCCAACAGGACGAGCAATGGGAGCCAGGAGTACACGTTTATGACAGCCATGCCAACGAAGAAATCAAAGAAAACCCATGCTAGACCCAGCATCACTGAGCCGATGGCAAGCAATATGCATGTCAGGGGAGTGAAGGTCGTTTGGAGGCGCACTTCGCTCACAAAGATCACCATGAAGCCGATGAGCAGAACGACGAAGCCCCACGCAATTTCTCTGCGAGCAGATCCCATTGACAAGATCTGCAAAACAGTGAAATCAAAGGAGAGCTGAATGGCCAGTCCCCATTTCGCCGCAAGATCTTTCAACAGAGCAAGCCGAGGCCCGTATACTGTGAAGAATGCAGCAACACTCGTTGCCAGAACGATGAGCACTGCGAGCAAGGAAAGTGAGGCAAAAGAACCGGCCAACACGCTCGAACTCGCAAGCCTCATTACAACTTGCCATTCATACAGAGGATGAGCACTCCCAGGGACACCAGGATTGCTTTCGGTGAACATGGGCAGGAAGAAACCCACAAGACTGAGGGCAACTCCGGCGAGGCTTACCATCGCACGAATGCGAGGAGACGACAAGGATGATTGCATAGGAAATCCCTTTCTCCTGCTCTGTGAAGGACAAGACTGCTTAAACAGGACATTCAACATGTTCTCTCTAGAGTATAAACCAGGAGTATCTCGGGGAGGGAGTGTCATCTGTCCCATTTCTTCCCTCACAAGGCGGCAGTCAGAGTTAGAGTTCTAACGGCTTGCCGTGGGAAAGCCCTGGTAATTGAATTAGCATCCAGGGCTACAGAATGAACTATATAAATCGCGATGATTGCCATATCAATTGCACGTCTACAAATGCTCTCACGAAGGGATTAGCGGAAGGATAAAAGAAAGAGCAGAGCCACGTGTTCGTGGTTCTGCTCTTTCTCTACTGGCCGCTTGCAATGGCCCCCTGAAAATTAATCCACATCCAGGATATCACCGGAGTTACCGGTACTGAAATTATGCCAAACGCCGTCAGCAGTGCCAGGGTCAAGAGCGGTACTCTTGTCATGCCCAACATACGTCCAGCCCCAAGGGTTTTCGTTGAAAGTGAAGTTGGCGTTACCGGTATCAAAGTACTTTGTTGTCCAGCTAACGGATCCTGGACAAGGGGGCTGCTGCAAGGTACCGTCAGGGTTGATAACGCATTGATAATCAACGGCACCACCCTGATTGACTTTGCCTACTAGCGGCCAGTTTATCGGGTCGGTCACGTTCAATGGACCAGTAATCTGTGCCACATATCCCCCTTTGAATGTACCAACTTCGTCACCCGTGAGCATACCCCCCGTGGTCGCTGTGGTACCAGGACTCTGTTGTCCAGCCTGCGCAGCAAATGTTCCGGTGTAATTGACAACCGCACAATAGCTGTCGGAGCCTAAATTCCATACCTTAATGGTGCGGGAAAATGCATCAAGTGCCCAGTAATTTCCAGCCTGGCCCGAATCAGCATCGTTCACAACTATTTCTGTGATGTTTATCAAGAGGTTCCCCTTGACCGCATTTGGGCCACATGAAAGAGTCAATGCTGCCGCAGCTGTTTGTGTCCCTGGCTTTCCTACCTGGTGTTCTAAAGCAAAGATAGACTTGGGATGCGCTGTAACAGTATGTTGAACATGCGTATTCGCTGCAAATGTTGGTATGATCAATACCAACGACGAAAGTGCGATAGCGAGTAAAGTGAGACCGATAGCTAACCTCTTCATCAGAATTCTCCCGCTGTACGGGCACAGGATCGCCCGCGCAACTATTCAACTGCTACTCAAAGTTTTTATCGTACAGAACTGTAATGATCTCTACTTTAGCAGATAGCCCTTCCATTTCCATTGCTTTTTGGTTAAGGAGAAGTGGTGAATTGAGTATAATGGTAAAGTTAAATTAACTGATATTGCGTAAATTGCTATTTGATGTAAATAATACTTAGTGCTTGTCTTTGTTTACTTCTCTATCACTGGTAGCATGCTTATCTGATTTATCATTGGAGGTATGCGTTATCGAAGAGTAAATGATGATGCCATGCCGAATGTTGTGGTGCGCCGTGTCACGCGGCCTGAGAGGCTGTGTGTAAAGCCTTCTGGAGCCAAGTTGCATTGATGAGTTAACGCGGCCTGACACGCCATTGAAGAAGCCAACGAGAGATATTCTCGTTCAAATAGGCCTTTGCTTGCAGAGCAAGTGGCTCAAGAAGCCAGTGGAAACCCAACAATGGGAAATGGCTTCTCTGGCCTTTATACACAGCTTCTCAGACGAGCGAGATACAGACTGCCAGCTCAGGAGACCATTGATATATGTGCCCGCCGAGGAGGGCTATGACGACTTTCTCATGAGCGTTGCCCTGCTATGTGAGGCGATGGCAGGGATGATCAGGCCTCCGAGTGGAAGCGCACAGGTGAGGCCCAGACGGTTGTATGATGAGGAGGAGAGCCGGTATTAGAGATTATTGCTCACTATCCGTTATATTCATTATGATGGATCGTTTTCACAGTATCACACAAATTCATCCAGAAAGCAGCGAAGGGATGCGGTGCAATGATAACGAAGGATCGCTCATCATGGTGGCAGAAAATAAGGAAACTACTGATAATCGTTGCCATTCTTGTCGTTGCGGTTGTGCTGATTTACGCGGTCGTTCGTATCTACGGAACGGGCTTTGATGGATATAACAAAATAACGACAGCACATATAATCAGCGGTCCATCAGCTGGTGCAGTCACCAAAACCGAAGAATACCAGCCAGGGAAAAGCCTCTGGGATTGGATGAGCCTCCTG